>Ga0194063_10000773_pt1 | contig 22438 bp, 21 predicted proteins | sample SepL3720m_MetaG_FD_155459 | JGI IMG/M metagenome (GOLD analysis project Ga0194063, IMG submission 155459) | Anoxic zone freshwater microbial communities from boreal shield lake in IISD Experimental Lakes Area, Ontario, Canada - Sep2016-L373-20m | ecosystem: Environmental > Aquatic > Freshwater...
TTATTCTTGTGTCCATAGAGGTTCCCTTCTTCGTTCGGATTTTGTGTCGCAACAAAAATTTTACCACAGAAGGTCAACCTCTATATTTTATTAAATCACCAACAACTACTTTACACTAACGGAGCCAATTCCATTTATTTTGTGCTATAATTATAGTTGAATCTATTTAAAGGGGCGATTTCATTGGTTTCAAGACAACGCATGATCACTGTGATATTGGCATTGGTCTTTTTTATGACAGTTTTTCAATCTCAAGTTCAGGCCCAATTAACTGGTACTATTCCTCCTCCAACGCTCTCAGCGCCAATGACAAATCCGCTGGTGAAGGGCTTCAAAGAAGTTGTAAGCTTAGGTGGCGGTGCAACCATGGAAGTATATGTTCAGGTGCCGAAGGTGAACGAGAGTTATACGGGGGATAAAAAATTCCCTGCAATGGTTTATTTGCATGATGTCCAAGGCGCGGCAAAAATCAGTGCCCTTATTGCAAATCCTGCATCCGAAGACTTTTGGCCTTCATATATTGACCAGCGTCTTGAGGTTCCAATTTTCGTCATAGCCCCAAAGTTCTCTGGTGCAAAGATAGATTGGTCCACTAAAGCGACTGCGGTAATTCAGGTTTTAGCAGCTATGGAAGCGAAGTACAAAATTGAGCCGACGCGTTTATTTGTTGGCGGAAACGCTGAGGGCGGCGACGGTGCGTTTTATGTTGCGCAAGCAGGACAGGCTCATTCACCACAGATATCATTTGCTGGTTTGTTCGAAACCAATCCAACAAAAATGCCGTCTGAAGATTCCATAAACGACACAGTTCTGAAAAGTCTTTGGATGATGCAGGGCAAGGACAACAAAAATTTTGCAGTAGGTGAGCAAATTTTCGACCGTTGTAATCTCAAATCAAGCGACATCACATATATTCAGTCTAATACGCGAGATACATTTGAAAAAATGATGTTTGACGAAAGTCTGATCAGCTTTATGATTTCAAGGCCTGGCTCAAACGTTGGTAATACAGTCTTATTCCCTATGGCAAGTGCAGTTCCCGCGTCACAAATGGTGACTGGTAAATCGACTTCTGACCAGCCGTATACCTTGTATTTTCCAAACATTCTTGGAGTCACAGATTATACTTTAACTTCTCCTGTGAAGTATCCTATGGTTGTTGAGTTTTTTGGTTCTGGCGGCATGGAAGGTCCGGGGTTAAATTTCTTGCCATCCAATATGCAAAAGCCTTTTTTCAAATTGTTTCCCAAAGATAAATCCGGGAATGTTTCTCTTCAGTCTCCCGATGAAGTCGCTAAAATGGTGGACGAACTTGTTGCAAAATACCCTATCGACCCAGATAAAGTTTCTCTAATTGGTTATAGTCTAGGCGGAATTAATGTGTTTGATAATATCCGAGCTTATCCTGACAAGTACGCAAGCATTGTTCCCAGCAACGGTAGTGCTTCCAGCTGGGGAACAGATTATGGCGACCTTTATAAATTTAGTCACGTACCAATTTTAATCACACATGATGTTTACGATGGAAACGGAATCGTTAGTTATTATAAAAATCAAATTGCATTTTCCCATTTTAGCCAACTTGGCTCTAATATAACATTCATGTCTCAGATCCTAAACAGCGTTCACCAGCCTCGTGTCGATAACCGAGGAATTGGAGTTTTTGCCTGGATGCTCCGGCAAGATCGAAAGAACAACATTAACAACGGCGTTCCCGCAGACTATAAGCTCCCCGTTCCAAAGCTGAATTTGTTTAAAAATTCTGACTATATTGTGTCTGGTACAATCAATCCTTACACTCAAATTGCTATATCGGGCGCTGCGCTAAACACAAAGCAATTCTCTGATTCAAAAGGAAATTTCAGCTTTTTTGTCCCCACTCAACCAGCTTTGGGGACGGTTTATAATTTGGTCGTCCAAGGACTTTATGGTACAGACGGCCCAGTCACTCCCGTAACTTTGATTGATGGCACGCCACCAAATCCCCCTTTTGTGAACACTCTAAAACCACTATGCAAAGTTCTTACGGGTAAGACTACTCCTGGATTCAGTGTAATCGTTTCGAATGGTACAAAAATGATTGCTACTAAAAAAGCATATTCTAACGGCACTTTTAGCATTGCAATTCCTGCATACAAGCCTTCCTATACTCTTTATATTACCGTCAAAAACAATTATGGAATAGAAAGTGACTTTACAGAAGTCGTTGTAGCAAATCTAGCCCCCCCAAAGGTTAATCGTGTAAAACCTTATTCCAAGGTTGTCTCCGGGACTTCTGCAGTGGGTTCAACTGTGTTTGCAAAATACTACTCCAAGGTCATCTCATTCGGAAAGAGCAATACAAAAGGCTACTTCAGCCTCAAAATCAAGGGATATAAAAAAGGTGTTAGTTTGAATGTATATGCCAAAAACATTTACGGATTCATAAGTAAAGCAAGGCTTGTGAAAATTTATTAAAAGCTTGCCGCCACTACACACTCCTTAGCGCATCAATTGGGTTAAGGCGAGAAGCCTTACGCGCGGGCGCAAACCCGAATATAATTCCAATCGCAGCCGAGAATCCAAGCGCAAGCAGGACGGTAGATATTGCCAAAGAAAAGTTAACACCGATTAGGTTGCAAACCGCGAAGGCTAAAGTGACTCCGAGAAAAAGCCCCATCGCACCCCCAAACACCGATAGTACCACAGCTTCAATAAGAAATTGCTGCTGTATTCTCCGCGGCTCAGCTCCCAAGGCTTTGCGGAGGCCAATTTCCGAAGTTCGTTCTGTGACTGATACGAGCATCATGTTCATGATGCCAATTCCTCCGACTACAAGCGAAATCGATGCGATGCCACCAAGCATCAGCGAAAGCATTGCTGTCATTGAAAGAATTGTTGTAAGGATGTCCTGCATATTGAAAATCGTAAATGAATCATCTTTATAATTAAAGGCTTCATTGAGAACCGACTTTATGCTCGTAGTAATAGTTTCGGATTGCTTTGAATCAGCCATAAAAATTTCGACGCTTGAAATATAGCGCGTGCCCAAAAAGCTCATTGCAGTTGTATACGGAATAATCACGGCGTCGTTGTTTGACGAAATTGTGAAACCAAAGGACTCCTTCAAAGTTCCAACTATTTTGTACTTGATTCCGCCGATTCGCAACTCGCGACCTATAGGATTAATCCCCCAGAACAAGTCATTGGATACGTTTGCGCCAATGAGACAAACTTTGTTTTTGCTTTCGATGTCAAGAATATTCAGGGGTCGCCCATTTTCCATCAAATCTCTAGTTTTATCAAAATAGACCTCATTTTTACCTTGGATGGAGACATTTTCTCGCACGCGCTTCGCGAACACGACCGAGTCCTTTTTTGAAATCGTCGGCGAAACACCTGCGACGTTTTCGATTTGAGTAAGTTTCTTTATGTCCCTATCCAAAAGGCCGCGCTTTAGTGGAGTCCCGAATGTCGAAACGGTGATTTTGTCTGCCCCGAAGGACGCGACCTGGCTTGTAACCTGGTCTGTGGCTCCCTGCACAATTGTGATGAGGGCAATAATCGAGCCCACACCAATCACAATTCCTAGGATGGTTAGGAAGGAGCGCATTTTGTTGTTAATTATATTACTCCAAGAAATTCTAACGCTTTCACGAAACATACTAAACACCTCCTTCGCTCAAACGGCCGTCGAGAATCTGGACGACGCGCGTGGCGTTTTTGGCGATTTCAGGATCGTGCGTTATCATGATTATTGTACGTCCCTCAGCGTTGAGCTCGCGAAACAGCGTCATAATCTGCTTTCCCGTCGTCTGATCTAGGGCGCCGGTTGGTTCATCGGCAAGTAAAATCGTCGGCTGGGTCACCATGGCACGTGCAATCGCAACGCGCTGTTGCTGCCCTCCAGACAATTGGTTAGGCTTGTTGTAGAACTTATCTGATAACCCGACTTTATTTAGCATTTCTGCAGCGCGCTTCTTACGTTCGCGCTCGCCAACACCAGAATAAATAAGGGGCAGCTCCACATTCTGTAGCGCGTTTAGACGCGGGAGTAGCTGGAATTGTTGAAACACAAATCCGATCTCTCGATTACGAATACGGGCGAGCTCGCCTTCATCCTGGTCCTCGACTGTGTTTCCCGAGAGAATATAGCTCCCACTTGTCGGGACATCAAGGCAACCAATAATATTCATAAGTGTGGTTTTCCCGGAGCCTGACGGCCCAAGAATGGACACAAACTCTCCACTATTGACCGAAAAACACACATCGTCCAATACTTTCTGCTCCTCACCGCCGAGATAATAACACTTCACGATATCGGTCATGTTAAGAATTTGGTGGCTCATTTTATTTTCCTCCGGATGTCGTGTTCGAGCCAGAGCCGGTTCCAGTTCCCGTGCCCGTGCCTGTCCCCGTGCCCGTGCCTGTATTCGTACGCGGAGGCATGAATCCTGAGGTTGAGGCAACTTTCTTGGCACTAAGCACTATTTGTCCAACCTTGAGGCCTTTTTTAACTTCGACGATGTTGCCGTCGTTCATGCCAGTTGTGATATACGTCGAAACCATATCACCTTTTGCACCTTTCAGAAGCACAAACGGCTTCTTGCTTGCGTCAAATTGCACCGCCTTCATAGATACGGTCATGACATTTTTAACATTTTTATTTAGAATTCGAACCTCGGTGCTCATTCCGACTCGCAGCGCCGCATCGTATTTCAAATCTACATCCGCAGTGAAATACGCAAGTCCATTAGTATTTATGGCTTCTCGTGAAATGTTACTGATTTTGCCGCTTACTTCTTTTTCCAAAGCATCAATTGTAACTTGAACATTTTTGTTTACGGCCACACTTCCTAAATCATACTCATCAACTTTTACATTTACCATCAAATGATCATAATCTACGATATTGAATAAATTCTGCCCAGCCATAGCCTGTGAATCCTTTTCGACAAAGAGTTTTGAGAGGGTTCCATCCATCGTTGCTTTGATTTTCACTCCATACGTCGTCTTCAAAATCACGTCATCTTTTTTGACCTTATCGCCTTCAGCTACCAAAACTTCTTTGATTTGCATCGCCCTATCCGCCAGAATTTCGTCATGATTCTTCGCTTCAATCACACCCGAAAAGCTGAAATACGTAGATATATCTCGTCGTAACACCTTTTCTTCATCATATGCGCCCTTTGCATTCCCGAATGATACCACCGCAAACCCAACCGCGCCCACAATTGCCAAAATCACAACTGCCCAAATAATTCGTTTTACAACTTTCTTTCCTTTGCGTCTCACGCCAACAGTCTTTCCCATATTTTCCTCCCAAATTTTAGTGCAACTCCGAAAAATAGCGTTGCTGTGGACAGTCATAGCTTATACCCTCTAAATATAAACCTTAAGCGGCGATGTGTCCAGTATTGCGAACTGGGTTCAGCTCCTCCCCTCGCAAGTTTGGCAACAAAAAAATCACGCCCATTATACTTCGGGCGTGATTCTTCTGGTCTTTGTATTTTTTAAATTCCTATTTTAGCGTGAAGCTTTTGCAGCTGATCCTAATTTGCTGATTGATCCATATCCCAACGCCTCATAACTTGGAGCTAAATCTTTGTTTACCATGTAATCTAGAAAAGCCTTTACGTTCGCCTTCGGCGTTCCAAGAGTGTACATGTGTTCAAAGCCCCATACTGGATATTTATTTGAATAGATGTTTGAGTAAGTAGGTGAATCTCCATCTAATTTCAAAACTCCAAAGTTGAACGGTGAACTTTCTACATAAGATAGTGCTAGATAACCGATTGCACCTTTTGTAGAAGATACTGTTTTCGCCAAAGCATTTGAATCATCAGTAGACAAATTTGTATCTCCATCAATGTCCTTTTGTCCATCTAATGCCCATTTCACAAACAAAGCTCTTGTTCCAGAAGAAGCTGGACGATTTACAACAACAATTGTCTGATTAGGTCCTCCAACTTCATTCCAATTCGAAACAGCGCCAGAGAATACTTTTTTAAGATTTGCTTTTGTTATGTTGCTTAACACCGCTGAAATGTCTGGGTTAACTATTGCTGCAACACCAATTATGCATACTTTATGATCTTTCAACTTTGCTGCATCTGTAGCAGACAATTTTTCCGAAGCGTAAACATCTGAATTACCGATGTCAACCGTTCCCGCTAACACATTATTCAGGCCTGTTCCAGAACCACCTGCGTTAACAGTAATTGAAAGGTTAGGATTCTTTGCTTTGAAAAGTGATGATACGTATTTTGCTAATGGGAAAAGCGCTGAAGATCCAGACATTGTAAAGCTACCAGTTAAATTAGTAGGAACAATATTCAATTTGTAAGTGAATGTTGATACTACGCTTGTCTTCATTCCTGTCTTTACCGCGATAGCTTTAACTGTTGTAGATTTTGAAATTTTAAATGCCTTTGTGTACCTTGTGCTTTTTGTCGTAGGTGTTTTGCCGTTGGTAGTGAAATAGATTTTTGCTCCGTTAGTTAGGGTTCTTAGAGCAATTGTCTTCGCAACCGAATACGATCCTGATGCTACACTTGATGTAACTTTCTTTACTTGTGCACTTGCAGAAACGTTAATTCCTGTGAAAACCGATAATGCCATCATCATCACTACTGCCAATGCAATTACTTTGTTTGCTTTTTTTACATTTTTCATTTTTTTAACTCTCCTCTTTTATTTATTTACAATTTAATATTAGAACAGTCGGTATTTTTTAGTCATCAATAATCAGTAAATTGTTTGTAAAATCCTTGCAAACTATTTATGACCCGTCATTTTTCGTTCTATCAGCTTTCCAATAAAACGACTACCAATATTAAAAACTAATACCATTATGACTAATGCAGCTGCAGATAAATTTGCAATTTGATCTGAATTCGAATTTATTCCCTCGGCTTTCAATGCCCAAATATGAACAGCCAAAGTGTCACATGCCCTAAATGGATTTAGGGGTGAAGTTATGCTAAATATATTCCAATTAGAAAAGTTTACGTCAGAACTCATTCCAGAAGTATAAATCAATGCCGCTGCCTCTCCAAAGCCTCTTCCCGCTGCAAGTATAATTCCTGTTATGATTCTAGGGGATGCTGAAGGAAGTAATACTCTTACTATTGTTTGCCATTTAGTTGCTCCGAGACTGTAACTTCCCTCTCGGAATCCTTCTGGCAGTTCCCGGATTGCCTGCTCGGTAACGCGAGTAATTAGGGGTATACTTAATATTGACACTGCACCGGCTCCGGCCAATAAATTATAATGCATATGTGTCAACTCTAAAAAAATCAAAAATCCAAAAAGCCCTACAACAATCGAAGGCAAAGACGATAATGTTTCAATACAAATTCTAAGAATACTGGTCAATCTGCCCGCTTTAGTATATTCGCTCATATATACACCTGCGAGTATTCCAATTGGAACGGATATAACAAGTGAAACAAAAACTAGGTAAACAGTATTAAAAAACTGGATACCAATTCCGTCTCCGGAAAATCCCAATAAATCGGGCGTTACTGCAATTGCTCCTTGATATAAAATATACGCGGTCAGAGTTAGTAGTAAAAGTATAAAAAAGCTCGCGACACAGTAAAAGAAGGTAGTAGCAATTTTGTCATAACGTTTTGCTCTTTTATGAAATATATTCATATTTTCGCACCCCGTTTTCCAAGTATCCTAATTAATAAAATAAACAAAAATGAAATGACAAAAAGGAATAGCGCCATTGTCCATAGTGCATTACTCCATTCACTTCCAGTTACCTCGTTCCCCATATCTGAGGCAATTTTTGAAGTTAGATTGTTAGTTGCCGAAAGTAAACCCTCAATAAATCCGTTATTGAATTTGGGGAACCGATCCGCTCGCCCAATAACCATTGCTACTGCAAGAGCTTCTCCAAAAGCACGAGCCAGCCCCAGCACTATTCCCGTCAGAATCCCAGGAAGGGCTGCTTTCAGCTGAACTTTCCTTATCATTTGCCATCGAGTACAACCCATGCTGTATGCAGCTTCTTTATATTCCATCGGCACGTTTTTTAACGCATCGGTTGCTACGCTTGTAATTGTCGGAAAAATCATCAGAGCCAACACAATTGCACCTGCTAAAACACTGAATCCATAAGGCAGTTGAAAAACATCCGCTATAAATGGCACAAGTACCGTTAAACCTATCCAACCGTATACTACAGAAGGTATTCCTACAAAAACTTCAACGGCCGGTCTTACAAATCTTTTCCCGAGTTTAGGGGAAATTTCACTAATAAAGATCGCAGATGATACTGCGAAAGGTGTTGCAATTAATAACGCAAGTATACTGATAACAATCGATCCAAAAATGAAAATTGCAGATCCGACTTGCCCATTGTCAGGTGAGCCCGCAATTTCCTGAGGTGCAAATTTGCTTGAAAAAAGAAATTCTGAAACCGTATGATTATTCACGAGAAAAGTCGCGACACCCTTATAAATCAAAAATAAAGAAATAGCAAGCGTAATAACGATAATGAAAATTCCAAAAATCGTTACTACGCCCCTTCCAATATATTCAGTTCTAAGTTTCCTAAGGAAGTTTTTCATTTATCTTGATTTCGCCGCAGCTGGACTCAGCTTTCTGATTGCACCATAGCCCATTTCCTCAATTTGAGTCTCAACAGAATCCGACAAAATAAAACCAAGAAATTTTTGCACTGTTGTTCCCGGTGTTCCTTTAGTATACATATGTTCATACCCCCAAATCGGATAAGTATTGTTGTAAATATTTTCATTACTTGCTTCTACTTCGTCTATGTAAAGAGGGACCACTTTCTCCAAATTGCTAAAAATATATGGAAGTGCCAAATATCCGATTGAGCCCTTTGTCTTATAAATTGTCTCAACCAAAGCATTAGAATCATCCGTTTGCAAAGACTGATCTCCATCAATAGATTTCTGTCCATCAAGGCCCCATTTTACAAAAAGCGCCCTTGTTCCAGAAGAAGCAGGTCTGTTAATTATTACTATTGGTAAATTAGGACCTTCAATCTCTTTCCAGTTTTTTGTTTTGCCAGCGAAAATATCTTTAAGTTGGTCTTTAGTAACTCCTGATATTAGGTTTGCAACTTCATTGTTCACAACTACACCTACCCCAACGACACAGACTTTATTGTCAACAAGAGTCGAAGCATCTGAAGCCGAAAGTTTTTCCGCAGCAGCAACATCAGAATTCCCAATGTCAGAAACCCCGTTAAGAACATTTTTCAACCCTTCTCCAGAGCCACCCCCCGAAACGATAATCGAAATATCCGGGTTTTTAATGTTATAAAGATCCGCAATTTTTTGAACTAGAGGCTGTAAAGCAGAAGAACCTGAAGCTGTAATGCTTTTAGTGTCTTTCTTCCCTTGCGTTCCATTTGATCCACAACCAGAAAGCACGCTCAGAACTAACGTTAACACAATTCCTAAAACAATAATTTTTTTCATTTCAATCTCCTAATAATATAAATTAAAGTATGATTTATTTTGATCATACTTTAATTTAATAATAGTTTAATTATTGTTCAGATAACATCAAACTTTCGTAACGCTAAAGTAAAATTGTTGTAAAGTCTTCCTTGGTACATTTATTGTGAACAGAGTTCATTATTAAATATATTTATTCACTGCATTCATTAGCTTAGGAATATGCGACTCGCCGAATAAGGTCACATGTCCTAGCAACTGATTAATCTGCCATAATTCTTTTCTTTCCGAATAACCCGGGTCTATCGGATAGACCTCATGATACGCTTTAAAAAAGTGCTCTGAGACGGGATAGAAAAAATCAACTGTGGACAAGTCTATCTCTCGATTTCCATAATAAATACTGCAGTCAATTGCGACCATCTGTTTTCCATCGAACAACAGATTCCCCGGCCATGGGTCCCCATGAAGAAGTGAGTGGGGTTGAATAGGACCACAAATTTCAGGCAACTTCTGTATTAATTTTTCAACAGCATTGCAATGTTCGGGTTTCATATTCCCAGAATTTACTGCCATTTTCATGGAATCCCCGAGTCTTCGTTCCCCAAAAAACTCAACCCATGTTTCCGTAGGAGAGTTGTCTTGATGGAAGATTCCTAGATAATTATGTGTGTCAAAACCACATTTTTCAGACGTAGACTGATGAAGGGTTGCAAGCCCTCGCCCAAGGATTTCCCATGCTTTGTTATCCGCCATTGGTTTCACATCAATCGCCTCCAAAATCAGCAGAGCTTTATCTTCAAACTCAACCACATCTATAACTTCTGGAGTTTTTACCGCGGAATGGGTTTCAATATATTTTAAACCAATTGCCTCTTGCTTAAATTGATCGAGGGAAAATGAATTTCCTCCAACCTTAACAAATACGTTGACTTCATTCCCTCTTACCAAGGCTATGTCATGCATACAGCCTTCTTCGATTTTGGAAATCGCCTGAATTTGAAATTGCTTTTTTAGATATTTGCTTACAACTTTCTCAATTGGTATATTATAAGCTCCGTCTACAATAAACATAGTTGCTCCCTCTTTTTGCGGCACTTTTAGTCGCACTACAATTAATTTAATGCTTATTATTGCATAAAATTATTTAAAAATAAACAACATAATTTAGCGATTTATCCAGAAAAATATTTACCGGAATTTTCAAATTAATGGCTTTTGTGATAATTTCTTGACTAAATTGAATACTGAATATATAATTCGTCCATACCCTCACAGGGTATTGGAGGTGTGCTTTGGATAAAATTAATGAAAACCCAAAACCAAAAACTGATATTCTGAATCGCTTGAATAGAATAGAAGGTCAGGTAAAAGGGATAAAACGTATGATCGAAGAAGAAAAAACCTGTGCAGATGTATTAACACAGGTCGCTGCAGTTCGTGCAGCAATTAATAAAGTTGGTGGATTGATTTTAGAAAAACATTCTAAAGAATGTATGAATAATTCCCTAACCTCTGAAAACAAACAACAAGAACTAGATGAACTCCTTAATACAATCCAAAAGTTTTTAAAGTTTGTTGATTAGTTTTGCTCATCTAATTTGTATAGATTGCACCCATCGGACAGTACATAACGCATTTTTCACATTGAATGCATTTTTCTTGATCAATTACTGGTAATCCATTGCCTTCTTGCGTGATCGCATCTGCAGGACATACATTGATCGCTGGGCACCTATGATTTTGAGGACAACTTGCTTTATTCACTATAATTTGCATAACATTCACTCCTTCCTGCTTTTTAGAGATATACCCCCTATGGGTATATCTCTATTGTATAGTTATCCTTTTTATTTGTCAACCTGTTTCTGCAAGTTATACTATTTATCAGCTTTTTTTGCCTTCATAACATGGAAATCATAGCCCGGCACAATTTCGCTTACACTTTTTAGCAAAGTATCTTTTGCAACAGTCTTGGGTATTTCCATTATTTCATAAAACTTGTCTAATGATTTTCCAGAATACTTTGCACCATCTTCAATTGTCATAGATCCTCTTAAATCACCAATCTTTATAAATTTGCCTTCTTGTTCAATCTGTTGAATACTTGGAATAGAGACCTGATACAGGCCAATCGCATCTAAAATCATAATGCTACCGAAAAACACACCAACGGTAATTATTATAGCTATAAGCGGATTCATTCTTTTATTAAAGAAATTGAACCCGATATATTTTTTGGAATCCGGACAGACATTAATACACGTTCCACAGTCAATACACTCCGCACTTTTAACGGTTGAACTATTTGCTACGTCAATGTTCATAGGACAATTTTGTGTGCATTTACCACAATTTATACAAGGATTTCTTTTTACCTTGAAAGGACTAATCTTAGTAATAATTCCATATAAAGCGCCCGCCGGGCATAAATATTTGCAGAAAAAACGATCATAAAATAGTGATAAAAGAAGAACCGCAATCAAGATTATAAAGCCAATAAAGTATTCGTTAAGAACCTCGGTACCTTTCCAAATATGAGCAAATGCCGCAAATGGGTCATAAGGCGAGAACCATAAAGTTGCTGTCTGCCAAGCCATAAATGTAATTAAAAATAGAACTACGTATTTCAAATATCTCAGTGGTTTATCAACCTTCGCTGGCATGATTAATTTCTTTTTTTTGAGTTTCCCAAAGAATTCAAATAGGGTGCCAAACGGACAAATGTTTCCACAAAAGCTTCTCCCAAAAAACAATGCAAATACTAATGTTAAGAAGAACAACGTCATTGTCCCAGAAAATAGTTTCTGAAGATTTGATTTTCCTGCAAACCAAGCCCATAAATTTTCAAGTCCTCCTAAAGGACAAATTGCATGTGCAGATGGAAAGGAAGTGCCTCCATACAGATGCAGAATTTCTAACAAAACAACCCCAAGTAAAATGACTGCAATTACTACTTTTCTAACTAATCCAACGTTAATTTTCATTCTGATTCTCCTTAAAATTAATAATAAACTCACTGCCTTGACCGGCAACACTGTTCACAGAAATCTCAGCATCATGACGCATAGCTATTTGCTTCGCAATTGCAAGGCCAAGTCCAGTACCACCTATGTTATCTATCTCCTTTGTCTTATAAAACCTATCAAAAACATACGGTAAATCCTCTGTTTTTATTCCAGTTCCGTTATCACGAATTGAGACCTTTTTCCCTTCTGTATCATCCAAAGTGATTATTACGCCCCCACCTTTTGGGGAAAACTTTATCGCATTATCGATGATAGTCATAAGCATTTGTCTAAGCCGCCCATAATCACCTAAGACACTGCAATCTAAAGCAGTGTTCTCAAGCGTTAATTGGATCTCCTTAGCGTCTGCTATACTTTTCGCACTTCTCATGGTGTCATTTACAATGTCACATAAACTGACTTCCGTCTTCTCAATTTCAAAGTCTGTGTTTTGAAGTCGAGATAAGTCTAATAAATCTCCGACAAGTCGTTGAAGCCCTTTGCTTTCGTTCAACATTTGCCTGTGATATTCATCAACCTGGTCCTTATTTGTTACCACCCCATCACAAAGAGCCTCCAACGAGCCACGAATAACTGTTATTGGGGTTCTAAGTTCATGAGAAATGTTTGCAACAAAATCACGTCTCAATTGATCGAGCTTTTCACTTTCTTTTGATGAAAGTTCAAGGCGTTCTGAAAGTATATCTAGATTTTTTGCAAGTTCGCCCATCTCATCTTTTCCATTAACATCAGTCTTAGCAGAATAATCTCCATCTGCCAATTTCATCGCAGTCTTGCTCATCTTCTTCAATGGCTTTGTGAATGAAAGAGAAAAAATAAAAGATAAAAGCACCCCGATTATCAAAGCGATTAACGTGCTGATCGCCAAAATTATGCCGCCACGCGAGACCGCTAAATCAGTACCGTTTACAGGGGAATGAAGCAACACCACTCCTACAATCTTGCCACTTGAATCTTTTAGAGGCGTTCCAAAAGTGAGTGTTGGCGTTTCCAAAACAGAACTGAAGCTCTCACTAAACGCTGTTTTTCCCGTGAAAACTTCTTTGACTATAAGTTCAGCATTTGCTGGCAAAGCAGAAAACTCATAGGACGAATGCATTCCCTGTCCCTTTGTAATAATCTTCAAATTTTCATCAACAACCCACACATCAGCCAATGCAATATCATTTAAAAACCTAATGTATGCCCCATAACCACCCATTCCTCCGCTTATTACGCCCTGCCCCTGACCAGCTTTGTTTTCACCCGTTAAAAATGAAGAAAACGTCTCCGATATCTTGACAGCCCTCTGCTCAAGTTCGACTTTTTGCATCTCTATAGCGTTTGCCCTAAAAAGAATTAAGAAAACCGAGCTAATGATCAAAGCGAAAACTAGCAAAGCAACTACAAAATATAACGTTAATTTAAATGCAATTTTATTTTTCATTTTCTTTTCCCTCAAATTTATAGCCGACGCCCCAAATTGTTTTCAGATCCCAATTATCATGTGGATATGCTTCAAGCTTCGACCTTAAGCGTTTTATATGAGAGTCAACAGTTCTAGAATCGCCAAAGTAATCATACCCCCACAGACTATTTAAAAGATTATCTCTTGAAAACACTTTATTATTACTTTTAGAAAGAGTCCATAAAAGTTCAATTTCTTTCTTCGTTAACGAAACATTATGTCCACCAATCTCAACTGTGTAGTCATCTAAGTTAATTTTCAGATTATCAAAGTTAAACACCTGGGTTGTCTTATCATCGGTATTTGCAATACGTCTAAGTACAGCTCTCACCCTCGCCATTACCTCTCCAGGCGAAAATGGTTTTACAATATAATCATCGGCACCAATGTCTAGACCCATAATTCTTTCAAAATCCTCGCCGCGTGCTGTCACCATAATGATTGGTACATTAGATTTTTTCCTAATTTCTCTGCAAACCTCAAACCCATCCATGATTGGCATCATAACATCGAGTAAAACAATTTCCGGATTGTATTCTATAAACTTAGCAACGGCCTCTCCGCCATCGTTTGCAACAACGGGTGTGAAATTTTCTTTTTTTGCATATTCAGATAATATAGAAGAAATCTGCTTATTATCATCAGCGATTAGTATATATGGCAAAAATATCACCCCTCTCAATAAAATTCATTCTACTATAAATTACAAAATATATGTGTCAAATTTGTGTCTTATTCAATAAATAAAATAAATTTCTGAAATAATTATTTTTCAAAAATGACACAATAAAAACATTTATTAATTTTAAACTGTGTATATAGCAAAATGCTAAATCAAAAATTTGAAGGAGGTCATTAAATTGACAAAAATGAAGCAAGTTTTATTAACAGTTGGCGTTGTATTAGCCATCGGAGCAACATCGGTAACGGCATTTGCAGCATCCGCTTACACCTCACCAGCAGAAGCTGTCGCTGGTTTGACAGGAAAGTCAGTGGCTGCTGTAATTGAAGAGAGACAGAGTACAGGGAAAACTTATGGCACAATTGCCAAAGATGCTGGTAAACTCACTGAATTCAAAAAGGAGAATATTCAAATTAAAAAGGATATTCTAGCAAAAAGAGTTGCAGCGGGTACTTTGACTCAGGCGAAAGCTGATGAAATCATTAAAGCCCTTGAAGCGAATCAAGCCACCTGTGACGGAACAGGTACTGCAAAAATCGGCAAATCTTTAGGCGCTGGTTTTGGTGGCGGAAACTCTAATGGAAACGGAATGAGAAATGGCAGCGGTCAAGGACAGGGGCGCGGCCAGGGAAATGGTTGTGGACAAGGTAGTTGCACGAAGTAAGACAATTGCATATCTCCAAACAAACAAAAGAAGATTTAGTGATCCTTACTAAATCTTCTTTTCCACAACTATTTCTGCATTCTTTGGCAGCGCGAGTCCGCATGCCACCTCAATTGCCTTTATAATGCCTGATGGAACTGGGCAGGCAAGGTGTTTGCAGTGAGCTTCCGCCGCTTTATATACCTCTGAATCTGAAAACCGCGCAAAGCACTCAGTGTAACCATCAACCTCCGAAAGCCCCGCTTCCATTGCCTTGATCGCGTCGCAAGCCGAAACAATACTCACTTTGCATGTCTGCATCTCATCCGCCTCAACGGAAATTTCACTAACTAACCCACATATTCCTGAATTCACAGTAACCTTTGTCATAAACATTTCACCCTTTCAACACCGTTTAAATCCCCTTGACACTTGCTATGATATTATCACTTTAGCCTTTATGCGTAAACCTCGCCTTGGTCATTTCTTTACATCCGCCTTGTTATCGTACCCTCTTTGCTCCCAATATCCCTTGTATTCAGCGTCGTTTGAGAGTTCAATACTAGTTACCCAACGAGCCCACTTATACCCAAGTTTGTCTTCTGCTACAACTATGAACGGATAACCCATCTCTGGCGGCAATGCAATATTATTAGCATTATACGCAAGTATTAATTTCTTTTCTTTAATTACGCTCCAAGGGAGAGATGTTGTGTAGCCGTCCTGAGAGTGGAAAATCACAGTAACAGCTTCGAGCTTTGGAGTTGCCCGCGAAATTAAATCTTCTAGAAGAACACCTTTCCAAAGCATTGTTGCGCTCCAGCCTTCTACACAGTGCAATGTAATAAGTCGTTCGTAAGGCGTCAGTTTCAAGACTTCAGCGTATGTCATCACTACAGGTGTCTCGACTTGTCCCTCAATTTTAAGAGAGTATTTACTAATATCAATATGTTGAACGCCTAAAATCGAATTGTCCCTTGGTCCAACTGCAGGACTCAGTAATTTCCCTTTGTATTCCTTAACTTCTCCCGCTCTGAAGCGGTCATTCGTCGCTTGAGAATGGGTGTCTGGAGCAACGCTCTCTTGATTCGAACATGCTGAAATCTGAAATGTAAATAAAATGAATAAGAAAATGACTAAAAATCGTTTCATAAAATCCCCCCAATCAATACTATTAATTATATCAGTGGCATCATAAATAAACTACCCTGTAAGAATCTAAAGAAATCGCTAAAATTGTTTAAAAACAGTTGACTATTTTTGGTAGGAGTGTTAGATTTAACATACAATAACAATGTGAAAAAAATATCAGTGATGCGAAAGGCGGAACTTATTATGAAATCATTTAGCAGATTTTTCTTAGTGATGTTTTTATTTGTTACTCTCACTAACTCATTTACTATTAATGAAACAATAGTCAATGCTGTTGCCGCGCCTTCAGCTTCTCCTATATCAAGTCCGACACCTAGTCCGACACCCAGTCCAAAGCCCACTTCTTTGCCTATAACTGGAGAGGAATATTCTTATACTGTCACGAATAACGAAGTAAAAATCACAAAATACAACGGACAGTGTGGAACTGTCACAATTCCTGGCACCTTGGCCGGAAAGTCGGTTACAAAGATAGGAACAGAAGCGTTTAAGAACTGCTGGCAAATCAATAGTGTTGTAGTTCCGAACTCAGTTAAAACAATTGAATCATATGCTTTTTATAATTGTACTGAAATTGCAAGTGTCACGCTTGGAAGTGGGATTTTAGTTATATCCGATGGGGCTTTTGGATTCTGTTCAAAGCTCGGATCCGTTTCTATTCCTGATCAAGTTACAACAATTGGAGCTGGAGCATTTGAATGTAATTACGGTTTAACAGAAGTTAATATCGGAACTGGCTTGAGTTCGCTGGGCAAAGACGCATTTATATACTGTAATAGCCTGCCTCAAATAAATGTTGCTGCAAACAACGCCACCTTCTCAAGTCTTGAAGGCGTTTTGCTCAACAAAGCAAAGACAAGCGTGATCCTATGTCCTCCTGGCAAAGTAACGGCATTTTCAGTTCCAAATACCGTCACTTCAATTGATAACCGTGCTTTTAGCAGGTGCCAAAAAATTCAAGGGATTACCTTGCCCGATTCAGTCGTTTCGATCGGAGAAGAATCTTTTCGCGAATGCTTTAGCGTAGCAAATTTCACTCTGCCAAATAATATTGAAACAATTTCTAAAAGAGCTTTTGTTAGTTGCCACGGAATAACAAGTTTAACTATTCCAAACAGTGTTAAATATATCAGAGACGCAGCTTTCTCAGGCTGTGAAAATTTAACAAACCTAATTTTCAGCGAAACCCTAATAAGTATCGGAGATCTCGCTTTCTCACATTGTTATAAATTAAGCGATTTTATTATCCCAAACAACGTCATTTCAATAGGATCTGAGGCCTTTACATATAGTCGTCAATTAAAAAATCTGACTATTGGCACCGGTGTGTCAACCATTGGCTCTCTCGCATTCGCCTCTTGTTCTTCCCTTCAAAAGGCAATCTTTGAGGGGAATGCACCTAAAATCTCAACAGATACCTTTACTGGGGCGTCCGCAAGTTTCACCGTCTATTATCTGCAAAATAGAACTGGGTTCACTAATCCTTGGTTTGGATACCCGACACAGATGCAGGGCGTAATTGAGTCTGCAACTCCACCGGCTACGCCAACGCTAACGGCTACGCCAACGGTGACCCCTTCGGCGACTCCAAGTCCAACCCCTACAGTTCCGCCCGCGCAAATATTTTACACAGTAACGTTTGTTGGACCTTTAGGCGTGATAAGTTCTCAATTTGTAGAAGCCTATCACAGTGCAATTCCGCCTTATACGATGTGGGGTGAATGGTACGGTCAACATTATATTTTCCAAAGCTGGACAGAACCTTATAACAATATCACTAAAGACACTGTGATTCACGGGACATTTCACGATATGATACCGAGCCCTCCCGAAATTAGTTTTGTGAATAGTTCTGTGAGAATGTATGCTCCGTCAGGTATCAGCATTATATGTACCCAAGTCGGCGTCTAATCCTCTAATTGCAAGATTCATCATGCACATTTTCCATGTTGTTGCATTACTGTCTTGTCCATATAATGCAATGTTATTAATATTCCCTTGATGGTTTTCTATGAATTTTGCAGATTGAACAAACATCCCACCTGAGCCACAGCAAGGATCATATACGCGCCCGTTGTAGGGTTGTATAATCTCAACCAGAGTTCGAACAACACACGCAGGAGTGTAGAACTCACCCGCTAATCTCCCTTCCTGCTCAGCAAATTTAGATAGGCAGAATTCGTATGCACGACCTAATATATCCTTAGTATCTCCATGCTCAATCATTGAAATATTAGTAAATAAATCTACTACTTCTCCAAGTCGACGCTTATCAAGTTCCGGACGTGAAAAGTTCTTAGGGAGTATTCCTTTTAGACGCTTATTTTCTTTTTCAATTTGTTGCATTGCCTCGTCGATTACCTGGCCGATTTCTGGAGAATGCGCTGCTGCTGCAATTGCAGACCACCTTGCATCAGTCGGGACAAAATACACAACTTTTTTAGTGTATTCGTCGATGTCTTCTTCAAAGCCCTCACCCTCAGCGACAAGTTCAGCGTATCGAGCCTCAAACTTATCAGATATATATTTCAAGAAAATCAACCCTAGCACTACTTGCTTATATTCGGACGCATCCATATTTCCTCTCAGAATACATGCCGCTTCCCATATTTGCTTTTCAAAGCCAATATTCGCCGTGTTTTGCTCTGCCATAAAATCAGACCCCCATAAATAAAATAGTAAATCATTCGATTAAGGTATTATAGCATAAAAACAGTACTAATCCTGTTTCTCCCTTGAATTTTTTTCACTTTGCAACTTAAATAATTCGCAACCGTTAAGTAAAAATACTGTCCGCTATAAAGGGTTCGCTACAACCAAAAAAGTGAACACCCCTTGAACACCCCTCGAAGTCTTTTTCTATATATTGGATGTTTTCTTTGCAATTTGCTTAATATTTCTCAATAGATTTTCCCCTAAAAACAACGAGAAGCCCTAGGCAATAGGACTTCAGCATTGTATCAAGATTTACGTTCTTATTTGTCTAAAGACGCACTTTTTAATACAATTTAGCGTAATTATTTTGAGAAGAGTATCGCTAAAAGGTTGCACACACTGTAAACTTTCTAATTCTCTATTAAATAATCAATTAATGACCATATTTTTGGTTCTACAGCGTAATCACGTTGCATTATTATTCCAATAACCTCATCTTTTGAATTGTATATCCAAGTAATAATATCATCTTCGTCGTGATAACCGCTAAACTCTTTTCTTGTTTCATATCGTACAGGAGCAGCTTTTGCTTTCAGTTCCCGCATTATGTCTTCATCAGGACGGAACCCAGAATGCAGGTATTCGCTAATAATTTTTGCAATTGCTTCAGATTTTCTCATGTCTTCAGTGGTTTCAGAAAATCCCGCACTTATAAATATATATTGTTTCTGACTGCTAAATCCCCAAGAGATTCTAACACTTGAGCAACTATCTTCATAAATCCAACCAATTTCGCAACCTTCTATACTGATTTCAATTTGCTCTTTATGTCCCTTTGAAATTAAAAACATATTTATTAATGCACCTTGAATCCACGGATTAAAGAATCCATTTTGTAATTTAATATACACTCCTCCATTTCCTTTCCTTTCAATCCAAGAAAGAGTTGTGTTATTCGTATCCTTTGATAAGTCAATTTCTTGTTTAGACTCGTCTGTGTGATTTTGTTCTATCCCGTCCGAATTTTCAGATTCAAATTTTTCATTATTTCCAGTGACTTTAGATATAGAATTTTCAACATCTTTCGCTAAATCCGGCTTGGTGTTATTCACTAATTCAGCAAATTTATTTATTATTACATTGAAATCAACTTTGTCCTTATACTTTGATTCCTGCTGGATTTTTGGTTCGGGCTCTTGCGAACCAATGTTTTCAATAATCTCAGATTCAAAAACACTATTGCCATTATCCAAATTTTTTATCATCTCTTTTTTCTTCCCTTTGTTTGGCTTTCCGTTTTTCAGCCTGCGGAATTTAAGAGCTAGTTTAGCAGGAAGAAATGTGAATAAACCAAGAGTAATTACAATTGCAAAAATTACAGCGCCAACACTACCGTTATACACTTTGTAAAAAGACTTTGGTATTTGAAGTATTATCGTTAACAATACTAATATGCCTAGAGCAAAAATTGCCCAAAAAGCAACCGAAATTATCTCATATAGAATCTTTTTTGCGTTAGAAGTTCTTTTCTCAACATCAACCATTGTTGCTTTCTCAGATTTATTTGCGTTGAGAACATTTGTTTTTTCCCTGTCGGAGCTATCCTTTGTTATTTCCCCTTCGGAGGCATACTTTGTTATTTCCCCGTCTGAGGCGTACTTGTTTTCCACTTTGTTGTCCTGTTCATATATTACTTTTTGATTTTTCCACTTTTCATAATCTTTTATCCAAAAAATTTCTCTTTTTACTTCCTTAATGTGAAGTTCCTTATAGAATTGATACTGCTGTAAATCGTTTCCATATTTGAGGAATTCGTTTTCAGAAAATATAAATTCAATCGTGTCATTTATGGCTTGGATTTTGCTATAAGAACTATATTTTCGATATCTTTTGGTTTTGTTTCCAAATCGCAAAAACGGAACAAATGAATCTTCGCCAATTGCGGATTTATGATGAGCATCATTTTGATTTTCTACAGCAACAACAAATTCATCATGGTTTTCCCCCGAAATAATAAAGCTTTTGGCATGGTTAATCGCTTCTTCTTTTGAATTGATTTCTGATTTATATGGAATGCAAATGACTTCGCCTTTTAAATTATAAATATATGGTATCCATCTAATTTTCTCCGAACCATCTAGGCTGCATATAAATTGGGGAATAGCTAAAACCCTGCGACCCAAAAGAATGTTTTCAATGCTCTGAAGTTCATTAATATACATTTTTGCATTTGAAATGGCACTCTGGGGTGTACAGCCTTTAATAAAATCACAAATTCTATTGGTGGGATACTCATACGAAAAGTTATTAATCATGTAGGAAGACGTCCCCCTTTGTGTTCTATTCCATTCATCAGGGAAAGGCAATAATTTATACGTTTGCTCTTCCGAAGAGTTCTCGGGAATCACAATCAGTTTTTTACCCGTACCTCTAATTTCATAGTTTCTATAAATTATCCCTTGTTTAAGAAAGTCTACATAATCAAGCGGCAAATAACCAAGGTAAACACTATTTCTAAAAACAAAAATATGCTCCTTAAGTTGCTTTACTATATAACCATTTATGAATTCTTCTTTGACAAAATTTTCGTCGATAAAACTCTTAACAGTAAAATCTAAACCTGGCTCATCATATCCACCGCTGAATTTATATGGCCCAATAGATGCAAACCAAGCATCCTCACCAGAGAGGGAAATTTCAATTTTAAAACCTCTATATGTGTCCATATCCTTAGCCCCTCCTTCTCTCTGTTTTTGACCAATCACAATAAGGATTCTTCGCTAAATTTGAATTATAATACTTCGGATCATCAGTTATTTCAACGCCCACCCAATCAGGAACAGAAAAAACTTGATTTTCATCTGTTAATTCAATTTCCGCAACTACTAACCCTGCGTTTAATCCCAAAAACTCATCCACTTCCCAGATCATTCCGTCATGCGCCGCCAAGTATCTATTCTTTTCGACTATATCGGTCTCACATAGTGAGTCTATCATAATCTGTGCGTCGCTAAAAGGGATATCATACTCAAATTCAGGTCTTCTTGCGCCAATAGTAGCGCCCTTTATGGTTAAAAAGCCTTTATCTTTGGCTACCCTTACTCTCACAGTCCGCTCCTTTAAATGACATAGATATGCTTGTCGATACAGCGTTGCTTCTGAGTTTTGACGATATGTTTCGTTCTTAACAAGAAACTTTCTTTCAATTTCAAATCCCATGTTCCAAGACTCCTTATAACAAATATCAATTTAGAATTTTGCCACTATTTTTTTACTAATGTTTTTGAAGTTATTGTATTTGCTTTTCTAATATTACCAGAGTACTTTTCATATAAATTTGTGATGTATGGTGCATTCTTTTTATCACCATAATCTTTATTATCTAAGTCTTCAAATATTCGTATATAA
>Ga0194063_10000774_pt1 | contig 22431 bp, 22 predicted proteins | sample SepL3720m_MetaG_FD_155459 | JGI IMG/M metagenome (GOLD analysis project Ga0194063, IMG submission 155459) | Anoxic zone freshwater microbial communities from boreal shield lake in IISD Experimental Lakes Area, Ontario, Canada - Sep2016-L373-20m | ecosystem: Environmental > Aquatic > Freshwater...
CTGTTGTACCAGCTGTATTAACGGAGCATAAGTTGAATTGGATACCTCCACAGAATCATCCGTGGAGACAACAGTGGTGAGTAATATTACAAATTTAGGGGGGTGACATTTTCATCTGGGTTTGACAACTCATATCGATTTGCTGCTTATAGCTTGAAAATGAAGCGTAAATACTATGATTCTATATATATTAGAATAGGTGTCTCCCTGTATACTAATACGCTAAACTGTATGTGTATTGAGCAAGATTAGAAGGAATTAGTATATACTAGATTGTAATTACTCATTTATATATATATATGACAAATCAACAACAAAAAGAACAATATTTGCAAATTCTCGATCAATTCCCTAACCCCATTTGGAGATCTGGGCTGGACGCAAAATGTAATTATTTTAATAAATCATGGTTGGAATATACGGGACGAACAATAGATCAAGAAATGGGGGATGGTTGGGCGCAGGGAGTGCATCCAGATGATTTAGACCGCTGCTTTAAGACGTACATGGATTCCTTTAAAGAAAAAAGGCCCTTTAGCATGGAGTATCGCTTAAAATATCATGATGGCTCCTATCATTGGCTTCTTGATGCGGGCTCGCCTTTTTTTGATGATAATGGCATTTTTCAAGGATACATCGGGTCTTGCTATGACATTAATCGAAATAAAGAATATAAGCTCTTGTTCTCTGGCATGATCAGCGGTTTTGCGTATCATGAATTAATCACCGATGCTTCAGGAAAGCCTATTGACTATCAATTTATTGATATTAACCCTACGTTTGAAAAAATTATAGGGAAATCGCGAGAAGAAATCGTCGGAAGAAAAGTAACTCAAGTACTTCCAGGTATAGAAAGCGATCCAGCAAATTGGATTCAAAAATATGGAGAGGTTGCACTCAAAGGGAGGGAGATTGAGTTTGAAAACTATTCTCAGCCTCTGAGTAAGTGGTTTCATGTATCCGCCTATTCCCCAATAAAAGGAACTTTTGTTACTATTTTTGAAGATATTACCCATATAAAACATTCAAAAAAAGAAGTTGATGACAAGCTGGATGAGTTAAATAAGATGAATAAGATTATGGTAGGACGAGAGCTTAAAATGCATGAATTAAAAATGGAAATAGCGGAGCTTAAAAAGAAATTGGAGCCCACCACGGCTTCTTAATAGAAACTGTCGCGCCGGTCTGATTGTCAATCTCCATCTCAATTCTCATTTTCATGGGAATAAGCCACAGGACTTTAACGGCCCTATATCCTATTATTTTGTAAGACTTACGGGTAAGCTGGGTAGATTCAATTATCATTCCGCCTTTTGCCACTTGTGACAATACTTTATTAAGAAATACCGCTCCTTGTGTTATATTTTTTGTGTCGTCAATGGTGAGCGAGTAGCTTTCCACAGTGCCATTACTAGGACTATATTTCTTCCAATACTCTTTTGCAGAGAGGGAAGTAAGATAAATACTTTTCCCCTCAAGAGGAATAGCTACCTCTATTGTCGCGTCAAAGTTTTCTCCAGGGGGCTCAATATATATCTTCCCGTCTTCAATGGGAACGAAATATTTATAGTCACAATTTTCTCCCATGCCACATGAATTATTCTGGAATGTAATATTAATCTCGGCTTTGGTCAGGGGGATCTCTCTTTTATTGTTATCAGTGAGATGGGCTGCAATATATGCCCCCTGTTTTAATGGCCTATTGGGTCTCACTATCGAGGGCGGCTTCGTTAGGTCGTGCGGGTTAAACCACAGGGTGAGCCCTACGTTGTCAGGAGTAAATACAGACGGCTTACCACCTAATATATCTGTATCTGGTAGATAACAAGCTCTCTCAACATATAATGTGTTTATATTATTTGGTGCAATGGTGTCACTATCCTCAAGTATCCCTGGTAATCCTGATTGGCTAAACGCAAGATAAATCTCTCTGAAATTATGAATATGCCGCAGTGCTGTTTCTCCTGCAAATATATATTTTTTTTTCAAAACATTCCACATATCCTGAATAGGTATTTGTATGCCATCACTTCCCTCTTTGGGATCATAGATATCCCATAGGGTAGAGGCCACTGCTAACTCCTCATTCGTAATCACGCTATGATTTACCTCCAAACTACCAAAAGCTGAATATACCTGAGGATTGGGATACTTATAATAATCTTTTATCGCGAGTGAACAGAACTCCGCCCATCCTTCAATCCAGGCGTCGTTTGAAGTGAAGTTGGTAATGCCGCAGTGGTTGCATTTTCCATTACAGCCACAGGGCTGTACCCAGGGCACCGCATATTCAAATTCATCCATCATAATATGATGACAAAACTCATGCCACTCCATATTTTCCGGTGAATTTTTGTTATTTAGGGTCGTTGGAGCTGGATAACTAATTCCCCAATCTTCCGGGGGTGCAAGTGGATTATTGCTGCTTGAGTGATAGGCATATTTGGAATTTGGTGTATTCATTACTATGGTCTCAGGAAGCAGGAGATCTATCTTTGTGCCCAACACTTTTTCCGAGAAGTTTACTGCTTCCCAATTGTGATAATATACTTTTGCGTTTCGACGGTCGTCCTCTGTTCTATCAAAGTTAAAATCGATAATATGAGTTTTTGAGTTGGAGACTACTATTGTTTTTTTCAAAAATGGAATGTTGTTTGCGTTCTTAGCATCTCGGATTTCAAATCGATTAGTAAAATCTCGCATTTCAATTCGTATAGCTAAGCTCGCGGCGCTGTCTTCCAAATGTTTATAGAGCTCATTTTTTGAAATATCGATTGTGCCATCGAGATTAGTTTTCCTGTCTGGTAACATCTCGGTTACCATTATTCCATCTTTCTCATAAGTCCATAGAAGTCCGACAAAAGCTTCAGGAATGGGCTTTACGTTATCATCAAACGGATCTGTAAAATGAGCGGGTCCTACCGTGAACAATACATCACACGCCTTAGTATTAGTAGCACTACACCCTCGTGAACAATTCCGTGTTTTATGTTCTGTGCATCGACCGTCCGCTGTAGGAATACTTCCGTAATAAAGTACTCCCAAGGAACAGTAAGATTCGCACGTTACATACCTTCGCTCCTCTGGCATTTCAACAGCTCGGGGAGCGGCTGTAGGCTGAATTATGGGAGGAGCTGCCGCTGCGGTGGGAGTCGGAGCTATTGTGGGAATTCTGGTGGGGTAAACAGGGGGCGAGCTGGTGGCCGAAGGCTCGGGGCGCGAGGCACATGTATCTCTCCCCTCACACCCATACTCGCATTTTGATCGGTCTGTTGGACTACTGCATGATGCTGTGCGCAGGCTGTAGGTTCGGCCCGTATACAACGTGCCGTCAGAGCAATAATCTGGGCATCGCTCGTCGGCACGTACCGCACTAGAAGACAATACAACTAAGAATGCAAATACTATGCCAATTTTTCTCAACTTAGATTTGCTCAAATCTAATATTGATATTTGTTTTTCCAGATATATCTACTCCCTGTACTACAATTGCTTTTCCATTTTTGTATCCATCAAATATCATACTAAATGTTGTATCAGTAACTGAGGTATTGATGGTGCGTTCTTTTAAGCTCATTTTTGTAAGCTCTGTTCTATAAAAAGCTTCTGAATCTTTAATATTGAGAGTTGTTTGAAAGTTGATTGCATCTGCACTTGCTTTCGTAAAGTTTGAAACAGAGCTTGGAAGAGGAAAAATAGTGTCATTAGCTGAAGTTTGAGCAGCTGGGGTAGCCTTGCTGCCTGGTTTACTCATAAAAAATCCTACGCCAATTACTAACACAACAATACCCACACCCAAAAAAGGAACTAATTTTTTATCCATACGGGTAATAAATGAATTAATAATTCTTACACTAGCTTACTAATAACTGTAATGGAATGTGTGAAGTATTACAAGAGTGCGTTGAATAGGCGCGTTTACTCCCAACATTTATTCTCAATGAAGATTTTCAGCAGCTCTGGATTATATCGTGTCCCTGAATAGCGATTTAAATCAGCTATCGCTTCTTCAATAGTGCTTTTGCCATTGCCCTCCCCATGTCGATGAGTTATTGCTGCGTGAAATGAGTCTGTTATTCTAATTATTTGAGACTCCATAGGAATTTCACTATCTTTTAATCCTAAATATCCAGTTCCATCAAAATTTTCATGACTATAGTGTATTATGTCTGGAAGCTTCTGTACTTTATCGCTTAAATGAGGCTCGGTTACAAAGTCACTTACAATTCCTCCTGCAATTTGTGAACCATATACTACATGTTTTTTTATTGTCTCCCACTCCTCAGGTGATAATTTACCAATTTTGTTAAGAGTGTCGGGTGATATATATTTTTTTCCCACATCATGCATGTAGCCTGCCATCTCAAGTACGAGGAGATCCACATCAGTATACCCGTATAGCTTGCCCAATTTTCTTGATAGCTTACGAACAAAATTGCTATGTTCTTTTAAAGAAGGCTCTTTGACAAATAGCTCATTCATAGTGTTGGCTATTTTGTTTGAATGAAAAGTTTCACTTTCTGATATTTTCATAAAGTACATACGCTCATCGGCCAATATCCATGCCCTCTTTACTCGCTGAACCTGAGAGAGTTCCTGTAGTTCTTGCTCCTGGGTATTTGCAATACCAAATGAAAGTCCAAACTTTTCTGATATATTAAATTCAGTCTCCATATCAGCTTGCACTTGTTTAACAAGCGAAGCTACCCTTAGAGCAAATATTTTTTTTGCATCTTCACCAAAGTTCTTTAATATAATTGCAAATTCATCTCCCCCGATGCGATAAATACCATCTGGATCTTCACTTCTCCCGTCATCACTTCGAATAATTGTTTTTAATAACTTTCCTATTCTTTTTATTAATTGATCTCCTTTTTCGTGACCGTACTTATCATTCATCTTCTTGAGATTATCCATGTCCAGTATCACGATACTTGTAGTTGAAGCTTCTGGAAGTGATATTATTTCATCTAAATTTTCCTGGTATGCAGTTCGGTTTTCAAGCTGAGTAAGACTGTCATGTCGTGCTATATATTCGATTCTCTGTTCCATTTCCTTACTTTTAGTTATGTCATATGCTATTCCGACACGTCGGTGGGTGCCATCGTTCTCTCCAATTGGATTCGTAATAGCATGAATCCATTTCACTTCTCCATCTACTTCTATTCTATATTCCTCATCAAAAGGCTTTCCCGTGCTTATTCCTTTCATTGCAGCCTCAACTTTATTTTTATCTTCCGGTACAATACAGGCCATAAATATAGTTGGATCATCAATCAAGTCTTGGGCATTCAGATGCCAAATTTTTTCAAATGCCTTATTAACAGAGGTCACTCCAGTATCATCTTTTAACCAAACAGCGGTCGTCATATTACGAAGAATTTCATTATTTATCCCATTTGTTGCAATAAGCCCCTTTATCAAATGAATACTTCTCGATGCATCTACTGTTGATCTTCTTCTGTGATGATCTCTGTAATGAAAGTGAGCGTCTTTATTATTGAGCATATATATGTAAAACGATAAAAATTAGTAATAATTATATCATAGATACAGCCTTAATACGGTCTACATTGATAGAAGCTTTGTGAAGCAACCTCTATTTTAAACGAAAACGCTTATGATATGAAGATTTCTTTACGCTACCATAATATTCCTTACGGAGCAACTGGAGTTGTTTGAGTAAATATAGTATTAGATACTGCATTTTGAGTAAACACCTGTGCATTCTTTATGGCAGTTTCTAACTGCTCTTGAGAAATCCTTGCAACTAAAAATTCATCCATTTTTGAAAATCTACTGAGAACTCCGCACAGTTTTCCATTCTTCCACAATCCTCCGCCGCTTTCAGCATGAAAAGGCCTTCCTTCTTTTACTTCACTTTTAACTGTTATCGTTTCACCAACCTCTGTTACTGACAGAGAGGGTGCAAAATTTGGAATTGTCACTTCTGATCCTTCTGTAACTGAAGGGAAACCATACATTGAAGTTGTATCACCAACAGATATGTCTGAGCAATTGCGCGCTTGATCAGAGAGAGGCTCAATTCCTGCGATATCGCTTTTTGAATAGATACTTACGACCACAGCATCACTTGACCCCAGTTGTTCTACGAAGGGAAATGAAACGGATGTATGGGCTCCTGTTCGAGTATCTTCTGCTGTGCTAATAAATCCAGTAACTGGTGTAGTTGTGTCTTCAGGGAGACAGTGATGTGCTGTTGTCGCTATATAACTATAAAGAGTAATTGGTGTATCGTTGAGTGTAATAGCAGACTGACTTTCGCTGAGGACCTCGGCGGTACAAACATTTGAAACATCCCCATTATTAAATCCCACTTGCACTGTAGCTCCTCGTACTTCTGGGTTCACTCTAGCAAGCAAATCTGCAAATGCTGTTGGATTTGCAAGTGCAGTTGCAGTCTCGATATTATCCTGTGAATATTCGGCTTGCGCAGTTTTTACTACGACAGCTGTTGCATCAATTCCGACACTCTGCGTTTGCTTTACCGCTAACTCTGTGCTCAAGTCTGCATTCTGAGTTTGCCTAACTGCTAACTCGGTACTCAAGGCTGCGCCCTGCGTTTGTGCTGCAGCAAGTTGATTGTCCAGACTTGGACCACAGGACGCGAGAACCATAGATAAACCTAACATTCCCACTACGACCAGGCCTATCAAAGTCTTTTTAGTGGAGAACTCTCCAGATTTTACTTGCTTCTTTCTCGGCGCTCTGTCTTTCATATTTTTAAAATATAAGCCAGTAGTATATCATGTCTGATTGTAAAAATCAAAATAGATAGCGACTAGTATCTAGTGGTTCTTCTAACAAAAAGTATGGGTTTACTCCCCTGTCTTCCCGCGGAACTGGCTGTTGTATAGATCCGCATAAAAACCCTTTTGAGCTAGAAGCTCTGTGTGAGTGCCTTTTTCAATGATTGAGCCTCGATTCATCACAAGAATCATATCCGCTTCACGAATTGTGGAAAGTCTATGTGCTATTACAAAATTAGTCCTCCCCTTCATAAGTCTGCTCATCGCATCTTGAATAAGCAGCTCCGTTCGCGTATCAACACTACTTGTAGCCTCATCAAGTATAAGAATTTTTGGATTTGCCAGGAATGCACGCGCGATAGTCAATAGCTGTTTTTGTCCTTGAGAAATATTCGTTGCTTCTTCGTTTAATACCATGTTGTAGCCATCTGGAAGAGTGCGAATAAAATGATCTGCATATGCTGCGGTTGAGGCTTCTACAATTGCTTCTTCCGTTGCATCTTCTCGTCCATAGGCAATATTATCACGAAGCGTTCCGTGAAATAGCCATGTATCTTGCAGCACCATCCCAAACATCTGGCGCAGATCTCCCCGTTTTAGATAGGTAATATCCACTCCATCAATTAATATCTGGCCACCACTCACCTCATAAAATCGCATTAGCAAATTGACCAATGTTGTTTTACCAGCGCCTGTGGGACCAACGATTGCCACCATCTGCCCTGGCTTTACATGAATATCCATATCTTCCATCAATAGTTTATCTTCGCTATACCCAAACTTTACGTGTCTAAACTCCACGGCTCCCTGAGGGCTTTTAATAACAGTGCTTTGTTTCACTTCAGCCACCTGTTCTTTTTCATCAAGGAGTTCAAAAACTCGTTCAGCAGAAGCAATGGCCGATTGAATCACATTCGCAATATTCGCAAGCATAGTAATAGGCTGAGTGAATTGACCAGAATACTGAATAAAAGCCTGGACGTCGCCAAGCGATATTAAATTTTGCGTTGCCATGATGCTGCCCACTACAGCAACAAGTACATATCCTAAATTTCCTACAAACCTCATTAGGGGCATGATGACGCCGGAAACATACTGAGCTTTACAGCCTGAATCATACAATTTCTCATTCAACGCCTCAAACTGAGATATGGCCTTTCCTTCATGCCCAAACGCCTTGACTATTTTGTGGCCCGAATACATTTCCTCTACATGACCATTTAGATCCCCCAGGGACTTTTGCTGCTTGCGAAAGAAATCCTGCGAACTCTTAGCAATACTGGTAACAACGAATATGCTCAAAGGCACTGTAAGTAAAACGATAATAGTCAACTGCCAACTGATGGAGAGCATCATTACGATAACTCCAACCAATGTCACGGCAGATGTTATGAGTTGGGTGACGCTCTGTTGAAGTGTCGAGCTAATATTATCCACGTCATTCACCGCTCTGCTCAAAATCTCCCCGTGCGTTCTTCCATCAAAATACTTTAAAGGAAGTCGGGAAAGCTTTTCATCTACCTCTTTGCGCAATGTGTAAATTGTTCTCTGAGCTACTCCTGCCATGAGATATTGCTGGATAAAAATGAAAATTGCGCTCACGATATAGAGTCCGAGCAGCAACACCATAATTCTCCCTATGTATCCAAACTCTATACCGGGAACAAGCACTAAATGAAGAGGAAGTGAAGGATTTTGCAATAATTGTTTTTGAATCATTTGATTCTGCGCTTGTGCAAGTACGCTTGACATGAGATTGTTAAAAAGCTTAGTTGTGGCCAGACCAAGAATCTTTGGACCTACGATGTTGAAGATGGTTCCCAGCACTGCAGCAGAAAACACAATGGTGATGAGAAATTTTTCAGGAATAAAATATCTCATGAGCCTATTAAATGTCCTCTTAAAATTCTTTGCCTTCTCCACAGGGCGACCCATTGCTCCAAATCCACGCCCCATCGGCCCGGCCGGCATGCCTCCTTGATTGGTATCTTTTTTTATTGTGCTATTTGGATTCATATATTTTCTTCCCTAATTTCTGTAGCTGAAAGTTGTGAAGTTACTATTCCCCTATAGGATTCGCAGGTCTTCATAAGCTCCCTATGAGCGCCCTTTCCTACAACCTTTCCATCTTCAATAACGAGTATTTGATCTGCATCAATTACGGTGCTTACCCGTTGTGCAATAATAATAACTGTTGCATCTTTTGTTTCTAGTTTAAGAGCAGAGCGTAACTGTGCGTCTGTCTTAAAGTCAAGGGCGGAAAATGTATCGTCAAACACATATATCTCTGGCTTGCGAATCAATGCACGAGCTATTGAAAGCCGCTGCATTTGCCCTCCCGATACATTAGTGCCTCCTTGAGAAATAAGCGAGTCAAAGCCATCTGCCATTTTTGAAATAAATTCACTTGCTTGAGCTACGGTTGCAGCGCGTTCGATTTCCTCATCTGTTGCGTCTTCTTTGCCGTAACACAAATTTTGTTTTATGGTACCGGAAAAAAGAATTGCTTTTTGGGGAACAAGTCCTATTTTGCTGCGCAGATATGCTTGAGACATCTCACGCACATCTACTCCATCTATCATTACCTTGCCTTGAGCCACATCGTAAAATCGAGGAATAAGATTGACAAGGGTTGATTTGCCAGCTCCTGTGCCGCCTATTATTGCAGTCACCATACCCGGAGATGCAGCAAAGGAAATGTGTGATAAAGCGGGCTTTTCTGCTCCTATGTAGCTAAATGTCACATCTTGAAATTCGATATGACCCCTCTTTGAGTCTGCTAGCTTTACTTTTTTTGCATCTTCTATCTCCGGCTTCATATCAAGCACCTCGTTAATTCTTTTTGCAGAAGCCTCAGCGCGCGGAATCATAATAAACATCATGGCCACCATGAGAAGTGAAAACAGAATTTGAATGGCATACTGTAAAAATGCAAACATCTCCCCTATCTGTAACGTCCCTCCGCTTACTCGTAAGCTTCCAAACCAAATAATGGCAACGCTTGAAATATTAATCATCAGCATCATGACTGGCATCATAATGGAGATGAGTTGATTGACCTTAATTGATAAATTTGTAACGTCAAGATTGGCACTATCAAATCGCTTTTCTTCTTGTTTTATGCGATTGAAAGCGCGTACCACCCGCACCCCAGTGAGATTCTCATCGAGTATGAGATTAAGCTTATCTAGCTTCACTTGCATAACTGAGAAAAGCGGAATAGCCTTCACAAGGAGAATAAGAATAACGATAATTATCACCGGCATTATTACAATCAGTATCCATGAAAGGCCCACATCCTGCTCCAATGCAAGAATAATTCCCACAACAAGAGTGATGGGGGCAGTAATCAATAAATTTAAAATCATCACCATGACCTGCTGCACCTGAGCAGTGTCGTTTGTTGTACGAGTAATGAGCGAGGCAGTGCTCATCATGTCAAATTCATGGAGAGAAAAATGTTGCACTTTTTTAAATATATGCGCGCGTATTATTTTGCTCATGTTGGTAGCTACTTTTGAGGAAAAATATATGCCAATAATAGAACACGCCACTCCTCCAAACGCAACAATCACCATGATGCCTCCCGTTCTCCAAATATAGGCCGTGTCAAACGATGCAATACCCTTATTGACAATATCTGCCATAAGGTTTGGGAGATAGAGATTGGATGCAGTTTGCCCTACAGCAAGTATGAAGATTGCTATAAGAAGAAGCCAATACGATTTGAGATAGCGTAAAAGTTTAATCATGTCTAGATTGACAGGGATTTGCTAGCATATTATGTTGTATAATTATTAGACTGTCTAAGTATATACCAGTATGAGCGAAGTCAACACAACAAAATTAATCGAAACATTGTTTGAAATTTCTCGTTTTATGAAACAGGAAATGTCTTATAATGGTAATTATACTCATCTTAGCATATTACAAATTCAGACACTCGTTTTTCTTAATCAAAATAAGAACGTATCGATGAGTGATATCGCAGGACATTTTCATATCGAATCACCCTCTGCGACAAGCCTGCTCAATAAGCTTAATGATCTGAAAGTAGTCAAGCGCGATGAGGATAAAAAGGATCGAAGACTCGTGATAATAGCCTTAACGAATGAAGGAAAAATGCTTCTGAAACAAGCAATGCAGCAGCGTAAAATAAAAATAGAAAGAATTCTCGAATTCTTATCAGAAAAAGAAAAAATTGATTTATTATCTATATTAGAGACAATTAGTACAAAATTACTAAAATAAAATGAAAAAAATATATATTTTTGCTGTAGTTGGAGTCTTAGCGATACTATCGCTGATAGGTTTCATACTAAAACGCCAATATTCAACTCCCCCTTCTCAAGCTCAATCAACCACAACTACTTCTGTACAGTTCGTAAGTTCAAAGATTTCTGCTGAAGGAAGTGTCATTGCGCAAAACCAAGCCATTCTTCATTTTCAAATTGGCGGGAAGCTTAATTGGCTCCCCTTTAAGGAGGGTGATTCTGTGAAGGTTGGGCAAACCGTTGCATCCATTGATTCCTACACTATTCAAAAACAGTTAGAGGCGGCATTAAATAGCTTCCGATCAGTACGAAACACATTTGATCAAACAAAAGACAATGTACAAGACAACGTTCAAAAAGCCCAACTTACTAATCCCTACGACTACTACAGCAAGGCAGGAATGGGCGACACTAAAGAAAGCGCAATCAACGATACGATTAAGCGGATAGTAGACCAAAATCAGGCAAGTTTAGACAATTCTGTAATCAACGTCCAAATTGCAAACAATGCATTTCAACTTTCAACTATCTCCTCCCCTATAAATGGCATTCTTCTGCATGAAGATGTTAAGGTAGTGGGCCTTAATATCACTCCAACAACCAGTTTTATCGTGGCCGATCCTTCCACCACAGTCTTTCGAGCAAATGTATCTGTAAATAACATCAACTATATTGTGCTCGGATCAACAGCTGAAGTTGCAATTGACGGAATACAAGATAAAATCATTGGAACTGTCGTGAATATTTATCCATCAAAAGTTACTCTTGCTAATGGACAGTCTGTATATCAGGTGGATATTCAAAGTGATGAACTACTTAAGCTTGCTAAATTAGATCAAACCGGCACAGCAATGATTAAGACAAATTCTGAGACTGTTGCGCTTGTTCCTGCTTGGACAGTGCTTGAGGGAAAGTATATATGGATCGATAGAAATGGAAAACCTCAGTTAAAAACTGTGAGAACAGGGAAGATACATGGACAGGAGATAGAAATCATCAGTGGTTTGACAAGTCAGGACAAAATAATCATTAATCCAGAATATATAAAATCGTTATTTTATAAAAGCTTATGAATAATGAAACTCCCTCAAAAAATAACAAAATGAATGTAAAGGTCGTGAGTGCGATAGGAATTGCGCTACTTGTGCTTGCTGCTGGGGTGTATATATATTTTCAAAATACCGTTGGTCGGATTCTTATAGATAAATCACTGATTCAAGCTCCTGTCATCACAGTTTCACCCTCATTGGCTGGAAAAGTACAGGAAATGAAGGTAAAAGTAGGACAAATGGTATTAAGCGGAGATGTACTTGCCGTCGTTGGCTCTGAGACACTTCGAGCTCAGACTGATGGACTTATCATATCGGCAACCGATCTCACAGGGTCTACTGTAAATCAGGCGACCCCGCTTATCCAGATGATCCGCCCAATTAATCTTCGAGTTGTGGGCACTATTGATGAAAATAAAGGACTGACCGATATTAAAGTGGGCCAAGTGGTATCCTTTACCGTTGATGCTCTTCCAGGCACGACATTTTGGGGATTCATTGATGAAATAGCACCAAGCGCAAATCCAACAGCATTTTCTTTTTCAAGCTCAGCTGAGCGTCCTACGCAACAATTTACTGTGTACGCTCAATTTAACACTGCTCTTTATCCCAAGATAAAGAATGGTATGTCAGCAAAGATGGCGGTATATACCCGGACTCACTTACAATGAATGTTTTATTTGCAGAAGAAGAATAAACGCCAAACAAAATATAAATATACTACTTACATAGGGAATATTTGCACCAAACGAATAGATCATGCCTACATATAACGGGCCAACGATACGCGCAAACGACTGCATACTTTGATTGGCTCCCTGCACGCGCCCTTGCATATTCTGCCCTGCATTGTTTGCGATAAGGCCGCTGAGAGCTGGTTCAAAAAGACCATCCCCAATAATGAATATAATGATTCCTATATACATAAGTATTGCATGGGGATAAAGATAGACAAAAGACACGATTACTCCCCCAATGGTAATGATGATAAGCCCAACAATGCTTGTTTTATGCTCTCCCCATTGAGGAAGGAGAAGATGAGTGAGATATCCTTGTGCAAAAATATCCACTACTCCAATTACAAAGAGCAGCATGCCAATCCCTGCAGGTCCAAAATGAAGAATGTCTTTTAAAAAGAGAGCATTGACTGTTTGAAAGTTGATAAGGGGAAAGAAAAAGAGGAAACCGATGAGGAAAATTGAGCGAAGCCTGGGGAGCTTGAGAATGGCGCCAAAAGATGCAAATGGATTTAAATGTGCAAGGTCAAAATGAGGAGAACGATGTTCTTTATGGAGACTTTCTGGTAGTACGAAGTATCCCCAGATCATATTGAGCGCCGTAACAGCTGCCGCAATAAAAAAGGGCAAAGATAGGGAGATTGAGCCGATAAAACCGCCCACTACCGGTCCTATCATAAATCCAAATCCACCAGCAGCTCCGAGGAGTCCATATATCTTTCCTCTATCCTGTGGCTTTGAAATATCCGCAACATAGGCATACACAGTGCTAATATTGCCTCCCGTGAGTCCATCAATTATTCTTCCCATAAATAATATGCCCAAAGATCCACCCACCCCAAGAAATATATACCCGATGATTGATCCAAGGAGGCTAAAGAGCAAAATGGGCCTGCGTCCCAGATAATCAGATAATACTCCTAAGCCTGGAGCTGCTAAAAACTGGCAAATAGCATAGGAAGCCATAAGAAGACCTGTATACAAGCCCACCAAATTGGCCTGATGAAGGGGGACATATTTTTGAATTAAAAAAGGAGTGACTGGGATCAGGATGCTAAAACCCAAAAAATTAAGAAACATCGTAATAAGGATGAAGCTGAGAGAAAGATTTTGAGCAATAAATGAACGTATTCTTTTCATAGAGAAGTGTTCATTATATCAGGTTATCCCACCTGTAATAATATATCTAGTTAACTGCCGACTCGATCGGGCGAATAGTGGAGCTTCGATTAAAGCTCCTGAATTTTACATTTTAGAATGATTTTTAAATTCATCTAATATTGAAAGAATATATACTTAATGTATAATTTACCCATGAGAAGTGAAGTCCCAACGCCCCAAAGAGCCGATCATTTTCATATTCGACAGAGACCAGAGGTTGAAACACTTCGTATTCTTGGTGGACAATATCCAACCTGCATACGAAATTTTCATTTTACTGATGATGGTTTTGTGTTAGATAAAACAACTGGCGATAAACTGGTGCCGCTCTATGTTGCTGGGTTAGAAAATATCTCCTCTAGCATGAGCGCTGCTGTTATGGGTCCTCTTATACAGATGGGTTATCACATTATGGATCCAGTAACCGCTTGCGAAGAATATTATAGTGCGACGACTTCTGACCTAGGTAGTCGCGACAAAATAGAGAGCACTATTTCTAATGAAGTCCTTATCCCAAGAAGTAAAGTGATGGTCGCTTTCCTTGAAGGTAACGAGGCAGATTATACAATTTCTGCTGACATTGCTCGCATGGCCCTTCAACAAGGCCAGGTGGTCGGAATTAAACTAAACCCCAACCTAGAACAACAAATAAATGGAAAAATTACTTCCTATTTGGATGAAGAACTTGGAGGAGCTCTTTTTGAAAATATAAATCGAGAAGATGTACCTGATAAAGCATTTATTGAGTCACTATTCTATTTGGCACGTCTTCATGGCGAACTACTCAATCCACCAGCTGCAGGCGAGGTCTCACATAGAACAAGTCCTTTGAGAGGTTTGCAAAATGCTCTCCCTGCGTATATCACAGATCAAAGCAAAAAAGGAAGATTCCCAGGAACAAAGATTGAGGCAACCATTAATGCGGGTGAGCAACTTCATGCTGATGATATTACTCTTTCCCAACTTCAAATGACCGACTATATCTGCAAGATGATTAAGGAAGGCAAGCCGTTTCCTGACTTTGAGAGAGAATACATTCTTACGAGCTTATTAAACGGTGCCGACGGGCCCGTAGCCCGACGTTTGGGAACTGTATCAAAAGAAGGCGGCATCAAAGATGCTTCTGTTGATAGATTGAGCGAAATAATGGTGGTGAATCTTATCGCAGAAAAAACAGGAATGTCACCAAAATTAGCAGAAGAGCTCCGTGTTTCGTTTCAACTCTCAACCCTTACTAAAGCCGCCTGCGAGATGGGTGGAGTTAAAACAAGAGAAGGTGGAGTCGGAGGAATGATAAATAGAAGAATGGCTCTTTTCTTTATTCTGAGAGATCTCATTAAAATAAATAACCTTGGAGAAGGTAGTGATTCTGAAAAAAATACAATTATAGGCCGCATCAACTCGCGAGTCCACAAATTAATCGAGGTAAGTCAAGAAAAAGCTTTAGAACGCATCGATATAATGGCTGAGCGTGGGATACGATTGGTTCAGGCTCCGATAAATCCTGCCTCATCAGGGGCAAGTGAAGCGAGAAAATTTGCAGCAATTTGCTCCATAAATAATCGTACAGGAGTTGATATTATCGATAAACTAAATACTCTTGCCAAAGGTAGGGTTGTTTTCTCTTCACTTCATTCACTGGTTGTAGCAGATAAATATATCGAATCGTCGCTTGGTAGAGCCGAAGAATTCTTAGGAGAGGCTATTCGGATCGCGGGATACGAAAACTAATATAGTGCGGACCCTAGGCTTCATTATGTATGCCTCAATCTTGAGAAGGGAAATTTTGACTGATTCTACAGCTTTTTCGTTAAGTCGCTTGCATTATTCCTCCATAAGTAGCTTATTATGTACATTGGAGTGCAGAGCACTATTGATATTAAGATATAGAGGATAACTTGAAACTGAGGATTCTCTTTGGCAAACTCATTAAATCGCACAAACAAGGGATTTGCCAATAGAAAAATAAATATAAATGCTATAAAGATTCCAAAAGAAAGTAGTACTCGTTGTAGAATGCTTATATATAAAAGTAGATAACAATAAGGTTCAGAAATGTATACTCACTAATGTTGAAGGAAGAGGCACTTGTGTATCAATTTCTCTTCCAAAATTATCTCCCTGATTCAACCACTCAAGATGAATTCTCTACTATTTGATCCTTATCGGGTCTTCTTTAGGTATAATAGAAACACTATGAAAATCATCGACCTCTCCCAACCTCTTTTTGACCAAATGCCCGTTTACCCAGGAGATCCAGAAGTACATATTAAAGAAATTCATACTCTTGAAAAGGAAGGATGGAATTTAAGAAGTTTAACATTAACAACTCATATCGGCACTCATGTAAATGTTCCCTACCATATGAGCTCTACTGGCAAGCGACTTGATTCATATGAAATTGATAGTTTTTTTGGTAAGTCGGAATTATATACAGAGGGAATGAAGTTGTATCACAATAAAGGAGTGATTTTTTCTTCAACAAATATCACAAAAGAAATTGCTGAAAAGCTCATAAAGCTTCCTCCAAAATTTATTGGATTATCCGATAAATTTGTGTTTGATATCGCTTTAGAGAAACTATTATTGACTGCTGGTATCATCTCTTTTGAAAATCTTGCAAATACAGAGAAACTTCCCCAATCATTTAACTTTTATGGCGTACCACTTAATATCAAAGAAAGTGATGGAAGTCCAGTAAGGGCTTTTGCGATAGTGTAAGCATCACTTACCAACACCACAGCAATAGACACTGTTTCTTCTTCTCTGGAGATGGTGGAGGAGTTGGTTGTTTTGTCTGAGCGGGGGCAGATGAAGGAACTGTGACTTTTTGTGCATCCTCTGCACCTAATACGGCTTTTTTGGGTTGTGAGTTGACACCTGATGTAGGTGTCTCAATGAAGGGAGCGTCTTTGTAAATATATGAATACTCATACTCATATTTATAATGTAGGAGTTATTATGAAGGCTGAACACCAAAACAGTTGAGTAGTTTGATAAACTCACCATCATGAGCTAGTCGAATGGCTTGTCGAAGGGTGATGGCGCAGAAATTCAAACCCTTAGCCGCTCATATTATATACATCGTCACAAAAATATATCTCTACCACAGTGATATAACCATTGCTGTCAAAGCAAATACTATAGCCGAATACAATAGCGTGTGCAATAATGCATAAGTCAGAATCGATATATTTTTAAACTTATTAACTAACAAAGAAACAATAAGCATTCCATCACTAAATAAAGAGAGGGCAGAAAACATAAGAAGTAATTCATTTGGCTGATTAATATATATGAATATTTGGTTAAACAAAGGAAAAAAAATGCCTAAACAAATAAAACATAACACTAACGCTGTATAAAAATATCTCGGATATTTTATGGTCAAATAAAATAATATGAGAATTACTATAGATATTGCGAATATAAAAGCCAACACCGTATAATCGCTTCTCAACTTCCCTCCTATTAACACCAATAAAAAAGTAAGAAGAGGAGTAATTGCTCCAATAAATAAAAGAGACAATGCCATTGTGTTTTTGTATGGATATGTTGATTGTTTATTTATTGACATTTAATTTAGAGTAACTAATTATATTTTTGACAAATACTGCTCGATTAACTGGATAGCTTTTGAATATTCAGGGCGCGAATAAAGTTTCTTAAGATATTCTTTTGTGAGACTGTCGGAATAGTTTTCTCGTCCTGGATAAAAGGTAAGGGTAATAGTTATGATTCTGTTTAATTTTTGATCAAATGTTTGGTATATCCTCGTTATGCTCCCACTTGGATGAAAAGGATCATTAGAGACGGCATAATATCTACTGCCAATTTTGCGCAGTTCTATATTCTTTTCTTCAAGATATCCCGATACGTGCATTTGTATCAGCTGCTCGCCCGGCTTAAGTTGTAAATAGTCATTAACTACATCATCAAGACTTTCTTCCCATTCAATACCTTCATATCCGCTGGGCCAACGCAAACCTTTAATGTATTGAGCTGCCTTCAAATCTAATGAAAAGGTCGATTTTTGATAAGATTTACCGCCCGTAAGTTTGTCATAGACATATGATAAGGCAGGATCAAAGAGATAAGGGATGGTTTTTTCAATTTCAGGTGAGGATACTTCAGAATATATATTTATCTTATTCTCGCTTTGTCTATCTAGTGTAGAAGATATTCTGGTAATAATTTTCTTTTCATTACTTTTAAGCTTAAAAAGAGACCACACAACATTTGTTTCAAGTATAATAATGACTGCTAGTGTAATTGAAAGAATCACAGTTATTGTTTTGTTCTTCGTTTTTATCATAAACAATCAATTATACAATACTACCCATACCCACACACTCTTCTCGAACCCCATTTAGACTTAAATAATGCGTATGAGTGGTAAATATCAAAGATGTTATAATTAATCATGCAAATCGTATCTACATCCATTTCGAAAGAAGAATTATTAAAAATGTCAGAGCGCATATTTGGAGGATTGGTAAAAGCTGTTGTAGATATTGAAAAAAAAATAATGGTAGTGGATGCCGCTATGCATGCAGATGAAGAAAAACTTCTCCTTGAGCAAGGATCAAAACAGGATAACCTCTGGGGAATTAATTTGTACCCAGAAATAGAAGGAGAAGATTTCATCGAATTTGATTCAATGATAAATGTGCGCCCACGTCTCAATAACTTCTCGCGAGGAATTGAAAATAAAGAACTGCAAATTAAGATTGTCGCTATTGTCCATACACTAGTAAACAAATGAATACATTTCATTCTGATCTTTCAAAAGATTGGGGTACCTATTCTATTTATGAACAAATGGCGAATATTGGAGCGGAGGTAGGAAGAAGTATTAATTGGAAAAAGAAGAATAATGTTAAAATGACTCAAAATGCATTGTATAGAGCATTGGAACTGATTGATTTTACGGTGGCAGATATAAAAAACAAAGATAGACTCTCAGAAATCCTAAGGATGAGAGAGCTCCTCGTAGATTATTCCCTGGGAAAAAATATCTATAAATCAACAGATGAAGGGTGGAATAAGTACTTCTATTACTACAATCTTGCGGCTAGAAATATTCAAAATTGGTAAAGGCACGGCTCCTTTTTTGAAACCCACATTCCCGTATAGTTTTATACGCAAAATATGATGAAATATGATGAATTGATACGATACGTGATATATCAATAATTTGATATACTATATTTATGCCCCCCCTTACTCCCCAATCAGTAAAAGCAGTGTTATGGTCGTATGATTTAAATACAATTGAAGTACAAAAAGACAAAAAATTAATTATTTTTCAAGTGTTAAATTTTGGTTCAGAAGATGCGATTAAATGGTTATTTAAAGAGTATGGGTTTTCTGTAGTTGAAGAAGTAGCAGGAGCAATTCCCCTTAGTCAATGGAATAAAAAATCACTATCTTTATGGAAAATATTTTTCTCTCTTAATCCAAAAGAGAGAATTAAATAACTATGAACAATCTCAAACTTTCAATATTATCTGAGGAAAGAAGAAAAATACTACCCTCTTTCACTTCATGGAAAAATGAGTTCTATCTTGCAGGAGGCACGGGCCTTGCTCTTCAAATGGGGCACCGCGAAAGTGTTGATTTTGACTTCTTTTCCCCTCAATCATTTGATACAGATATTTTTATTAAACGTCTTACAGATCTTTTAGGTGTAAATTCATTTACTGTAATACAAGTGGAGAAGAATACTTTGTCAACAATACTTAATAAAAAAATTAAAATTAGTTTTATGACATATGATTATCCTCTGATAAGCCCACTCATTGCATCTGAATATATGAATATTGCATCCATTCCTGATATTGCTTGTATGAAGCTTTCTGCAATTATGCAACGGAGCACTCTCAAAGACTATGTAGATTTGTATGAAATTATGAAAATATATCCTCTTGAGCAGCTTATTTCATTTTCAAAGAAGAAACTTCCTACTATTGATTCTACTGTGATACTTAAAAGCTTAAGCTATCTTGAAGATATTGTCGATGAGCCTCTTATGTATCCAGCTGGTCAATCGAAACCACAACTAAGCGTACTTAAACTTTTTTTTCAAGGTGAAGTGAAAAAATACATGAACTCCCTGCTATAAAAGTAGCCCGCCAAAACTGGCAAGCTTTGGATTGAAGTTGGTGAGAGTGATTTAGGAGAATTCGAACTACTTCTTAAAGATTATAAGATGATATATTGGAATATAAATAGATATCTGCCTTTATAATAATAAAAACTTCATTGTTATATATTCATATTTATATGGCTAATTCACAAATTCTACTTCATAATAATATGATAACAATAATAATATAGTTGTTTATTATGGGCTTATTTGATATAATTCACTCCTATGACATTACTTACACCGGAAGCAGGAAGGCATTCGAGATTAGGTCAATTAAAATATAGTTTCGAGCAGAAGATATATGCTCCCCTCGCAATACCTTCACCTAAGAATTTATTTAAGGTCTTCGATACACTCAAACATAGAAAAATTAATATGAATGAAAAGGATGAGAAAGGTAATCAAATACAGATAACACAAACAACTCCTGAGCATTATTATACTGGAGGACCCCATTGGTTCACTAAAGGAGTAAGAATCGCAATAAGACAAAAGCTACCTGAGGATAGAGTCAATGGTGAAAAATATCTTTCCATTATTATGTCCAGAGATGAGAAAGAAGATATTCGGTTTTCAACGTGTGTTGTAGAACCAACGACAACATTAGATGAACAACAAGAATTAGGTGACTTTAAGAGAATTGGGGATTTACGAATGGACTATCTACATCCAAATGGAAAATTTGAAAATGGTGGAGTTGATGGAAATGACGATGGCTTAGGAATTCCAACTGGTGAATGGTTTATCGATGGACAACATTTTGATAATTCTATTACGAGAGCATATTTATTACTTGTAAATAAACTTTTTGGAGTTGGAGAAGTGCCACCTATTGGATCACAAAGAGACATTCAGGTAAGAGGTTTATTGGAAGCAAGTAAATAAATCACTTAACTAAAGAATTAGCAACAACCTGAAGCGCTTCGAACACTATTTAGCCTCAATATATCTCCTTTATCGTATTTCGTGATTTAAAATAGCTTTGAATTTTTTTGGTGAGCCATTGGTGACAAATTTGGAACCCCTGGAGGCTACGTTTTGGGAGAACTTAAACCATTTTATGGAGAGGTTTACTAAGTACTTGATAATAAATCCAGTTGCTTTTCCACGTTAAAGGACGTTCAATAATTGGGGAAGTTTCGTAATTCCACTCTTTGCATTTAAGTGTCCTCCGTTTGGAACTAAAATAAAATCAGCACCAAATCGCTTACTCATGTCTTCTGCAGTAATTTTAGTTATGTATGGATCGTTATCTGAGTGGATTACATATGTTTTTTTCACATGACTCTTTATTTTTGTATGATCTATTTTATTTAGCCAAAAGGTTTTGTGTCCTTCAGTGAGATCGTCAAAGTCCCATCCAGATACTAGTATCATTTTATCTATTACATATTTCTCCGCAAGTCGCATAGCAAGTAAACATCCTAAACTATGTCCAATGAGGGTTGTGTCTTTATCTATAAAGCCAAAGGCTTCTATTTGAGCAATCATTTTACTCATATCGGGTACGTCTTTTCTCATTTCAGGTAAATCGATGAAATGAGTTTGATAGCCTTTTTTATCAAGCTCCACCTTTAACCAACTATACCAATTATCAGTAATCTCGGAGTACCAGCTTTGAAGAAATATAATATTTTTCATAGATATATGCACTTATAAACTCATTGATTTTGACTTGCCAATATTTTCAAGATACTTATTGTAAGGCATAGTAATTACATCATTTTGTGATAGACCAAACTCTATTTCCCTTTCGTCATGCTCTCCATTTGGAAAATCCAGTATTATGGAATAAAAAGAATCGTTAATAGTGTATAGTCCAACAATACCACCTTTGTATTGATAATCCGTATAGGCCATCTTAACAACATCAGCCATTTTATACCCTTGATCTTTTAGCCATTGAAAACCTGCCTCGGTATTTATAACTGGAATTTTTTGAGTAAGTGCGTATTTTCCTTGTGTTTCTGAAAGGGTGTGAATTTCGCAGCGATCAGCAAATACAACCAGCTTCACTACATCATTTCCTTCTTTTTGTGCATAATAATGAGTATTTACCACTTCTTTTTCTTTTGGCGCATTGCTTTTGGAAAGAATATCGAGAGCTAGTTTAAATGAATCAGTCTTGTATTTTTTTTCCTGATATTTCATAAATATGATTAATTTCATTCAATAATCTAACGCAACACTAGTGGCATTATACGCCAAAAGATGATACGTTAGACTATGAAAAAATATACTCGGTTAAGTGAGCAAGAACGAGAAGAGATTAGTCGTATGTTGGCACAG
>Ga0194063_10000775_pt1 | contig 22421 bp, 19 predicted proteins | sample SepL3720m_MetaG_FD_155459 | JGI IMG/M metagenome (GOLD analysis project Ga0194063, IMG submission 155459) | Anoxic zone freshwater microbial communities from boreal shield lake in IISD Experimental Lakes Area, Ontario, Canada - Sep2016-L373-20m | ecosystem: Environmental > Aquatic > Freshwater...
CTTACAATATGCCTGCGCCTGATTCCAATTCACACACACCACTGGATGATTGCTCTTTTGGGAATCACTATAATAATCGCAGCTTGGCTTCTCACAACTCCTCCCATCCATACATTTCTGGTACATGGCGTTGGTTACCTCGGTCTTGTCCATCCAATAACCGTCCAAATACACCTTGTGCTGCGGTTTTTCCCACGGCTCTGCCTCGCTGTCGCTGTCCGTTGACCCCATCAGGAATTCACCAGACGGGATATACACCTGTTCCATCCCATCCTTGTCCGAGATGCGCGTTTGCAATTCAGGTGTGTTTGTCATTGGAGGTGGTTCGGTCATAGTCGCTGTTGCGCTCGCCATAGGAGTTTCGCTCGCTAACGGTGTTTCACTGGCAATTGGCGTCTTGGTGATGGTTGGGAATGTTTCTACTGTACCCTCACCCTGCCCCTCTCCCTGAAGGGAGAGGGAAGGAGTCGGCGTTATTGTGGAGCCTTCGGCTGACGGTTTCAGAAATATAAATAACATGGCGATCCCTGCCAGCAGTCCGAGCCCGATGAGTCCCAGCACGTAAGAAGTCTGAACCGCTGATTTATCGGATTGCGCTGATTTCGCAGATGAAGATGGTTGGTCTCCATCCCCATACTCAATCGTGGTCAGATTCCCATCGCCCACCTGCGGTTGGGATTGAGCCACGGTCTTTTTCCCCTCTACCGCTTGCGGGAGAGGGGCAGGGGTGAGGGCTCTTTGCGCGTCAATTTGCGGCGTGTGGGCTGCCAACCTCTCCAACGCCTGCGCAAACGACGCCATATCCGCATAACGCTGCTGAGCATCCTTCGCCAATGCCTTGAAGATCACCTTCTCAACTTCTTCCGGCAGCTCAGGCACGAACTGCCTGGGACGCGGCAGCGATTCGGTCAATTGCTTGGTTAGAACGCCAGCCGGTGTCTCGGCGTCATAGGGTACTCGCCCGGTCACCATCTCGTAGAACACCACCCCCAACGCGTACACGTCCGTCTGGGGAGACACGTGGTTCTGCCACTGCTCGGGCGCCATATACTTGGGCGTACCCACGCCAACCCCCGTTCCAGTCAGGGTCTGCCCCTCATCCAGATCGAGAATCTTCGCCACGCCGAAGTCGGTCAGCATCGGAAAGCCTTTATCCGTCAATAGAATATTGGCGGGTTTCACGTCGCGGTGGATGGTGTCCAATTCATGGGCGTATTCCAGGGCACGTGCCAACGGCAACAGGATGTGAACGGCTTCTTGATAAGGCATGGGCTTGCCGCGCCGCGCTTTGAGCATTTCCTTCAAGGTCCCACCCGGCAGGTAGGGCATCACCAGATACGGAAAGCCTTCGTATTCCCCATAATCCATCACTTTGACGATGTTGGGATGCAGGAATTTCGCCATGCGTTTGGCTTCGCGCTCGAAACGGGCGGTCATCTTTTCCAATTGGTTGGGTAGGACATTTTCTTTGCGGATGAACTTGATGGCGACCTCACACTCCAGGCGCGTGTCAAAGGCTTTATAGACAACCGCCATACCTCCTTCCCCCAATGGCGCGATGATGTGGTAACGACCGATAGATTGACCTGTCAGATCCGGCATAATGACCTCCCAATGTGATTTCTAATGATGCGGCAATTCAGTTTATTTTACCATATCCTTTACCAGACAAAATACTAATAGATCAAAGAAGATTTAAGATTATTATCCACAGATGACACAGATAAACACAGATTACACAGATAGAAGAAATGGGGAAGATTTAAGAGGATTGACCACGGAACAAACGGAAAGAACAGAAGATGTATGCAAATCAAAAAAAAAGGTGCGGCAGAATCTCCTGCCGCACCTTGAGAACTTTGTATTTCAATCAGGATGAAATCCTATGGGCAAACTTCCAGCGATACATCATCGACATACATCGCCATGGTTGCACTCAACCCGTTGTTATACGTGCCAAAATAGACCCATACTGTCTGCCCGGCAAGCGGTTTCAAGTCAATCTCGAATTGCTTCCAGATGCGTTCATTGCTGCGCATTTGCAGCGGACGGTATATCTCCTGCTTATTAGAATTCAAAATCAGCATGAGCTGAGAATCGCTTGCATCCACCCCATTGACACTGCGCGGGAAAGCCCAAAAACGCAGTTTGGCTGTGGTGAGACTGGACGGGATACTAACTTGCTGCCAGCCAGACGAATAGGAGTAAATATTGTACTTGGGATCCACAATACCGGTGCGTAAGGAACGTTTTCCGGCATGGAATTCATCCGTACTGTAAGCCGCCGTTGATAACATGACGATGTTCGGATCATAACCCGCTGTGTATTTCGTGGCAGGTAAATACCAGTCTGTATCGCTCTCAAAATCGCCGTTTTTGATGATATTGTTACATCCTGTTAACGGGACGAGCTTGAAATTCTTTCCAGTTGCAGATGGCGGTACCGTCACAGACAGGGTGGCTGGATCAAATTTTACTCCGAGCAAACTTGTGGAAGGCGTCAGGGTGTAAGTGCCAGCGCTCAAACCAGATAGACTATAATCACCGCTGGCATTCGTCTTGGTCGTGTGCCCCACATTATCCGTAATCGTAATGTCGGAGATGGGCGCGCCGCTGTTGTCGGTTACTTTGCCGGAGATGGAACTTCCACTTACGAGAGGAACCATCTTGAAATTCTGATTTGTCGCCGCAGGCGGCACACTCACCACTAGATTAAGCGGCTCAAAGGTAACCCCGATAACCCCTACCGAGGGAGTGATCGTGTACGTCCCAACCGGAATGCTCGCCAATGAATAATTTCCATTGGCGTCGGTCTTGGTGGTGTGTCCTACATTATCGGTGATGGTGACATCTGGCACAGATAGACCGCCATTATCCACCACCTTGCCCGAGATCGAACTCGTGCTGCCCAGTGGTACCATCTTGAAGTCCTTACCTGTCGCCGTTGGCGGCACATTGACCGTCAAACTGGGTGGGTCAAAAACAACCCCAATAAGCAGTGTTGAAGGCGTGAGGACATACGACCCCGCCGCCAGGTTGGAAAGCGTGTACTGTCCGCTGGCATTGGTCTTGGCAGTATGACCGGCGTTATCCGAGATCGTTACATCGGCGACAGCCACACCGCTGTTATCCAGCACTTTACCTGAAATCGAACTTACGGCTGGAGGCGTTGCCCCATTAATCGTTACTTTGCCGCTCAAAGTAGTGCTGGCAACTGGCAATCCTTGAGGATCCGTGATGATACTTACAACGACATTCAAGTCACTGCTTTCCGCGGCTATTCCAATAGCAAGGAAGGTGATATCGCCTAGATGGACGTTGCTGCCAGTCTTCCCTTGAACTGAAAATACGTTGAAGCGCACCGCGTCCGGATTCTGGGCATCATGATCATAATCGGGATTACACAAACCGATTGTAAAGCTTGAATCTGCCGTGCAGGTTGTGGCGTCCAGGACAGAAGGATTAAACTGTACGTCGACTAATGCGCCTCCAAAAGTCATACCGGTTGGAATATCCAAGGTTACCGGAATGACAATCGATGCGGCTGCATTCACATTTCCCGAACCAGCCTTTAGCACAATTTGACTTGTTTGCAATACTACCACCGGTTTAGCAGCCGCTGCCTGAACAACGGAACTTACGCTCTGAACTGGTATCCAATTCAATATCACAACCATGCAGATTGCGACCAATACCTGAAATTTTCTCTTTATTTTCATAAGGTTAAAATCCTCCTAACCATCAGAGATAGAATCGTCATTCATATCATTACAAGAATCATGCCAGATAGCCTATGCGGGTAATTGAATTTGGTTTTCCAAGCTCAATTGTCCGTTTCTACCATTACGCTTGACATGTCTAACAACTAAGAGTACAATACGGAAATAGATGGAACCGGTTCATTCGTGAATATGGAATTCGAAAGAAACAAACATTTACTGATTCCGGTGATATCGATCAGCCGCCCAATTTGGGAGGAACTTGAACTCTTAACAAATGAAGCCGTACTTTTAGGCATGTTTGAGCGAGCCGTAAACCTGTTGATTGGTGAATCTGTCATCGCACTTGTCCTGCCGGAACTGCAAAACGGGGCATTTCATATCGTCGTCCCTTTCCTGCCCAATTTGCGCACATCCGCTTTATGGATCAAGAAGCTGCCAGAAGGTTTGCAGATTGGCGATACTCTTTTGCAGGTCTCGGCAACCTCCAAGATATGGGAACCCAAACCGGATTGGGAGGCAGTCAACATCTCTTCCGACACCATTCAAATCATCAAAGTCGTTGCCCTTGAAGAAATGCTGGAAAAAGAACAATTCGACGCATCGCCATTTGGTGAAGTATTCAAGGGAAAAGGTGTCCCTCTTCTGGCGGAATTGAGCCAAGCGGTCTGGAGCACAAACCAAACCCAGGTAACAACCGCAGTCAGCAAAATCGCCGGACTCGGTCCCGGCTTGACGCCCTCTGGGGATGATTTTCTGTCAGGTTTAATGCTGGCAATCTACGCTCTCAAACAGTCGCCAGACAGTTTGGCAGCCGCAGAACAATGCAGGCGAATCTATGAAGCGGCTGCCGGGCGCACCACGCGTCTGAGCCGGGCATTTCTCCAATCCGCTGCCCATGGATACTGTGATGAACGCTGGCACACGTTTTTGAGAGCGGTTTCCAGCACGGACGAAAATGCCATGCGTGACTCGGTGCATCGCATTTTATCTTTCGGTGCCACTTCTGGCATGGACATGTTGAGTGGCTTCTTATGGATGTTTGAAACGGCGCTATACAGCAATCAAAAACGCTGAGCGCTATAATTAATAAAATGGTTAATAACCAAATAATTTTAGATTAAGGAGTGTATGTATGAAACTAATTGATCTGACCATCCCATTAGGAATTGCAACCCCCGCCTGGCCGACCTACGAACCATTACAGTTGAAATATTTCAAACGCCTGGCGCCTAATGGTGCAAACGGACAACTCTTAACTCACTCTAACCACCTCGGTACCCACCTGGATGGTGAAATCCATTTCTTTACTCCCGGGAAAGACATTGCTTCCCTCGATATGGATTTCCTCGTTCACGAAGCCGCCATCGTTGATCTTTCTGATGTGGTTGCAGATTATGATGTATATACATCTGAGATGGTTGAAGAAAGAGTGGAAGTTAAAGAAGGCGACATCCTGATTATCCACACTGGTTTCCATCATTTCGGCTGGGATTTCCCGACCGCTAACGAAATCCGTTATATGGTTCAGCATCCTGGACCCGACCGCGAGTTTGCCGAATGGGCAAAGAAAAAGAAGATTCGCTGGATCGGTGTCGATTGTGGCAGTGCCGACCATCCGATGAACACCATCATCCGCCAGTGGATGCCTCGTCAGGCAAAACAGGCAGACGCACATTTCTTGAAGAAATACGGCAAACCGCTCGATGAGGTCTTCACCGACGATAAATACCAACTGATGCACATTGAGATGTTCCCCGAAGGAATCATCCATGCCGAATGCATCGGCGGCGGATTGGATCTGTTGGTGAACCAGCGCGTTACTGTAGGCATGTTCCCGTGGCGTTTTGTTGATGGTGAATCGAGTATTGCCCGCTGTGTGGCAATGTTGGATGACAAACAATACGAAGAGGTAATGAAGAAAGCCGAGAAGATGCCCAAGACCCGTTTCGGCGATCCTTATGATCCCACGCACGTTGAACGACTCAATGAACAGGTCAAGAATCGATAGTAAGACCAGTGAACGCACTTAACACTGCGTAATCTGTAAAATCAGTTTAAAAAATAAATTTTAGGAGGAAAATATGCGATTAGATCCCCCCGAGAGTGTATCTCAAAAGGAAATTAAACTGGATGTCAGCGAGATCGAGCCCCTTCTGCAGGCTCCGCCTATGGACATCAAGCCCTTCCCGCCCGCGATGATTACCTTGAAAGACGGGCGCGTCATGATCATCCGCGAGGCAAAACTCGAAGAAGCCCCACTGATGTTAGAATACATGGAAAAAATCATGCACATTGACCATGATTTTTATGATATCGTCGGCGCACGCGTCTATGCTGAAATCCTGGGCTGGTACCGCAAACGCTTAAAGGATCCCTACACCTTGGTAGGTATGATTGATGGTGAATGGGTCGGCTTCGCCAACGGGCGTCTGATGAACGAAGATATCAACATCAGTCTGCATACCATGGCACTCGCCCGCGGCGGTCGCATCGGCGCCATCATGTATTACGCCAAAGCTGCTTATGCCTTCGAAATTCTCGGGCAAAAAGAGTGGTGGGCAACTTATGAATCATACAACGGTTGGTGGCGCTGGGGCTTAGGCATGGCGCAACCTTCTTACCCCTGGCCCGAATACCAGCACGAACTGGGTGGGGCGCGCGTCTATTACATCACCAAGAAATACTGGGATTCTTCCGTCAAGAAGTATATCCAACAGATGGTCGGCGCTGAATTGGTCCGTCCGGCTCCGGATGAACTTCTCAAGAAAAATGAGAAAATCACCAAGGTACCACCGGTAGAAGAAATCTAGTTTTTGGAAATTAAACCCTAAATAAAAAGACCCCAAAGGATATTCCTGCGGGGTCTTTTCTGATGGATGAATCAGATTAATGGGGAGTTGTTACAAGTGGCATGGGTCCCTGGCATTCACCGCGCATCAAAGCCCATTCTTCACAAATTTTTCCATCATCAAAAAGGCACAACCCTACTTCCCCACCACATGAAGGAAGATTAAGGGATGACCATTTTCCGCCACTATTGATACAATTCTCCGAGGCGGGGTTTTTCATACCAGCCCGTAAATTCGTTTTAACTTTTAATTGAGTCATATATTCTCCTTTTTAGATTGATCGTTATTCGGCAGTTATAAAACGGGGTTTTTTATACCGTCTGTCTTTTATCAAGGATACCATATTCTTCGATTAATGAATACAGTATTTTTACGGTATTCAATTGATTCCACAGTGACGTTGTCCTAAGCAGCATTAGGATGAGACCGCAAGCCAGCCAACCAATGACGCACACCTGGCAAACGGATAATATACAACCCCAATAATAAACAGGCAAATAACAGCGGTAAAAGAATATCTCCTTGGAGGTGAAAGATATCCCCCTTCTTGGCTAAGGCATAATGTAGAACGACCAACACCGCAGACGGATAAACCAGCCAATGCAGTCGTTTCCAATTTTTCCCCAGCGTCTTCATCCACCATCGGAAGGAGGTAATTGCCAATAATAGCAACATGATGAAAGCTGCCAATCCTACAAAGATAAAACGCTTCTCGTAAAGGCTCTGCAGAATCGGATTCCAGGCAAAGCCAAAATCCAAACCGGTGTAAATCAGCAAGTGAATACAGGCGTACATAAAACTGTACAAGCCCAACATTCTCCGCAGAGCTGGTATCTTCTGGTGACCAAATAATATCCGCATGGGAGTGCAAGCCAGCGTTAGCACTAAAAAAATCAACGCAAACCTGCCCGTACGCTGCATGGCAGCCTGGATGGGATTAGCGGTGAGCTTGTCATTTACAAAATCCCTGATAAGCCACACCAGAGGCAGCCAGGCAGCAATATGTACGCCGATCTTGAGATTGGTGATCGTTTCCATTTTACTTAAGAAATATGATTTTATCCACAGATTACACAGAATTTTTTTCTGCATCTTATTCCCTATCTGTGTCATCTGTGACATCTGTGGATCGTATTCTTTACGTCAGAAATTCAAATCTAAGTCCATCCCTTGATACAATCCAGCGATCTGGGAAGCATACCCATTGAACATCAGCGTATCGCGCCGCGAAAACTCGCCAATCCTTCGTTCGCTCGTCTGAGACCAGCGCGGGTGTGCGTGCTTGGGATTGACATTCGAATAAAAGCCATATTCTTCCGCCGACACACTCGACCAGAGGGTGGAAGGTTGTTCATTCACCAGTTCAATTTTTACAACGGATTTAATACTCTTAAAACCATATTTCCAGGGAACAACCAGGCGGATGGGTGCCCCGTTTTGCGCTGGTAATGGATCACCATACAAACCAGTCGCCAAAATTGTCAGGTCATGCATGGCTTCATCTATCCGTAACCCTTCCTGATAAGGCCAGGGAAAGGAGGGATTGGATTGTCCGGGCATTTCTTCTGGTCGTGAGACAGATACGAAACGTACGTATTTGGCATCGCTCAATGGGTCGGCTTCTTTCAACAGTTGCGCCAGCGGGAATCCCAGCCAGGGAATAACCATCGACCAGCCCTCTACGCAGCGCAAGCGGTAGATGCGCTCTTCTTGGGAATATTTCTTGAGGATATCTTCGAAGCCAAAGGTTTTTGGATTACGCACCAGTCCGCTGACCTCCAAACTCCAGGGTAAGGGATTGAATTTCGTTGTCATATTGGCAACTTCCTCTTTCCCGAGCGAGAATTCATAGAAATTATTGTAGTTGGTGACCGCTTTAAAGGGGGTAAGCGCACTGCCAAGCTCGTCCATCGTCCCTTTTACCCGACTTTCATCTACGGATGTTATGGCTGACGGAGTAAGAAGGCTAACTGAATTCTCCACTTCTCCAGTGCAGGCTGCCAGAAATGCAGCAGCAGCCGAGACAACGCCCATTTTCATGAAGTCCCTGCGTGAAAGATAAACTTTTTTGGGTGTGATTTCTGAAGATTTGATCGAGTTGTCGTGATAGGATTTGTTTATCATAGGAAAGTTCCTTCTGCTTATCATGGCTATCCCATGAAACTATTCTCTCTATCATTGTACAAAATATCCCCCAAAATATTATAATAAAATTATTATATATTTATTAATAAATAAAAATGGATGTTAAGCATGTTTTAACATCCATTTTCGCTTTATTTGTAATTATTATATTTTTAGTACGGACGTGGAGGCAAATAGGACTTCCTGAATCATCCCCCTCAGCTTATCTGATGCAAAACACAAACACCAATACCCCCACCGCCATAGAAACCCACCAATAATCACTATAAGGCTTCGGGAACCAACCTGAATTATTCATCGCTAATCCCAAACACATCAAAACAATCCCTGCTCCTGCCAGCCACCAATTAGAAACATCAAACATGGGAATATCTGCCGGTTTTGTCTGTTTCTTACGATCCTTGGTACCGAATTTTTTTGCCTTTTTTTCTTTTTCGATATTGGCTGGCTCTAACTTAGCAGCATTCTCAAGCCGCTGCTGTTTCCTCTTTCTCCCCCGCAACTGCAAAACACGTAAATAAAAAATAATGATGGCAATCCCAACAATAATCGTTCCCGTATCCAGCTTAAAAAAACCCATTTTCTATCCTCCATCGGATCCATAACATTCGAAAACATTTCATTCCAGATATCAGTCCCCTATTTCATCCAAAACATGCTGGTAAAAAATCTCAATATTTTTCCCCTGGTTATACTTCATGGGTACATATTTTCCTCTGGGCGTCAATTCTCCCATACCAACGATGATATTTCCAGCTTCATCTTTGCTTAAGGATAAAGAGAAGACCCGGGCAAAATTTTCCCACTTGAATAATGTGTATTTTTGTTTCGGGTAGACCAGAGCAAGGAAATAGGGTTCCCCTTGCTGCTGGGGAGCCGGCAGAGTCAGTAAAATTATCGTACCACCTTTCGCCGATTTGCGCACTTCGTAAGCTAACCCATCGGATGGTACCCGTATGTCCTCAGGATAGTCTTCGCCGATCCGGTTCCACCAAAACTCAAAAAACTCTACTCCATCTTCTTCCAGACATTCGAAGAATTTATCCGTCTGGTTACGAAATACTCCCGGAATTGCCTCATAAGAATAAATATACTGTTGGGTTTTGGTTTTTGTATTGAACTTAATCATGCACGTTTCCTTTCAAGTGGTATCCTTTGTACGAACGACTCAAAAGTCGTAGGAGGACGACCGAGTAACCAACTGAGAACCCGTGGATTACCCCAAAAACCATAATTTTCATAATAGCGAAACATTTTCATTAATGTCTCTAAGGCATAGGCGTTCATCCCGATCGCGCGGGCGTTCTTTTCCCATTCTGTTAACGATTGGACTTCTACCCGTACAGGTATCTCCATACATTGGTTGATGATCTCACCCACTTCAGTTTGACTAAGCCGTTCCGTACCGGCTAGTTCATAGATCGCACCTTCATGTCCAGAATGAGTCAACACATTGGCAGCCACCTCCGCTACATCCCCCAAGTCCACCATCCCTAAACGCGTAGAGGGCGCATAAGGCACAGAATAGATTCCACTTTCTACAATTTGCTTCCAATAAGCCAGAACATTCTGCATATAGGGAGCGGGTTGTAAAATCGTAAACTCAAGTTTTGATTCAAAAATCAATTCTTCAACACGCAATTTAAACCAATGATTTGGCATCGCCTCGATCTGCGGATGCAAGACAGAATGGTAGACAAATCGTTTCACCTTAGCAGTTTTAGCAACTTCTATAGCGATTTTTCCAATTTCGACTTCATCCGGGCTCATATTTGGACAAATATGATACACCGACTGAACCCGCATAAATGCGCGCTCCATATCTTCCCGGCTATGCATATCACCCAGTTCAACTTCACTTACGTTGAGGGCTGACATGCTTTCAACGTATTCCGGTTTATGAATCAGCGCCCGCACTGGTAATCCTTTGGCAACCAGTGCTTTAATCACTGCTCGTCCCGTTTTTCCGGCTGCTCCTGTTACAAGAATCATCTTTCTTTCACCCACTATTACCTATAGTATACCCGTAGGGGCACGGCGTACCGTGCCCCTACGAAATATGTTAATTAGAATTAAAAACGCACCTTTAATTAATCATTCAAAACGTTCGCGCGTTCCGCAGGCGGTTTGAAGATAAGGAAAATTAAGTTCATGAGAATACCAGCCACGGCACCAGAGGCGATGGCAGGTAACCCCTGCGGGAAGAGACCCTGCAGGATGGGGAAGGGCAGGAATCCGCCGGGATATCCGATGTTACCACCAATACCCACGATCAAGATCACCGCACCGATCGCCAACTGCTTGGGATCGAACAGGTTCACCTTTTCAGCCATCATAAGCGCGATACCCTGCATACCGATGACGCCGAACAAGTAGACGGAAAGACCACCACTGACTGCGGTCGGGATACTGGCAACGATATCTGCCAATGGACCAATGAAGCCTAACACGATCGCAATCGCACCAGCCGTGATCAACACAGGACCGGAATAGTTGCGGGTGATTACCATCAACGAGTTGTTTTCACCATAGTTGGTACCAGCCGTGGAGCCAAAGAGACCATTGATGATGTCATCCAAACCGTCCAACATCAGGTTTAAGCCGATGTATTGGCTCAAGCCGTACTTCTCGCGGCCTTGCTCTTCTGCCAGGTGATCGATGTAGAGACTGATCTGGTACAGGTGAGCCGTCGATTCAGGAATAGTCGCAATCGCCATGACACCAATACCGAAGATAACCGTCAGGGTCAGAGGATCGTTAAAGACCGGGAAGGTAAATTGGGGTGCACGCACAAGGGCGGAGGTGAAGGATAAATTAACCAAACCAAAGGGGATCGCAACAATGTATCCCACAATTGCGCCCAACAAAATCGGGAGCATGCCCAGGAAACCCTTGCCTTCCAGATATACGGAGAAAAGCACGGCTGCCATTAGGGTGATAATTGCTACAGACCACCATCTAACATCGCCGCCCTGAACACCACCAGCGACACCGCTAGCCATATTCAAAGCCGCCGCACCCAAACCAATACCGATGGTGCAGGCGACTGAACCAGTAATGACAGGGGGTAAAACTTTGTCCAACTGCTCTTTTCCGCCAGCCAAGCGGATGATCAAACCAACGATGACATTGATGACACCGGTGGCAAGGAATCCTGCCTGAACGACAGAAAGAATATGGGGATCTGCTACTTTACCAAATTCAGCATGCGTGATCGCTAAAACTGCGGCAATGTAGCTGAAACTGGAACCGTAATACAGAGGGATATATTTTCCCATCGACAATTTAGAACCAATCAACGCAATAATCGTACCCAGGCCAGTCACCGTCAACACTGTGCTAACCGGGAAACCCATAATCAAAGCACACAATACTGTGGCTGGGAACATGGTGATGACATGCTGGAAACCGAGCAATAACATCTGACCAAATGGAGGTGTATCATTTGGTAGATAACCCATTACTTTTGTTTTTGCTGCCATTTGTTTTTTCCTTTCCTAAATTAAATCCGAGTTAAAAGTATAAATCATTTAAAATAAATTATCTCACGACACAAACGGTTTACGGTCTATTCTAATTAAAATAATCAGTTCGACCTCATCCGTTAGGGTGCCAGACTCATGGCTTGCCCTAAACAATACAAATATTTATTCATTTACTTGCGATCTGCTTCACCTCCTTTCAACTTTCAATCCCAACCATGATCCCCTCCACTCTTGATTAAGATTGAATCTCACACGAAATCCATAATCAACAGGTCAAACCTCTTAACGCCAAAAGAAATAACCAAGAACTGCCAGAATGACCGCAATGGGGACGACGTATAACACCATTCTTACTTCAGCGATGTCAAGCAGTTTTTTTCCTTTCTTATCATCCATTTTTTGTTATAACTCCTTTTTTATATTCTTATTCTTGTTAATATTGAGTTCCGGTTTTCACTAACGCCAGAAAAAATACCCAAGAATAGCCAAAATGATTGCTATCGGTACAACATACAAAACCATTCTTACTTCAGCGATCTCAAAGACGCTTTTACCCATATCCTTTGCTACTGCCGCGGCGAATTCAGTCTCAGTAGGTGGTTTATACTCAGCCGCGCGCCCTTCCGCTTTGGCAGCCACGCGTTCCTGCAAGGCTTTATCCAACGATTCGAAAGCAGTCTTGATCATACTTTTGCTCACGCTGTCCAGCATGCGCTGTCCCACGCTGGCTAACATTCCGCCGATCTGCACCTCTCCATCATAGGTCATGTGCGTTTTTCCATCCCCCATATCGGCAAACTTGACATGACCTACCCCTTTGGCAAAGCCAGGGGCGCCCTTCCCATCCACCGTAAGAGTACAGCTTTCGGGCGGAACATCATCAGAAATAACCAGTTTGCCGGTGAAAGCACCCGAAACCGGACCAACCCGCACAAACATGGCGCCTTCATAGGTGTTATTATCCACCAAATTCAGGCTCTGCGTCCCCGGTAAAGCGCTGGCTAGTACGTTCGGATCATAGAACATCGCCCAGACTTCTTCACGCGGACCATTGAATATATGTTCACCTTCTAAATTCATACCATTCCCTTTCTTTTTGTTTCTCTCAGGGATGGATAAAAACATCCATCCCTATGGATACCTATTTTCTCTTCTCCTGCACCATCTGCCACATTATACTCTGACTGAGTGGAGATTGTAAAATCTCAATTTTCTCGTCTGCCAGCGCATTTTCCATCGCCTGAGCAAAGGCAGCCGGAGTCGGAATGGCACCTGCTTCACCAACCCCTTTGGCACCCAATGGATTGAGCGGTGATGGTGTTGAAATATGTCCCAACTCCATCTTTAGCGGCATATCGGTCGAAAGCGGCAAGAGATAATCCATCAAAGAAGCGTTCATTACCTGACCATGCCCATCATAGATAATTTGCTCATAATAAGAATTACCAATGCCCATCGAGACACCGCCCTGGATTTGACCATCCAGGATTAAAGGATTGATCACCGTCCCACAATCATGCACGATGACAAAACGCTTGATTTTCACTGCATACGTCTCAGGATCTACATCTACGATCATCGCCACTGCACCCTGTCCGGTAGCTCCATGCGGTGGTCCGTAAAATGCCGTTGCTTCCAGTCCAGGTTCCATATTAGGATCAATGGTACCACGCATCGGGTTAGCGCGGGTCGCCAGTTCTCCCAGAGAGATCGATTTTTGCGGGATGTCCGCAACGCGCACGACACCATCTTCAATCTCTAACTCTTCGAGTGGGGTTTCCAATACTTTGCTTGCCAGATCTAATGCTTTGTTACGTACTTTTGTTGCGGCTGTATAAATGGCATTCCCTGCCACGGTTGCACCGCGGCTCGCAAAGGTTCCTGCACCCCAATGAAAGTGCCCGGTATCGCCGGTAATCACGCGCACATCCCCAACTTTGACGCCCACTTGCTCGGCAACCAACTGCGCAAAGGAAGTAAAATGTCCCTGACCCTGGCTGCTGATGCCGGTTACAACCGTAACCTTACCAGTTCCATCTACATTAACCCGCGCTCCTTCATAAGGACCAACTGCCGTACCTTCCACGAAGCACACAACCCCAATTCCTACCTTCTTACCTTCGGCACGCAGGCGAGGCTGTTCTTCTTTAACGAATTTATCGTATTCGATCATTTCAACAGCCTTCTGCAAAGTCGCCGGGTAATTACCACTGTCGAGAATGTTTTCCACAAAATCCTGACCGATAATACCCGTCTTGTATGGGAATTGGTTGGACTGAATTAAGTTGCGTTGGCGAATTTCAACCGGACTGAGTTTCAATTGTTTGGCAGCGATATCCAGCATGCGCTCCATAATATAGACGCCGTACATCCGCCCGGCACCCCGCACCGGTGTGACAATCATGGTATTGGTGAATACCATAATCACCCGCGTAAAGAAATTAGCGATATCATAAGAACCGGTCGTATGAGTATGGGTATTGAGCGGAACGGTCATCCCATAGGGGTCGTACGCGCCGGTGTTATGATAAAACGTATCGCTGAATCCCAGAATCTTGCCATCCTTCGTCAGAGCGATTTCGACATCATGGATTTGATCCCGTTCGGAGGTCGTCGCCAGGAAATTTTCGCGGCGGTCTTCGATCCACTTTATCGGGCGTTCCAACCGCATAGCAATCCAGGGCAGGAGAACATCCTCCGCCTGAGAAGTCATGATTTTGGGACCAAAACCACCACCCACGAAGGGGGTAATGACTCGCACCTGAGAAGCCGTCAAGCCCAGATTGGCGGCAATCGTATTACGCAGCGGGATCGGTGCCTGGCAATTTGACCAGACGTTCATCTGCCGGCTGCGTTTATCCCAATCCACGACAAAGCCGCGATTTTCCATCGCCGCAGCAGCGCCACGATCGATATGGAAGCGGCGTTTAATCACCACATCCGCTTTGGCACTCGCCTCAGCATAGTTACCATGTTCCTGGCGTACATCTGCCGCCAGGTTCGTTCCTAAATCATCATGCAACAGAGGAGCACCCGGCTCCAATGCTTTTTCTAAATTTGTAATCGCCTTTAAAGGCTCGAGTTCCACCAAAATATCAGCCAGAGCGTCCTCGGCGATATAGCGGCTCTCCGCAATTACCACTGCCAGCGGTTCACCAGAAAAACGCACTTTGTCTTTGGCAATCGGAGGCAAAGGTCGAGCGTTGAAAACCGCTCCGGGTATTGCCAACGGCGGTGGAACCTGTAACGGGCCCACGTGCCAATAATCGCCAAAATCTTCGGCGGTATATACTGCCAGCACGCCGGGTCGTTTCTTGGCGACCGAGGTATCGATTGATTTAATCATTGCATGAGCATGATCACTGCGCAGAAACGCGGCATGCACCATCCCGGAAAGCTGCACATCATCCGTGAATAGAGCCTGCCCGGTCAGGAGCTGCGGGTCTTCATTGCGTTTGATTCGTTGACCAATTACTTTAGTACTCACGGCTCACCTCTTCTCCTGAATCGCGTTAGCGATACTCGCTTCAGCGATCTTCATTCCTGCATGCATCTTCTGCGTTGCCAATTGAACCGCATCCACAATAAATTCGTAACCAGTACAGCGGCAGATATTTCCTGCCAGCGCCTCACGAATTTCTTCATGCGTCGGGTTGTGATGGGACTCCACGAAGGGTATCATCGTCATCAAAATCCCAGGCGTACAGAAACCACATTGCAGACCATGCTTCTCATGGAAAGCTTCCTGCAATGGATGAAGATGTTCCATCGTTCCCAATCCTTCCACGGTGCGTATTTCATGCCGATTCGCCTGAACAGCAAACATCAGGCAAGAACGAACAGGTTGTCCGTCGAATAAGATCGTACAAGCGCCGCAAACACCATGTTCGCAGCCGACATGCGTCCCCGTCAGACACAATTCATGGCGAAGAAAGTCGGACAGAAGAAGACGACCCTCAACTTCACGTTCTACTACAGCCCCATTGACTGTTAATTTGATAGCATACAAATCACTCATATGTCCTCCTTACCTGGCGCGGGTAAAAGCTTCGTTCAATGTCTGGCGTACGAGGACGCCTGCCAGATGACGGCGATAGGCTTCCGTTGCATGGATGTCTGTGCCGGGGTCCACTTCCTTGGAAGCAGCTTCTCCTGCGGCGCGGATGATATCCTCACCAGGCACTTGCCCTATAAGAAGTTTAGCAGCCTGGACAGCATTGAATGGCGTCATTCCCACGGATTGAAGCACCATTTTGGCTGTTGAACAACGCCCTTTATCATCTAGTTTCACTACCGTCGCGCATCCCACCAACGAGGTGGCTCCACTTTGCCGGGCAACATGTTTATACGCTGTGCCCGTATGTGCAGGAAGTGGAGGAAGGACAATTTCAACTAACATCTCATCTGGTTCCAATACGGATGTAAATGGTCCCATAAAGAAATCATCAGCATCGAACCAGCGTTCACTACCTTTCTTTTTTAGCAGTAATTTGGCATTCAGGGCTAAAACCAATGCCGGCGCCTGACCAGCCGGGTCAGCATGTGCCACTGCACCGCCAAAAGTACCGCGGTTGCGGATTTGTGGGTGCGCTATGAATGGCATCGCTTCAGCGACCAAAGGTGACTGCTTCGCCACCAGCTTATCATGTTCCACAGTGCTCGAACGCGTCATTGTTCCAATCGACAGCCCGCCATCATTTGCGGGACGAATAAAAAACAATTCCTTGATGTTGTTCAAATCCACCAGGGCGGCAGGCTGCGACATACGAAAATTCATCGTCGCAATCAAGCTTTGTCCACCCGCCAGGATCTTTCCATCGTAACCAAGCTGCGCCAGAACATCAAGCGCCTCTGATAGGCTCTCTGGTGCATAATACTTGAACGGTGCTGGCTTCATGAAGTGCCTCCTTCGTGGTAAGGGGCAGGCTTTCCTGCCCCTTACTTCTCAATCAATTACTCGCCCTCTTTAAAGGCTACAAATCTACCCCACATGGACTCGGCTTCCATTGCCTTTTGCAGATAGCAGCCGATATAATAACGTCCGCTCTTCGCAGTTGCAATATCACCAGCCAAATTTTCCGCATGTACGATGCGCTTGGGGAAGAGGTTCAGGTGCATATCCTGGTAAAAACCATCCAATGGATACATTTCATCCCAGTCCTTGCCAAAGTCGCGGATTAATTTCTGATTGGCTTCCTGGAAGGTCTTAGGATGCCAGATACGCATAATTGTGTTCATGGGGTGGTCGGCACTGACCGCATCCACACCAATCCACTTGATTTGCATCTCGGTTGCCCATTTTGAGAAATCAGGGGATGGACCCGGATGTTTGACCATATAGCGGAATTCGTCCGAATCTGGGCTGCACCAGCCAAATCGATTCCAGCCTGTCTTGATGACGAGAATGTCGCCCTTACGAATATCAACAACATCATGAATCATCTTAGGAGTATAAACACTCGCATCGCTCACAAGATGCGAAATATCTGCTATTACACCAGGACCAACCCATTCTTCCAACGGCACCTGTCCAATCGAACGCCCGGCAGGATAAAAATGCTTTTCGCCATCCATATGAGTCGCCAGATGGATGGAGGCATTACAGATCGAGCCGTTGCGTCCCATGCCAAAGAATTGTCCACCCACCCGTTTGGTATAGGTTACACTCAATGGAATATAGTTCAACCACTGCGGTGTCTGAACGCTGAAAGGTACAGTCATATCGATCATTTGTGAGGATGACATCGCTTTCATAAATTCATCATCGCTCATCCCTTCGGGTGCCTTATAAGCGCAAACGCGCGACCAGGCTGCTTCCACTTCCATGAAAGGAATCGGCATGATGGTGATCCAGGCACGTTCGTTCTTGAGGCTGTCGATCTGTCCCACGACTGCTTCCAAGAAGACCACATGAGCATCCACCAACGCTTGGTGGGTCATCTCATAATACTTATCCTGCGGGAACATCTCGTCCCAGGTCTTACCATATTCTTTCTTAAGTTTTTCCTCGGCACGAATGAAGTGATTCTCATGCATTCGGCGGATCGGTGTATTCATGGGATGCTCTGCGCAGCCGCAGTCCACACCGACGACCTTGAGCTTCTTCTCCAACACCCATTGATAGAATTCTGGAGAAGGACCGGGATGACGCACGTAGAAACCGAATTCTTTGGATTCGACACCACCCTGGGCTTGTTCATTGAAAACATCCGGCTTGTCAAAAGAATAGCGATGATATCCTGTGTTGATAATCAGGATGTCGCCTTCCTTGACTTTGACCTTTTTCTCGATCATTTCCGGGGTATAAAGGCTATAGTCAGAAACCATGTCCGAGATATCGGCAACCACCCCGGGACCACAGAGATCCGTTAGTGGAATATCGGCAATGGCTCTACCGCCTGAATGGAAGGCGCGCTCGCCAACCAGATGGGTACCGACGGTATTACTCCAGTTCAATATCTGTCCATTCGCGCCTTGCCCGCCGCCATAAGCACCGGTAACCCGCTTAAAGAAATGGACTTCTAAAGATTTCTCCCCAGGCCAGGGAGGCGTGAAAATACTACAATCCTGAGTCAAATCATACAATTTGGCTTCAGACATCATCTTAATAAACTTTTCGCGATCCATATCAACCTCCAAAATAATGATGGCAAAATTTGCCTCTAAATTTGATACTTCTCTGCAAAGGCAACCAATGCGTCCTCGAAGATATTGGCAGGCGGACTGACGACACCCGCCCCAACCTGTCCAATCCCTGGGTCCTTGTGGGCGACACCGGTATTGACACGCGGTAACATGTTCTTCTCAATCACCTTGCGAATATCAATCCCCGTAGGCGTACCCCGGAAATCAAGCGCTGGAATATTAAAGAATTTATGTTCAGCATACGTAATCTCGTACATATCCAGCGTGGTATTGATGGCGTCCTTGGGCGTACCGCTGATGAAAGCGACGATTGCCGGTGCGGCTGCCATAGCGAAACCACCGATGCCGGCTGTTTCGGTGATCGTGCTGTCACCAATGTCCGGATTGGCATCTTTTTCAGTAAATCCAGGGAAGTACAACGCCTTAACCATTTGAGCCGGTCCGGTGAACCATTGGTCGCCCATGCCGCTGACGCGAATGCCGAAGTCGGTGCCATTGCGCGCCATCGCGGTAACGATGGTGCTGCCTTCAATGTTACTAGCTGCATCCATCATCGTCTTGCATCCAGCCATGACCGGGTTGAGGATACTCAGGGCATTATCGCCCAGGAATTTGATAATTTCCGCACCGGTCTTGGAATCTTTCGCGGTTCTGGTGATACTTGGAGCCAGCGCAATCGTGAACAGGATCGATGCGGCATCCAGGCGGTTATGCCCATCATCGCCCATCTGTAATGCTTTACCGATCAAAGCCCGCAAATCCACGCCGCCCGCGTCTTCAATCGCCTTGCCGATCGTCGGTCCCAACGTTTCGTTCATCCAGCTTAGTCTGGCAAGCACTTCTTCGCTGTAAGCCCCCATCCGCAGCACCTTGCCGCGCCCCTCATTAAGACCCGAATAGGCTTTGTTGCCGTGTTTTTTGTTCTCTACGATATAGACCATCATCGAAGCTGACATCAATCCAGCCATGGGACCTACAGAGGCATAGTGATGGCATGGAGCAAAATCGATCTTGCCAGCTTTGACCAAAGCTACAGCCTCTTCGGGAGTCTTTGCCATTCCCTCAAACATACATGCGCCAATGACAGCCCCTTTCAATGGACCTGCCATACGCTCCCAGGTGATGGGAGGACCGGCATGGAGAAAGAGATTCTTACGCATCCCGGGAATTACATCTATTGCTTTGCCGACACCTACAACAAAGGGGTGGGCTTCCATCATTCGTGAAACAGTTAAAGCATTTGCTTTTTCGATATCAATCATGGTTCCTCCATAATGAAGTGGAAAATAGAATTCTTCCAATAAAATTCTTCCAGTAAATTTCTTCCGAAGCTAACCGGCATGTACCGTCTCCTTCGGAAGATAATCACCTTATTGTTTTTTCATGCGCTGTAAAATGGACATGAGTTTCTCATTTCCACCAGCGGGGGGTTTCCAATCCACGTGGACCGTGGGTACACCCTGAACAATCATGTTTTGAGCAAAGGACTCAAGCCCCACATTGATCGCCTGCAAAGGCTTCTTCAACATGGTCAGGTCCACTGGGTTTCGCGTAACGGGAGCTGCCTGCGCCTCATTGAGTGCCCGCAGAATCCGTCCGGCATAGCGTACCATCAGCTCATTATCTTTCTCAACCCAGGCGCCCGCTTTCTGCAACTGGCGAATCTGGTTCTTGAAATCTTGGGGGTCTTCGTCTGTGCCGGTAACGACGGCGACGACTTCGAGATAACGCCCGGCTTTGTGCGCCAATTCCTTGGCTTTGACAACCGCATCCGCCAATTCACTGGCAGGATCAGGATGCGATCCATAACCAATCACGACATCCAGCATGATTAAAGCCACCGCTGGATCAGCCGCCTCTTCCATCAAGCGCCGGATGCGTAATTCATTGTCCATCATCGGATGGAGACGCCCAACTGTGAACTCGTCCTCACCCAGGTCTACAATCGTATGTTCCTGGCTGATAATGGCATTCGGTAGTTTGAATTGCTTATCAATCGGGGCATTCGCCCAGACCATTGGCAGATAATCTTTGAGGATATGCTGGGCTTCATAAGCCAGTGTCCCGCCGGAGAACAAGCCGCGCAGGTATTTTTGACCGGGCACAAAACGCCCTAGTTTTAAGTCTTCCTCTGCCGGTAATTTTGCTCCAGTATTAGCCAGTTCGACTGCGATGCGGGCGGCATCATCCAAGCCAGCCGCAAAATAGAAATTATCCATCTGGCGGGTAGTTAATGAACGAGCGATGAAATTAACCACAACTGGTTTCCCAGCTTTGCGTGCCACACGCAGCACTTCTTCTGCAACCTTCGGAGAAGGAGGTTTGGAAACTAGAACGATCACCTTCGTATCTGGATCGCGGGCGAGAACATCGATCCCCTGCAAAAACGTCATAGCACCGATTTTCTCAGAAAGATCACGACCGCCAGTACCGATCCCGAAAGTCATCCCACTGCCTAATTGGTGAATGCGTGAGGAAACTTGCTGCAAGCCAGTGCCAGCCGCGGCAACGACTCCGATGGGTCCAATTCGTACTTTGTTGGCAAAACCCAAGCCCATTCCGGCGATGATGGCTGTACCGCAATCGGGTCCCATCACCAGCAGCCCTTTCTCAGCGGCGATCTTCTTCAATTCTATTTCATCCTCAACAGACACATTATCGCTGAAAAGGAAAACGTGCTTACCCTGAGTTAAGGCATCCCTTGCCACTCCGGTTGCATAACGCCCCGCGACCGAAATCAATACCCATGATGCATCTGGGATCATTTTTTCCGCTGATTCAATACTGTGCGGCTGATATTCCTGCTCTATCGCCGAGCGGCGTTTGTTGAGTAATTCTTCCAACCTGCCTAATGCAGAAACCGCCGAAGCTTCATTATCGGCACGTACGACGATCACCAGATCATCGGGTTTCGCAGCCTGGATTTCAGATGATAAGAGATCAATGCGAGCCAAGAGTTCTTTGTTCGTCTCCGTACCCATCACAACCCCTGCATCCTGGATACCGGGTAGATCCGAGAAAGTACGCTGCAACTGCATAAGAAACGCCGAATCATAATAAGCGCCAGTACGAATTTCGGCTTTAATTACTGCCATTCAAACCTCCTAAATATGGAAATGCTGGAAAGAACTAACAATCCATTGTTCAACCAGATAATCATGGAACCGTCTCCATCTTGGATTATACCAACGTTCATTGAAAGATGCAAGCGTTTTTTTAGGTGTTGTATGACAACCCTTGCACACGATTCTTGCCATATAAACAAATCCTTTCCTCGCGGGTTAACCGCCAATCTGGCTCATCCCTCGATTCTCGGGTAGTTCTCCCTCCGACAGGTTATGCCCTTTCGGTTTGCGCCAGAGACCGTCCAGGATCATCTGGCGAATTTGGTCTTCGCTTGCCCCTGAGCGTAATGGCGTCAGCAAGTCCAATTCATCATCTTTCAACAGGCACAAGCGCAAATGCCCATCTGCGGTTAAGCGTGCCCGGTCGCAATCCTCACAGAAGGGATGGCTGACGGACGCGATAAACCCCAATGTTCCGCGTGCTCCCGGTATCTTATACAGCAGCGCTTC
>Ga0194063_10000776_pt1 | contig 22391 bp, 15 predicted proteins | sample SepL3720m_MetaG_FD_155459 | JGI IMG/M metagenome (GOLD analysis project Ga0194063, IMG submission 155459) | Anoxic zone freshwater microbial communities from boreal shield lake in IISD Experimental Lakes Area, Ontario, Canada - Sep2016-L373-20m | ecosystem: Environmental > Aquatic > Freshwater...
ATCAAAAATCGTGACCTCTTCTTCTTTCGTCTCTCCAAATTTATTTCTTAATCATTTTTTTCCCTCATTTCCACTTTTTTTACTTTTCTAGCACACCCTTTTAGAGAATACCCAAAATCATAGATATTTTATATTGACAAAGAGAATAAGGGAAGAGCAGAGAGGTGGAAATGATTTTATGCCAATTTTTCCTCTCCTGTTCTGGTAATGGGTTTTTTAATATTCTCCCAATTTTTGGATCCTTTTATAAATGATGCCCGAACTTTTGCCGATATACGCACACCTCCGTATTCTGAAAAAATCATATCGTCTTCTCTGGTGGTCATTATGTCTCGTACTTCTTCGGGGTTTTCGTCCTCATATTCTGCATGCGCAATTTTATCGTCATTTCCCCAGTTTTCATTAATACTCCAATCGTTTTTTTCGGGGTTAAAATAGAGTCCATGAAGATCTCCCGTGCTTTCGGTAAAAAAGCTTTGGAGTGATCTTTCGTCCGCATTGCCGTTGTATCCAAATATTTCCACAGCAGAGGTGTATAACCCACCATAAAAAGCATTTTTTGGAGGAGTAAATGGACCCTGCTGTTCTTTCATTTCTTTTTCGGCTTGGTCAGCATCTGCCAAAAGTGCCGGAAGGTCATTGGTATGCGATGTCAAAAAATTTCCTACCGAATATTTTCCGTTTATTCCCACATCTTCAAGGTTCGTAATATCTGGGTGTAGTCGAGAAAACTGCATTGTAAAAAGTCTTGCTTCTTCTAAAAGGGTGCTGGTATACAAAATGTCCTTTCCTAAAAAAGTATTGTTGGTACGGTTCCGGATATATTCCATGGCTATTCCCTGGGGCACTTCTCCAGAAAGTCCTGATTCTTCACAGAGAACACTCCAATATACAGCGCGAATAGTTGCAAGGGCTTTGGGATCCCAGTTGTTTTCTTGAAATTCTTGAGAAAAGTATTTTGCTTTGTTGTAGAGCCCATTTGTAGTGGCATCCAGTAAATTTTGCTTAAAATCTTCTTTCCCTTTCCCTTCTTTTTGGTGATCTTCTTTTGTCATCTCTCCTTCTTGATAGCCTTTTACACCAGCAACCAGTCCTTCTACTACTGCAGAAATAACAAGACCTGGTGGGCTTATTTTTGCAAATCGAGAAACCATTAATCCTCCTCTTTCCAGTTTTTCGGCAAGTACCGCACCGGTTACTAATACTCCTGTTCCGGCTTCTACACTTCTTGCAGTCGCATTTATGGCGTCATATTTGGCAATACGGAACCCCATTTTTTCTTGATTCTGAAAAAAAGTTCCCCATTCTTGAGCAGCACCATATACTCCAAGCCCCGCCATAAGGGGTCCTCCGGTGTATTTTGCTCCTACCTGTAATCCTTTTCCTATTTTTTTGGTGGTGTTGGTGATACTGGTAAGAGAGGGGGTAGAGGGAAGATGGGTAGAGACCCAATCAGGCATATTGCGGAAAAATTGTGGAGAAGTGAGAATTCCAGAATTTTTGGCATTTATGATTGCAGTCCTTATTTTTTCAATATCAAGGTCACGAAAATCGCGTTTTAAATTCCCAGTAGGATCATAAAAAATTTCTAAAAGAGGACTTGGAAAAAGGGAAGTTTTAATCGTTTTATATTTTCGAAGATACCAATGAAGACTTTCTGCTGTTTCTTCAAATAATTCATTCAGATGCATCCTTCCATCTACTGCGTTCCAAAGAGGAATTTTTTCTGCATTTTCAATACTTTCAATTTTTTCGATAATATGGGCTGCTCTGTTTGCACGAGAAGATATATACGCCTCATGAGGAGATTTACCGAGTAGTCTATACCCCATTCTCCCTCCCATACCCATAGCGTAATACCGGTTGGTTCTTCTTACTCCGTTTAATGCGAGATCTGCTGTTTCTAGTGGATGAATCATTCCATAGGCGATTTGTTTTGGATTTAAAAGCGTTGTTTTGAGCATTTTTGCGGGGAGCATCATCACTCCGTTTACCAGTCTATATCCTGCCGTACCCCCCGCTTTCATACCTTTTAATCCCCCTCCCATTCCTAGTACTCCCAATGAAATTCCTCCCACTGCTCCTCCTATAACCCCTCCCGCCGCTCCTCCTCCAAAAATAAGAATCATTCCTCCTGCATCTCTTATCATCTCGTCAAAATTATCTATTTTACCGTCTCCTGTAAATTTTTGAAATAATGCTTTCCCAATATTAACCACTGTAGAGCCAGTCGAAGAAAGTCCTGATAAATAGAGTTTTGTTTCCCCGTATACAAATCCCAATCCTCCCACCAGAAGCGAAACACCCAACCCCTCCACACCCGTTACTAAATCTTTTACAAATCCCGCCATCCACTCTATATCTTCCACTTTTCTTGGCTGGCTTATAAGCAAAAGAACCTTTTTTTCTAACTCTCCGCCTTTGGGAACAATATGGTACAAAAATTCTGCAACGCTGGTATTTATTTCCGAAGCGGTTTCATGCCCTGAAACAAACATATTCCAGACGATATTGTTTTGTAGATACTCCTCTTTCTCCAAAAATTTTTCGGGTGAAACTCCTGGCATAAGCCCTGCATTTACCTCTACAAGATCCCCGTTTTCTTCAAAGGGGGGAAGAGTCGCGGTAATGGTTATATCATCCACACTAAAAATACTTCCTCCTGCTGACTGTAAAATTATATTTATGGCTTCTATATCCGTTACTTTTACTTCATGGTACTTTTTTTGTGCTAGTAAAAGCACCGCATCTTTGGCTTTTTTAAGGGCTACTAATTTTTCTGGAAATTTTGTGGCAAAACTTCCTTTTTCGTATTTTTCCAACTCGCTTCCTAAATTCCCCATCCCTTTGCTAAACAGTATCTGTTGGCGGTCTTCTACTTCTCCTTTGGTTTCCTTTTTGCTCATATTTTGGTTGAGTCCTTTTATTACTAGCTTTTCTCCCCCTATTCCTGGAGCGGTAAGAGTGTGAATAAACGAGTTTTTTTGTCCTTCCAAAGATTTTTCTGCTGTTATCGTCCATCCTTCTTTTTCCAGCAATAAAAACAGCACGGGGAACAGTTCTTGTGAAATACTTGCAGAGGTACTTCCATCTCCTATTTGTGCCATAATTTCCTCTATAACCGGATATATTGCTGAGTTTTCTTCAAATTCTGTATTTTTTAACTTTTCCATTACTGCTTTTGTCGCTAGTATTTCTTCTTTTTGAAGGAATACCGGGAGACCATTTCCCCATGCATTCAGAGCGTGTTGGGCTCCTTCCGGGACTATTTTGCATATTGTTTCCATCCCTTCAAAAGCAGTGTCACTTCCCAGTGTGGTTATATGACGCCACATTCTTCCCGTTACCATTTTTGCTTTTTGGAATGATGCACTGCTTAATGGGTTTTGTCCTTTTTCTATTGCGGATGAGAGGGTGTAGGCGCCAAATCCCACAGTTCCTCCAACAAGAACTTTTAATGGGTTTTTTATCATGAATCGTGCGAGAAGAACGGCGAATATAACGCTTACAACGCTGGTTACGGGATTATTTTTTATGGTTTCTCCCCACTCAGGATATTCTTTTTTTACCTCTTCCCATTGTTTTTTCATGTTCTCCATACTCATGTTGTCATCAAACCATTTTTTTATTTCTGAAGATTCTTCATCATCCAGTAAAACTCCTTCTTCCCGTAGAACATTTACTAAAACTTGTGATTCCCAAAGGCAGCCTTGCAAAAGGCTTTCTTCAGTGTTTTCCTTTTTCTCTAATTTTCCTACTGGTATGTCGGTGATGGTCATTATTTTTTCTCCGTTTTGTTCTTTTGTTTCGGTAGTAATTCCCGCTTTTTGGGCGAGGAAAAAGAGTTCTTTATAATTTACCATTGCCGTTCCATTGGCGCCTGTTATTTCTGTTACATTTTTTTCGTACTCTTTTAGTAAAAACGCAAAACGATCAAAATAATTCTTTTGTATTTCTGTGCATTTTTGCCCTTCTACCAGCGTGTTTTTTTCTAAATTTTGTAAAGTTTTTAGGTGTTCTGCTTTGGTGCTTTCGGTTACTTTTGCGCCTCCTAAACTTTCAGAAATGGCGTTTGTAATATTGGTTAGAACCTCCCCTGCAAATCCAAAAATTTTTCCCCCAGCATTCAGAAAGGCGTTTTCATCATTTTGGTCATTACTCTTTACAAATCCTTCTACTTTTCCTGCTTCTGCTTTGTTCATACCAAAAATGGCATAGGCTACTGCTCCTAGTGCCGCAGCAGAAACGATTCCTTTTACAGAAAAAAAGAGTTTGAAAATTTTTAAGAGTCCAAATGGATTTTTCCCCATGGCTAAAAGTGTGGCACCGGATATTGTCGCTACACCAAGGGTCGCAGCGATAGTTTTAAGGCTCACATGATCAAAAAATTCTTGTGTAATAGGATATTCTTTGATGATTTTAGCTTGCCACTCGTCAACCGTCTGGGTGGTATCGTTCCAGAGCTCTGTTGCTTTTTCTTTCCCCTGTTTTATTTTTTCATCCACCATTCCTTCAATGGCTTTTGTGGGATCTTTCAAAAAATCCATAACTCCTCCAAGTTTGTCTTTAAACATCCAACCTAAGCCCAAAAGTCCAAATGTTACTGCTATAGTTTTCCCAAATCCAGAAGAATTTTTTTCAACTCTATCTGCTTCGGTTCCACTCATCGCCCACGCTAAAAGTCCAAGTCCTACCCCTGCAATTAAAAGCCCTGTTTTAGTATTGCTCTTTTCCTCTGCTGGCATCTCTTGCCACCAACTTTTTGCCTCTTTCGCTTTTTCCCCAATGCCTGAAAACAAATTACCTCCTCCCTTTATCACACTTTTTACGCCCTCTTTTATTTCAGGGTAATATGCCCCCGCTACTTGGTTTCCTGCTATAGAGGTGGGGAGTCCACCTAAAAATGGAGCTCCTGCTATTCCTCCTATGACCGCTCCTGTGGCTCTTACCGCAAACTTCTCTACTGAGTCGGGAATAACGCCTTCATTTTTTACAGGTGTATTTGTATTTTTGGAATCGGAGATTTCGGCAATGGGCGATACCGTAAGCGTGTTTTTTATTTCTGAAGTTTTTACAAGTTGTGGTGTTATTTGCTCAGCCATATCCATTGCGCTTTCCACATTTTTTACCCATCCTCCCCAAAATTTATGGAAAAATTGCCCCATGGGGGTATTGGCATTTTCTGGCTTTAAAAGAGTAGAAACAAGTTTTAAACTCTGTTTTTCTGGTTCTGTCAGCTTTGCCCATTCGGTAGGACGACTCATTTCCATATTGGGCTCTTCGGAGAGAGATGCAAAAATTTGAGAACGGTTGGCGTTTTGAGGAAGATGCGCATTAATTTCAAGAGGCTGAGCGAGTGCAGCAGGGGATAACAATGATTCTGTGAGTTCTATCATCGCAATGGCGCTTTGGAGGGCAATGGAGTTCAGGATCGGATCGAGTTCTTTTTTTTCTTTTGCATCTTCGGGATTTTTTTTTACAAACTCTGCAATGTTTGTGGGAAGAGGTGGAAGAACGGGATCTGCTTCCGTATCATCGGTCTGTCCTTCTGCTTTTTCCATTTTTCGCTTTGCGAGGGCTTGTAAATCTCCTTCTGCTTTTTCTTTCACCTTTTTTTCTGCATCACGCTCTTGTCCTGTAGAGTCTTTTTTATTTGCCAAAATATCCATTTCTTCCAGAAATTTAAAATCTCCAATGGCTTGGGTCTCTTGTGTTTTTATTATCTCTGATTTTTCTGAAGTGGCGGAAGTTGTTGGTTTTTGGTCGGTCATTTTATTGAAAAGGAAAAAGGAGTTTTTGTTTTTTATGCGGGCACCGGACGCCAAGAACATGGATTCCCGTTTTCACGGGAATGACAGGGATCTACGCAAAACTCATCTGTGCACTGCGTTTATTCAGCTCTACCACTAAATTTCGCTCGTGTCTTTTATAGCGGAGGTTTTCCCGAATAACGGTTTCTACAAATTGATCTATTTGATTAATAGAAAGGTCTGACACAAGATTCATCCACCGTCTTTTTCGCTCCTCATCTTCCCGTAAAAAAAGTGCATTTTGGAGGAGTGTTTTGAGAGTTTGCTCTTTTTGTATTTTTTGTTTTTGCTCAAAAAATCCATCCACAAAATCTTGTTTCAGGGATGAAAGGTGCAACGCAGTGGAAATGTTGGGGGAAAGCATGAGATGAGAGGAATAACTCGACAGTTAACAGTGGGTCATGACCCACTGTTAAGATATCTCTCTATCTTACCATATTCCATGCCATTTTCCTACTCCTTTTTTTCAAAAATGTCTGCAAAATGGGGATGTTTTTTAAAATACCAAATACCTCCTAAAATAGCTATAAATACTACAATAAGCGAAATAATAAACACCGGTCCTCCCATTGCCTTTCCAATGAGCACATACAGCAGAACATCTGGCCAAACAAATAAAAATGTTCCGAGGAAAAAATCTCGTCCGTGAATACGAGAAAGCCCTGCCGAAAAGTTAATACCGTCAAAGGGGAGAATAGGAACAATACGAAGTGCCGCCATGGTCATAATCCCGTGTGCTTCCAGTTTTTTATCAATCATCGCAACAGTTGGGGATTCCCAATGCTGAAAAAATTCTCGTCCAAAATATCGTGCAAACAAAAATCCCACCATGGCACCAATGGTTTGTCCAATTCCTGCCCATAAAACGCCTTCCCAAACGCCAAAAAGTATTCCGCTCACAATCAGCAAAACCGACGCGGGAATAAAGAAAATATTCCGAAGCGCAAAAATGAGCAGGTAAAACACTACGAGGGTGAGATGGTCTTTTGTATCTACAAAAGCTTGAATGAGATGGAGCGATTTTCCGATTCCGTGTTCTGAGAAAAAAAAGAGAGAATAGACAATACTTCCGGTGAAAGTAATGATCCAGATGAAGAAAAATGCCTGTTTTATAGGATGGGCTTTGAGAAATATGGCAATGTATTTTTGCATAGAGGGTTGGTAATGGTGGTGTAGAGACGCATTGCAATGCGTCTCTACAAATAGGGGTTTAACATTTTTTCTTCGCCCAAGGTTCGCATGGGTACTGCACCATAATCGTGTCCAGGACACACAATAAGAGAGTCGGGAAGCGTAGAAATCATCTTCAGCGTTTTTTGCATTTCTTCGGGATTGGAATCCTCAAAATGGGTTCCTCCAATATTCCCAATAAACAGTGTATCTCCGGTAAACAGGTATTCCGCAATTTCAAAAAGAAGATGATCCGATTGATGACCCGGCGCATCGTAGACTTGTATGGGAAATTTTCCAATGGAGAATTGGAGAGATGTAAAATCTTGAGTCTCTCCAGAAATAGGCGTGAAATTTTGTGGAACCACCCATTTTCCGTGGTCTGGAGATGCGTTTCGTTTCCATTTGGGAATGTTTGCGCTGGCGAAAATTTGGGGTGTAGAGACGCATTGCAACACAGGTGTAGAGATAGTGCACGATGTATTTGGTGTAGGTGTAGAGACGGTGCATGCACCGTCTCTACTGGAACAAACCATTTCCAAAAGAGCCTCTGCCGCCCCACTGTGGTCATAATGCACATGGGTAAGAAGAATTTTGGTAATGTGCACTCCATTTTTCTGGGCGAGTAAAAATATTTTTTCTGCATCCCATCCGGGGTCAATGCACGCTACTTCGCCGTTTTCTTCTCCTACCAAGTACGAAAAGTTTTGCATGGCGCCAACGGGAATTTGGAGAAAAAATGGCATAGGCGAATTAAAAATGTTCCGTTATTGCGAGGAACGAAGCAATCCAAGTGTTGATCCTCGTGGGTGATGAGGCTGGAGAAAACCGCTCCATAAAACCCGAGGGGGCATGATAATTGGCACTCTTCTACAAAATATGCTACGCTCCTCTCAAACTTTTTAAAAGCACTATGCCTCAGGTTTTTGTGTTTGATACAACACTGAGAGACGGAACCCAAATGGAAGGGTTTTCCCTGAGTCCCTTGGATAAATTGGCGGTGGCAAAAAGGCTAGATGCCTTTGGAGTGCACTACATTGAAGGAGGATGGCCAGGTTCAAACCCGAGAGACAAGGAGTTTTTTGCTCTCGCAGAAAAAGAAGATTTTAAAAATGCACTGCTCATGGCGTTTTGTTCTACGCATCACAAAAAATTTACTCCAGAAGAAGATCCCAATTTAAGAGCAACGCTAGAAAGTGGCGCAAAAGGAGCCGTTGTTTTTGGAAAAACCTGGAAATTTCATACACAGGAACTTTTGGGGATTACTCCGGAAGAAAATTTTTCCATTATTGAGACCTCTGTGAAATTTTTAAAAGACGCCGGATTAAAAGTCTTTTTTGATGCAGAGCATTTTTTTAATGGCTTTGAAGATGATGAAGAATTCTCTTTTTTGTGTTTGGAAGCCGCTATAAGAGGAGGTGCTGATAATCTTACTCTTTGTGAAACAAATGGGGGAATGCTTCCAGAACGGGTATATGAGATCACCAAAAAAGTAGGAGAACGCTTTTCGAATATTTCCATCGGAATTCATGCCCACAATGATGGAGAACTGGCGGTGGCAAATTCTCTCTCTGCCATAAGGGCGGGTGCAACGCTGGTTCAGGGAACCATAAACGGAGTAGGGGAGCGGTGCGGAAATGCGAATCTTTGCTCTATTTTACCCAATTTAGAGCTAAAAATGGGAATACAAACTGTCGGAAAAGAAAATCTTAGAACCCTTACTGAACTGTCTCTGTTTGTATCAGAACGGGCAAATTTTCAAATGCCAAAAAATCTTCCCTTTGTAGGACGCACTGCTTTTGCCCATAAAGGAGGAATTCATGTTTCAGCGGTGAGTAAATTTCCCCATTCGTATGAGGCAATTCTTCCCGAATCTGTTGGAAATGAGAGGAGAATCACCATTTCAGATCTTTCGGGAAAGTCGAATCTTATGGCAGTGGCGAAAAAAATGGGGTTTGCTCCGCAAGAATTGGGAGATGAATTTTTTACGAATCTTTTGATAAAAATTAAGGCTTTTGAGAATGAAGGGATTCAGTTTGAAGGCGCAAGTGCGAGTTTTGAACTCCTCTTTTATCGTTCTCTTCCTCATTTTATTCCCGCATTTGAGATAGAAAATTTTTTTGTGCACACTTCAAAAATTGAGGAAGAAAAAGAGTTTCCCGTAGAAGCAATGGTGAGCGGGAAAGTGGGGAAAGTTTCTTTTCATACCGCTGGATTTGGCAATGGCCCCGTGGGAGCTTTAGATGATGCGCTGCGCAAAGCACTCTCTCAGCAATATCCGCAAATTGTAACCATGAAATTGATTGATTTTAAAGTTCGTATTACCGATGTGGATGCGGGAACATCCGCTAAAACTCGTGTATTTATAGAGAGTACGGACGAAAAAAATACATGGGGAACCGTGGGGTGTTCTCAAAATATTATTGAGGCATCTTTAGATGCTTTGGTGGATTCGTTTTTGTATTTTTTACGATAAAAAAAGTCCTAAAGAAGGGGGTTGTTTGCTTTTAAAAAAGCTGGTGCCCGAGAGAGGACTTGAACCTCCAAGCCTGTACAGGCACACGCATCTGAAGCGTGCGTGTTTACCGTTTCACCACTCGGGCACTTTTTCTGGTGCATTGTACAAATATATCTTTGAGAAATTCAAGCAAAATGCACGCTTCTTTCTTGTGAATATTTTTTTTCCCCCATATCATAAGAACTGAAATTTTTTCTTTCTATGAACGCTGATAACAATACCGTTCGCATTTTTGATACGACCCTGCGCGACGGGGAACAAGCTCCTGGTTTTTCTATGAATCTGGAGGAAAAACTTAGCTTGGCAAAACAGCTGGAACGCTTGGCAGTAGATGTGATTGAGGCCGGTTTTCCGGCGGCATCACCAGATGATTTTTTAGCGGTAAAAGCCATTGCTGAAAGCCTTACTTCTCCCGAAGTGTGCGGGCTCGCTCGTGCGCTGGAAAGCGATATTGCCACTACTTGGGAGGCTATAAAGAATGCCAAAAAGCCACGCATTCACACTTTTATTGGGACGAGTCCCATTCATATGGAATATAAGCTGAAAAAAACGCCAGCAGAAATTTTAAAAATGGCAGAGAACGCCGTAAAATATGCTAAAAGTTTGTGTGATCGGGTAGATTTTTCTCCGGAAGATGCGGGAAGAAGCGATAGAGATTTTTTAGTGCAAGTGATTACTGTGGCAATAGATGCCGGAGCGGATGTGATTAATATCCCTGACACGGTGGGCTACACCATGCCGGAAGAATTTGGGGATCTCATTGCCTACCTGATAAAAACCGTTCCTAATGCGGAAAAAGCTATTTTTTCTACGCATTGCCATAATGATTTAGGGCTTGCAGTTGCCAATTCTCTTGCTGGAGTAAGGATGGGAGCACGGCAAGTGGAGTGCACTATAAACGGTGCTGGAGAGCGGGCTGGAAATGCAGCTTTGGAAGAAGTCGTCATGGCGATTCATACTCGTCCCGATTTTTATCATCTTAAAACAAATATTGTTACCCGTGAGATTTTTGGCACTTCCACACTCCTTACCACTTTAACAGGGCAAAAAGTACAAGCCAATAAAGCCATTGTAGGGCGCAATGCCTTTGCGCATGAGTCAGGGATCCATCAGCATGGTATTTTGGCAAACCGTGAAACATACGAAATTATGACGCCCGAAAGTGTGGGGGTAGAAAAAACAGAAATTGTGCTGGGGAAACATTCTGGTCGCGCGGCGCTGCGGGCACATTTGGAAAAACTCGGGTACGAATTGTCGGACACAGAATTGACGGGCGTTTTTGAGCGCTTTAAAAAATTAGCAGATTCAAAAAAAGAGGTGACTGATAGAGATTTGGATGTTTTGGTTATGGGAGAAACGGAGAGAGAAGAACAATACCTTTGGGTTTTGGACTCCTTCACTGTTTCCTCGGGAGATTCTTTCTTACCCATGGCAAAAATTACACTTCGAAATTCTCAGGAAAAAAAGAAGTACACGGCAGAAAAAACAGGATCTGGAATGGTGGATGCTGCGTTTCAAGCGATTGATGAGATCTGTGGAAAACATGGGCGACTGACTCATTTTGGTATTGATGCCGTAACCGAAGGTATTGATGCCCAAGCCATTGTGCATTTACGGCTAGAGGACGAAAACGGACGGACTTTTTCTGCCCGAGCTGGTGATTTGGATATTGTAAAAGCCGCTATTAAAGCCTATCTCTCGGCGGTAGAAAAAGGCTATTCGGATGGCATAAACAATGTAGGGGCGGCTATTGGCGTGCTTCTACATTGTTTTGCACTCCACCATAACTGTTGCTCTCATTCCGTCCCCTCGTCCAACTCCATCTAAATCTTCACCGGTTGTGGCGTTTAGCCCAATATTTTCTTCTGGAATATGGCAAAGATGCGCTAGATTTTTACGAATTTCTGGAAAATATTTTTCCAGTTTTGGGCGTTTCCCTTCCAAACTCGCAGAAATTTTATGCGGGAAAAGTCCATCATCTGAAAGTTCTTCCAAAACTTTTTTCAGGTAGATCGCTGAGTCTTTTTCTCCTGCTTCACACAGTGGGTCGGCAATACGGGAAAAAGATCCCTTTCCAGCCGCAGAGAGAAACGCATTGCACAGTGCATGGAGAAGTACATCTCCATCGGAATTCGCCAGAAATGGAGGAGTGTTGGGAATTTCTATTCCTCCAATAATACAGCCAGTTTCTGCGGACAGACGGTCATGACCCACTGTTCTATCTCTCATCTCAAATAACAGTGGGTCATGACCCACTGTTTCAAACCGATGCGAATCAATCCCTATGCCCAAAACCGTTTCTGGTCTCATGAGTTTTTCCAAGAGCAGAATATCTTCTGGCGTGGTAATTTTTCTATTGGTCATACTTGCCGGTAAAATAACCGTGGGCGCACCAAAATTTTCTGCCAGAGCAATTTCATCCGTTATGTTCTGCATTTTCTCTGGAATATTTTTGATTTTATGACTCCAGGATAGCAGGTTTTTAAGTGTTGCCCCCTGGGGCGTTTCCATTTCCCATACATTTTCTCTCGGGATAATGGTGGTTTTTTCTGACTCTTTTTTGCGGAGTGTTCCCGTTATGCGGCGCCCCACCGCCACTGCATTTTTTTCATCTATTTTTGCTATCACTTCACTTATTTCTTCTGCCGTAACCCCTGGATTTGCCCCATTGTGGACTAAAATTTTTGCTTCTTCTGGAAAATTTTTTTGAGCTTCTAAAATTCCCTGAAAAACACTCTCAAAACGCGTTTCTCCGCCCCAAACAAGAGTGATAAAATCTGATTTTTTAGAAGTAAGAAACGGAGAAAAATCCTCTTTTTTTGCATTTTTGGGAATGACGAGAAAAATATGGTCTATTTGTGGATGAGCAGCAAATACCCCAATGGTACGAGCAATAACAGGGATACCCAAAAGAGTGGCGAAGAGTTTATTTTCTCCAAATCGTTCAGATTTTCCGGCGGCAACAAGGATAGCAATGGTCATACAAATGATAATAACTCAGGGGGCATAGTACGGTATTTCCGCCTCCTCATCCAATGAAGAACGATTATTATGAGGGATGTAAAAATAAAAAATAAAAATTCTTGCCTGCAGAGGGAAAGAAAAAAACTTTTATATTGAGAGAAAGCCATTTTATTCTTTTAATAGTTTTCTTTGAGATAGGAGAAAAAAACGATATAATGGGAATATGCGAAATATTTTTTTTTCACTTCTGCCAGCGGTTTTTATTTGGGGAGTTTTCTCTTGTTCAAACGCCGCATTGGCAATGGGTACCCAAAATATTCCAGAGACTCGTGAAAAAACCGAAACCATCGGAGTCTCACAAGTTCAGGTTTCTCCCCCTGGAGGATCTTTTTCTGTTGGTCAAACGGTTACTCTTACGGCACCCAAGGGGATGAGAATTTTTTGGACGCTCCATCCCAAAAGGGCTAAAGAAGCGGGAAGAGTGAGTGAAGGGAATACGGCTTCCATCACCCTTTCTCGCTCAGGAGATTTAGGCGTGTATGCGTGGGACACAGAAACCGGGAAAGAAACGCCCATGGAAATTTTTTCATTCCGCATTGAGTCTCCGTATGAAAACGAGTATTTTCGTTTTCACGCTCTTGATCCGAACCCCCAACCCGAATTTGTTCCCACTATTACCCTCATAAATGCCAGTGAATTTTCTCTCTCTTTAGACGGGTGGAAAATTATTTCCCCAGAAAATGGATCCGAAATTCTCCTTCCCGATGAAGAAATGGAAGCCGGTGAAATACGACGCTTTGTGTACCCGCTTTCTCCTCGTTCTGGAAAAGTGTATCTTGTTTCTCCCAGTGGCATAAAAAAAGATGTGGTGTTTTACCAAGATCTTGATTCTTCCTATTTTTTGGAACGCGCACCACAAAAAGGGCGATTGGATAAACGCCCCGCTTTTCGGATTATTCAGCATACGGTTGAATAATCAAATTGATGGGTTATTTTTTGAAGATAATTAGTTTTTCTTCCGTCATATCTGCAATGGCGTATTTTGGTCCGCCCGTTCCCATGCCGGACTGTTTTGCACCCGCAAATGGCATCCAATCTACTCTAAAAGCGGTGGTCTCATTTATAAGGACCGTTTTGGAGTCTATTTCTTCCATTGCCCACAGGCATTGGGAAATATCTTGGCTGTAAAATGAGGTTTGAAAAGAATAGCGACGAGTGTTGAGGTTTTCTACGAGAGCGGAAACATCAGAAAACGGTTGAATAACCACCACCGGACCAAAAACTTCTTTGTTCATGAGGATCATTTCTTTATTTCCACTCAAAAGTACTGTTGGTAAAAAGCAAGAGGCGGAAATGCGTTTTCCACCGGTTAAAAGTTTTGCCCCATTTTCAAGCGCGTTTTGTGTCCATTCTTCCATGCGGATCACTTCTCTTTCGTTCATCAGTGGTCCCACATCTGTTTTTTCGTCAGTAGGATCACCCGTTACGAGTTTTTCCACTGTGGGAACAAAAAGATTTACCAGTTCTTCTACGCGGTTTTGGTGCACAAAAATAATTTGAGTAGAAACACATACCTGTCCGGCATGGTAAAATGCGCCTTTTACCAATCCTGCAATCGCTTTCGGGAGATTTGCCGTTTCCTCTATAATGGCGGTTCCTACTCCTCCGTGTTCTAACGAAACGCGCACTCCTGGTGCCACTTTTTTTACAATATCAAATCCTACTTCCTCGCCTCCAATAAAAGTTATAAAGCGGATTCGGGGATCTTTTACCACGACCTCAATATCTTTTCCACTTGCGGTTGCCACATTTATAACGCCTTTGGAAATCCCTGCATTCTCAAAAAAATCTGCCAATTTTAAGCACGACAGCGGTGTTTGGCTGGCAGGTTTTATAATAATGCTGCATCCGGCAGCAATGGCAGGTCCCACCTGGTGGCACAAGAGATTCAGCGGATGGTTAAATGCAGAAATGGCGAGTACGGGACCAACGGCTTGACGAATAGTAAATGCTCGATGCCCTTCTCCTGCGGGGCTTCTCTCCATGGAAACTTCACTTCCCGCAATTCTTAACGCTTCTGCAGCACATTCTTCCAGAGTATTTGCCGCCCTTGTTACTTCTATTTTTGCGTCTTTTAATGGCTTTCCTCCTTCCTGCGCAACAGTAAGAGAAAGCTCTGAATGGTTTTGGATAATTTGGGTAGCAACGGCTCTTAAAATGCGTGCCCGTTCGTGTGCTGGCATTTTTTTCATCAGAGAAAAAGTGTCAGTAGCGTTTTGGAGTGCCTTTTCCAGTGCATTGGCATCTGCTTTTTCTATTTTTGCCAGGGGTGTTTTATCATACGGAGAAAGAAGCTCTGAGTATTGTTCAGAAGAAGCACCCAGAATGTGGAGGGGAAATTTTAGCATACGAAAAAAAGAAAAAACCTCCACAATACCGGAACGAAAAACGGTCAAAATCCTCCTGTAGAATCAGGGTGGAACCCCCGATCACAATGCCGCAGCATTGAGAAAAGAAAGAGTTCCCTGGGGGAAATGATAGAAAGTTTTAAACGACCCGTATCCGAAAGAACCGCAGAGGTTTCTTGGGACAATATTTGCTCAAAAAGAGCGGAGTGTCAAGCCCCTCGTACGCGTTGAGAAGCTTTTATTTTGTACTACTCCAAAACTCTCCAAAGGGATATAAGAATCCCCATGAGAAACGAAAATCTTAAAAATCCTTTTTGCCATTTTCCCGAAAAGGATTTCATTTTTTGGAGAAGTTTTCCCCCCCACAATTCCGCCTAAAAAAGATCCTCCAGCCCACCAAAAAGCGTATTCCCACAAAATATTTCCATGCCAGATATGTACTAAAAAGGAGGTAACCGCTACGGCAAAGAGGATCACCCGTGCTTGAATTTGGAGGTGCACTATTTTTTCATCTTCTGGAGTGTGGAACCGCAAAAGAGTAACAATCATTGATGGAATTGCCGCGCCTAAAACGCCTCCGTATCCGCCTACTAAAAAGGAGAGGAACAAAAACCGACGCTGGGTAAGGTATTGGTGCACAAGCGTCGCGAGTTCAGAAAAGAGAAAGGCACCACAGAGAATGATGGGAATGAAGCGGTCAGAAATATCCGCAATAAAAGACGCTCCCACAATAGATCCCAAAAGGAATGGGATAGAAATGATGGTCATTCTTTTCCATTCGATTTCTTTATACACACTCATAAAGACACCAATTCCGCGTACTACCCCTCCCATTTTTGAAAGTCCCATCATATTTCCCAGTGAAAAACTGGGGAAAAAGACCTGAAAAAAGGCAATAAACAGAGGAAGCCCACCGCCCCCAATGGCAATAAAAAGAATGGACCAAAAAAACGCGAGGAAAAAAAGAAAGGGGCCGCTGTGAAACATAGTCTGGTGTTTTTAAAATAAAGGTCGTCCCCATGTTCTTCCAGAATATACGAGAAATATTTGCTTATTGCTCGATATTTTTAATCATATAGGTGGAATCTTCTTCATATCCTTGTGACCGATAGTATTCCCGCACACCAATACCAGAAATAATCGCGAGTTTAGAGATCCCATATTCTTCCCTTACTATTCGTTCTGCTTCTTGTAATAATCGTTTTCCAAAACCCCGGTGTTGGGTAGATGTTCCGGTTTTGTCTTGAATATCTGTCAGTGCCCCATAAGTATGAACTTCCCGAATAAGTGCGCAATTTTTAAGAGCTGAAAAAACTGGTTTATTGGAGGCATCAAAAAACCAAGAAGGGATTCTGAGTCTCAGAAGTGCGAGTAGTTTTCTTCCCTCTCCCTGAGAAGGGAGGGCTGGGATTTCTATACTCAAAAAAATCTCTTTTCCGTCCCCTGCGTCATACTCTTGTCGAAAAAGTTTTGCCGCAGAAAGATCATACTCTTCACCCTTTACTTCTCGGCACCGAATACACTGGCAAGGGGTCCCCGCTTTTTTCAGTATTTCTTCTAAATATTGGCGAAGATTAGTGACTTGTGATCCGCTAACAATAGCAGTTCCTGGAATATCCCGAATAAGCCGAGAAATGCGCACCCATGGGGGAGTCATTTTTTTTATTTCCAGCAGTCGAGGAATGAGTTCATCTCCCGAGAGGGCATTAAATTTTCCATCTTTATGCCACTGTTCCAGCTCAGAAAACGGGGTTACAAGGCAGGGATACACTTTAAGGTAGTCTGGGCAATAATCGGGATTAGTAAAAATTTCTCGAAAATTCTCTAAATCTCCCTCTTCCGTGCTTCCGGGCAGTCCGGGCATCATGTGGTATGCAATTTTAAACCCCGCATCGCGCAAAAGTTTTGTTGCTGTCTTTACTTCGGCTTTCCCGTGTCCGCGCTTGGTGAGAGCAGAAACCGCATCATCCAGTGTTTGCACGCCCATTTCTACTCTGGTACATCCCATTGCGCGAAATCGTTTTATTTCATTCGCATTCAAGTGGTCTGGACGCGTTTCCAGCACAATGCCAATGGCTCTGTGCGGTGCCGTCTCATTTTCAGCAATAACGGTTGCCAGTGGTTTTTGAGTGGAATTGTCGGTGTTAAATGCTTGAATACACCGTTTTACAAACCATGTTTGGTAACGCTTGGGCAGAAAAGAAAATGTTCCGCCCAATACGATGAGTTCACATTTTTCTGGATTATGTCCGGTGTTTTTCAGAGAGAGGAGGCGCTTTTGAACTTGTATGTATGGATCAAAATTATTCAGGAGCGCTCGCATTGCCGCGGGCTCGGAAGAGAGGTATGACTTGGGCATTACCAGGGCTCCTTTTTTTTGGTATTTTTTATTAATTTTTATGTCTCCATAAGTTTTTTCAGAGTCAATCTGAAACAGAGTTTTTCCACTCTCGGGCACTCTTTCGGTGGGGCAATACACGCATTTTCCGGGGCAGGGGAATGGCTTGGTAAGAACGGTAATAGGGGCAATGCCCGAAAGGGTTCGTACTGATCGTTTTTGGATTTTTTTTACGATCCATGGGGTTTCTGGAAAAATACCTTCTGCCACCATGGATTGGTATGCCGAAATAATGGAGATATTGGAAATAGTAGAAACACCTTTTTTCCCCGTTACGATATTTTTAATATCTTCCATATTTGCTTTTTCACCCGCTTTTAATAGCTCCAACAATATTTCCCGTGCAAGAGCAAGTTCAGGAGCACCGAATTGAAAGGCTTTAGGAAAAGGCATTTAAGGGGAAAAAACATCACAAAGATACTCCCCTATAGTAGGGACAAAAAACGGTAGATGCAACCAGCAGTTATGGAATGGGTAATAAAAAACCGCCCGCAGCGGTTTCCTGTGCGGGCGGTTTTTAACAGGGGGGCGCAGCCCCCCTGTTGGTGGTCTATAATCTCAATTCTTATTTCTTCAAATCTGCTAATGCGGACTCTAATGCCTCTAATGGATATGCGCCTCCAATAAATCGTACTTCTCCGGTTTTCATATTCTTCAGGATGCTTCCAGGGGTTCCCTGAATTCCGAGAGCGGCTGCTTCTTTGATATCCGCTCCTATTTTTTCTTTATACTTTCCACTAGCAACACAGGCTTTTACTGCCGCTGCATTTACGCCTAGTTTTGGAAGAACAGTCTGGTAATTGTCTGCGGTGATATTTTCGCCTGTCGCTCCATACACTTCGTCCGCAAATTGCCAAAATGCTTTGTTGCCACCTATCTCAGCAATACATTCTCCTACTTCATGAGTAGCTCGAGATTGAGGATGAAGGCTTTCGAGAGGGAAAGGGCGAAGCACTAAAGCCACTTCTCCTCCAGTTTTGCTAATAAATTCTTTTGCCGTAGGGTGAAACTTTTTACAAAAAGGACAGTGAAAATCAGAGTATTCAAACAGCACAAACTGCGCATCTGCTTTTCCAAAGAGGTGTTCTCCCTCTTTCATATTGGGTACATTTTTTACGAGTTCTTCCTGTTTTTTTTGCTGTTCAGCTTGTCCACCCTGTTGCTTTGCTTCTTGTTTTTTAATATATGCTTCAATTCCTTTTTCTACTTCGGTATTAAATTCATCAGGAGAAATAATCGCGTGGAGACGATCTGCTCCAGATTTGGTTTCGGCTGATTTAGCATCATCCTTATGGAGAGGGGATTCAAGCGAGCTACATCCTGCAAAAAATAAAAGGAGGAGCGGAAAGAGGATCAGTTTTTTCATAGAAAAAAGAAAAAGAACAAAAAATTTCCAAAAGCCAGAATAACGAAAGGTTGTCAAAGAGGAAAGAGATTTTTACAGAAGGCTCGCTTTTTTTATCATCGGCATATTCCTCCTTTCCTCCTGTTTTTTGAAGGGGTAGAATTTTTAAGGAATCAATTACCATCTTTGTTATTTCTCCTGTGTCAAAATCTCTCTCTCTCACCGGAAAACAGTGGATTTCTCGCGGAGAAGGGAATTCTTCTCAAACCCTTTTACAAAATTTCCTCACTATTCGGGGCATTCCAGCAGAAGATTTGAAAAATGTCTCTTTTTCTGATCTCTTGGACCCGTTTTTGTTCCGAGATATGCGCCGTGCGGTGGATGTGGTGGAAGAAACCATCGCGCAAAAAAAAAGAATTCTTATTTTTGGAGATTACGATTTGGATGGCATGAGTGGTGCGGCACAGCTATTTCTCACTCTTAAACTTTTGGGTGCGGAGGTTTCGTTTCGCCTTCCCGCGCGGGAAGATGGCTACGGGCTTTCTCTGCCTTTTGTGGAAGAGGCGATTGCCAATCGCGTAAGCCTCTTTATTACTACCGATTGCGGGATCTCCAATGCTTTAGAAATGAGTCGATTTACAGAATCAGGCGGAAAAGTCATTATTACGGACCACCATACCATTCCAGAAAATATCCCCGAAGCATCTGCCATTTTGCATCCACTGCTTTTTGGGGAAACTTTTCCGGATCCACATCTTACGGGTGCTGGAGTGGCATACTTTTTTTGTTCTGCACTTCTCCAAAACCGGTTTGGAAAAAAAGATGCCCAAAAAATGGAAGAAGAACTTTTAGAGTTAGCCGTTTTGGGGACCATTGCCGACTGTGGAAAACTTCATGGGGAAAACCGAAAAATTGTCCTCCTTGGGCTTCATGCGCTTTCTAAAACCCGAAATGAAGGATTAAAAAAATTATTTGAACTCTCCGGGACCGATCCGGATTTGGTAACGGCGGAGACGATTGCGTTTTTTATCGCTCCACGACTCAACGCATCTGGGCGACTTGCGCATCCGCGGCTTTCTTTGGAACTGTTATTGGGAAACGGTGGACGGGCAGAAGAATTAGGGAGATTGAATACGGAACGGCAAAAAATGGTAGAAGGATTTATGGCAGATATTGTTTTGGGACTTCCTGCAGATTTTTTGGAAGTGTGTTTGGTGCAAAAATCTCCGCAGTGGCCATCGGGAATTATTGGGCTTTTATCGGGGCAACTGGCAGAACGGTATCATATTCCGGTGGTGATGATGGAAGAGCGGGCTGACAAACTCGTGGGATCTTGTCGTGGACCAGAAGATTTCCATTTTGGAGATTTTTTTCGCATTGCAAAAGAAGAATATCCGAATCTTTTTATGAGCGCGGGAGGGCATGGACAAGCGGCTGGATGCAGTATGAAGCCAGAAAGTTTTGAGCAGTTTTGTGCAGTGCTGAGGGAAGCCGTGCGTACAAAACGGGGTGATGTTCCGCCGTGTCCCCGTACATTTTTTGATGGGGTTGTTTCCCGTCGTATTTCGGTAAAAGAAATATCAGAGCTGAAAAAAGGGGAGCCGTATGGTGTGGGGAATCCGCCTCCGGTGTTTTGTTTTGCTCGTCTGCTCCTGAAAAATATTCGCACCGTGGGCGCTCGAAAAACCCATCTCTCCTTCTTTTTTTCGTCTCCTTATGGTGAAAATATTTCCGGAATATTTTTTCAACAGGGAGCTCTTGCCGATGTTTTTGTCACGGGAAAGCAATATGATATTTTGGCAACACCAGAGGTAAAAATGTGGCAGGGAGAAGAACAGCTCTCTTTTAAAATGGTGGATATTCGAGAAAGCGAGGAAATGAAGAAAAAAAATTGACGAATACATCTTTTTTCCTCAAAATGCCGTGGCGGCATAAAAAAATATGCTTCCTGAGATTATTTGGGAGAGTCCCGCAGCGCGGGATAACCCATCATTTCATAACAACGGCGGAAAATACGCCACCTTAGCTCAGTTGGTAGAGCAACGGATTTGTAACCCGTAGGTCGTCAGTTCGACTCTGACAGGTGGCTCCATTTCGTAACTAAAAGCTCCTTTGGGAGCTTTTTTATATTCAGCAGTTCTCCTGGTTCAATCGGATTTTTTCTCTGAGATGTTTGTTGTTTGGGGCGGAATTTTCAATTATGGCTTTTTCAAAGACCACATAAAGCAAGTATAAAAGCTATATATTGGAATTTTGTAGAGCTTTGTCATTCCCGCGGAAGCGGGAATCCAGACCTTAGCGAAACATGGATCCCTGCCTTCGCAGGGATGACAAATATCTGTGTTGGTTCATCTCTCCCAAGTGGTGGAAAACTATTTTTGGTGCGGAGAGGAATAAGAAAACCAGAAAAAAAGGGGGGAGTTGCCCGACAGGGCAATATAAATTATATATTTTCCTCCAGTAAATTTTCTAATTCACATCTAAATTTATCTTGTCCTTCAAGCAATGTCCCATTTTTTAAATGGTCAAAAAAGGTCGTATATCCATTTGGACTTAAAAAGTGAAAGATATATTTTTGTTTTATTCCTTGTTCTTCAAGTTTTTGATTGAGTTTTTCAAAATGTTCTTTTGCATATTTATATTTTGCCTTGTTCTCATCAGAATCATCTTTATCAGATTTGTTTTCTACTACAATAAAATATTCAAAATCATCTTTAATTTTTAAGATAAAATCAGGGTTAAAATTTCCTACCTTTTGATGGTTTGCTCTTCGCCAAGAGTATTCAATCTGGTAAAATCCTCTATCTCTTGATTTTATCCAACATTCAATTTTTTCTGCTATTTCCTTTTTACAAAGATATTCTACAAATTTTCTTTCAGGTTCAGCATTTGTAAAAGCAATATTTATAGGAGTTTTAAATAAAAACTCATTTTGTTCTTTAACCGCTTGTCTAGGTAAAGTTTGATCATCAATAATTTGCTCAAATATTGTTTGTTGATCTTCATGTAAGATTTCATTTTTCCAATTATTAGTATAAAAAACGGAATAATCTCTTCTGAAATTTCCAATTCCAGAGCTTTCATTTGTGATACTTGTTGTTGAAATAAGCTGTAAATCTTTTATTTTTGATTCAAGCTTAGGTGTTTTAGATGCTTTTCTTAAAAGTGTTCCGAAAGATTGAAGTACTTTTGTTTTATTGATCTGAATCAATCCATCTCCTTTTTTCCACTTTGGATTAGTTTTTAACATTGAATCTATAATCAGATTCTCAATAACTTCTCTTTTAGGTAAATTTTCTTTTGAATATTGTTGTACATCTATATTCAAAATTTTCCCTTCTTCAAACCTTGCTTGCAAATCATCTAAAATCTTATCAACGATACTTTCAACTGAAAAAGTTTCGTGTTCAATAGTGTATTCTTTGCTTCTAATTTTAAAGTCTGATACTTCTTCAAATTCAGTGTCTTTTTTTACAATTATTGATTGTGACTCTAATGGAATACCATTTTGCATTAAAGACTCAAAACTCATTTCATCTTTTGGAATGTGCCTATTTTCTTGAACTGTTATTTTTTCATAATCAATATTATAAACTTCACCTAAGTTTCAATTCGAAGTGCAACAGGGGAAACAATAGAGAGCGAACATAAGGGGGGGTAAAGTGAATAGGCGTAACTATCATTTTACCCCCCCTGATATGTCGTATACACATTTTAGCCGAACAGAAAGAGAACAGCTAGGAATTTACCAATTGGAGGGGTATAGCCTAAATAAAAT
>Ga0194063_10000777_pt1 | contig 22390 bp, 23 predicted proteins | sample SepL3720m_MetaG_FD_155459 | JGI IMG/M metagenome (GOLD analysis project Ga0194063, IMG submission 155459) | Anoxic zone freshwater microbial communities from boreal shield lake in IISD Experimental Lakes Area, Ontario, Canada - Sep2016-L373-20m | ecosystem: Environmental > Aquatic > Freshwater...
CCAAGTCTTGATACATCAAAACATTTTTGTTGTCATTTAGCACCTTTACATAGTTGTCGCAGAACTTCTAAGCAATTATTTTTAATCCTAAACTCATACCCGTTTTTACAAGGGCAAAGTTTATTCCTTTCAACTTTTATTTCCTTAATAAATGTATCTACATAACATTTTTTCATATTACTTTTAGTATAAAAATCACGTTTAAAAATGTTATACGTTCCATATTCTTCACACCAAGTTTTTTCAATAGGAATAAACTTTGATTCGGTTAGTGTAAAAACTATTTGTGGATTCTCCGCTTTGTGTCTTAAAAATATTTCGTTTGTCATTTTAATCAAGTTTTATAGTTAATCCGTTTTTAATTTATCGTAATCAGTAGTGAAACCGTAAATTTCCGCCAACTCTTCTCCTGTGCTAGTGAGCAACTTATATGTAGCGTTTAAATCTCGTTTAAATCGTTCCGTGACGGGTATTAATATATGGAGGTAATATTTATCCTCCTTATCCCAATCTTCTTTCTCCCTCATAAACACTAAAGCGTTATTCTCTTTCAGCATTTGTTCTGCGAACTCTTTTTCTGCAATTTGCATATTCATTATTTCTAGGTTTTAAGGGTGTTTTGAAATACATTCGGTACAAATGTACAACTAATTTAAAATAAAAAAAGGGTATTCGCTAAAAGTTATTAACAAATACCCTAATGTATTGAAATTCAGTTAAATAAAATTAACATTAAACAACAACTCCCGATTTCTGTGCTTCCGCCCTCGTTTGTGCTAGTTTAAGCAACTTCATTTCTTTATCAATAGCAAACAAATCTTGTTGCAACTCTTGGTGTTTTTTATTATCCCTGTAAGCCATTATACCTATAATAGCGGTAACAAGTCCAACCCCAACTAAAATAAAATTTATAGTGGTCTGTTGTTTTTTATCAATACCCGAAATTGCCATTGTGTTACTATTTACCTTGTGCTTGTTCTTCTGCTTTCTTTTTGTCCATTTGTGGCTTAATCATATATCTCCAAAGAAGATACCCGCCAACAACTGCTACTGCTAAATAAATAAGGGTGTTGTCCCCTCCTTTTGAAGTGGAACTACCTCCACCACCGCTTGTGTCAAATTTTGCTATCATTTTTTATTTTTTTGTGATTGTAAATAATTCGTGGTCTGTTTCTACTAATCGGAAGTTTGAGGTTTCCACACCGTTCTCTCCGTCGTCTTCGTAATTATCGAACAACGTGTTGTAAGTGTTTCTGTACCCGCCCTTAATATCTTCTGCACCCCATTGTTTCTTGCCTGTCTTGAACATTTCGTCCAATTCTTTGTCAATGGTTAATCCTAAAGCCTTTTTTTGCTCTTCGTTTTCGGGGGTATTGTCTTCCTCTCCCTCGTCTTCACCCTCTTCCTCAAAATCCTCTTCTAACTCCTCTTGAAGTTCCTCTTCGTCGTAAGGCATTTCGTCCTCATTGTCGTCGGTGTCTTCAACGTGGTCTAGGATTTCTTGAACAATCCACTTGTCGTTGGCTTTAATCTTGGACATAGTGTCGTCAGATACTTTTTTACCTTGCTTTTCAGCCATTTTCATTGATTTCTCAATGTTATTAATGGTTGTAATACCCACTCTAGCGTCTTCGGGTAGGTCGGATACTTTAAGGTTGTGTTCCGCCATTAGTTTTTCATACGCATACTTAAAATCACTCATATTTATTTATTTTTATTGGTTTTTACTAATTATTTTTTAGTATTTATTAACTCCACTTTCCTTTGTCTGAACGGTTTTTAGCACTTTCGTAGTATGTTCCGCCACCTTTTGTTTTGCCGTATTGATTAGCGTTTCTACGTTCGTAGTATCCACCACTTTTCATATCAACGTAAGCAACCTTACTTGACTTTCTTTTACCACTATCCTTTGCGTCAAACATAGCGTCACGTTTTTTGTCTGTGCCTACTGTTCTACCGCCACGACGCATTTCTCTTTCTTCTACACCCGCCCATTGTAATAACTCTACGTCATTTGTGTCAATGTATTTAGCCATAGATTGAAGTTCTGCAATTTCTCCGTAACTGATACTCTCGTTACGAATTTCTTGACGTAATTCTTCTAATCTTCTTCTTATTCTTATAGACATAGGAACTCCACCGCCTTTTCCGTATTCCTTTTTTCTAGGGTCAACACCGCCACCTCTAGCCATTTTTTTCGATTTGATTTTCGCTAAAACTTTCTGCAATTCTTGTATTGCTTCTTCGTGTTCAGCAATAAGTTTCTCTACTTCGATAGCAGTAACCTTACCTTTCTCGGCACGTTTTGACACGCCCTTAACAACGGCTTCGTTAGTTTTACTTACACGTTCTCTGTCTTTAGTTGCGGGTGTCTTTTTCGGCTCGTCTTTTTTATCTTGAGCACGTTTTTTAGCCTTCGCTTTGCGTTCTTTTGCCGAACGTAAAAGTTCGTCCAAGTCGTATCCGCTTTTTTTAGCACCCTCTTCACGTTCGATTAGTTGGTGACAGTAATCCTCTTCGTCACCGCTTTTTTTAGGTTTAGATTTACCGCCTACTCCTTCATAAACACTCTTATCTAAAACAGATTTGGTGTCATTTTTACTTAAAAAAGCCAACCACTCTTCTTTCTTTTTAGCACCGAACATACCCATTAAGGTAAGGTGTTGATTTAAAGAATGGTAATTTTCGTCTTCTAATGCGTCAAAAACTCCCTGTGCTAAAGGCAAAGAGATTTTTTCAGCGTCGTCCGAAATCGCTACATTTAAAGCCTTTCTGTATTTCTTTTGAAGTTCCAAGTCCGCATATAACTGTGAGCCACTCTTAATACCTAATTCGTCCCAAACGTCACCGTCAATTGCCATTAATTTCTCGGCAACAGTTTCAGATTTTGCTTTAGGCTTGTCCGCTTTAGGCTCTGCTTTTTTAGGCTCTGCTTTAGGCTTTTCCGCTTTAGGCTTCTCCTTCGGCTCTTCCTTTTTTTTTGGCTCTTCTTTCTTTTCCTCTTTTGCGGTTAAAGAAAGTCCTTCTGCTTCAAGTTTTTCTTTTGCAGTTTTTTTCACCAATTCATTTGTACTCTCTGCGTACATTTTGCGGTATTTGTCTATTTGTTCTTGTGTAAGTGCCATTTTACTGTTTTTTTATTGTTAGTAATTAATTATCCCTCTAGTTCGATTAGTTCTTGTAAATCCGAAATTTCTTTTTCAAACTTGCTAATAGCCTTTTTGTCTGTTTCCATTTCAATAAGGTCTTTCAAGTCGTTTATTTCTCTCGTTAATTTAGCAACAGTTTCATTCTCGCTAGAAGCGGAACTTGGCGTTGCAGTTTCCTTTGGCTTACTTGACCATTTTAAATAAACTGAATAGATATGTCTATCTAAATCAAGTGCCAATGGAGTTTGTTTCTGAAAATTATCAGTTTGACTTTTTAAAAAAGTTACAATTTGTGCAAAGTTAAAGTCAACTCCTGTCATTTGTTTTACTACCTCCTGTTTTTCGGGGTAGATAGAATTGAAGTTAACTCCCTTATCAATCAATTCTTGTGTTTTATAATCATATCGCATTTTCTAACGCTTTTAATTGGTTTATATATATATTAGCAATCTCACTATTAAAATCGGCGTACTCAATCGCCTTATCCCCTTTCTGCTCTTTCCTTTCAGCCAAAATCAAATAACCAAGAAACTCATAGAGTTCATTTAAAACGTCGGCACTTCCTTTCGCTTCTTGCCACGTTGCAAATTTAGTTATATTTTTCCGACTACCAAACAGAATTTCTTGTATAAAGTTACAATTTTTAATTTTACAGTAAACAGTTAACTTTTCTCCTATTCGGCTAATGCTTACAAATGAGTTCTTATCCCACTCTAAATTTTTTACTACTATCGAGTTAAAACCATAAGCACCAATACTTTTAAAGGTATCGTAAAGCAAAGTTCCGTATGCGTAATAAGGGTCAAATAAATTATTGTTGGTATTAATGTACCGCAATAATGATTTAGCAACCTGTTTGTCAAAATCAACCATTGTTACTAGGTCTGTTTCAAAATTTCGCAATATTTCGTCTTGCTTCATACCGTTCGCTTGACGACACAAATCAAGTGTTTTAGATAAAGACGGCGACAAATGACAGTAATAAAAATTTTCTTTATTAGGAAGCGTGTCTTTTTTAGAAAACTCGTTCATAATTTCATCAATTATTTCAACGGAAATTGAACTAAAAACAGTTACGTCTTCTTGTTCTTTTTCGTCCCCTAAAACAACCCCCAAAATATTTCTAACACTATATTGTATAACCTTTTCGCCAACTCTAATCTTTGCAAGATTATCCATTTCGCCACTCTCTCTCTTATCCTGTAAAAAAGCTACAACAACACCTTTTTGATTTTCGGGGTTGTCAAAACCTTTAATAATAACAGTATCTTCCACTTTAGCAAAATAATTTCTAGGGAAATCTTCTACCGCACCTAAATCTTCTAAACGGATTAAGTGCCTATCATATTCATTTTTTTCTCCCGTATCGTTACCAAAAGTGTTTTTAAAGATACCTTCAATAATTACACAATCGTAATTTTCACCTTCGTTCTCGTCTTCATTCTGTTTTGGTATTGATTTCATAACGTCAGAAGCCTTTACGTTTTCGCCTTTTAAATAAAGTTCTCCTTTATCTATATTCATTCCGTCAACTTCTGCAACTTTCCAATTTGAACTAAAATTATAGTAAGCAACTTCGTCACCAACTATTGCAAAATCTATTCTATGTAAAGCGGTATATTTATCTCCATTTTTCAAAGAATAGTAAGGAAGTATATCTCCAACTTTAACCTCTCTTTCTTTAAATGTTATTTCGTTTGTCTTGTACATTTCATCAGTCACAATCCAATCGTCTAATTTCTGCTCGACAGTCCACATTTGTCCCGCTTCGGCAACGTAAACTAACATCACCTCTTTGCCAATTAGAGGGTCTTCACCTTTGCCTTCACCTTTGCCTTCACCTTCTCCTTCACCTTCGCCTTCACCTTCTCCTTCACCTTCACCTTCGCCTTCGCCTTCACCTTCTCCTTCACCTTCTCCTTCACCTTCTCCTTCACCTTCTCCTTCTCCTTCACCTTCGCCTTCACCTTCCCCTTTTACGTTTCCCTGTCCTTCTACTTTCGGTTGACCTTGAGGTACGTCACCATTAGCACCGTTATCGTCTTTGGTGAACTCTATTTCTTCTATTTCTTCATTAATGTCTGCCATATCCTTTATTTTGTTACAGGCTCAACGCCTTTCATTTTTAATTCAATTGCTCGTTCGGTTATTTTGGATTTTGCATAAATTTCCGCTTCCAACTTATGTAACTCTTTTTGCTCTACTTCGTAAGTTTCTGACGTATTTTCCGCTTCCCACTCCTGTTGTAATCTTTTCGCTTCAAACTTAAAGTCTTGCGTGTAATAATCACTTAATTTGTTGATAGCCGATACGCTATTTTTAGTCATAAAATTTACCCCGAATAATGCGTAAAACTCCATTCTGCGTCCATATTTCGGTTGTTCATTTTCCTCTTCTTCCGCTTCTTGTGGCACTTCCGCTTCTTGTGGCACTTCCTTTGGAATTTCGATAGGCTCTTCCACTTCTTCTTTAGTCAATACTAATTCGCTATCCGATTTTGTTGGTATTTTAATATCCGAAATGTTATCAACTTTTAAGGTCATAACAACTGTTGGGTTGTTGGCGTAAGTGAACACAATCTCGTTTCTGTTTGAAGTAAGTAAGAATATTGCGTCTGATTTAAAACTTAACGGTTTAACCCCTTTCAATATATCTCTCCTCAACTGTGCAACATACACAACGCTACCTACATTTTTAGCAAGTATTTTTTCAGCAACTCCGCCTGTTAGGTATTTTCCTAGAACAACGCTTCCTTCATAAAAGAACTCGTAACCCTCTGCGTGAGGATTTTCAATTTTAACCAATTCGTCTAGCGTTAGGTGTATTCTTTTCATACCTCCGCTATCCAAAACCTCTAATTCAGCAACGCCGTTTTTAATACCAACGATTTCACCGTAATTGTCGTTTTGCGGTGTGTTAGGAAGATAAACAATTTCGCCAACGTCGTATCCCTCTATCTCTGTTTGTGCTTTCGGAATTTCTTGTTCTGTTGAGGTTTCGATAAAATCGTCTTCTAATTTTGTTAGGTAGTAAATCATTTTTTGGTATTCCTCTTGTTTTTCTTCTTCTTTAGGGTAAAACATTTGGTCTAACAAATCTTTAAAAATATCCTCTTTCTCTGTGAATTGAGGATTATCAGATAATTCTCCTAAAATTCTAGGCGACAAAGGTTGTTTAGAAAGGTAGTTTTTAAATAAATGACAAAAAACTTCACTTGTACCGCCAACGCTTTCAATTTTACTTTTATCGAAATTGTTTGCGATAGCAACGTCTATTTCATTTCTTCCAATATAATCACCAACAATGTGCCCTAATTCGTGAATTAAAGGTATTGCCGAAACACTTTCGTAAAGGTGTACTATATATCCGCCGTCTTCAACATTTTCGACCGCCCCGTAAATCCTGTTCGGCAATATCTCGTCAATTAACAAATCCTTGTATATTGCGGTTACTTTTTTTGTTTCTATACTTTCGCTAGTCAACGGCAAAGCGTAACCTAAAATGTCGTCCTCCAATTGTGAAATATGTTGAACGTCACGGCTCTCAATCTCTCCCGCTAATAACATATAATTTTTCATAAATACAGAGTGCATTTGTTGTTCCGACAAACCCTCTCCTCTTAATTTCAATACAACCTTTCTGCCGTCTTGATAAAATTTAATAAGAACTGCTATGTTTTCACAAAACTTTTTGCCCAAAAATTCCTCTAAATCTTTTTTCTTACTATCGTTGGCATTTAGGTAAGAGTTTAGCATTTCAAATACCATATCTCTAGCACTTGAATAATATTGCTCTTCGGTTTTAGCAACACCATTCCCTAACCTAATTCTGTTGTAATATTTTAAATACCTCTCGTATGAATAACTGCCGTCGTGGTTTGCTTCTTTTGAGTATGTTTCTTCTAGTTTTTTAGTAACATAAAAAAACTCTTTCACTCCCTCTCCTCCAAATGCCTGTATCATTTTTGCAACATTCAAATCTCCGCCTTGACCAAACCCCTCTTCTTCTTGAATAGCGTGTTGAACTTCGTGCAATAAAACAGTTTTAAAATCAAAGTTTTTCTCGTTACCATAAATGAATAAATACCCCTTTGGACTGAAAAAGAACGCATAATCATTGTCTTCTCCGAAATTCTTTGTGTTATTGGCGTAAAATATTGGAAGAGAATAAAGTTTCGGGTAGTGCTTATACAACTCGTTATGAGGTAAAACTTGACCTAGAGTAACGTCCCACCCGTCACGAATATACGCTTCGATTTGAGGAAGAGAACTATCTAGGTCGGGTGCGTTCATTAAATCATAAATCTCGTCTTGCTTCGACTTAAATGTACTACCTTCTGTAACAAACATACTGTTTAAAGGAAGTTTAGGCACGTCAACCTCTTTATCTCCTTTTAAGCGACTTCTCCACTTTTTATCGTTGTCGTTAAAAAACCAATTTGTTTTTGTGAATATTTCCGAATAAGTAAATCCGTTGCGAAGCATTTTTTTTGCTTCTTCTAACATTTTATCACCCGAAACCATAGCGGAATTTTCTCCATAATAGAGGTATCTCAAAGTACCTCTCTTTTCGGGTATTAAACCACCATTAGGTATCTTAACCGCCATAACAACCTTTTTCAAAGTGTCACCGTAAAAAGATTTCAATTTTGTTCTTTTGGAATATGTATCAATACAATCAGCCAACCCAATAATGTCGTCTTTTACTTGTTGCCTACCTTGTACAAATCTATTAACCGCACTAACAAAATTGTCCCTAGAATAAATATCAAAAGAGTTTTCGTAGATTGTGTTTTTTTGCTTACTCTCAATATTCTCAATATCGTGAACTCTGCAAGAAGCGAAAAACTGCGTCAAAATCTGTTGGTGTTTTTCCTTTTCAGTAAAGACATTTGTTACAAAATAATATTTTAAGAACTGATAAAACAATATATTTTGAGTGTCTAACGGGTTTTGAAAAAAGCCAATATCATAAGGTAAACCTCCACGAACAGGTCTTTTTTTGTTTAGGTTTAAAGTTATTTCAGAAACTATTTCGCCACCTATAATCTCCGTAATTGAACTCGTTTTGTCGTCATACCAATAGTAAAATACATAAAAGTTATTACCTGTAAGGTATTTCATTTTATCTATCGGTAAAAAAGATAAAATGTCACTAGATTTACTATTGGCTAGGTCGTCTATCGTTATTATCATAGTATTTTCTCTATAAATTTTAAATCATTAAAAAAGCCGACATAACAACCGCCCTTCTCTTCAAAATCTTTTATTAAATTACCCGTTTCTTTATCAAAAGCATAAATTCCCCAACGCTTATCGGAAATTGAGCCATTATGAAAAGTATATTTCTCGCTAACTACAAAAATGTAATTTGGTGAACTTTCATTATAAGCAATTTCGTAACGCATTTCGGAGTAACTATACCCCCTATTTGGCATCGGCTCAATAATCTCGTTAATATTCTTTTTCTGAATGTAGTTAATGATAGCGTCTTTTACTTCTTCTTTTAATTCCATACTGATTTGTTTAAGGGTTAATATTTAATTGTTGTAATATATTGTCGCAATCAATATCACCTACTTTAGTGTTTCTATCAAATTCCGTTTGACTTCCACCGCTAATTTTAGATAATAACTCGGCATTTCTTTTCTCTGCGTCACAAATAATATAAGCAAGATTTGTTTTAGCACCGTCTAACGAAGTAACATTGTCGCCCCCTAAAAAGTAGTAAAGAGTATCTTTTTCTTGAACAATATTTCTTTTTTTTATCTCCTCTTCAATAACCGCAGAAGCGTCTTGAAATTTTGGACTGTAATAAAGTCCGCCGTCTAAATCGTCTTGATAAAACCATTGTTCAGCCATAAAGTAATCAAACGTCCTAACCCTAAAAAACGAAGCGTCTGCTAAAGGATATAAAAGACCTAGAACGTCACATTCCTCTTCGTAACTTTTTACGTCCATTAAACTAACTCTATAACCGTCAGACCTAACGCCGTTAAAATTAAACGGTCTGTTTGGGTTTATTTGCATATTGTTTCTATCAGAAGTACTTGAAGTTATTATAACGGCAGTAATCCTTATCGCATACCCTTTAGTCATTAAGAATTTAGCAGTCATAATTGCAGTAATACCCGCCCAATAAAGTTCTGTCTTATTAGCGTTTCCGCCAATTATTACAAACAACCTCACATTGTTATTCGGTCTTGGGTGCTTTTCTTTATATAGAAACGATTTTTTATTGCCACTACCCCATTGTGCGTCACCGCTTTGTGCCAAACCTTTTGAACTAAAGGTTATATCTTCTCGGATTTGCGTTAAGTAAGCGTCAGAATTGTCTTCTTTTAGTTTAAAAAGAACTAAATCTTGTTCGTCTTCAAAAATTTTAATCTTAACCTTTTTACTCTCTCCATTTTTATCTAGCACAATATCTCCTTCTCCTAAATAAAAGAATTTTTTATGCTTTACACTCCAAAGTCCCAATATTTTTTCGGGCGACATTAATGCTCTCTCAAGACTAAATATTCCTAAATTTTTATCATTAGGCTTAATAACGTCTTTAGGGATTATGCCTGTTGAAATCTTTTCCAATAATTGAAAATAATCTTTCAATTCTTCATACTTGTTGTTATACAACGTCATATTTTGAAATGTACGCCTATCCATAGCGTCAGCAAAACCACTAGGTATAGGAAATCCATACCAATCTTGTAATTGTCTTATTGCGGAAGCCGAAGCGGTTGACTGATTTGCTAACTCTCTTTCAATTTGTTGCCTGTAACTTAATAAGGCACGGGCATATTGCGGTCTTACCGTATCGGCAATACAATCTTGAACTATTTTATCAAATGCAGAACAGTAACTCCAAATTCCTTTGTACTGTTTTATGCTTACTTTATATGGCATTTTTAGTGTGCTTTTAGGTTAATAATTCACAAAGACACTATTTGTCCCAACTAACTCCCTTACTGTTTTTGCCTGTTTCGGGATTAAACCCTGTTAATTTTTGATATTCTTCAATAAACTTTGTATTTAACTGCATACTTGCTTGTTCAAGTATTTCGTCAATGGTTAAATCAACACTAGGATTAAGAACTGACTTAAATCTAGCGTCTTTACGCATATTTTTTGCTCTATCTTCTCCTAAACTATCAATCCAAGTATCAACACTATCTTTAAGCCTTTTGCCACCTTTCCAAGTGCCGTCTTCGATTTCTTTTGGTGTTGTTCCGATAGGATAAAAGGCAATAGGACTTTCAATAGAACGTAACATTTCCAACTGATAAACACGATTAAAGTTCAACATAGAACGAAGAGTAATCGCTTCTGTGCTTTCATTTGGAAGTTGAAGGCGAATACCCGCACCTATACTGTAAACAACAGAGTGAACAAGACTTCTTTCTAATGTTTCGTCAACGTCTAATTTGTACATTGAGCCACTAAAACGGTCAACTAATGAGTAATCTTGACGGTTGTTACCCGAAAAGTTTACTGACACAGACTTCATATCTGTATTACCCGTTCCAATAACCATAAAATCGGGGTGTTTCTTAATTTTTTCCCCTTTACCGTTAACGATTTCAGCATCTTTACTTCCCGATTTTGCCAAAGCGTCATTCAATAAACCCGCAGTATTTGGGTCTAGTTTTGGCAACTCGTCCAAAATCAAAATACCGCCGTAACGCCAAGCGTTTTCCAACTGCCCCGCTTCGTAACCTTTTATAGAAAATCCACCAATGATTTGCATTGGAGAAGTCCATTGTGAGCAATTGATTGTATAAAACCAATCTTTGCTACCTTTTTGGTACTGACCTGTCTTGTCACACAAAACTTCGGCTAATTGTTCGGCTAGGTAGGTCTTTCCTGTACCCGCTTTACCATAAAGATAAACATTGTTCTTCAACAACAAGTCGTCAACAACTTTTTTAAACAAGTTGTTAATAATCACTTTCTTGTCTTCACTTTTGCTTCCCGAAGGTACTCCTTTTGTTTTTACTACGGGCACAGAACTACTACCGCCCACGATTTCAACTTTTGCCATAATTAGATTTTTTAAATTGTTGTCTAAATTTTCTTCTGTTATTTTTATGTTTGCCATTTCTTCTTTAACGGCTTTTTGTATTGCTTGTGCTTGTACAGACCCTTCCGCCTTTAGTTCGTCAAGCAACTCTTTTACTGTATCTTTCATATTTTTTATTTTATAGTGATTTGAATTTAATCATAAAGTCTTGAACTGTATCCCAACTAATAGGCACTTTTTCAATTGCTTCCGCTTGAACTTCTACTTTTTCTGCGTCAACGTCAGCACTAGGAATAACAGGGTTGTCAATGTTGCTAGAAATTACTTTACCCGCATATTTAGGTGTAACTAATCCGATAGCGTAAATTGGGTTAATTCCGATAATCTCTTGCGTCATTTTAGCGATACCAATATAATCATCTTTCATTGATTTAACGCCGTTAATATAATCTAGTCTTTGATTGTCGTCAGCAATAGAATTAAGTATATTTCTTACCGCTTGTTGTTGAGTTATGTTTGCGGGTACAATTTTATAAATACCTCCCTCAACAACACTAACGGGATAGTACAACGAAAACATACCGTAATCATTATCGGGAGTTGTTCTAAAACTGTCCTTGATATAGTTTGGAGGAACTGCCGTTTCATCAAATCTTGTTGTCAAGAAGTAATCGTAAATACCTTGAGTTTCTCCAACAATATCGCCACCGCCTTTTTCTAAAGGGTCAACTTGTTTTTCCAAAATAAATCCTTTGGAAGCGTCCTTTAGGTTTTCCATTATTTTAAATCTTTCAAAAATAACATCAAGCAACTCAAATAATTTATCTTCATTTAAAGAAAAGTAATAGAACTTCATTTGATTTACGTCCTCTGTCGTGCCTTTAGAATACATTTCAAAAGGGTCGTATGTACTACCTAGTCTTTTTTCAGAATAAGGTGAACCGATAGCCTTTTGCAAATCCTCTAAAACCGATTTTGTAAACTGTGAAATATATTGTTTCTGTGGTTTGCTTCTTTCTTTTCCGCCACGAATAATATCATACCCCGTACAGAAATACATTTTATATGTACTTCCTTCTTTTTCAATAAATTCATTGTTACTAGACCACCAAAGTTTACCTTTTAGTGTTTTAATAGCGTCTTTGTAAACGTCAGAGTTAATTGCCGTAAAAGTAGGAGAAGCCATTTCCGTAAGTGGCTTCCATTGTTGTAGCCACATTTTAATACCTGTTTCAACAGTACCCGCAGAGGTTGAATACTTTATTAATCTCTTTTTTCTTTCGTAATTAATATCTTCTCCCCAAAGTTTTTGAGCCATTTCAAAACCTCTAAAAAGTTCTCCTGTTAAAACTCTCATTTTATCCCTTTCGGAAGTTTTTTTAATAATCCAAGCCTTAACTTCTGCCACCTCAATTAGAGATATTTCGTGTGCCTTAACGTCCATAATCCAATCAATAATACCTCTGTACTGTTTAGTGAGAGAAATTCGGATATGCGGTTTCAATCTCGACGTACTAGCGAACTCCAACTCGATATTCATTGGCGACCATTTGTTATCAGACTTATTATTTATTTTAAATCCTACAAATTTACCAATTTTAGGGTTGGCACGTTTTCTGTCTTTTTTATCGTCAAAAGCACCGTCTTTTAACATATCTGTATCAACAGGAACGTAAAGAATTTTATCGGGTTTGAAGTAAGCAAGAGGGTATCTCACCAAGTCGTCCTTTTGTTGCTCTTTTAGTAATGCGTCTTTAACCATTGTTTCAAAATCCTCAACAATTTGGTCTTTTTCCTCTTGAGTTGTTGCAACAGAAGTGTCGGGTTTCCCAAAACTTTCACGCAATTTTTTCATTTTATCTTTAGCGTGTTCCTCAAACTCTTCGTTTAATTCATTATGAAAGTCCGTGTAATCCTTTTTCTGTGCTAAAAAATCCATACGTTCTTTTAACTGCTCTTTAGTATATGGAATACCTTTTGACGTTACAAACTTGTCTTCGATATAAACAGATTTAGTGAACTCGTTTTTACTACTTCCTTCATATAACACTTTTTTATTCATAGTGCTAGATTTTAGGTCTTCAATAGTCGTTTCTAAATCCCACTCGTCATTCGCTTTCAATGAGTTCATTAAACTTGTGTACATAGAGTTCATTCCATTATAGAATTTTTCTTGTTCTACGCAAGGAAGTTTCTCAATTTCACGAAGGTAAATATCAAACTTGTCTTCGGGAGAGGAGTTTTCCGTGTACCACTTATCCTCAACTAACCCCTTGAATTGCTCATTCCCTTGAATGTTTACGAAATCCAATAAAACTTGGTATCCATACTTGTTTGTCATATCCTCAATTTCGTTGCCTTCTTTGTCCAAAATTTGAGAAGCCTTTGCTGACTGTTTTACGTTACCCGTAGTAGTAGCGTCAAGTGAACGAAGTTTTCTGCGTAGCATTAATAATTTGCGAACTTCCGAAGGAATACAACTTACAACATAAGTATAAGCGGGGTTATTAACTTGCCCTGTTCTGTTAATGCGTCCACGTTTTTGAACTTCTGTGTAAACGTCTAACTCTACTTGGTGAAGGAATAAAATTCTAGGTCTTTTGTCTTTAAATTCGTCTGAAATAGAAGAGTGTAAACTTAATCCTGTACTACCCGCAGTATTTATAATTATAACGTCAGATTTACCTGTGTTAAAATTATCAACTTTGTCCATTGTTGTTTTTTGTGGCGGAGTAACAACCTCAAAATAATCTTCACCTTTGACTTTCCTTACAGAAAGCGACCTTTTAGTAATTTCTTCAACACGGTAATATTCGGAACTTGTGTACTTCTTATCCCAATTAGGTCTAGGTGTACTTTCAATTCTGTCAATCATATAATCAATAGGCGAAAGTGGTAAATACTCACCCGTTTTTTCGTCATAAGTTGTTGCCGTTGACATTTGAGCAATTATTTTATTGTACTCAACGCCGTTATCTTCAAAATCTTCGCTTTTAAAAACGCAATTTTCAATCTCTAATATAGTTTTAGATTTATTAACAGGCTCAAAAGTCGCTTTTGCAGAAGTAAGTCCTTTTGCTATATTGATTAATGTTTTAGCGTAATCGTTATCCTCTCTCTTAATCTTTTGACCTAATTTATAACCCAAATCTTTTAACGAACTTTCTGCCGTATTTCTAATTCCAATTACAGGCTTGAAGTTGGTGTTAATCATTTCAACGCTATCTCCAAATCTGTATTCAGTCATAAGTGGCTTCCCTTTGTCGTCCTCAAGGCTTGTTAGCGTCTTTACAACTTCGTTAGCAACGTAATCTGCCTTAATACTAAAAAGCAAATTTTCAATCCATTGAAAGCGGTTTTTCACACGGTTACTTGGGTCGTAGGTCATTACATACTTATTCCTGTTTCTGTGTTGCCACTCCTTGATAAATTCCTCTTCGGTAGGCATTGGGTCATTTTCGGGTACTAAATCGAAACCCTCTTCGTCTGCAACCCTAACTCTTGCCTTTTTTAATGCGTCTTTATAAAGGGACGATTTTGAAAACACTTCTATTTCATTGTATAGCGACATTACTTTGTCGTACAAATCGTAGTATTTTTTTATGTTTGTTTTTATATAATTGTACTCAATTTTACATTTGTCAAAAGTTCGTTCACGCCTTATCATTTGACCGCTTTTTACAAGCATAGAAGCAATATATTCCTGTACCGCTTCACCACTTTCTTTTACCGCCTGTACAATTGTAGAAGGTCTAATATTACTATCAACAATATCTGTTTTAGGAATATACAACATCATTGATTTTGGCTCTTTTGAGTATGTAGCCGAAGAAAAAACTACACCGTTCGCTAAAGAAATTAAATTAAACAAATTTTTAGCCGAATTTCCGTCACCCGCCCCACAATGGCTCTCGTCCAATACAAAAAACATTTTATCAGAAAGACCTTGTAAAAACTTAAACTTTGATATTGCGTTTGCCGTTCTAGGTGTTTCTTTTTCTAGGTTTGCATTTAATTGGCTATATGTTAGCATAATTAAATCTACACCTTTTGGCAATACCCCTCTGTCTGTAATCTTTCTTAAATCCTCTCTCTTCATTGGGGAAAACAACACAGAAAGTTCGTTTTCTCCTTCTTTTCTGTATTTTATAACTGCGTCGCTATCATTGTTCATAATCAACGGAGTGGGAAGATTTTTTTCGGATACGACAGGTATTTCATCACCGCCAAATCCTCCAATATCTTTAAAGTCACGGTAAATATCAGTAAAAAGAGTTGTTTTAATACTAACGAAAACAGGTATCTTTCCTTGCTTTTTCGCATAACGAAGAACACCCGCAACAACACGACCTTTCCCTATACCCGCCATATCACCTAGAATAAACCCTTTTTGTCTTTCAGCCTGTACAATAGCAAGTGCAATAGCGTCAACCTGTTCCGACGCAAAAGCGTCACAAACCGAAATCTTACTCTCGTATCCTAATTTCTCACGAACAAACTCTGTTGTATCTGTATTGTTAAGTACAAATTTATTAAGTGCTTCAACCGTTTCGTATGCCAACTTTGTAGGCACTACCGCACCAATAGGTGTACAACTAGAGGCGGTAATGTAGGGCATTGTATTACGGTTTTCTCTCACCGCTTTTGTAACACCGTCACCTTGTTTTTCGTCGTATTGAGTTTTTAAATCTTTATTATCTTCCATTTTACAAACTATTTTGTTCGTTAATATTCCCTAACTGTTCAAGTATTGCTTCTATTGATATATCCTCCGTTAGTTCCTCTGCGGAAGCAACGCTAACCTTACCGTTTGCGTCCAAAACAATATCGCTAGGCTTTAAATTGTTTTTTGACATAAACGCTTGTGTCCTTTCAATAACTCTAGCAGACCAAGTTTTGTATGAACTGTCAGACATAATCAAATAAACCAAATTATCTATGCTAAAATCTATTGTTTTTATACCTAATTGTGTTTCTAAAAGCGGTCTAATATCTGCCTTGAACTCTTCGTTGAAAACTTCATTATCGTAATCTCTACCGCTATCAATAACATTTAATTTTAATTCTTCTTTGTACAACTCAAGTGCAGTTTTTAAACGCTTCTTGAAAATATATTCAAGTTTAGTGGCGTTCAAAATTGAACTGTCACCTTTAACTTTTATACCGTTAAGTGCCGTTGTATTAAATCCACCCAAAATAAAATCGGCTTCTTCTACAAAAATATTGGGGTTATAAAAAACTTCTGATTTTTCCATTTTACTTGCTTGATTAAATTCCACTTTGTTATAGTCAATATTATTGCTTTTACTATTGTCAGTACCGCAAAGGTGACAAACTTCTAGTTTAGTGGTGTGATTGTCTTCTTTATGCCAACTGTGTCCACATTTTCCACAAGTTATAGTACCGCCTAGTTCTTTTTTTGCTTCATATCTACGTTGCTCACTTAAACCAATCGCTATCGCCTGTTTAATATCCATTACTTTTTCACCGCTAGAAGACTTTAAATCGCCTTCTTTGAACTCACGCATTACTTGAGCAATTTTTCCTCCGTCCTTCATACCTTCCATTTGTGCTAGTCGGGTATAATAGTCGTCCATTTCTTTTAAGTGGTCAACTGCTACATATAAAGGTGCTTCTTCGGGAGTTATTTCGTGGTCGTATATTTTTTGGTACGTTTCGCTATGTTCTTGTTCTGCGTGAACGCCCATTTTAACTTCTTTTTTGTCAAGGTCTTTGATAAGTTGGTCGTATTTTCCAATTTCGCCACCTGTCTTCATTTTCTTCAACTTACGCTTCTTGATTTCGGCTTCGATAATATCTTTCATATAATCCCAACCCTTATCAACAACATTAAGCCATTTAAGGTTTGCAATTACACCCGCAATTAAAAAGTCGCCACTATGTCTAGCGTTGAATGATTGCCATTTAACGAAAAACCACTCTTCGCTTTCTAGCCAATGTCCACGATTAATAACACGTTCAAGATTATTGTACGCTTCGTTTCCGTAAATGTTTCCCCCTAAGTCCCAAATAGCGGGATAGTTTTCTTTGATTTTTTTAGCGTAGGAATGTACCCATTTTGAGGGCATTTTGTTTGGATTGAATTGGATAAGGTTTCCACCTTCTTTGTATTCGTCAGCGTCAGCCAAAACTTCGTCGGGAGGTAAAATAGGCACTCCGTCACCCGCACTTTGATTAATACGGGAAAGTTCCTTCCAATGCTTTTTACTTGCTTCTTTATTTATAATAACTTCACCGCCTTCCAACTCCACAATTTGATTTGTGTCTGTAACAATAGCCTTTATACCGCCAAGCGATTTACCGTTCTTGTCGTAGTGAGGTTTGCCTTTCAGCAACCCGCCTTTTTTACCATTATTTGTTGTTTTCGCCATTCGTACTTACAAATTTATGTTCTGCGTAAAATTTCTCGTCCTTTTTTACGTTTTTAAGCAATACTCCTATAACAACTCCTCCAGCAATAAGCGAAAGCATTATATTTTTTTTCTGCTCATAACTTTTGCCCATATAAACGGAAGCACCTAAAACTAAAGACCACCAAATAGGATTAAGACCGTAATACGCTAGTGCGTCCCTAGTCCAATACTGTTTTGGTGTAATTTCGCCCTTATTAAGTTTTTCTTTATTTGACTGTTGCCACTTGAAATACAAGCCGTCTGCGGGTGTAGGTATAATATCTGATAATATTAAGCCAACGCCAACTGCTAATAATAACTTTGTATTTTCTCCGTTTTTCACCATAAAAAGTTAGGCAAACGTACAATTAAAATTTATACGACGCAAGAAAAAAAAACAAAAGATATTGACACTTGAACAAACGTACCTTACCTGTCTTTTATTGGGGGGTTGTATGTTTGTGCCTAAATATATCTTTTTCGGTGTTGTATGTTTGTGCCGAATATCTAGTTGTAATCCTTTATAGCCTTGAGAACTTGCTCTTCCGATTTTAACCAACCTTGATTTACTGCGTTAGTTACAAATTTTTCTATCTCTGTTATTTTTCGTAACTCTTTTGAGGAAGCAAGATTTCGCATACCCGATTGGTGAACACCAAAAGTTGCGACGTTTATCGCTTTTGCATATTTTATATAGTCGGGATTTCCTAGCATACTTTTTAACGAAGAGTTCATTGGCTTATATTCCGTACCCGCTTCTATCCTGTCAAAAATAAGACTGTCGGTTAGCCACATAATAACTTTCGCATACAACATTGGATTTAACTCCATAGCAATAAGTACCCAAATGTACGGGTCAGCCATAACGGTTTTGTTAGTTCCACGCCCCGTTGTTTTATATAACCCCAATCCTTTTAAAACCTTTGTAAGTCCTTCTGCTTCAACCATTTTCATAAAAACGGAAATTTCCGCTTTTACCAAATCACGTTCTTTTACTAAATAGTAAACCCTCTCCTTTGTGTCAGTACTGCTTAAAATATCGTTAATACGCTTGTCGTTCCAACCATACTCCCACCTAGCCTTGTCGTATGCTCTTTGTAGGTCTGTAATGCTTAAAAACTGCTCTTTTGTATTCTGTCTTATAGTCAAACCAAAAAGTTCCCTGTCCGTGCTACTTAAAATTATATTTGTTTTCATACTGATATATTTATTTACGCAAATTTATCTATTAAATTTATCCAATATTTCAATGTTAATAACTTTTAACTTTTTTGTAATACGTCGTTATTGATTTCGTTTGTCCAATACCACTTATTCTTAAACCTCTTTTCTTTGCACAAACACACAAATCCATTTCTAGTCTTATAAAAGCGTAGGTATTTAAGTTCCCAACCGCAAGTTATCTTTCCTGTAAACGAAAGGCAACGCCAAGTGCCTTCTCCTCCCGACCTTTCAAACAAATCCTGTATAAGTTCCTTAACCTCTTCTATTGTGTAAAAATAATCGGGCGTTAGTTCTTTTATTTTTTGTATAAGAGAAAAATCAGAGAAATCGTATTCTTCTGTATCTTCTGAAATTGGCACAAAACAACTAAAGTCCCTAGTGTCAACGTGTATATCTTTTATGTAACCACCCCTACTGTAATCTACGTCTTTATGACTAATCCAATCGTTATCCATTCTGATTTTTGTTATGTAATTTTGATATTAGTTGTCCATTGTCTATTCTTAATCTTTTGTTCATTTCCTTTTGAACTTTGAGTTGAGCCTTAATTATGCTGATTTTTTCATTACTCTTTTCGTTTCCTTTTTTAGTCTGTACGCTTTTTGCGTTGTTATCTTTAATAGTTTTTTCTAGTTCGGCTATTTTTAGATTAAGTGTTTCTATCTCGGCTTCCAACTGCTCTACTCTTTTGTCGTCCTTAAAAACGTCACGCTTACTTGTTAAGTGCCAAGCACCACACTTACAATGGTATGCTCTTATTGGTATAATTTCCCTGTCGCTAGTTTCTTTTATTTTTTTTAATGAAAACAATGCGTCCTTTTCGCTACCAAACTTTACTTTATTGCATAGGTATTTTGGCTCTTCTTTAACGATTTCAATTCTACCGTCCGCCCAATGCTTTACAATCTTTTTGTCCTCGTTCATATAAACCATAGGAAGACCTTTTCCCCAAGTGTCTGCTATTTTTGAAACCCATTCGGAAGACTTGCTCTCCTCTGTCACTATCCTTGCGTATTCTACAAACATAATGATAAGCGTATCTTCCGAAAGGGTTTTGTCAGCCTTAATAATATCTAGGCAACGAAACAAGTGTTCGTTTGGTTTCATAAATTAAATTGCTTTTGGAAATTCCTCTTTTTCACCGTCCCACTTTAACAATTTTGGATTTTGTTTTGTACGAAAGAAATTCCAAGTCTTAATCATTAAAGCACCTTTCAAATCTGTCGGCATTTTTTTGATAGACATTCTGTCATTCATAAGTTTAGTCCTCATTAAAGTTATTGCATTGTTTTTAATATCGTTTCCTGTTGATAATTGGTTCATAAAATCGTCCGCAGTTTGCTGATTACTAATATCGCAAAACAAGGCATAAAAGCCACCAATGTAAGACGGTGGAATTATTTTTCCGATATGTGAATACCAATACTTTGATTTCTTTGCTACGTTTTGCCAAAAGTTAGGCTTCTCGTTGTATAAAGCCAATAACTGTGCGTTTGTATAACTGTTTCCTCTTCCGTCCGCATTAACTCTGCCTTTCGACAAAGACTTGTATCTGATAATCGTTGACGGGATAAGGTTGTCGTTTTTAACGCCCTCGATTTTAAAACAATCTACTGCACTTCTTGATTTGCCTGTGTCCAAAACGTCAAACACACTATCTTCCAAGTCAGTTACAATTTGAAGGTAAAGTGGCTTGTTCGCTTTAATAATTGCTAACAACCTATGCTGACCGTCCATAATTACATTTGTCTTTGAAATTTTAACCAACTCCCAAGTGTCCTCTTTCCATTTTCCGTTCAAAATGTCATTTGCATACTGTAAGACTTTAGCGTCGCTTACCTTTCTGTTTTTTGTGTTACTCTCTAATAGTTCCTTCGCATAAGAAGGTGTCACTAATACTTTTTTTACATTCATTTTTTTGGTTTTAATTGTTCATACTTATTTACTACTTACTTATACCCGTTTACGTTGCTATTGCTGTCATACACCTTACCATTATACGTTCTGTCCTCTTTTTTAGACACCCCGTACTTTGATGTTCTTTTTTTTAACATTACCCGAATTTAATTAAAATCTCGCCCTCATTAAGTATTGGACACCACTCAGGTATCTCGCTTGACACAAAATACCAAGTGTCGTCAACACACGGTAATTCTCTATGTCTTTTGTCTAACTTGCAATAAGGCGCACTATCTCTATCGGGCGTATTAAACACGCAATCGGTACAATTTGTTGTTTCTATCGTCAGCCTCATTATTTAATCTTTTTTAATTTACGTTTTTTCCAAAGTTGATTAGCTTTATCTTCTAAATCTGCAACCAAAGATAGATATTCCATTCCATAAGGAAGTTTACAATCTTTCAATTTTTTAAATAGATAATTTCCTATGTATTCGTGTTTTTTCATAATACGTCTGTCCTCTTTTTTAGTCTTTTTTTTAACATTATTTTAGTTTGCGCTATCATTTTTCTTTCAGTAATTCACGGCGTCCACTCTTTTGGGTGATGTTGTTGGATATATGCTCGGTAACAATTCAAAATAATATGAGCCGTTTCTCTTATTGCCTTTATCCTTCTCTTTTGTTCAAAATAACCTATAATCGAAAATGTAACTATGGCACATAGGGAAATTCCTATGAATATAATTAAACCCCATACGCTACTTTCCATACGCCACCTCCTTTACATTTTGGGTAGATTTCGGTTTTTCTCGTCTAATGGCAAAATTCTTCTTACTTCCTTTAATATTCTCAACCTCATTGACTACTGATTTGTCGTGCATTTTCAAGTTTCTGTTTATTCCAAAATACCCGCACGTCAGCGATTTTTTAGGAAAAATAAGTAAAACCAACGTAGTGTTTGCAAGTAACTTAAATTCAATGTAAGCACTTGCGTCAATACTAATTTTGCGACCGTGCAACATAAAGTTCATATCAATAATATCTTGCCGAACTTGTGCCTTATCGTAATAATTCAACATTCTGTAAGGTACTGTGTACTCCATACCGTTAGCGTCGCATTTTTTTCTAGTAAACACTAAATTTTTATATTTCTCCAAAAGAATAGGCGACATAACTCTCATTTTTCCAATATCAAATGGCTTATTCGCTGATTGGTAAAATGCTCTCGCATACCCTTTTGGGTTATCAACTCCGACTTGTAAGTTTTTAACTTCTATGCCTTTGTTTCCATAGCAATCTTCGTCGTTAGCAAATTCATTAAAACCGAAAATTATAGCGGTTTTGTCTTCGTTGGTTTTGTTTTCGTATTGAAGCACTAATGGACTGTCGTCTAGCCAACTTATTTCGTACTGCTTAAACCACTTTGTAAAGAAATTTAGAATTGATTTTAATTTTTGTTTCATATTTATTTGTTTTTAGTTATTTGTTTAGTGAATAAATGGGGTTTTGTCTTTATTGTTAAAATTGTTTCGTTTCATTAAATAGCAAACCTTTTATATTCCACCAAGAAAAGTGATACCACTTCTTGTATTTTATTGCCTTTATAAACCTTTGCCAATGTATTTTTCTGCGGTACTTTGGGTCTGTTTTTATCAATTTTAAATTTTCTTCGGTTCTACACCAACCGC
>Ga0194063_10000778_pt1 | contig 22381 bp, 11 predicted proteins | sample SepL3720m_MetaG_FD_155459 | JGI IMG/M metagenome (GOLD analysis project Ga0194063, IMG submission 155459) | Anoxic zone freshwater microbial communities from boreal shield lake in IISD Experimental Lakes Area, Ontario, Canada - Sep2016-L373-20m | ecosystem: Environmental > Aquatic > Freshwater...
CAGGAGTCTTCCCGGTAGGAGAGGTACCATTCCATCCCAGTACTCCTTCAGCCTTGGTGGTATACACATTGATGAGGGTAGCTACCCCTCCTGTCCCTATATATCCCCAGGATGTTGTATTGTCTGAATTGGTAATAACAATGATATGAGTAGCAGGATTCCCTGACTTGTATGGAGTGAATGTTTGTCCATCATCAGTGAATGTACTTCCTGAGTACGATAGACTCCCTATATTCATCGCTATGGTTGCTTGTCTCAGATATCCACTTGATCCATCAAAGGTATAGGCAGTATTCCGTATACCTGTAGGATTAGATACTACTCCTGTGGTACTCCCCTGTACAGAGAGACTATTACTGGATCCTCCTGAGTCTGCTACCGGAGTCCATGCTTTCAGGGAGAGAGCTACGTTGTCTAGGGGGGTCACACTGAGATCATCAATAAGAAGGTTGTATCCCAGTGCGCCAGTGCCGATTGTGAAGCTGCTTGCGCTATTGGTTGCCAAGAATATGCTCGAAACTTTATACCAAGTTCCAGCGCTCACGAGTGTCGTATAGAGTGCCCTTGCAGAGGATCCATTCCAATACTGAATCCATATGGATTTATTCGGAGCACTCGCATTCACCCACGCAGACATCAGGTAGTATTGCCCTACATTTACCGTTACGTTTTCTTGGATCTGTGCCCATGTTCCAGATGACACATTCATTGATTGTGATTTCGAACCACTGTGACTGGTCGCACTTTCCGTATAACTGACGCTGCCATCCTGCGTACTAAACCACCCCGGCGCAACACCTCCCACATACGTCCCTTCCATTCCGCCATTGTCGACGAGGTTGGGGTTGAGGATCATATTATCTGCATAAAGTTTGTTGCCAGCAACGGAACTTATATGGTAAAAATTAGCTCGTAATGAAGTCCCAAACCCAGTTGGAATTTTAATAACTGCCGAAATATATGTCCAAGTAGCTGGTGAAGTGTATGTGCTGTCAATAAGACGAATAGTGTCGCCACTGTTGGATAAAATGACTCTGGCATTATCGGTACCATCTGTTTTTATCCAGGCAGAAAAACTATATGTAGAACCTTCTGCCACTGTTGGGCTTTGACGAACACCTTCGCTAAGACCGCCACCAGTATGAGTATGTGAAAGACTCTGAGTATCTGCAAATACATTAACTCCTGTAGTTTCTTTTTGAATTGATGTTCCACCGTTAATCGTCCAATTAGCAGTTCCGGCTGCTTCCATGTTCCCATCAAGGAATAAATTTGTTCCACCAGTAAGTTCGGATGATGCTCTTGTCATCTTACTAGCACTCGCTCCGCCGTTATAAGTTACTGGCTGCAGGGTTCCACTCCCATCCATTTTTGCATAGAACTTTAATGATGAATCGGCCACGTAACCGGCTTCCTGCATCGTGCTTGTGCCATTGCCATATATTGAAGCAATTTCGGTAATGGAAAGTACGCGATCGAAAATGGCGAAGTCGTCGATGAGAGATTGGGCGGGGCTGGTCCCCAAATAGTCGGAGCCAATACGCATGTCAGTTCTGGGAGCTCCGGCTGAAAAAGCCGTTGTTCTGCCGCAAGTAGCTGAGTTATTTAGGTAGACACAAATGTAGTTTGTACCATCCAATGAATTTTGGCTATTCCACTCAACGACTAGGTGATACCAGTTACCACTGGTTATAGCTCCTAAGTTAGAAACATTGAAGCCACCACCTGCCCAGTTAACACCTGTTCCGCCATTGTTGCCCCAATTTAATATATACGGGACATTACCTGTCCTTGGATCCAAGAAGCTGTGAGCGTAGGCATCATTCCCATTCCAACTCGGCTTAAACCAAAAGGATATCGTCCCCTGATTGGTATTAATATGCTCATAGTTATTCCCTGCTATCTGTGCTCCTCTATTGAATGTCAGTGTTGATCCTGCTGTCCCTGCTGCATTCCCATACATAGATACTGCCTGACCTAGTTTCCCGGTATCCAGATACCCACTGGCCTTGAATTGATTGGTATCTGTACTGGTTGTCTCATCCAGTCTCCATTGTCCCGTATACGCTAAGATAGCAGGAGCAGGAGTAATGAACTCCTCAGGTACATATCCATACGTTACGACAGTCAATCCAGATACATTCGCAAGAGATATACCTGTGGGTGAATACACTCCTATCTTGCCTGATGCATTGGCTATTGCATGATATCCCGTAGAGTATGACGTACTACAGTCTTTCACGGTATTCCCTGGAGTAGTAGGATCAATAGGTAATCCCGGTATCTGAGTAGATAAGAGTGCACATAAGTCTGCCTCAGGACCTCCTGAGTTCTTTGCTATACGCTTGGGAGTATTCAAGGGATACATCTGAGTAGGGACTACTCCTTTCATAGATACCAGATACATATCCAGTGACTTCCCTATGGTTGTTACATCAGATGATCTCTTTGTCTGTTGTGCAGCAAGAAACATACGGAAGGGATTCACGGCTACGATAACTACTGTCATAAGGACTGCAATGATACCGGTAGCTACCAATAACTCGATGAGGGTAAAGCCTCTACGGGAAGAAGAACGGTACGGGACCATACAGTCAGTATACGCAAAGACAGTCTATAAAGTCCATACAGTCTGTAAAGACGAAGATCGAATGGTTATCAGGTTCTAAAGTTGAGGGAAGAAATAGTCCATCCAGCAGAGCGGGACAGGTAAAGTGTATAAGGTCTCAATGTTACTTTACAGACTTTAAGACTTTGTGGACTCATTCTATGAGGCTCCCCTCACGGAGCGGCGGCGAAGGTGCCATCGTATGGCATCGCATTGTTGTAATCACCTCCGAAGCTCGCTATATTAGGAACGGTAGTAAACGTTTTACCATTCATAGCTGCCGTAGCCATTTGACTTCCATTTATATACATTGTTAAATTGCCCCCAGAGTCATAGGTCAATTTAAAGGTATATGTAGTACCGGCGTTTAAAGTAGGGGAGGATAAATCTGCATTAAGAGCTCCTACTGAAGCGTCGTACCATTGCAAACGGAGAAAACCATTTTCAAATAATGAAAGATACCTCAATGTAGCTCCACTCCCCGTATATGCAGTAAAAATTGTTGGTGTGGAAAAGCCAAATTTAGTGCTAGTTGACCAACTGTGGCGAGGGGTAAAGTTGAAAGAAATTTGTCCAGCCGTTGCTGTTAGGTTGTATACATTTTGAGTTAGTGTATCTGCTCCATCAACTCGTATTCCACTTGCCTCTGTGCTGTTGGCTAGTGAGGCTGGGGTGAGGGTGAGGATGACGTCGGAAAGAGGAATCTGGCTGATATCGTCCCAATATCTAGTTCCGCTTGCTGCTGAAGTTGATAAATTAAATTGACTGTTTTCGGTCCTCACAGCTCTATTTACAACAAATCCGGGTTTCCAAACTGCCGTTTTATTCATAGTAACTTGGGTAGTGGCACTACCAGAATTACTTTGCGCATTCCACGGATGTAAACCGAGATAATCCGACGTAGATCCATCACCATAATAATATCCGGTAAGACTATAAAAGGCGCCCGCAGTTAAATTTTTTGCATACTGCTTATTCCCAGTTGAAGTACTTAAATCCCATTTCATGCTACTTGAGCCGCTATGGACAATTGTTGATTCTTGAGTAGTTCCTGTTGCAAAGCTCCAGCTGCTCCACAGTGGAGGTGAAAGAGGACTGCCAGCATAAATTCCTTCTAGTGATGGGTTCGGTGTCATATTTGTCTGTACCTCCACCTGATGCCAGCTACAGGTCCCGGTAGTAGCAGTATTGAGAAGGTGTATCTGTTCTGTCTCTGCTGCTGGTGTCTGCCAAGTGAAGATATATACAGTGGGTGCTGTCCTCGTACTAGTAGTAGTCCCTGCAAGAGACGTAACAAGGGTAGTCCCATCTGCTCTGAATACTTTAATGATCGGATTACACGTACTATCACTATTCCCTATTGCTCGTATGACATAGTTTGCTCCTGATGCAAGAGAAGCAGTGGTATAGGAGATTCCTTGATTAGCAGTCCCCGCTGATGCTACTGAGTATCCTCCTGAGAATATCTTTGATCCCGTAGCTAAGGCAGCTACGGTCACTGCACTTCCTCCTGCATTCTGTGCACTCCACCCATCACTGGTATATGTCCCATTCATCATATATCCTCCCGTATTTGTGGTATTGGTATACAAGAGATTACTGGCATGAGGATGACTCCATGCTTCACCTGTCGTACCCAATGCTCCTACCGTACTATTCGTTGGTAATGCAAATACCACATCCCAGGATCCAGTGACTAATGTAGGATCTTTACCGGTACCAGAGTTGTAGATCTGACTGACTTCATCTCCATTCCCTACATTGATACCTGATGGTGTTGTTGCTTCGTAGAGAGGACGACGATAGATGGTGAGACCTTGGATGAGGGCATTGGCTGGCTTGGCATTAGTCTGATCACTTCCGATATTCAACTGTGATGGTACTAAGGTCGCCCATGTAGAGGTGGTTCCGAAGGTATGAGTACCATTAATACTTATTGAGGCGTAATTAGTTCCACCAATAGGATTTTTACTATCCCATCTTGCTACAACGGAATATGTTGTTCCTGCTGCCCAGGATGAAATGCTCATGCTAACGAGGGTATTTCCATTTGATTTAAGCAGTAGGTTATTTGAAGCATCTTTTTCTATTCGAATGATAGAAGAACTATCTGTAAAAAATACATGACGTAGGCCATCACTACCGCTCCATTCCGGGGTAACCCAAAATACCACTGACCCTTGATCGCCATCTGCGAAAGTATAAAAATGGCCATTAATTTGGGTTGAATTAGTTACTGTGATTGCATCTACTGTTCCTGACGCATCCGCATTCCCCTGTACCATCACTCCCGCTGTAAAGGGTCCTGTAGGAGGAGTCCTCTTGGCTATGACTGGAGTGAATGTCCCTCCTCCAAATGTCATTGCCGGGAGAGCAGGGGTGATGTACTCATCTGCAACTTGACCATATACAGCCACATTCACCCCTGATGCATTTGCGAGTGATATCCCAGTCGGTGAATACACTCCTATCTTCCCTGAGCTATTCGCTACAGCACTGTATCCGGTACTGTATGTACTGGCACAGTCTTTCACTATGTTTCCTGGACTATTGGGATCAATAGGTAATCCAGCTATATGAGGAGAAAGTAATCCACACAGATCTGCCTCAGGACCTCCTGAGTTCTTTGCAATAGGTTTCGGTATGTTGAGCGGATACATCTGAGTAGGAACTACTCCTTTCACAGATATGAGATAGGTATCGAGTGACTTCCCCAGAGTAGATACATCAGATGAGCGTTTCGTCTGTTGTGCAGCAGCAAACATACGGAAGGGATTCACGGCTACGATGACTACTGTCATAAGGACTGCAATGATACCGGTAGCTACTAATAACTCTATGAGCGTAAACCCAGCATGAGAAGAAGAACGGTACGGGACCATGAGTTCAGTATACTGACTTAAGGCAGAGAAGAGTAGATGGTCAAAGGTCTAAGGTCGAACGGTTGAAGAGTTGTCAGGTTATAAAGTTTTCAAGTTATCAAGTCGACGTAGTCCGTAAAGTAAGCAATGGGGTCATTCTGAACGGAGTGAAGAATCCCAATGTCAGTTCGAGCCCCGAAGGGGCCACTTTGTGGCCTGCCTGCCCCGAGCCGAGTTTACCTTGAGCCTGTCGAAAGGCGGGGTCGAGAACTTATTTCAGGATCTTGTTCCTGCACTGTCATCCCCGCCAGGTACCGTACGGTACCTGGCGGGATCCATTCTCCTTGGAGTCATCCTGATCAGCATAGGTCAATACAAGGCTACGCCCAGAGGAGATGTGTTTTATGAGTTATTTCGTAGTAGAATCTCACTGCCTGATTCTCATTCATATCACCTTTTCACTATGAAAGTTTATTTCACCGCAGCTACAAATACCGATCCAGCTACACGAGAAAAATACGCACATATACTCCGATCTCTCAAAAAATATCATGTCACGATCACGTCGGGCACCCAGATCGCTGACGCGCGTACCCTGGAACAGGACCAGAAGCAGCACGCTGACACAGATATATTCAAGCGTCAGAAAGCCCTCATTGATGCAAGTGACTGTGTCTGCGCAGAAGTTACTCATGCATCCATTGGGGTAGGTGGCGAAATCGTATATGCACTGACCCAAGGCAAAAAAGTTCTCGCGCTACTTGAAGAGGGCTCTGATCGTAAACTGTCACCGATGCTTATGGGCAACCCATCTGATAATTTGTATAAAACATTCTATTGCATCGATAGACTCGACTACATCATCAAAGATTTTCTTGATTTTTTTACAAAAACAACCAGACGAAAAGGGAAGTTTATTGTGATTGATGGGGGAGATGGATCAGGTAAAGGCACACAAGCCAAGCTCCTCCTTGAAACGCTGACTGAACAAGGGCACTTGGTACGTATGTATGACTTTCCACGCTATACGAGTTCGTTTCATGGAGAGGTGATTTCACGTTTTTTACGTGGAGAGTTTGGAAGTGCGGATGTCGTGTCTCCATACCTCATATCCCTTGCCTATGCTCTGGATCGAGCCTCGCTCAAAACTGAGATGGAGGACTTCCTCAGTCAAGGCGGATGGATTGTTTCAAACAGGTATACCTCAGCCAGTATGGGCCATCAAACATCTCGTATCAAGGGCGTAGCAGCGCAAAAGAAATTTCTTGAGTGGCTCTACACACTCGAGTACAAAGTGCATAAAATTCCCAAAGAGGATCTTGTCGTCTACCTTGATGTGCCGGCAATGATCAGTAGCGATCTCGTATCCCAGAAATCAACTCGGTCTTACCTGGGAAAAAAAATGAAGAAAGATATCAATGAAAGTAATCTGTTGCACCAAATTGATGCACGGAAGATGTTCATGCAGTTGTGCAAAAAATATCCGCATTGGAGGCGGATCGATTGTATCGACGCAAAACACCAACTCCGATCAATCGAGTCTGTCCACGATATGATTGTCAAAACTGTTGATGAGGCATTTGCCTGAATCTTTCTATCCCGAGCCTCCCGATGCTCCTTGCAAAGTGTTGAAATAGGGGTGTAAAATGCCTACGTATGGACAAACGCATCGCATCACTCAGCATAATCGTAATGTTTGTATCCACTTTTGCTCTCGCATATTTTGCCTATCGTGGTCCGCTGGCCCGGTATACACAGGCTGCCAGTACAACCATGTCCCTTGAGAAATCTATTATTTTTGCATATCCACTCAGTATCAAGATTGGGGGAGTGAAATCCAAAGTGGATGTGTTCATCACCTCAGATGAGGATCGTCCAATCAAGGGCAAGTTAGTAACCTTATTGACAAGAAATTCTCCATTTACTCTGACTGCAATCACCGATGACAATGGTCAAGCAACTTTTGAAATTAGCGGACAGATCGTTGGAACTGATGAAATTGGTTTCGCAGTTGATGGTACTCGCTTCCCAGCTACACTCATTCTCAATGTTGAATAGCAACTTTGCTATACTATCTCAGGTACGTGATTACTAATACATCACAACTATGTCAAAAAAAATAACAAAAGCGGTCATCCCCGCAGCGGGATTTGGGACCCGATTTCTTCCACAGACCAAGGCAATGCCGAAGGAAATGCTTCCAATCGTAGATAAGCCAGTTATCCAATATGTGGTTGAGGAGGCGGTAGAAAGCGGCATACAGGACATTGTCATTGTGACCGGATCTCAGAAGCGTGCGATTGAGGACCACTTCGACAATCCGAGCCAGGACCTCATAAACAATCTGATGATGGGGAAAAAGGACAAGCTACTTGAAGCTACCCAAAAAGTAGCTGATATGGCGAACTTTATCTATGTCCGTCAAAAGGGGCCATATGGCAATGGCACGCCCGTTTTGTCAGCGGAAAGTGTCGTAGAAGGCGAAGCTTTTGCTGTACTTTGGGGCGACGAATTCATTGACGCACGACCACGGAGACTCAAGCAGATGATGGATGCGTACAATAAATTTGGAGGAGTGATCATTAGTGGAGTGAGAATCAACAAAAAGGAGGACCTCAATCGATATGGTATCGCTGAGATCACCCCTGTTGAAGGAAACGTCTATCAAATACAGAGGATCGTCGAAAAGCCCGATCCAGACAAGGCCCCAAGCAATCTTGCGACACACGGCGCATATATCCTCCCTCCAGAGATCTTTCACGCCCTCAAGCAGCTAGAGCCTGGAAAAGGTGGAGAGCTCTGGCTCACCGATGCGATCAATATACTCAAGAAGGAAGGGGTCCCTATCTATACTGTCGAGATCGAAAATGCACGGTATTTTGATACGGGCAACAAGCTCGAATACCTAAAAACAGTGACTACTCTCGCGCTCGAACACCCCGAGGTAGGGGAGGACTATAGGAACTTTCTAAAGACGGTCCAGCTATAAGGTTCGAGCCTGAAGGTGTTCTCGTCTGACTTGATCATGCCATCTTGCTCTCTTGTCCTTTTCGTGTAACGCAGAAGTACAGGGTGTTTCACAGTTGTTTTTTTGCTCTTTCCTGATACAATTTCCCCAACATCTATGTCAGATACTCTTTCTCGTGCCAAAAAACTCTTTGAACTTGGTGCCCACCTCGGCCACCGCAAAAATCGTCTTCACCCTCGTGCCCGCAAATTTGTCTACCAGATCATCGATGGCGTTTCAATCATTGACCTTGAGCAAACAGTCGGACAAATCGATGCTGCAAAAGCATTTTTGAAAAAAGCCGGCGCTGATGACATGTCTCTCCTCGTTTGTGCGACAAAAAAAACTATTGCCCCTATCGCTGCAAAGCTCGCAACTGAGGCGAACGCTCACTATATCACCAATAAGTGGCTCCCAGGCTTGTTCACGAACTTTGATACCATTGCCAAAAATGTCAAAAAGCTCAAAACACTCAAGGAACAAAAAATAGCTGGTGAGTGGTCAAAGTTCGTCAAACACGAACAAGTCGCCCTCGAAAAAGAAATGAAAAAACTCGAGCGCCTCTACGCTGGCATCGTCAGCATGAGCAAAACACCAGATCTGATCCTCATTATTGATACAAAGCGAGAGAAAAATTCTGTTACCGAGTCTACAAAAATCAACATACCTCGCGTAGCCATCGTTGACACCAACTGCAATCCTGATGAGATCACCTATCCGGTCGTGATCAATGACGATACCCCACAGGCTGTCGAAGCGGTGCTCACAGAGCTCCTTTCTGCCTACAAACGTATTCCCAAAGTCACCGCACCTGTTGCGCCAAAGCCAGCAGCTCCTGTTGTGGCACCTCTTGTCGAAGCAACAAAGCCAGCAGCAAAATCTCCAGCTCCAAAATCGCCAAAGCCAGCAGCCAAAAAGGCAGTCGTTGAGAAGCCAGTAGAAGCAAAGATAGTTGTAAACGCAGTTGCAAAGACAGATGCTCCAAAATCTGTTGCAAAAAAGGCTCCAGCAAAAAAGAAAGCATCAAAATAACTTCTTGAGTGTTGGAGCGAATAACATCTCCACGATCATCCTACCTCTTTTACCTGTTTTCGTGTAAAATACTTAAGTAACCTTTGCGTCCTGCAACCTTAATTTGTATTTTTACCCTGTACTTTTTACTTTTTTATATATTTTCCTATGGCCCTTGATCTCAAAACACTCAAAAAACTGCGTGAAGAAACTGGCGTATCTTTCTCTGTTTGTAAAAAAGCTCTTGAAGAGGGAGGAAATGATATCGAAAAAGCCAAAAAACTATTGCAAAAGTGGGGAGAAAAAAAGGCCGCTGACAAAGCCGACCGAACAACAGGACAGGGTGTCATAGCAACCTATGTTCACCACAATAAAAAAGTCGCTGCAGTCGTCGAGCTCAACTGTGAGACTGACTTTGTATCTGGTAATGACGAATTCCGTCACCTCGCATCTGAGATAGCTATGCAAGTAGCAACCATGAACCCTGAGACAGTAGAGGAACTCCTCAAACAGGACTACATACGAGACTCAAGCAAAACCATCGATATTCTTCTCAAGGCTGCTGTATTGAAGTTTGGCGAGAATACCAAGATATCCCGGATAATGCGTTGGGAAATCGGGAAGTAATTGATCAGATATACCCGATTGATGACTGTCGCGAATGGTTCCTGTTCATCTTCGATTTCTCATACGGTATAATCTATGAATATGAATCATATTGCCGAACTCAAAAAACAATTTCTTGCAGTTGCTGACCGTCTCAAAGAAGAGCTTAAGACTATCCGTACCAATCATGCATCCCCCGCATTGCTTGAGGGTATCACCGTTGAGGCATATGGTGGAAGCATGAACATGAAGCTGATGGAGCTTGCCACAATCACCAACGATGGCCCAACTACGATCGTCATTGCACCTTTTGATCCCTCGACTGTCCAAGATATCGAGCGCGCCATCCTCAAATCACCTCTCGGAATCACCCCAAGCAACCAGGGAGGACGCCTCATTGTGCGGATACCACCACTATCGCAAGAGCAGCGCGAAAAGTACGTGAAACTCGCAGCTTCTATGGTCGAGGAGTACAAAAATATCATTCGAGGACATCGCGACGATGTACGCAAAAAGATTAAGCATGCGTTCGAAGCAAAAGAGATCTCAGAGGACGATAAGTTCAGACAAGAAAAGCAGGTGGATGAAGAAACTAAAAAAATAAACGACCAGATCGAATCGATCAAGTCAAACAAAGAAAAGGAAATCATGACCGTCTGATGTGTGCCATTATCTATCGAACATCTCATCGTGATACTTTTTACCATCCTCACTTTTACCATCATCCTGATGGTTGTTGTGTTCATCCATGAGCTCGGACATTTTCTCGTTGCTCGTAAAAATGGCGTGCTGGTCGAAGAGTTTGGTATTGGTATGCCTCCACGAGCAATAGGTGTCCAAAGAGTACATAGTAAGTGGCATCTTATAAAAAGTGGTCAACCTCCTGTCGATCCTACAAAAACTATCTACTCTCTCAATTGGCTCCCCTTGGGAGGTTTTGTGAAACTGTATGGTGACGGCTCAGGAGGCGAAGGTGGAGAAGTCAATCCTCAATACCAAAGTCTCGCATTGGGATCTGCACCTGTCTGGGGACGATTGGCTATCATGGTTGCGGGCGTTTTCATGAATGTACTGCTCGCGATCGTGATTTACTACACATTACTGGTCACTCGCGGATTTGTATCTGACCGACTCCCCCTACTTGACGATGTCTCATTCCGCTTTGGGAAACAGGTTGATTCTGTAGGGGTCGTATCGATCCGCGCCGGATCCCCAGCTGAAAAAGCAGGCATTCCTGCAGAATCCCTCATTCATAATATACGACCTGTCACCGTATGCCCGATCAAAACCATATGCAAAGAAAGTGCATGGCAAAAAATATCTAAAACAACCGACCTCATCGACATGGTAATGAAAAATGGTGGCAAGCCTGTCGAGATTGAGCTTCAAAAAAATGTGCTCAATCCAGAACTAATGCGTATCACGGTGACTCCTGAATACAATGCGCAAGAAAAGCGTGCAATGATTGGTGTCCAGCTCATGAAATATGTGTCTTTTGACTATTCCAAAACAATCACTGATAAACTATTTTCTGGCCCCATGCATGCCTACAATCTCATGAGTTACAACCTCCAGATCCAACGGATCATATTTGCAGCTTCTATCAAAGCTGGGGATCCTCGCATAGCAGGCGAAGCGATGGGCGGGCCCGTAGCCATTGCACGAGTTGTTGGAGATACAGTCAATCGATCGGGAAGTGACATGGTCAGAAACCTCCTCAGTCTCACGGCACTCATTAGTCTCTCGCTCGCATTCATGAATATTTTGCCTATCCCGGCACTTGATGGAGGGCGCGTATTACTCCTCATACCAGAGATGCTTACCGGTAGGAAAATCAATAAAAAATTTGAGTCCTATATTAATATAGGTGGATTCGTCTTTTTGATAGCCCTTAGCGTCATCATCACGTTTAAAGATGTGTGGAATCTATTCCGGTAGAGACTACGTATTTTCATTACCTATTTCTGATATTTCCATGAGATATTCCCACATCACTATTTCAGGTGGAGTCTGTTCAGGTAAGGGAACCTTAGCGCGCAATCTGAAGCCATATCTTGAGTCAGAAGGGTGGACATTTTTTTCGGGTAGTGAGTTCGCTCATGCATTTGCTCCACAGTTTTATAATGAAAAAATAGTGAGTAACAAACATCATCACACAGCACAAGACTACAGCGATGAGGTAGACCAGCAGATTGATAGTAAAATGCGCGAAATACTGCAAACTGACAAGCACCATGTGATCGATGCCTGGCTGGCTGGCTATAATGCCCGTGGCATCAGTAGTGTACTCAAGGTACTACTCATATGTAGCCATTCAGATGTGATCATTGACCGCATCGCGAATAGGGATAACTGCACAGTCGAAAAGGCAAAAGAGCATCTTAAGTCACGCGAAACCACGAACTTGACCAAATGGACCCGTATGTATGGCGACTATGGATTTCTTGATCCGAAAAACTTTGACCTCGTCATTGACACCTACTCCTCAGGTCCCATGGAAACGGTAGGACGTGTACTCGACCGCCTCCAGATGGTCAAGGCGAAATAGCAAAGGGAGTCTGTAAAGTCTGTAAAGTGTAGAACGTAGAGTGTAGAAGGTATAACGAAAAGGTAAAACAGCGAGCGATAGTCTGCTAAGTCACACCACAGTGTCATCCCGTTGAAAAACGGGATCCATCTTCAAGTCATCTTGATCTCGCCGTGGCGGGAGAAGAATCTCATTCTTTCATCTTGTCACGGGTCCCTGTTCGAACTCCCCTCTAGAGAGGGGTGCCTGCCAGGTACCGTACGGCACCTGGCGGGGTGTGTTAGTGCGAAGATCCTGAAATAAGTTCTCGACAAGCTCGAACTGACAATATTCAGGATGACATTGGAGCACAACTTCGCAGGATATCTGTATTCCCGTTCTCCGTTATACACTCTACGTTATACATTCTTGGTTTCCCAACAATTCAACAATCTAGCAATATAGCCATTGCCCTCAGTGTATCTGAATCAGTATACTGACTGCATGGTCCCGTACCGTTCTTCTTCCCGTAGGGGTATTACTGGCTTCACCCTCATCGAGTTATTGGTAGCTACCGGTATCATTGCAGTCCTTATGACGGTAGTTATCGTAGCCGTGAATCCCTTCCGTATGTTTCTTGCTGCACAACACACAAAGAGATCATCTGATGTAACAACCATAGGGAAGTCACTGGATATGTATCTGGTATCTATGAAAGGAGTAGTCCCTACTCAGATGTATCCCTTGAATACTCCGAAGCGTATAGCAAAGAACTCAGGAGGTCCTGAGGCAGATCTATGTGCACTCTTATCTACTCAGATACCGGGATTACCTATTGATCCTACTACTCCAGGGAATACCGTGAAAGACTGTAGTACGTCATACTCTACGGGATATCATGCAGTAGCGAATGCATCAGGCAAGATAGGAGTGTATTCTCCCACTGGTATATCTCTTGCCAATGTATCTGGATTGAATGTCGTAACGTATGGATATGTACCTGAGGAGTTCATTACTCCTGCTCCTGCTATCTTAGCGTATACCGGACAATGGAGACTGGATGAGACAACCAGTACAGATTCTAATCAATTCAAGGCCAGTGGGTATCTGGATACCGGGAAACTAGGTCAGGCAGTGAGCATCTACGGCAAGTCAGATGGGTCAGCCGGAAATGGAAGCACGATCACATTCAACCGCGGTGCTCAGATCAGCGGCAACAACTACGAACATATTAATAACAATCAGGGGTCTGTTTCATTCTGGTTTAAACCGAACTGGTCAGGAAACCCTGCTGTTAACAGATGGTTATTTAGACAGCCTGGTCTCGGCGGCAATATCTATATAGCTACTGGAGGTTCCCTTTACTATTTTTACTGGGATGCTTCTGCTAATCAGCGAATCGCCTTTATATCTGGGACGAGCTGGTCATCAGCTACTTGGTATCACGTAGTTGCTCGCTGGAATACAAGTAACCCCGTGAATGGGTCACAGTATGTCGATATTACGTTGAACGGTGTATCGTCCTCTAATGGTTACACCTCACCATTTACTTCAGGAGTTCCTCCTGCAATTGTTTCTATATGTGATCTGGAAACATCCTATTCATCTTCCGGCGCTTGCCAGGGTCTTGTAGACGATGTGGCAGTTTTCGACAGACCACTTTCGGCATCTGAAATCACTTCTGTCTACAATGCCGGCACCGGGAATGAAGCAGGATATGTTGCTGATCCATCACTGAAGTTCTATGCCAAGATGGATGGAACAGGAACACTGCAACCCGTGACATATAACGTTGGAGCGAGTGCATCGAAACTCACTCGCGCATCGGCAGAATTGACAGGCGGCACAAATTTATTAACAGACGGAAATATGGAAGATGCGGGAACAACAGGTTGGGTCGTGTCCGGCGGTTCTGCGGCCAAAGAGTCTGCTACGACAAACGTCTTGTTCGATACTCAAGTATTGAAACTAACTTATGCAGGCAGTTTGCAATCATACAAGGCAATAACTGGGCTATCTGCCGGCCAGAATTTACATATCACTGCCTGGGTGAAGGCTGATATAACGGGGACAAACGGATTTAAAGTTGCGACCAATTCTGCGAGTGATGCTGCAAATCTTACATATCTAACTTACCTTCTGCCTGATACCAACTGGCACTATGTGGATTATAGTATAAAAGTATTGGCTGGCCAGTCTCAGATAGTGATAGCAGCTTTTTCGTTCTCTGGAGGCGCAAACATTTACCTTGATAACATATCTGTCACCCCCAACCTCGTCGATAACGGTGGCATGGAAGGACAATATACAGCAACAGGTACTGCACTGTACTCAGCTACCATAGCCCAAGCACGATCAGGAGTTGGTCCATATGTATATACAGAAGCAGGGAAGTTTGCTGCAGGACTTGCGGGTCTTGTAGCGACAGATGGTACGAACTTTGGTTATATTACTACATCCGATGCTAACTCAGTGACCGTAGATTTTACCGGAGGGAGTGGAACAATAGCGACGAATGCAGTATTTGATGTGAAGAATGGATTAGCAACTGGTTGGGGTTGGTACGCAGCTACCACAGCATCACGTGAATCAACTATTGTTCATAGTGGATCGTACAGCCAGAAAATTGTCGCCTCAGGGGGCAGTCAAGGCCCGATTTCTAACTCCTTAGTTAATATGAATATTGTTGCAGGAAATGCATATTTGGTAAGTGCTTGGGTATATTTATCCTCAGGAGCCGGATTAAAGTTAAGGACGAATCAGGCCTATCTGCCTGGATCCGCAAGCACAACGACTTCAGGATCATGGCAAAAACTTTCGATGGTAAGCATCGCGACTACTACCAGTAACGCGGAGAGGATACTCGTTTTCCCAACGTCAGGAGCAGCCACCTTTTATGTCGACGACATCTCCGTCACCCCCCTGGACAACGTAGCTCTCTCCCTGAAAGCATGGACTCCTGTCGCAGACTCAGGAGGATCAAGTAATAGTCTGTCTGTACAGGGGAGTACGACAGGAGTGGTATCTAATGCTACGGGTATACGGAATACTGCCTATACCTTTGATGGATCAAGTGGATATGTACGCCAAAAGACATATGCAGTCAACGTCGGAACTTTAAGCTACAACACTGGGGCTTGGAATGACACTACGGCAGCATCTTTCGAAGATGACGGAATGGACTTTAGTACGTATCAAACAACCAGCGGCAATGCGGCCTACATGATTGTCGTTACGAACTCCGATAACACTACCTCTTGGGGCTATTTGGGAACAGCGAGTGGCGCAGGTAACAAAGACATCCCTATTTACACCACTAAAGCCATGGCGACGAGAGGGTGGGCTAGTGGTAATCAAGGTGGCATTTTGCCAATAGCTGGGTCAAAAGTTCCTGCTGGTTATGAAATAAGAAAAACAGATTTTCAGATTGTAGGAGCTAGAACTTATGGTGTGTGGGCAAAAAGAGCTGGTAATTTTGGTGGTGGCGACTATGCCACCATAGTAGGCGCAATTAATTGGACTGATGGCGTTGGCAAAGGCGGAATTTCCATAGATTCAAGTGGTAACGTAGTAGGACATCTAACTGCGAACATAAGTATTGGTAGCTATCCTTCAGACACAAATTGGCACTATTACACGTTAGTATTAAATAGTGGCAGCCACCAGTTTTATGTAGATGGCGTTCTTAATGGCACTAACAGCACATCTGGATATAGTTATGCAGCTAACGAAAATTATCTCGCCTTTAGAGTAGCTTGTTCCTCAAGTGGCGCTTCTACAAGTGGGAGTAAAAGTGACATCTCTTATCGTTGTTTCAACGGCTCCATCGACGAACCCTTTGTGACTGACGTAGCGTTAACCGCTGCGCAGATATTCGATATGTACAATAACGGAAGGTAGGCGAGAATCAATTAATAATTAATAATTTAGAATTTAAAATGAATGAAGAAAGACTGAGAGTCATCCCGCAGAGCGGGACGAGTCAGGTCGAACGTCTTCAGGTCAAACGTCGACGATTTAGTCCATAAAGTCTTAAAGTCTGCAAAGTGACACTATGGTGTCATCCCGTTGAAAAACGGGATCCATTCTCCTTGGAGTCATCCTGAGAGTAGCGAAGGATCTCGTGCCAAGGATCCCGAATCGAGCCACGAGGTGGCCCCTTCGGGGTTCAGGATGACCCTAGACTTGAGAACCTGATAACTGTTTTCCCTTAGACCTTCGACGTGATGACCCCCAACTTTACAGACTTTACGACTTTATAGACTTTATAGACTCCCTTTGCGTATACTGTTTGTATGGTCCCGTACCGTTCTTCTTCTCATGCTGGGTTTACCCTCATAGAGTTATTAGTAGCTACCGGAATTATTGCTGTCCTTATGACAGTAGTTATCGTAGCGGTGAATCCCTTCCGTATGTTTGCTGCTGCTCAACAGACAAAGAGATCTTCTGACGTATCTACTCTGGGGAAGTCACTCGATACATATCTGGTATCTATGAAAGGAGTAGTTCCTACACAGATGTATCCCCTCAATACACCGAAACCTATTGCTAAGAACTCAGGAGGTCCTGAGGCAGACCTATGTGGTCTCCTATCTACTCATATAGCTGGATTACCTATAGATCCCAATAGTCCAGGGAGTATAGTGAAAGACTGTGGGAGTACATACAGTACGGGATACAGTGTCGTAGCCAATAGCTCAGGGAAGATAGGGGTGTATTCACCGACAGGGATATCACTCGTAAATCAGTCTGGAGTGAATGTAGCTGTGTATGGTCAAGTAGCAGATGAGTTCATCACTCCTCCTTCTACCATCATGGCATTTGCAGCAGGTACCTTTACTCCTGCTCTAGCCAAGAGGACTCCTCCTGCAGGACCGTTTGCAGCGGGAGTGATGGTACAGGGGAAGGCAGATGGAACTGGAACAGGTGATAGTTTAACGGCCACGACCGGAACACTAATTAACGGGAACTTCTATCCAAATTTTGATACCAATCAAGGATCGATAGTTTTATGGATAACCCCGGAATGGAATGGAAATGATGGGATAAGGCATGAAATTCTAAATAATAATCAATTTTACTTATTTAAGGGGACAAACAATCGTTTAGGAGTATCAGTGAATGATGGTACGTGGAGGTCATATGACGTTGATGTGTCCGGATGGACAGCAGGAACGACTTACAATGTTGTATTTCGGTGGGCTACCGGTGGCACGTTAGATGGCACTAACCATTTTTCCATAAGCATTAACGGTAGTCATAATTTTGGCATGACTATCTTAAACGGGTTTACCTCAACAAGTTTTTTTTATATTGGGTCACAATCAAACCAAACTTTTGCCAACGCCCTCATCCAAGGCCTTACGATATACAGACGTCCTCTCTACGAAGCAACAACACCATCAGGCATCAACGTAGGCAATGGTGATGAGTTAACCCAGATCTACAATGGAGGTACCGGAAGAGATCCTACCTTAGTCACGGGCTCCTGGGATGTCGTATTTGCATTACCAACGAATAGTACGGTAGGAGCACTCGGTACTACCGGTGAGGCATGGAGTCATCCTCATGCCAGTAATCTCCTGTATACCAATACCACAAATACAGGGGGATATATGATGAATGGGACATATACCAGTGATGGATGGAGTGCACAGAATGCAGGAGGAAGTCCAGTGACCGTAGCTGCACTCGCTACCGGATCAAAGATATTCTCAGGAGGATACTCAGTAGCATCAGCTGGTACTGCAAATCAAGGCATCTCCTATACCACTGCTTCTCTTGCATCAGGAGCAAACTACGTGTTACGAGCCATAGGCAATAGTGATGGTACGTGTAATCCTATGATTAAAGTATTCAGAGCAGATGGGACTACCCTTGTTACGTCTCTTGCAGGGACTACTACTAGTACGAGGACAGCACCCACTGTATATATCTTCACTTGGCAGACACCAGCAGCAGAGACAGAACAGATACACCTTCTCAATACTGCTACTACCGGGACCTGTAGCTGGCATCAGGTGGAGGTACAGACAAATATGACACCGAACCCATCACTAGAAGGAATTTATGCTGGCAGTCCTCTTTCACCTCCACTGTGGAGCAGCTGGAGCTTTGCAACAGGAACTACTCAAGAATCAACAATTGTCCATAGCGGCTCAAGTAGCATGAAATGGGATTTAAGTACTTCAACTGGGAATAAGCAGTATGCAAAAAATTTAACTGCGGGCGCCTTTTATAGTCTTACCGGATATTATTATGGTGATGGATCTACGTCGGATTATCTCGGTTTACATCCGTGGAATGCGCAAAGTAATTCTGGTAGTGCCACTACCCAAGTTACTATGAATAAAACGGCAGTTTGGAAACCCGGATTTGTTGTAAATAGAGCTGTGAGGACCGAAAACAGTCAATTTAATTTATCAACTTCAGCAGCAAGCGGAACTAGATATTGGGACGATATCAGCCAGATTCCTCTTTCCGACGTCATCCTCACCCTCACCCCAGCCTCACTAGCCAACAGCACAGAGGCAAGTGGAATACGAGTTGATGGAGCAGATACACTAACTCAAAATGTATACAACCTAACAGCAACGGCTGGACAAATTTCTTTCAACTTTACCCCTCGCCACAGTTGGTCAACTAGCACTAAATTTGGCTTTTCCACACCAACAATTTTTACTGCATATACGGGGAGTGGAGCTACATTGAGGTATCTTTCATTATTTGAAAATGGTTTTCTCCGTTTGCAATGGTACGACGCTTCAGTAGGAGCTCTTAATGCAGATTTATCCTCCCCTACTTTAAACGCCGGTACTACATATACCTTTAAATTGACCTATGACTCTGGGGGCAATTTAACAATGTATATAAATGGAAGTCAAATGGCTACGGCAGCTATGAATGGTAAAACGTTTACTACCGTTCCTAATATAGCGAGCTTCGGAGGTGATTACAACAATGCGATGCCATACGATGGCACCTTCGCCGCCGCTCCGTGAGGGGAGCCTCATAGAATGAGTCCACAAAGTCTTAAAGTCTGTAAAGTAACATTGAGACCTTATACACTTTACCTGTCCCGCTCTGCTGGATGGACTATTTCTTCCCTCAACTTTAGAACCTGATAACCATTCGATCTTCGTCTTTACAGACTGTATGGACTTTATAGACTGTCTTTGCGTATACTGACTGTATGGTCCCGTACCGTTCTTCTTCCCGTAGAGGCTTTACCCTCATCGAGTTATTGGTAGCTACCGGTATCATTGCAGTCCTTATGACAGTAGTTATCGTAGCCGTGAATCCCTTCCGTATGTTTCTTGCTGCACAACAGACAAAGAGATCATCTGATGTAACAACCATAGGGAAGTCACTGGATATGTATCTGGTATCTATGAAAGGAGTAGTCCCTACTCAGATGTATCCCTTGAATACTCCCAAGCGTATAGCAAAGAACTCAGGAGGTCCTGAGGCAGACTTATGTGCACTCTTATCTACTCAGATACCGGGATTACCTATTGATCCTACTACTCCAGGGAATACCGTGAAAGACTGTAGTACGTCATACTCTACGGGATATCATGCAATAGCCAATGCATCAGGCAAGATAGGAGTGTATTCACCCACAGGTATATCTCTTGCGAATGTATCTGGATTGACTGTCGTAACGTATGGATATGTACCTGAGGAGTTCATTACTCCTGCTCCTGCTATCTTAGCGTATACGGGACAATGGAGACTGGATGAGACAACCAGTACAGATACCAATCAATTCAAGGCCAGTGGGTATCTGGATACCGGGAAACTAGGTCAGGCAGTATCTATGTATGGGAATGCAGCAGGGACAGCAGGATCAACACTGACATTCAATAGAGGAGCACAGATAGCAGGGAATAACTATGAGCATATTAATACCAATCAGGGGACGATATCCTTTTGGTTTAAGCCGAGTTGGAATGGGAATGATGCCTACGCTCACAGCTTCTTGGATCCAAGGACAGGTAATGTCCCGTATATATTAAATTGGGGCAACAATGGCGGAACAGGTGTTAACTGGGCAGGTGGTGGCTTCAATGTTTCTAACTTAGGAGCTATAACCAGTGGTAACTGGTATCACCTAGTCGTTGAGTGGAATAGCCAAAATTCATTGGATGGTACAAACTACATTTGTGTCTACCTAAATAACTCAGCTACTTGCGGCAGAACAACGGCTTTTTCAGCCGGAGCTCCCAGAACTGACATGCGTATTGGCTCCGACTATTTGGGGACCAGCCCCGCCCAATCTCTCATCGACGACTTCGCCATTTTCGATCGCGTACTTTCCATTACCGAAATTGCTTCAATATATGGCAATGGCACAAGCACGATGCAGGAAGCCGGTTACGTGGCCGATTCATCATTAAAGTTCTATGCAAAAATGGATGGGAGTGGAACCCTGCAGCCAGTAACTTATAACGGCGGAGCGAGTGCTAGTAAGATGACAAGAGCATCATCCGAACTTACTGGTGGAACAAATTTATTCCTTGATGGGAACATGGAAGCAGCCGGAACTGCTAATTGGACGATTAACGGTGGAACATCAATTCAAAAAGAAACTACAGGAGTTAATGTATTTGCAGATACTCAGAGTCTTTCACATACTCATACTGGTGGCGGTCTTAGCGAAGGTGTTCGTCAAAGCCCAACAGTGGCAGAAGGTTCTACATATAGTTTTTCTGCCTGGATAAAAACAGATGGTACCGATAATGCCAGAGTCATTTTATCCAACAGTGGCGACACTATTCGTCTTATTGACAGCACATACACTTCACCAGCTACTTGGACATATATTTCGGCAGTTATTAAAATTCCAACTGGGTTTGGGACTTCATTACGAGCTAATTTTTACCATATAAGTTCCGTTGCTGGCAACAAACTTTATGCAGATAATATGATCCTCAACCCCAACCTCGTCGACAATGGCGGAATGGAAGGGACGTATGTGGGAGGTGTTGCGCCGGGGTGGTTTAGTACGCAGGATGGCAGCGTCAGTTATACGGAAAGTGCGACCAGTCACAGTGGTTCGAAATCACAATCAATGAATGTGTCATCTGGAACATGGGCACAGATCCAAGAAAACGTAACGGTAAATGTAGGGCAATACTACCTGATGTCTGCGTGGGTGAATGCGAGTGCTCCGAATAAATCCATATGGATTCAGTATTGGAATGGATCCTCTGCAAGGGCACTCTATACGACACTCGTGAGCGCTGGAACTTGGTATAAAGTTTCGAGCATATTCTTGGCAACCAATAGCGCAAGCAGCTTCACAATCGGCACTGGCGCACTGGGATACAACCTTCTTATTGATGATCTCAGTGTGACCCCCCTAGACAACGTAGCTCTCTCCCTGAAAGCATGGACTCCGGTAGCAGACTCAGGAGGATCCAGTAATAGTCTCTCTGTACAGGGGAGTACCACAGGAGTAGTATCTAATCCTACAGGTATACGGAATACTGCCTATACCTTTGATGGATCAAGTGGATATCTGAGACAAGCAACCATAGCGATGAATATAGGGAGTCTATCGTACTCAGGAAGTACATTCACTGATGATGGACAAACATTCACTCCATACAAGTCAGGGAATCCTGCTACTCATATCATTGTTATTACCAATTCAGACAATACAACATCCTGGGGATATATAGGGACAGGAGGGGTAGCTACCCTCATCAATGTGTATACCACCAAGGCTGAAGGAGTACTGGGATGGAATGGTACCTCTCCTACCGGGAAGACTCCTG
>Ga0194063_10000779_pt1 | contig 22367 bp, 18 predicted proteins | sample SepL3720m_MetaG_FD_155459 | JGI IMG/M metagenome (GOLD analysis project Ga0194063, IMG submission 155459) | Anoxic zone freshwater microbial communities from boreal shield lake in IISD Experimental Lakes Area, Ontario, Canada - Sep2016-L373-20m | ecosystem: Environmental > Aquatic > Freshwater...
ATCTTGAGCTGATCCTTGGTCGGCGGGGTTTGGCGCATGCGGATTTCCACGCGGCGGTTGGCCGATTGCTGCTCTGAGGTGCCGGTGGTGACGATCGGTTCGTAGCGACCGAAGCCGCGGGTGAAGATCTTGGAGGCGTCCATTCGAAGCGAGTTGACGAGGTAATCTCTGACGGCCTCGGCGCGCTTGATGGAGAGGTTGAGATTGAACTCATCGCCGCCGACGAGGTCGGTGTGGCCCTCGATCCAGCAGTAGAGGCCGGGATTGTGGTCCATCAGGAGGCCGAGTTTCATCAGGCCGATCTTGGCGCTTTCACGGAGTTCCGCGCGGTTGAACTCGAACAACAAGTCGCTGGGCAACATGGTCTTTTTGCTAAGCAGGACGTTGGATGGCAGGTCGAGCATGGCATCGAGCGAGGCCATGCCATCGAGTTTGCCATTCTCGGAGTTGCCGTTGGCGCCGCGTTTGATCAGGTCTTCGGCAAATTTCCCCATCTGCTGGTCGTCGCCCTGGACGGCCCCAGGATCGACGGTGATTTGGCCGACCTCAGCGGGTTTGATGGGAGTGGGTTCGCGACCGAGTTTGGGCAGATCGGAATCAATATCGAAACCAGAGGTCGCCGCCTGCGCGACGGCATCGGGGTTGCCCGCCAGTGCTGGGGCCTGCATGCGCAACGCGTACTCGGCTTCGACGACCTTGGGCTTGATGTCGATTTCCTGATCCTTGGGCAAGGCATTCAGCAGTTCGACATCTTCGAGCAAGGCGGCGGTGTCTTTGGGCGGTTGGACGACTTCTTCGGGCGGTGGCGAACGATCGAGTTCGGGCGGGCGCACTTCAATTTGCCGGACATCGATCGGGCGGGTGGTAAGTTCGCGGGCCTTTTCGAACTTAACGGCAATTTTCATGCGATCGAGCGCAAAGAAAACGACGACATGCAGCAGGATCGAAACGAACATCGCCAAGGCCGCCCACCAGCCCAGATGCTCTGAACTGGGCAGGCGATAACCCGATAAGTTGCGCGAAGCACTCCATGAATAGCCATTAGCCACGCCGCTACTATACCCCGATCTAATGTGCTGGCAATCCCGAGTAATTCCGATTAAATGCCTGTTTGGCACTGCACGTGCTGACTTCGACCCAACCCCCTCACTATTATGGCTAGCAAAAAGACCGTAACGAAGACGATTGCATCCGCACCCAAGAAGGCGGAGGCGAGCCCTAAACCCGCTGCCAAAAAGGCAGCAAAGAAGGCCGCAGCGAAAAAAGCACCCACTAAAAAGGCCCCGGCTAAAAAGGTCGCATCGGCAATCGCAGCCAAAGCCCCAGTCAAAAAGGCAGCTAAAAAAGCCACCGTGACGAAGAGCCCTGCACCGGTCACCGCCAAAAAAGTTTCCAACAAGCCATCGCTGGACGCCATTGCCCGCGCCGCCTATCTGAACTACCGCCGCCGCGTGGAACAAGGAACGCCGGGCGATTCGCAAGGCGACTGGCTGGAAGCCGAGCGCCAGTTTGCCAGCCGTAAGTGAATCTGTGCATTTTTCGACGGTTCCGACTTGGAGAGTCGAGAAAACGATTGCACAGTCCGCGGCGTGAACTCTTGCTCATCCCTCGGCATCGGCTTAGCCGGATTCGGAACGGTCGGTTCCGGTGTTTGGAATACCCTTCAGCGTAACGGTGAATTGATCACTGGCCGCACCGGCGGGGGCGTAACCTTGCACATCGCCAAAATCCTCGTCCGCGATCTGGCCAAGGTCCGCGCGACAAAGGGCGAAGTTCCTGCCGAACTGCTGACCACCGATTGGCATGCGTTGGTCGCCGACCCTGCAGTGGACATCGTGGTGGAGCTGATTGGCGGCACGACGGTGGCATTTGATATTGTCGCCGCGGCCCTGCGTGCGAAAAAACCTGTGGTCACTGGCAACAAGGCCTTGCTCGCCGAACGCGGCGTCGAACTCTTCGCCATTTCCCGCGAAATGGACACGCCGATCCACTTCGAGGCCGCCGTCGCTGGGGGCATCCCGATCATTCGCACGGTGCAGGACTCCTTCATCGGCAACCGCATTCATTCGTTTTCGGGCATCATCAACGGCACCTCCAATTACATCCTCGGGCGGATGACTGATGCGGGGCTGACTTTCGAAGCTGCGCTCGGCGAAGCCCAAGCACTCGGTTACGCCGAGGCCGATCCCGCGCTCGACGTGAATGGCTGGGACGCGGCGCACAAAGCGATCCTGCTGGCCACTTTGGCCTACGGCTTCCCGATCGAACCCGCCGCGATCCACGTTTCGGGCATCGAACAAGTTCGCCCTGCCGATATCAATTTTGCCAAAACCCTCGGCTACGTCGTCAAGCTACTGGCCGTCATCCGCGAACATGCCGATAGCTCGGTGGAGCTGCGTATCCAGCCTTCTTTCATCGCCCAATCGAACATCCTCGCCTCCGTGCACGGAGTTTTCAACGCCGTTGCCGTTCACGGCGACACGGCTGGTGAATCCCTTTTTTACGGTCGCGGCGCGGGCCAAGACCCGACCGCATCTTCAGTGGTCGCCGACCTCGTCGAGGCCGCCCGCTCGCTGGGCCAAGTCTCAGGCCACCGCGGGTTCCTGCCCTACCGTGAAAGCGGCCGCATCCTCCCCGTCGGCGAAACCTCGACCGCTTACTACGTCCGCTTCGACGTCACCGACCGTCCGGGCGTGGTGGCAGAAATCGCGCAAGTGCTGGCCGATCACCGCATCGGCATTTCCGGCACCCACTCGCCCGTCAACCCTGCCGATCCTGACGCCGCCTTTGTGAACATGGTGTTCCTGCTTCACACCTGCCCCTTCGGCGAACTTCAGGCGGCCCTTGCCGAGATCGAGGCACTAGACTGCATCAACAGCGCGCCCGTCGTCTTCCGCATCGAGAATCTCGGATGAGACTTACTCTGCCACTTCGGCTGGATAGCGGAAGTGGCGCTGGATGCGGTTTTCGAAGAGGACGTTCTCCCACTTCATGCCGGCGCCAATGTTGTGGACGACCCATGCTTCCTTCGCGTGAGTCCCAGGACCGGGTACGACGATGCCGATGTGGACTTCCGCATTGGCCAGCGACCACACGACGATGTCGCCGGGGCGATAGTCAGCAGCATTGCGAGACGGCGTGATCGACTGCCCTTTATGCTCGAAAAAGCGCTGAAGATTGGCAACGCGGCGATGATCGATATTGGGATCGGGTGCAGCGGATCCCCAGAGTTGGGGGTAGAGTCGGAAGGACCTTACCATGTCTTCGTGCACTAAAACTTGTAAATCGATGCCCATTTTGCGGAAGCATCGAACCACTACATCTGCGGCATCGCCTCGATTGGCTGGTATATCCCCATTGGGATAAGCTATTTTATAGTAGGTGGAGTCGAAGGTCACCGAGTCTCCACTTTGTGCCAACGCCGCAGCCGCGAGACTGTCGCCAAAGCTCTTGGACTTCTCCAGCGAGGAAATCAACAGAGCCGCCCGCTCGATAGAGCCACCGACTTGGGCCGCTTTAAGAAAAGGCACCAATGGCCGGCCAAACCAGCCTGCCAGAACCAACGAGATGGCGATGATGACCCAACCACCCGAGAAGTGGCGACGCTTTTGCTTCTGAGGCCGCGCGCCTATATATTCGATGGTGTTGTAAAAACCTGGACGTGCTCGCGACATGGAAAAATCTCCTACACCTTTCATCGCACCGGACCGGACAAAAGGCCAATAAAATCATGAAATACTTAGTTTGCTTATCTTAACTAAAATGGTGAGCCGTAAAAGTCATGCGGTGGTGGGCAAGCCAGACAGGCCACCGCCATAGTGAATCATCTCGCGCAGGGCCTGATAAGATTGATCTAGGTGCGGATCTTCAGCCATCACTCGATCCGCCATTGCACGGGCTTCAAAAAGCACGGAAGGATCAGCCAGAAAATCAGGGAAGCGAAGATCGGATAAACCACTCTGATCCGTACCCAAGACGTCACCGGGGCCGCGCAAGCGCAGGTCGGCTTCTGCAATCACGAACCCGTCAGAGCTCTGCTCGAGCACTTTGAGTTTTTCCAAGCCTTCGGGATTTTTCCCATCGGTCAGCAGGACGCAGTAGCTCTTATGTTCGCCGCGGCCAATACGACCGCGCAGCTGATGGAGCTGGGCCAGACCAAATCGCTCGGCATGATGGATCAGCATCACACTGGCATTGGGAACATCCACCCCCACTTCGATGACGGTGGTCGCCACCAATGCGGCGGTCTGGCCATCGCGGAAACGCTGCATCACAGCCTCTTTTTCCTCGGGGCGCAGTTTGCCATGGATCAATCCCACCTCGTGCATACCGAGGCGTTTTTTCCATTTATCAAAAGCCTCGGTGGCGGACTCCGCCTTCAGCACTTCACTTTCCTCCACGAGAGGATAGACCAGATAGGCCTGACGGCCTTGAGCCAGCTGTTCTTTCACAAACTTCGTGACGTCCGTTTGCTTGGGGGCCACGCGCATTGCGGTGACGATCTTGCCGCGACCGGCTGGCTTTTCATCGACTAAGGAGACGTCGAGATCCCCGTAGATGGTCATCGTCAAGGTCCGCGGAATGGGGGTGGCAGTCATCACCAAAACGTCAGGAACGATGCCCTGACGAATCAGCGAAGCTCGCTGACCCACACCGAATTTGTGCTGCTCATCAATCACCACCAGACCCAAATCCCGAAAGCTCACTGAGTCGTACAGGAGTGCGTGGGTCCCGATGATGATCTGGGGCTCCCCTTCTGCTTCGGAGTGACTGCATTCATCGCGGTTGCCCGTGCGCAGCGCGACACGGATTCCCAGTGGTTCCAACCAGCGGCGAAAGGTCAGGTAGTGCTGTTCCGCCAGGATCTGTGTCGGTGCCATCAGCGCCGCCTGACAGCCGGAGCCGATGGCTAGCAACATGGCGGCCATCGCCACAAAGGTTTTGCCCGCACCCACGTCGCCCTGCAGCAAGCGATTCATCGGACGAGCCGTCCGCATATCGGCGAGAATTTCCTTGATGCATCGCTTCTGCGCGCCCGTGAGATCGAAGGGCAGGCTAGCATAAAACTGTTTGAGGTAGGTGGTGCTTTTTCCCAGTACCCGACCGCTTTGTTCGCTGTAGCGTGCCCGTCGCCACACGACATTGAGTTGCAATAGAAAAAACTCTTCGAGCGCAAAGCGCCGGCGAGCCGCTTGAGTCTGGTCTATGGATTCGGGAAAATGGATGACGTTGAAGCACTCCGCACGCGGGGAGCTCGGATCCATGTCATAAACTGCGGCCAATGTGGCTGGATCGATTTCATGAAGCAGCTGATGGAGGATTTCTCTCAAGCGACGTTGGGCAATGCCGGAGATATTTTTGTAGATCGGGACAATCCGTTCGAGATGGATGGATGCACCATCCTCATCGCCTAGGATTTCAAACTCTGGGTGATCAATGAAGAGGCGGCCGTTGTATTCCTTGACCTTGCCATAGATACTCACCTCGTGCCCCGCTGCCAACAGCTTCTGGATATAAGGCGAATTGAACCAGCGGCAGGTGATATTCCCAGAGCCGAAAACGCCGCCAGAACCATCCATGATCAATGCTTCATAAAGCCGCCGATTCGGACCAAAGCGTTTCAATGATGCATCCGTCACCGTGCCGCGAAGACACACGGCATGTGAGCCAGGCTGATTAGGAAACGCATCGAATCGACGGCGATCTTCATAGCGCTTGGGAAAATGGGCCACGAGTTGTGCCGCCGTATTGAAGCCCGCTGCCGCAAGCAGTTCCACGTCCTTGGTCGAAAGACGCGGCAGGCAAGCTAGGCTGTCGTGGGCGAAAAACACTTGAACGATGGGTCAATGACTACAGCGACAGCAGTTCAGCGAGTTTTTGCAGATAGGCATAACTGTAAATTCCCGTCGAATGGCCGTCTCCCCAGAAAAGCTGAATGGCATAGCCCCCCACCGTCTCGAATTTCTGAAGGGCAAAGGCCTGCGGCCCATGCTCAACACGGGGCCGAACCACGCGACCCATGGCATCAGGCTCACCTTGGCAGGCTGCGCAGGGGCAGGCGCGCCGCAGCAGCGGCAGCGCCAAATAGGCTTCGAAGCCATCCGCAAACGACAGGGCTAACTCGTCACCAATCACGGTGGCGTTATCCAGAACGTAGGTCATCTGGAGACTGTGGCCTTATCCGAGTTCGCCGTCCACCCGATAGGAGCGTTTGCCAAAAATCGCTGATCCGACACGCACATGGGTGGCTCCTTCCTCGATCGCCACTTCATAATCACCACTCATTCCCATACTGAGCGCAGGGAGCTTGAATGAAAACTCCAACTCCAAGGCATCACGCAATTCACGCAGCGCGACGAACCAAGGCCGGGCCGACTCCGCGTCAGCCCCCGCAGGCGGGATACACATCAGCCCGAGGATCTCAAGCCGGCCCAGCGTCAAGAGTTCTTCCATTTCCGCCCGCAGAACAGCGGGATCAAAGCCGCCTTTGGATGATTCCCCGCCGATGTTGACTTGCAGAAAGACACGAGGGAAAAGTCCCAGCTCCCCCGCGATTTCATGGGTATAACTAGCAAGCCTGAGCGAATCGACGGCGTGAATCACCTCGAAATCCTGGAGTATTTTGCGCACCTTGTTGCGCTGCACCCTGCCGATAAAGTGCCAGTGCAGGGAACCGGGCAACGCTGCAATCTTCGATTCAGCCTCCTGAATTTTGCTTTCTCCAAATACGAGCTGGCCTGCTTCAAACGCTTCCCGCACGGATTGCGCGGGGAATGTTTTTGAAACTGCGACAAGTTCGACAGCATTCGGCTCTCGCCCGGACCGCAGACAGGCGTCGCGGATCTTGCCGAGAATAAGCGATAGATTTTCCGCAATCTCGGACATCACTGGGCTCCAGAGCCGTCTTTTGCAGAAGACGTGAGAGGCACGCTCACCGTTAGATCGACGAGATCCTTGAGCACCGCCAGAGATTCGCGCTTCAATGGGTCGATCCCGGACGGCCACTTCGGTGTCTCGTCCAAGTCTGCGGTGGCATCCTTTGCCCGGCGCATGAATTCGACATTTTCAGCGGCAGGATTGTAACTTTTCAACTCACCGTTCGTCTCAAGATCCTCCAGCCTGAGCTTATAAAAGACCATCGTCTTGGCATCCTCTTCGCTCATCTTTGCAAATCGCTCACGCCGCTCGACGTTGCGCGCTTTCTGAAGCGCGTCAGATTCTTCAAGCTCCTTTTCACGAGCCGCTTTGTTGAGCGATAGCTGGTTGGCCTTGATTCGATTTTTGGCCTTGGTGACGTCCTCGATCAGATAGGTAAAGTCCTTGCAGGTGTTGATTCGATTGCGGCTCAGCTCGTTCAAACGCGTAATGAATAGCCCTTCCGGAGCAAGGGGTTTGAAGTCCGGTGCGGGACGAATCCGATCATGAGGCAGAGGATGGTCCAGATAGGCTTCTCCGATTTCCAAGGCATCTGATAGACTCGGAATCACCACCTGCGGGACGACACCATCCATCTGGGTCGAGGAGCCCGATGGGCGGTAAAACTTTTGGATCGTCACCTTCAAGAATCCGGCACGATTGCGTGCGGCAAACAGTGGCAACATCCGGCCGATGTCCATCGGTTGCTGGACCGTCCCTTTACCAAAGGTCGAAGAGTCACCCACAACCACCGCGCGGTTGAAGTCTTGAAGCGCACCCGCTAAAATCTCACTGGCCGAAGCACTGCTTTTGTCGATCACCACCACCATCGGCCCAGTGTAGATGGGTTTGCCTTTGTCAGAATCTTTGACCTGCACTTGGCCCAGCGTATTTTTCACTTGGACGACCGGCCCGCTTTCCATGAAGAAGCCAGTCATGCGCCGAACTTCTTCTAACGAGCCACCACCGTTATTGCGCAGATCGAGTATCAGCCCGTCGATTTTCTCTGTATTCAGGCGGGTGAGGATCTTTTCCACATCCACGGAGCAGCGAACCTTTCCTTCCTCAAAGTCCGCGTAGAATGAAGGCAAGGTGATGACACCGAGTCGACGAACCGCACCCTTTTCGGATTTCATTTCGATGATGTCGCCCCTGGCCTGCTCATCTTTCATCTCCACCTTGCCACGCTGAATCACGACGATCTTTGTCACCCCGTGCGGCCCACCTGCAGGTTCAACCTTCAACGCCACCGACGTGCCTTCCGTGCCACGGATGTAGTCGACGACCTTGTCGATTTTCATAAACATGATGTCGATCATGTCTTCTGGCTTGCCGGTATTGAGAACATCCACCCCCACCACTCGGTCATTGAGCTTTAGTTTGCCATCGCGGTCGGCTGGCCCGCCTACCACGATCCCCATGATCTTGGTCGCACCATCTTCCTCGCCTTGCAGCAGCGCACCGATCCCCACCAACTCGTTCTTCATTCCATCCTTGAAACGATTCATCTCCCGGAAGCTCATGTAGTCCGTATGCGGATCGTAGGCCTTGGCAATCGAGCTGAGAAAATAATTGGCGATTTCCTCGTCATCGACATCTTTCACACTATTGAGAAAGCGCTTATAACGAAGCGACACCTTCTCCTTGGGCGAGCGATCCTCGGTTTCGGGATCGGGCTTGCCCTGCTCCTTGGCCATCTTCGTGAGTAATTCGCGACGTAAGGTTTCGCCTAGAATCGCTTCCTTGATCTGCAACTGCCAAAGCCTGATCGCCTCTTTTTCATTTCTCGGCCATGGCGCGTCCTTGCGGCTCAGCATGACGGACTCCTTGGAAGTGAAATCGAAAGTCGTCTCGTTCAATAACTTTTCCGTGAGTGCGACACGGTCCTCTACCCGCTTTTGAAAAATGCGATAGATCTCAGTGGCCGCCGGAATACTTTTGCCGTTCAGCAGCAGCGTATGCAGCTGGCTAGAGTACTTCTCATTGAAGCCCTGAATGTCGTCTTGGGTGAAGTATAAGCGTTGAAAATCGAGATCCTTCAGGTAATCGCTCAGAAACCGTCGGCTCAGCTCTTCATCGAAAGGCAGCTTGGCAAAATGGCTATTCTGCAACATGATCGCCATTTGGCGGCCCACCTCGTTAAAATCCGCCTGCTGGGCTTCGGCGACCGAAACGATTGCAGTGAGCGAAAGGATTGAAGCCGCTTTACGGAACCAGGATCTTGTCATGAAAAACTGAAGGACTGAATTGAGAACTCCTTAAGGGGTAACTCGGATTTCTGGAAAGTCGATTTTTAAAACCGCAGCACTTCGGCGATTAGATCCGAAATGCAGCAGATTTGCCGCGTGAATCGCGCCGCAATGATCCTCAAGCAAAGCACGTCGAACCAAACTCAGCGCCCCCACGGATTCTTCTGTGGAATATCAATTGCATCATTCCGCTGCAACTCGATCTTCATGAACTCAGTCTTGGTCAAATCGTAGGTCTTCTGGTTGCCGTCACGGAACAACGTGACCCGGTACATACTGCCGAACTCCGTAGGACCACCAGCATTCTGGATGGCCTCCCAAATCGTCAAGCCCTTGTAGAAAAGCACGGGGCCTGTTTTTCGGATTTGCCCACCCAGAGTCACTGTTTCCTCAACAACGGATTTATTCACGCTGTTGTTGATGACTTGGATCGTCGGATGCGTGTAGATCCCCATGCTTTGGTAGCGCGACTGTAATAAAGAAGCCAACTCCTCATTGCGCATACCCACAGCTTTCACCTGGCCAATGAAAGGCATGTTAATCATCCCGCTGTCCGAGACGGGATAAACATTATTAATCGTCTGCTGATCCTGTGAGGGAACATTCGAAATGGTAATGTTGATCGCCTTGCCCGCTTGGATCTGTGCCGAGGCAAAACCCGACGCCAACCACAGGACCGTCAACCCTAGCAAAAGTTTTTTACAGTTCACGAGTTTGGTAAATTTAAAATTTCAATACAGTTCGGAATCATTACCAGAAGCCGCAGCCGTTGGCTGGAGCGCCTTGGCCACAGGGCCGATTGGTTGACCAATCTGCGCTTCAGACGGCGCGTAGTAGGTGTAATAGCTCGTGTAGTATTGGTACTGGCTATCGCTCCGGACGTCCACGTTGTTAAGAACCACCCCGATGATATTGCCGCCCACGTTCTCGACGGCCTGCTTCACGCGAAGCAGCATGTTTCTTGGCAGCTTGCGATGCTGAATCACGATGATGGTCAAGTCCACCTCGCTGGCTAGTACCGATGCGTCACTAACGCCAAGGATAGGTGGGCTATCCACAAGGACCAGATCGAATCGCTGCTTCACGTCTTGGATCAACTCGGACATCCGGCGCGAGTTGAGGATACCTGCCGCATCGGCGGGCAGAATTCCGGAAGGCATGAAATACAGGTTATCCACTGGCGTTTGCAGAATCACGTCCTCGAGCATGAGGTCGGTCGTCAGATAGTTGGTCAGGCCAACCGAGTTGTTGACATCAAGATGGGTGTGCAAACGTGGACGACGCAAATCCGCGTCGATCATCAAGGTGGTGTACCCGCCTTGGGCACAAATATAGGCCAGATTGATCAGGGTTGTCGATTTGCCCTCGCCGGCGCCACCGGAAATAATCGTAATCGAGTTATCTTCCGGATTCTTGCGATTGAACTCAATGTTCGTGCGTAAAATCCGGTAAGCCTCGGCATCCGGACTCGCGCCATTTTGCTTTAACAGGATTCCTACATCCTTTGGAATCACGGCCAGAACTGACACTTGAAGGTAGCGCTCCACATCATCGAGCGTTTTCACCGAGGTGTCCAGATACTCAAGGAAGAATGCAATACCCAAGCCGAAAATCACACCCACCACGGCCCCGAGAACCAAGTTCAGAGTGACGTTTGGACTCGATGGGCCCTGTGCAATTTGCGGCTCCTCGTGGATCTCGATGGTTTCATTGGGCATCTTGCGGGTGATCGTCTCACCGATTAGCTTGAGCCTTAACTGCTGCAAGAGCAGCTGATCGGTTTCAAAATCACGTTTCGCATCGACGTAGTCCTGCGCGTCCAGCCCTCTCTTGATGGCGTCCTCCCGCGAGTCATCCTTCATCACCCTGACGCTCGCCAAGCGATCATTGGCCATGTCCAGCTGGGCCTGCAGTGTTGCTCTCAAGTTCACCACCCCTTCGTCGAGCTGGCTCTTCATCGTCTGAATCTGGTCGTTGGCCGACTGAACGGTCGGATGCTTATCCCCCAAACCATTGATTTTCAAACTTTCCAGCTGCCGTTTGCTGTCTAGATAGATCGGGTAAATCGTGCGAATGATGTTATCCGGCAAAGCCAATCCTGACGCGTAAACCATCAGTTGATCACTGTCATATTTCAGCAGAGAGTTGATCTGGGTCTGCAGCTGCACCTTTTCTTGGTCTAGCTTGTTATAAGCATCCAGTGCATTTTGGGCACCCTGGTCTTCATCCACGCCGCTTTGACCGTAGTAGGAATCTTGCCCTTTGTAGATGATACCCTTGGTCTTGACGATCTGGGCCAAGACTTTGCGGCGTTCTTCAACCTTGTCTTCCTGGTCACGGACCGCCTTGTTCAGTTCGTACAACGCTTTCTCCGCATCCCGGTTTTCAATCTCTGCGCGATAGGCCTGATAAGAGTGCGACACCTCTGCGGCCACGTCCCGAGCATCTTCCTTGTTGGTGTGGCGCACTGTGATGGAAATCAAATCCGTTCCCCGAATGTTCTGGGTGCCTACGATTTCTTTGAGAATCTGTACGGCCGTTTCCTTGTCGACTCCCCACTTGCTGACTAGTTCGAGGTTTTGGACGACCTTAGTCAGCGCATTGCTGCTCTTGATCTTTTCAAATTCTGTGCCAAAAAACTGTTCCGATATTTGGCCCCCACCCGAAGCCTCGCCCATCGATGTCCCCAGTGGTGACATCCCTGCAGCCTTCGGCTTGACCTCGATCGTCGCACGGCTTTCGTACTTTTTCGGCATCACGTAGGTGATCACCGCTGCAGTCATGAAGACCATGAGAAGCGTCAGCAAAATGATGCCGTAGCGGTTCCTGATCACCTGCAAGTAGTCAACCGCGTTCAGGGCAGCTTCGTTTTGTTGGGGCGAAGTTTGATTCATTGAAGTGATGATTTCACAATTTTGAAGAAAATCCAGTGGGATTAAAAAATCCTGCAATGAAAATCATTGCAGGAGCTGAATTCCACAGGGTGATTTGGTTGAATAAATTTACCGACTGCGCCACGCCATCAAAAACTGGCATTCAGGCCTAGGCTGATGCGATTGCGCCTATAATTCTCATCGACGAAGTCGGAAACGTTGTCGGCAAAGGTGTAGGTCGCCACTCCCGTCAGGAAATCGTTAAACTTTATGGTCGCCGAAATGTACATATTGAGGAGACTTTCCTCTCTGTCCAAAGACTTTTGGCTGGCACCTGTGTAGCTGCCCGGGATGTAATCCAGACCTCCGCTGAGGATGAATTTGGGCGAAATCTGATACTCGTTGGTCACTCCCAAGCGCAATGTTTCGCGCTTGCTGTAATTAATTGTCTTCCCGTCAATCGATCGGGTCAGACCATCCGATTCGGCACGGTAGCGGATGAATGTTTTAAAGCTCAGCTGTTGATTGACTCTCGAATTACCGGAAAGCTCTAAGAAGGGCACTGTGGAGGAGTCACCACCGTCAATACTATGCATTTGCGCGCCCGCGCTGATAACCCCGATGGTATTGGGGCTGAACCGATATTCATCGCCCACCGTCAGAAAGTGATCCGTCGAGTTTTGAGAGTCGCCGCTGGCCTCACCCTGTTCGTACCGGTAGCCACTCGTGACGACGTTTTGTGGACTGTATTGATAGCGAAATTGATGGTGAAATTCCCACGTCGTGCGGTTACTATCTTGGCTATCGGCATTCGGGTTGTCGATTTGCGAGTACTTGATTCCCGTCGTAGTGCCGAACCGCTCGGTCCAGCGATAGCCAAATGTGTTGTCGCTGGTGCTTGAGATATACTCACCTGAGTTTGTCCTGCGACCGCTTGCTATCCCGTACGAGTATTCCGGCTCCCGCTCCCGCGAAATCATATTTTGGCTGGTAAAGCGAAGTCTTTCGCTGAACCGATGTGTCAGACTGACGCCGAGCCGTGACTGGTTGGAAAGATCATCGATCGGTTGACCATTGATGACCGGTGCATCGGGGTAGTAGATGACTCCCAGCCGCCCATTCACATCAATCACCGTTTGTGGGGTCGTCCGCGTGAAGGAAAGACCCACGGAGGGATTGTACGCGATTGAGCTTTGCTTATCCGCCTCGGTAGTCGCGACGTTATCGTCGTAGATCACATTCGCTCCCGCCACCCATCTCAGAGGCAGCGGCTCATCCGCGCTGTTCGTGGCTTGATAGAGGCTCTGTGCGGAGGCCCCAGCGGCGAGGATTACGCCCAAGGAAATGATCGAAAAGTAATTTTGCATGGATCTAGAATAGGAAAGATAACTCACGACGTCGGCTCAAGGATTCGCATTCGTCGTTGGAGGGGATACGGTCGGGGGTTGCGGCGTGACGGCGTTCACGAGGGTACCGCCATTGTTGCCATCACCGAGAGAGATGTCGCCACCCGGTGCATCCAGGGGACTGTTGGCCCCACCTCCGCCCGAGTTGGTGCTGCTGGCGACTTCGGAAACTGTATTCTGAATCACGGTCGTAAGCAGCGGCGCCGCAGCGATCGCCTTATCTTGGATCGCTGTAGCTTGAGCGGCCGGCGCAGCTTCAACCGCCGTCGAGACGATCCCATTGACGATCTCGGCACTTTTTTCAACGGCACCAATCGCTGCCGCGACGATCACGGGTGCTTCGGATGCAGCGCCTTGCACAGCCGCTTTGACGACCACATTGATCGCTTCGGAGCTTTTATTGGTTTCGCCAATGGCCGCAATCACGATTTTCGCTGACTTTTCAGGAGCCACTTCAACCGCGGCCTTCACAATCGAGGCGAGGGATTCATTGCCTGAAACGGATGCTTGGATGGCGGCGCTGACGATCACTGCCGCTTCCTCTGGCGCCGATCCCATCGCGGCTTTGACCACCACCACAGACATCTCCTTGTTTTGATTCAACTCGGCGATGGCCGCAGAGACAATCACCGCCACTTGGGCGCGGGCAGAATCCGCTGCCGCCTTGATGATTGCTGCGACCGATTCCTTGCTCTTGTTGGAGGCCTGGATCGCTGCGCGCACGATCTGTGCGGCAGCCGTGGGGTTAGCCTTGACCGCATTGGCGACAATGCTCGCCATATCGGCAGGATTGGCCGCGATCTCCGTCGCAACGGACCTGGCGATCGCCTCATTGTCCTGTGCGGTCACGACCTGCAGGCTGCCGACGGCAGCGACCATCAGTAATGAAAGAATTTTATTCATGATTTTGGGCTCTAGGGGATGAAAAACAAATATTGGAGCGGGCAGCGGGAATCGAACCCGCATGTCTAACTTGGAAGGATAGCGCTTTACCACTAAGCTATGCCCGCGTTGCGCAGACAATCTGAGGCACAATCAGCCCCCCACGCAAGGCCTTTATTTAGATTGCTGTGTCTTTTTTGACACTTTCATGGTGAACCCTACCGCAAATTCAAATTACAAACCCGTCGGATGATCCACAAAGCGGTGCGCGACCGCAAATTTTTCAGCCAGTTCCGCCGCGATCGCCCGCACGCCAAAGGTTTCCGTCGCATAGTGACCGCCGTAAAAAACATTCAGCCCCAGTTCCTCGGCCAGCGGATAGCTCCAGTGTGGCCCTTCGCCCGTGATAAACGTATTCACACCCGCCGCGGCGACTTTCGCCACCTCGCTACCCGCACCACCGGTGATGATGCCGACAGTTGAAATCGACTCGGAACCTCCCGGACAAAGGTGGACTGGACCGCCCAGCGCCGTTTGCAAAGCCTCCAACAACGCACTGCGGCTGCCACTCCACGTGCCCCGCAGCCCCATCGGCAGGCCCTTGTGATCCAGAAACGGCACGGGATCCTGCAGCCCGATGGCACGGGCCAGCAAGATGTTGTTGCCGTAGTCGGGGTGGACGTCGAGCGGTAGATGCGATGAATAAATCGCCAGCCCCGCCTCCATCGCAATTTTCAGCTTTTGGTAAAACGCCCCCGTCACCGGCTGCGCCCCCTGCCAAAACATCCCGTGGTGCACGATCAACAGCCCCGGGCCACCCGCCGCTGCCGCTTCGATCACCGGCAGCGAAGCATCCACCGCCGCGACTATCCTACCGACTTGACCACCATTAGCCAGTTGCAGACCATTCATCGCCCCCGGATAATCCGGGATCGCGGCCGTCTTCAGCTCCCGATCCAAAAACGCCACCATCTCGTCGAGTGAAACCATGGCCCGAGCCTAATCGTGCCGGCTCCAAATGACAACATCCGGTGTGAGGCTGATTTCTCGCCCCTCGGCAAACTCGACCAACTCCCTTGGCAGCTCCGCCTCCCAGCGGACTTGCTGGCCCGCCCACGGGATTTCCAGTGCCGCCGCGTGCAGCGCGTGCCGTGGCAGTACCAGCCTCTGCGCCAGTTCCGGCGTCCAGCCATGGGCCATCCACTCCAGATACTCCGCCCCATCGCCCGAGTACAACTTGTCGCCCATGATCGGGAATCCAGCGTTCGCCAAATGCACGCGGATCTGGTGCATCCGCCCCGTTTCCGGAAAACAGCGGACCCGTGCAAACCTCCCCTCCCCGCGCTCAAAGCGCTGCTCCACCACAAATCGCGTCCGACAATCCCGCCCCTGCGGGCTGACCACCTGCCGCACCCAGATCGCCGACGGCCCCAACTCCCCCGCGCGGAGGATCGGCGCGTCGCACTCCCACGCATCCGCCTCTGGCCAGCCGCTCACGATCGCCAGATACTCCTTGTGCGCCTGCCGCCGCTCGAAAATCCAGCCCAGTTCGCGGGCCGCCGCCGTGTGCTTTGCCACCAGCACCACCCCACTCGTTTCCCGATCCAGCCGCGTGATGATGCCCAGGCAGGCCCCATTTTGAATCTCAAAGGCCAAAAGCTGCTCCAGCCCGCCCAGCAATGTCGGCTCCGGCTTCAGGTTCGCGGGATGCACGATCAACGGCGCAGGCTTATTCACCACGATCCAATCATCGGATTCCGCGATCACCTGGAAATTGACGACGACTTGAAGACTCATGGGCAGGTGGCGGATTGAGGCGAAAAGGAAGAGCTTTAGCCGCAAAAAAGCACAAAAGATCGCAAAAAAATTCCAGACGGCGCGAAGTTTATGGATTATGCCCCAAAGGGCTGCGGAGATCCTGACCCATTGGCCGGACTTCTGCGGTCGACGGGAGGACTCGTGCCGTCGATGGCAGGACTTGTGCGGTCGATGGCAGGACTTGTGCGGTCGACTGCAGGACTTGTGCGGTCGACGGCAAGACTTGTGCGGTCGACGGCAAGACTTGTGCGGTCGACGGCAAGACTTGTGCGGTCGATGGCAGGACTTGTGCGGTCGACTGCAGTACTTGTGCGGTCGACGGCAAGACTTGTGCGGTCGACGGCAAGACTTGTGCGGTCGACGGCAAGACTTGTGCGGTCGACGGCAAGACTCGTGCGGTCGACGGCAAGACTTGTGCGGTCGACGGCAAGACTTGTGCGGCCGACGGCAAGACTTGTGCGGTCGATGGCAAGACTTGTGCGGTCGATGGCAAGACTTGTGCGGTCGACGGCAAGACTCGTGCGGTCGATGGCCAATCGACCTTCGCAACCCTGACGGGCAGCAGTTGGCTTTAGGGAAATGCAAGCCCGCGCTGCCCGGACTGCGGGTTTGTGCGCCGGCTTGCTTCTTCAAATGCGCGGGCTAGCCTCGCAGCCATGTTCATCAAACGCCACGGCCCGCCGGGATCTTCGCCCGCCACGCTGCTGCCCCACCTCGTCGATGGCCAGATCCGCAAGCCAACGATCCAGATCATCGAATATGACAAGGATTCGCTCGAGGAGCGCGAGGTGACGGACGCGATCGAATTGGCGGCCCACCTCGACAACCGAAAGGTCACCTGGATCAACATCGACGGCCTCGGCGACGTGGAGGCGCTGAAGATCCTGGGCGAAAAGTTCCGCCTCCACCCGCTGGCGCTCGAAGACGTGCTCAACACCGGCCAGCGGCCCAAGGTCGAACAAGCACCCGACTATCTATTCATCATCGCGCAGATGGTCTATCAGGATCACAGCCGCGCCATCCGCGGCGAGCAGGTGAGCTTCTTTCTGGGCAAAAACTTCCTCATCACCGTGCAGGAAGAGGCGGACTACGATGTCTTCGAGCCGGTGCGCGAGCGCATCCGCTCCGGCCGCGGCTCGATCCGCAAGTCGAAGGCCGACTACCTCACCTACGCGCTGCTCGACTCGATCATCGACCACTACTACCCGGTGCTCGAAGACCTCGGCACGGCGATCGAGGAGTTGGAAACCGAACTACTAGAAAAGCCGTCGCGCGAGATGCTCGTCACGCTGCACGACTACAAGCGCAGCCTCACCCAGCTGCGGCGCTTTGTCTGGCCGCTGCGCGATGTGGTCAACGGCCTGCTGCACGACGCGTCCGGCTACATCACCGCGCCGTCCAAGATTTTCCTGCGCGACTGCTACGACCACACCGTGCAGCTGATGGATTTGGTGGAAAGCTACAAGGAAATCACCTCCGGGCTGATGGAGCTCTACCACTCCAGCGTCGGCCTGCGGACCAACGAGGTCATGCGCGTGCTGACGGTGATCACCTCCATTTTCATCCCACTGACCTTCATCGCCGGCGTCTACGGGATGAACTTCGCGCCGCAGACCGAGACAGGAGAAAAGCTGCCCTACAACATGCCCGAACTCTATCTGCCGCACGGCTACATCGACGTAATGGTCTTTATGGGACTGATCGCCATCGTCCAGTTAGTCATCTTCAAGCGGATGAAATGGCTGTAATTTTAAAGCAGCGGAGCAAAAACTGCTGGATTGCGGCGGGGATCGACCGCAGTCTGTTTCAGGAACCATGTTTGTTATTTCGACCGCCGCCCTCAAGCGCAACACCACGATCTTGCGCGAGGTAAAGGAAGCCGCCGGCTGCCATCTGGTGCTGGCGCTAAAGGGCTTTTCCTGTTGGAAAGCCTTCCCCTACCTGCGCGCTGACCTCGACGGCTGTTGCGCCTCGGGCTTGTGGGAGGCGCAGTTGGCGCACGACTATTTCCAGAAGCACATCATCACCTACTCGCCCGCCTACGACGAGGCAGACGTAGCGGCGCTGTGCGAGTTCACCGACCACCTGGATTTCAACTCGCTCACCCAGTGGTTCCGCTTCCGGGATCAGGTTATGGCGCACCCACGTTTCCAGAGCGGTGCCCTGCTCTGCGGCCTGCGCATCAACCCGGAATGTTCGACGGGCGACACGCCGATCTACGACCCCTGCGTGGCGGGCTCCCGCCTGGGCATCACCGCCGGGCAACTGGCGGGCGCCGATCTAACGGGACTCTCCGGCCTGCATTTCCACACGCTCTGCGAGCAGAACTCCGATGATCTGGAGAAGACCCTAACAGCCGTCGACGAGAAGTTCGGCCACCTGCTGCGCTTGCCCCAGTTCACCTACCTCAACATGGGCGGCGGGCACTGGATCACCAAGCCATTCTACGACCGCGAGCGGTTGATCCGTTTGGTGAAAGAGGCCCGCGCGAATTACGGCGTCGATGTTTGGTTAGAACCCGGCGAAGCGGTCGCGATCCACAGCGGCGTGCTGCGGGCGACGGTGATGGACGTGTTTGAATCCGCCGGCCACCGCCTCGCGATTCTCAGCATTTCCGCCACCGCGCACATGCCCGACGTGATGGAAATGCCATACCGGCCGGATGTTTTCCTCGTCGACGCCGCGCCGTCTAACGGCCAACCCGCCGTCGTGATGGCGGGCGAAAACTACCACGCCGCGGGCGAATCCGGCGAGTGGACCTACCGCCTCGGCGGCCCGACTTGTCTGGCGGGCGATGTCGTCGGCGACTTCTCGTTTCACCGTGCGCTGGTGGTCGGCGACGTGCTCGTCTTCGACGACATGGCGCACTACACGATGGTGAAGACCACGACCTTCAATGGCGTCAAACACCCGGCCATCGCCCTCCAGCACGACGACGGCCAACTCGAAGTCATCCGCGAGTTCAGCTACGCCGACTTCCGCGACCGGCTTTCTTGAACGCCAGCCTCTGCGGCGTGTTTCTGCTCTGCTGATCCCGTCGTCCTCAACATCCGTCTAGGACGGCGAAAAAACGCGCTTGCAAGGGTGGGTTGACAGCAGCGCCAGCGGCCCCCATGGTCCCACTTCTCTCTGCTTCTATCATGATCTTTAAAAGTCTCTGTCGCCACGCCGGTATCGGCGCGAATTCGTACCTCCTCAAAACCAAGACTGCCAAAGTCGTACTAGATGCCGGGATGCACCCGAAACATGAAGGCTCGGAAGCGGTCCCTCATTACGAGTTTCTCAAGCCCGGGACTGCGGACTCGATCATCATCACCCACTCTCACCTCGACCACGTCGGGACACTGCCAGTTTTCCTTCAGACACAAGGACAAGCGAGGGTTTTCCTGTCGCCGGAAACTGCGGGCCTGGCCTCGGCCATGCTGCACAATTCGGTCAATGTGATGCAGTCCAAGCGCATCGAACACGGCATTGCCGAGTATCCGCTGTTTGAACACCGCGAGCTGGACGACATTGAAGATGGCTTTGAAACGCGCCACCTCGAACGGCCGTTCGACCTCGATCCCGCGGGCTCGATCCGCGGCACCTTCCACGATGCGGGACACATCCTCGGCTCGGTGGGCGTGACGATCGAAGCGGAAGGGAAAACGGTTTTCTACACCGGCGACGTGAATTTCGAGCACAGCACCCTGCAAAAAGGGGCGAACTTTCCGGAATACCCGGTGGACGCACTGATCGTCGAGACGACCCGCGGCGAACACCCACGCGATCCGAAGTACGACCGCCCGACGGAAGAAGCGGCGTTTGCGGAAGCGATCAAAAACGTCATCGAGCGCAAGGGCTCGGTGCTGATCCCGGTCTTCGCGATGGGTAAAACGCAGGAAGTGCTGGGCATGATCCACCGCTTCAAGACGGAAGGGTTGATCCCGAAGCGGACGCCCGTTTACATCGGCGGACTGAGCACGAAGATGACGCAGGTGTACGACCGCTTCAGCGGCACCTCGCGCCGGCACTTGCCAAACTTCCGCTTCCTCAAGGACATGGAGTTGGAGTCCGGCAGCAAGAAGCGCAAGGGCCCGATCCCCTTCCACCCCGGCTGCATCTACGCCCTGTCCAGCGGCATGATGTCGGAGAAGACAGTCTCCAACAATTTCGCCCGTCAGGGGGTTCTGGAAAACGCCAAGCACGGCTTGTTCTTCGTCGGTTACGCCGATCCCGAAACGCCCGGCGGCAAGATCCGTACCGCCAAGCCCGGCGACATGATCGTGCTCGACCCGGCGCACCCCGCCGTGCCGCTCAACTGCGAGACGCGGATCTTCGACTTCAGCGGCCACTCCGCCCGCGATGCGATCGCTGACTTCATCGTCAAGGTCGCACCAAAGAAGACCTTCCTCGTCCACGGCGACGATGGTGCGGTCGAGTGGTTCCGCCAGGAAATCAAGCGCCGCCTGCCGAAGACGGAAATCATCGTCCCGGAACCGGGCGTCGAGTACGAAATCTAAGCGCCCGTCCGCGCGGGTAAAAACAGATTGAGCAGCATCGTGAGAAAGAAGTTTACGATCAAAATCGCCAACGCTGAATAAACCATCGCGCGCGTCGTCCCCCGCCCCACCCCCACCGCGCCTTGGTCCGCCTGCAGGCCTTGGTGGCACGAGATCAGGACGATGAGCACGCCGAAAATCAGTCCCTTGATCATGGCGATCGAAACGTCCGTGCCATCGGTGTGGCGGTTCATCTGATCGAACCAATAGGCGCCATTGACGTTGAAGGTGCGCGTCGCCACGATCCATGAGGCCAGAATGCCGAAGGCGGCGGATTCCGCGATGAGCAGTGGCATAGCGACTAACATCGCCAAAAACCGCGGCGTGACCAGATAGTCGATCGGGTGAACGCCCATGGATCGTAGAGCGTCGATTTGTTCGGTGACTTTCATCGTCCCGATTTCGGCCGCCATCGCCGCGCCGACGCGACCGGCCAGCATCAGAGCCGTCACCGATGGCCCGAGCTCGCGCAGCATCCCCACACTGACCAAAGGGCCCCCGCCGGTTTCCAGGCCCAGCGGCTTGAACTGGAACAAGGCCTGTGCCGCAAGGACCGCGCCAGTGAAAGCTCCCGTGACGATCACCACCGACTGCGAACGATAGCCCGTCTCCGCGATTTGATCGACGACCAGCCGACGGCGGATTTTTCCTTTCAGCAGCGACTCGGTCACTGCCGCCACCAGTTTTCCCAGCTCGCCCAAGTAGGTCAGGAACCTCAGAAAAACGCCGCCCAGAAACCGGATCATTACACCATCATGCCCCAAATCACACGGCATGGCAATGCAGTTGCCCCATTCGAGCTTTACTCCTCAGGCCTCAGCGCCGTTTGAAGCGCTGTTCGTACTCGCGGTGCAAGCCTTGGTGCATCGCCGCCAGCTCAGCGACGCTGAGCGGGTCGAGCACCTCGCTGGAACTTGGGTTCATTCCCAGAAAATCCTCCAAAGTCTGGATCTTGCCAATCCACAGCCCCTTTTGCTGACCCTCAACGCGGCCTTCAACGCGGCCCTTTTCAAGGCCTTCAGCTATCAGTTTTTCGGCGACGGACATGGCGTTTTTTCTCAGTTCAGGGTTTGGGGACAGCTTATGGTAGATTTTCTCCACGTCAAGGTCGCTGTCGGTGTGAAGGGCGTAGAGTAGGATCCTCTTGAGCAGACCTTCGGGCAGGGCTTCGGCGGCAGTTCCGACCAGCCAATCGAAGTACCGTGACAGCTGTCGTTCGCGCGCCAGCTTCATCAGCTGCATGACGCTGCGCAACTGGGATTCGTCCTGATCCTGCTGGGGGTCGTAGCACGTCAGGTCGAACAGGGCGTGGCGGAACTTTGGCAGAAACGGCAGCAGCCCTGCGAGCTCGCCGGGTAGTTCGAACAAGTCCTCAAACGCTGTCGAGACGTTCCAGCGCTCCGGCCCTTGGTGAAAGACAAAGGGCAGTACCGGCGGCAGTGGCAGGCCGTGGTCCTTGTGGTGCTTGAACAGGATCTCTGCGACGTAGCCCAACAGCCGCAGTGGCATCGTCGGGTCGACCGTGCTTTGGTGCTCGAAGAGTAGAAACAGCCGTGTATCCCGCCCGCCGATCTTCACCGCAAACAACAAATCCGCCTGCACCTGCTGCAGACCCGACTTTACGAACGAACTCGGCAACACTTTCAGCGTCGGCCAATCGACCTGCGCGACGATCGCCGGCGG
>Ga0194063_10000780_pt1 | contig 22331 bp, 15 predicted proteins | sample SepL3720m_MetaG_FD_155459 | JGI IMG/M metagenome (GOLD analysis project Ga0194063, IMG submission 155459) | Anoxic zone freshwater microbial communities from boreal shield lake in IISD Experimental Lakes Area, Ontario, Canada - Sep2016-L373-20m | ecosystem: Environmental > Aquatic > Freshwater...
TCTCAGCTGCTGGCCCGCACGGGTGGGCGGGCGGTTCATCTGCTCCTCCATGGCGGTGCCCGTGGCGCTGATCAGGCCATCGCCCGGGCCGCCGATCAGCTCGGCTGGTATGCGCTCTCCTTGCCGGCCGAGTGGCACCTCTATGGCCGGGGTGCTGGGCCGATCCGCAATCGCCAGTTATTGGAGCAGGCCCTGTCCGTGGCCCAGGCCCGCTGCACAGCCACATCAGCCGTGTCGGTGCTGGTGGTGGCCTTTCCCGGTGGCTCAGGCACCGCCTCCTTGGTCAAGCAGGCCCGGCGCCTGGCCTCCCGTTCTCCTGTGCCCCTTGCCGTGATGGAGGTTTCGCCGGCCATTGCCGCTCCGTCGGTTCTGGGCTGATCGCAGCGCCCCTGCTCAATCTCTCCCCGTTTGTTCCTCTGCTCCTCTCAGCCATGACCGTCCTCACAGCCATCAAGCCCGCCGCCCCCACTACCTCAGAGGCCCCCTCGCCGGGGCTGTGGCAGCTCGGGATCGAGAACCAGGAACTCACCTCCCATGTCGCCCGCCTCGCTGAGCAGCTTGATTCCGACGACGACGAAACCCGCAGCCAGGCCATCACTGAGCTGGAAGCAGCCCTGCTGCAGGAGGAGGGGCATCGGCAGGCCCTCGACTCCAAGGCTGACTCCTACTGCTGGGTGATCGAGCACCTGCGCGGCCAAGCCGCCTATCGCCAGCAGCAGGCCAAGCGACTGGTGGAACTGGCCCGCAGCGAGGAAGCCCGGGCCCATGCCCTGGAGGAGTCCCTCGTTCTGGTTCTCACCAAGCTCCAGCCCGCCGCCACCCGCTTCTCCTTCCCCCATCACGAGCTCACCTCCCGCAAGTCCCAGGCCGTCGAGATCGACGACGAGGACGCCCTCGATCCCCAGTGGCTGAGCTTCTCCACCAACAGCAAGCCGGACAAGGCCGCCATCAAGGAAGCCCTCAAGGCAGGCACGGAGATCACCGGCGCCCAGCTGATCTCCCGCCGCTCCTGGCGGATCCACTAGGGGCCAGAGGCCCCTCCTGCATGGGGCTCTGGTGCTGTTGCCGGGGCCCCTTCTTCCTGATCCCAATTCGCTCCTCTTCTCTTCTCGCTCCATCGCTTCCCATCGCCATGACCGTGTCCGCTCCTTCCTCCAACGGGGCCAGCACCACCAGCCGCCCAGCAGCTCCTCGCCCCATCCAGCGGCCGACCTCGGCCTTGGAGCTGATCCGCACCCCTGATCGGGCCGAAGTTCCTCCCGCAACAATCCACGAATCCGCCGCGGCTCCGCAGGTCCACTCGGCTCAGCCCAGCGGCTTCTCGCACGAGCAACTTGCTGCCCTTGCGGCCCCCCTCGATCGGGCCAAAGTCCGCCAACGCGAGCAGGGCCGCGGGAAGGTGGCATACCTGGAAGGCTGGCAAGTCATCGCAGAAGCGAACCGCATCTTTGGCTTTGACGGCTGGCAGCGGCAGACCATCGCCGTCCGCTGTGTTTCCCAGGCCGAGCGCGCGATCGGTAGAGAGCAGAAGCCCGGCTGGGGCGTCACCTACACCGCGCGCGTTCGCGTCACCGTCACTGCCGGGGGACGGCCTCCTTTGATCCGAGAGGGCAGCGGCGCCGGCCACGGCATCGATGTCGACCTGGGCCAGGCCCATGAATCGGCCCTCAAGGAAGCAGAGACCGACGCGATGAAGCGGGCGCTGATGACCTTTGGCAATCCGTTCGGGCTTGCCCTCTATGACAAGCAGCAGCGGCAGGTCAGTAGTGCGGCGGGCCAAGGTCAGAGCCATGGAGAGACGGCAGGGCCTCAGCGGGTAGTCGGGCCGCGATCTTCTGTGAACCAGCCGGCGCCGTTGGCTCCCGCTCGCAGTGCACCTGCAGCGGCAGAAGCGCACACCCAGGCCACGGCCTCGACTCCACCGCCATCAGCTCCGGCCGAGGCCAGCCAGGTGGCCCTCGATGCCGAGACGATCCAGCAGCTGCACAACATCCTCAGGGCTCTTCCTCGGCCCCTACTGGAGAGCCTCACCCGGGCCTTCCGCAAGCGGTTCCGGGTGCCCGACACCGCAGTGACCATCGCCGATCGGATCAGCCAGAAGTGCCACCACGACTGGATCGAGGCCTTTCTGGTGCAGCAGGCCACTGGCTTCAGCTGAAAAAAGTCCAGTCCTGCTGGGTTGTTTGACGATCGGCGGCCGACAGCACAAGACAACTGCCGGATTATCTCAAACCATTCCCGCCTCGAGCACGGGCAGTCCGTCCTCAGTGCTCTCGACCTGACCGGACCCGCCGCCCTCGATTGGAGCAGAGGCGCATCATTGTTGATTTCCCGGTTTGGATGGTGGAGTAGCACGAATTGGAGGCGTCACGACTGGAGGGACATGCACAAGTCGGTCATCAGGTTCTGGTTGGCGAAGCGAGTGGAGCGCCGCAGGGATGCGAAGAAGGCAGCACTGACATGGCTCGGCCCTCAGGTTCGGGCCTCGATGCTGCCGCGCAGTTCCGAGGCCTACGCCATCAGCTAGTGATCCTGCTGATCAAGATTCTCGAGGCCCGCCAGGCTGCGCTCCAGCTGCTCCAACAGGTTGAGGGCGTCGGCGTCGCGGTCAAGCTTGTGCAGCACCCGCGCCAGATCAGGGCGTTCCAAGTTGGTCCACCAGGCATCAGGCCCCTAGTGCTGGAGGCGGTGATCCAAGGCCTGATAGGCGAAAAACAGCGACTCCTCCAACTGGCCGGCGGCCAAGGGCGTTGACGCGGGGACGCCCGGTTGAGTTCAAACTGTCTTCTATCACTCTTGGCTATCCATGAAAACTGAGCAATCTCGAGCAACCAAGCCGACAGGCCAACTCCCCGCCGGGGTCTATTGGATTGGCGATCTGTCGTATGTCATCGAAGATTGGTTGGGCCAGGGTCTGTATAGACTTGAAGGAGTTCATACGACCAAGGAAGGCCACTCCTTCGCTAAATATGTAACGGAGCAAGGGGATGGAATCTTTGAAGATAACGACGGCGACGACTATGGATCGGACGCTGGCAATCTCGGCTGTATCCCAATCGATGCCATCGATCGAGTCTCAGACCTTGGATATCTTGTCCGCTTCCACTCGCCCTTCGTTTGTCGCTGGATTGAGGAAGGGGGCTTCATCTGTTTTGGTGATCTGGCGATCAAGACCGACTCTCTGAGCGACGCAGAGTACCCAGATGCGACGAACCTGCTGCAGGAGCAAAGTGACGAAACCAACTATGAACATGCTGCCGAGCAGCCCACCTGCACTGCATCAGCACACATCAAGATTGATCCCTATGACCTCATGGATCTGATTCTGCGCGATCTGATTCTGCGCGACGAAGCTGAGGCGGACAGCGATACGCAACTGGTGATACATGAAATCGCTGATTTACTTGCCTGTGGCGGTAGGTTGTTAGGCTATGTTGACTACGACGACGAACTTAAGGAGTCCCTGATAAGTATCTTCAACCTGGTGTTCCATTCAGGCCTGGACGAGTTCACCGACTTTTTCCGGGGTTACTTAGTGTTCCATTCAGGCCTGGAAGACAAGATCCATGACAGAAACCTGGAGGAAGGTCGAACCAAGACGGAGTTGTATGCGTTCCTGGAGAAGCTTGACTGGCCAAGAATCTTTGAGCTCTGCAGAAGGCACAGTAATGTTGACAGTGTTGCCAGACTCTTCCATACATGGACGGGGTTTGACTACTTCGCAGAGAGGGAGAGATATCCCGTGAAAGGCTGGGACGGAACGCCCAGTTGGCCGATGGAGGATGGCAAGTATCTCCTCAGTTGAATGAGGTTTTGCTGGCTCCCTTGATTCACCCCTCTATCACAGTTGTCGTCTGCATGACAGCCAAGCCCGCAGCCGCTGACGCCTTTACCATTACGCGGGCGGTTCAGGTTCAGAGGCCTGCCTCTCACCCATTGACTGACGCAGCTCCTTGGCGTTCTTCAGCAACGCCTGATCATCCTCTTCGGCGTCGCTCTTGGCTTCGAGGCTGTTCAGAACAGCATCGAGCAGTGCTGATGTCTCCGTGTAGCGATCCAGGCTGCGCCAACGCTGGGCCTGCAGGAGGGCTCAGGGCTGGCATCAGTTCACAGCGCCAGAGCCAGTTGCCCGTGGCCCAGAGTGCCCGGTGTCAACTACGTAGGCGGGCGCGCCTATCTAATCGTCGCCGAACACCCAGAGGTTCTCGCCGCGCCATGGGTGACATCCCCTCTCGCTGGACGACGGGGATTTCGGCGATCGCGGTCCGCGAAGCCGTGCAGGGGTGTCAACGGGTCTGCAGAGCAGCCTCCATCGGCCAGCCGCTCGGCGCCTGGCGGTCCGGTCCATTACCCAGCGGTATCTCGAAAAGCTAGTCGGTATCTCGATGATGCCTGCTTATCTTGTGCATGAAGTGGGATTGCTTCGACTGCATGGAGCCTGGAATTCTGACACTTGCTCACGTCAGATTAATTGATGCTTGACTACTGGTCCTCTGTGATTATGCTCGCCGCGATAGTGCAAATTTGTTCGACAATCGGAGCAATAGCCTGGATCTCGCTCTTTTTTATGCTTGTGCTGGCGAGCCTTGACCTAAGACTGCGCTGCCACCATTCCGAAATCATACGTGCAATCCTCGGGTCTTTATCGGCAAGCGCTTGTAGCGCCTCTGCTATCTCAATGGAAAGATCTAGAGCGTCTTCGCTCCTGCCTGTAATGACAAGGCAATTCGCAAGCACGCATGCAGACTGAATTAAGTGCGTGGGAGCATCAGGAAGGGACATCTTGAATAATTCCCTTTCCGTCGAGCGAAGCTCAATCGCCGCTTCGATGTCCCCCAGTGCATCCTTCATGGTCGCCAGGTTATTTAGGCTATCTAAAACGTGCTCATGGCCTTTTCCAAATATTCTGATTCTATCAGTCAAGCATTGCTCCATCAGCTCAGCTCCTCGCTCTTGGTTGCCAGCACTAAACTCTTCCAACGCCCAATTGTTCAAAGTCACGAGTGTGTGGATGTGCTCCCTGCCTAACACCATGGCCCTTGTTTTGTAAAGGGTCTTGTGCTCTTTAAGCAGGTCGATCGATGTCGACCATTCATCACTCCTTGAGTCCGATACAGCCAGCAGCCAATTATTTCTATAGGAAAGCGTAGTCGGATGATTCTCGCCAAGCCTTTTCGCCGATTCGTCTAGGGCCAAGGAAAGAGCATCCATTGCCTCTCTAGGCCTAAATTGCTCTCCAAGCACGATGCCAAGCATATTGAGACCCGAGACCTTATCAACGGTCGCATCTCCCATTAAACGTCCATCGATAAACTGTGTCCGGATCGCATCTTCGCATTCTTCAATGAGAACGAGATATCTTCTAATAGATGTCTCCGCCTCTGCATATTTTCCGCTCAGGTAGCAGGCTTGTGCATGCTTGTGAAGTGATATGCACAATAGTGGTATACCCTCATTGCTCTCCTGGCTGGCGAGTGTAATGCAGTTATCGAAACAAAGAATCGAAGCCGAGCCAGGCCTACCACTCTTGAGCGCCAATTCCCCGAGTGATGCCCATAGCGAAAGGGATTCCCGCTGGTCAAGCATTTCTATAGATGCCGAGCTGATCAGACCCTCTATGCCCTCGAACAAGTCTCGAATAAGCTCTTCCGCACCTTCGCTACTTATATTGACAGTTAAAGTCTCAAGTATCTCAGCAGGACCCACGTCCTGGATGATCCGAGCCGAAATGGCTGGATCCAGGATGTAATCCTTGATCTGACAATGAAGATCAGCCATTGCTAGTGAAAAGAAGATATTGACCGATCCATTGTCATGCCAACTACCTTTTGCCACTAACTCTTTGGCGAGATTTCGGTAGGCATGCTCTCTCATGGACTTTGTAGGTAAATAGCGATCCTCCACCGCTCTCCGCAAATATTCATGCCCAAACACCAGCCGTTTGCCATTGCGCCCCAGTGCCTCCTCCAGCGCCAGATCAATCGGAGCCCACTGCAAGGGCGTTAATCCGGTAATCGCCAGCAGCTCCGATTCGCTCAGGCCGGCGCGGCTAGCCCAGAGGGCGGCGAGGGATTGCTGCAGAGCTACGCCATGGCCGTCGGCTTCGAGGCGCTGGAGAACGCGTTCGTAAAGCTGATCAGTGCTGCTGGCCGTGAGGTAGTAATCAAGCTGGCTCTCCAGGGTTTCGTGGCGGCCGCACTGGCGCAGCTCCTCCAACAGCACCCGCAGAAACAAAGGCGATCCCGCCTGGGGGTGGACCAGCAGCCTGTCGCCCAGGCCGGCCTCAATCTGCTTGGTGTATTGACCCAGGTAATCCCTGATCAGCTGCTGCTGATGCAGTCCTTGCAGGGGCTCGATCGTCAGATCGGTGTAGTTGTGCTCCTGCAGGATTGACCGGGCCGAGCAGTCGAGGGCGCTGGTCAGCACATGCACCCCCACGGGCAGCGATACAGGCAGCCAGGGCAGCGCCTTTTGATCATCTGGAGCCAGACGGTCAAGCCCATCCAGCACCCAGATCCAGCGGTGGCCAGTATTGCGGCACCAGCGGGCGAGATCCTGGAGAGTTTCGGTCACCTTGGCGGTGAGTCCCCATAAGTCATCCGGCACCTTGATTGCTTCGCTGATCAGCTGGTGCTCCACCAACAGCCGCGAAGCGGTTTCGAGCATCCTTGCCAGCAGCGGCCGGACGCCATTGGCGTCATTGCTGCAGCCCAAGTGGTGGACATGCACCACGTCCTGAGGGTGTGCCTGCTGATGGGCAGCCATCCAGTTGGCAATCAGGGCGCTCTTGCCGGCGCCGGATTCCCCGGTAATGACAATCTTCTGCTCGCCTGCCTGAATCCAGTCCTCCAGCTGCTGGATGTACCCCTCACCGCCGAGATAGACCCCCAGCCGCGACTGGCGGTAGCTGGCATGCTTACGGGCCTCCCGCTCTAGGGCATCGGACTGATCGAGATCCGGATACAGCTCCTCGATCAGGACCCAGAGGTTTGCCTCAATCTGCTCGGCGATCGCCTGGGGATCCGCCAGGTTCTCCGACACAGGAAAGCCGCTGTTGCGGATGCGGTGCTTGAGGTCGGTGAGCTTGGCTTCTTCCTCAGGGGTGTCGCAAACAAAGCCGGGTTCACACTGGGAGCGACTCCAGGCCGGGTCGCGAAAGTAAAAGAAGGCCCGCCCGGCCATCTCCTTATCGTTGAGCACCCCGTGCAGGATCTCCAGCTCGGTGACACTGGCGCCGCCCTGGTGATCCCTGATCCACTGCAGCTGCTCCCGCTCGAACAGCTCATCGGGATAGTCGCTCGGCTGGGGCGTCCACCCATAGCGCTCGCCCAGCATGCCGATGAAGTACGGGCGGCAGCGCTCGATCTCCGCCAGGCAGATGCCGATCACCTTGCCCTGCTGGCTTTCCTCTTCCGTGATCCCCCAACGCAGATCCACATCCACGATCTCCACCCCCCGCTCCCTGGCCTTGCGCCGCAGCTCCGGGAACACCTGCTTCACCAGCAGGTCCCGCTCCGCCATGAAGTCGCGGAAGGTGCTCGACAGAAATACCCGTATGATTTGCTGGTCCCGCCCAGCAGCGGCTGGATGTCCAGCTGGCGAGGTGGGGGAGCTCATGCTTCAGGTAGTCCCTTTTCGATGAGCAGCAACAGCTCAGCGGCGTCGCTGATCAGCTGACGATCGTCATCATCAAGGTCGTCTTTGCGGGCAATGCTTGTCTGCAGCTCCTGCAGCAGGGCAGTTGCTTCTGGGTTGCGCCGCAATTTGTGCAGCACCCGCGCAAGGTCAAGCCTTTCAAGGTTGGTGAACCAGGCATCAGGCCCCTCATGCTGGAGGCGGTGATCCAAAGCCTGCTGAGCGAAAATCAGCGACTCTTCCAGCTTGCCGGCCTCCTCGAGGGTCTTGGCCAATCCTCCGAGGGCGCGGCCAATGTCGAAGTCACCGGGCTCAAGTACCTCCTGACTGGCAGTCACGAGCCTGCGGAACAGGGCCTCCGATTCCTCCAGCTCACCAGTGGCACGCAGATCGATCGCCAAATGGTTGATCGATATCAGGGTGTCGGGGTCGGCATCGCCATTTTGCTGGATGCAAAAGGCCAACTCACGGCGGCGCAGGGGGATCGCTTCGCTGTGCCGATCCATGGCGCTCAACGTCCACGCCAGCCCATAGGCCATATGGATCGTGTCGGGATGGTCGGGGCCACGGCTGATCTCCAGGCTGTGCAGGCCCCGGGTGTAGAGAACTTCTGCCTCCTCGAGGCTATTCAACTCGCGCAACACCGTGGCCAGGCCGTACAGGCTCAGGATCGTGGATGGATGATCAGCTCCTGAGATTTGCTCATGGCCCTGCAGGCAGCGCCGCCAGAGCGGTTCGGCGTCCTCCAGCCGGTCCAGGAGCTCATAAAGCTGGGCCTGATTGCTGAGCTGGATCAGCACCTCGGGATCGTCGCTGCCCCGTTCCTTCTCCAGCGCCCGTTGCACCTTCTGCGACAGGGCGATCGCCTCCTCGTGGCGCTCGAGACTGGAGAGGGCATCCAGCACGCGGGCGACGGTACCCAGCGTACTGTCGTCCGTTGGGCCCAGTACCCGTTGCTGCCGTGTCAGGCAGTCCTGTAGGAGATCAAGACAGGCTTCCGGTTGTCCGGCATAGAGCAGGTCCACCCCCAGAGCCTTCTGTGAGAGAAGCGTTCCGGGGTCATCAACACCCCGCTCGCGTTGGCACCAGGCCAGTTCGATGCGGCGAAGCTCGATGCTTTCGTCGTAGCGCTCAAGAGCAGTGAGGCAATCGGCCAGGTCGTAGCGGCTGGCCATGGTGGAGGGGTGCAATTCGCCCAGGGTTTCGATCCTTCCTGCCAGGCATTTGCGGTAGAGCGGTTCGGCAGCTTCGGGGTCATCGTTGTCTTCCAGGTCACTGGCCAGAGAACTGATGGAGGTGAGAGTGCCGACAGCACGGTCTCCAAGTTCCCGGCGGCACCAGCTAAGTTCAGTCCGCCGGAGTTCGATGGCTTCGTCATAGCGCTCCTTATCAGAAAGCAGATTGGCGAGTGCATAGCGGATGTCGTTGGTGTCAGCATGATCAACGCCCAGGGTCTTCTCCAGCCCTTCCAGGCAACGCCTGTAGAGAGCCTCAGCCTGGTCGAGCTGCTCGAGCTCTTCATGCACGACGGCCAGATTGCGCAGTTGCTTGAGCGCTGTGGGGTGCAACTCTCCAAGCTCGGTCACAAGTGTTTGATGAAGTGCCTGCAGCAGCTCAACGCCTTCCTGTTGTCTGTTGAGAGCAGAGAATGCCTCCAGCAGTGATGGCACGGTGGCGAGAGTATCGTCATGGCTGGACCCGAGAAGCTCCTGCCGTTGCTTCAGACAATCCTGCAACACGTCTAGAGCCTCTTCAGGTTGTTCAGCTGCCAGTAAGTCGCGGCCCAAGTCATGCATGGAAATGAGCATGGACTCTGGATCGACTTCCTCATCTCCTTGGCACCAGGACAGCTCGATGCGTCGTAGGTCGATCGCTTCGTCATAGCGCTCAAGACTGCTGAGGCAGCAAGCCAGGTCGTAGCGGCTGGCCATGGTGTCGGGGTGCACGTCGCCCAGGGTTTCGATCCTGCCGTTGAGGCACTCGCGGTAGAGCGGTTCGGCGGCATCGGGATCAGCGTTTGCCTCCAGGTCGCTGGCCAGGGCGCTGATCGAGATCAGGGTTGTGGCATGGCGATCACCACGGGCCTCACGACGCCAGGCTAGTTCGATGCGGCGGATTTCAATGGCTTCCTCATAACGACCCAGGCTGCTAAGGCAGCAAGCAAGGTCGTAACGGCTGATCATGGTGTCGGGGTTCTCATCGCCTAAGGTTTTGATCCTGCCAGTAAGGCACTCTCGGAAGACTGGTTCGGCGGATAAGGGATCACTATTGTCTTGGAGATCTTCGGCCAGTGACTTCATGGCAACGATAGAGGCTTTATCCAAATCTCCATGCTGTTCGCGGCACCAGTCAAGCTCTCGCAAGCGAAGTGGAATTGATTTATCAAAGCTGCCAAGCCTTGAGAGTGTGTCTGCAAGGTTGGAAACGATATTCAATGTGATATCGTGCATCTTGCCGTATTTCTTTTCGCAGAGCGAAAGGCATTCCCCATACAGGCTTGCGCCCAGCTCGGCGTTCCCCCCATAATTAACTTTGCAAAATGCAAGATTGCTCATCCCCTTGATGTGTTCATTTGACAATGGGTCTTTTCCCTTGTGCGCTTCAACAAACGCCTCCCAGCACTTGGATTCTTCGTCAAGCATTCCAAGTTGGTTGTAGCACCACGAAAGCATATGCATTAGATCAAGAGTATTATCTCCATAAAGTGCTATTTCAGCGTTTACGGCGGCTTCCAGAAGAGGTCTTGCAGACTTATGATCTTGCATATTAGACAGAAGATCGCCTAATTGACTCAGGAGTGCAAGTGTTTGAATGTGGTGATCACCGAAGTGCTCTCTTGATTGCTCGAGACACCTATGGTAGAGGGTTTTAGCTAGCTCGTAATCTTCCCTGCTTGCATATATACATGCAAGAATGCTTCTCGGATGGATTAAGGCGGGATGCTGAGACCCGTACCTGGCTTTTGCACTCCTTAGGGCTTCGCGAGCATATTTCTCTGAAATATCAAAATTACCTATTTCGCCATGGGCCTGGGCAAGAACTTCCAATATTGATCGCTGCTTGTCAATGTCCTCACCCCAAAACCGTGAATCCGCAATTAGTGGCTCAAGCTCAGCGATAGCGCTCTCATAGTCTTCCTGCATGCACAACACTACAGAATATCTATATCGGGCGTCACACAGCTTAACCCCACTACTCCCAAAAATCGATTCGGAGACTGTCTTTATCTTTTCATGTGTCTTGATTGCCAATGCTGTGTCATTAACATGCTGAGATATTGAAAACATGCGATTCAGTGCGTCGAGGACAGGTTTACTCTTGAATCCATAGATAGCAGTTAGCTTTTCAACTTCGTAATCACAGAGTGCACTTGCCTGAGCATAGTCTGAATTCTCAATTAGTGATTGAATGCCTTCTCCAAGGAGATAGAAAGTGCGCTTTTCATCGTCAACCTTGCTTTCTCGTGAAATCTCGAAAGCGAGAAGCCTCGCCTTCATAGGCACGATGCCTGTAATATCAATTATCTCGCACAGTCTTGCGACTCCTGACAGATATCCGATCAGCAGACTATCGGGGTCTGGCTGCTTCTTGAAATACTCTATATCTTCTTCAAAGCTAGGCTCAATCATGTCTGCCAATGATAAGCGTGCGGGGCGTACATTAGATTCTTCTTCCTCAATCGCGAGGAAATGCTTCTTTGCTCTCCGCCAGTATCCAGCAATATCCGACTGTCCGCAGTAATTATAAATCGCAATCAGAAGGCGTGGGCAGCGGAATAGCTGCCAAAGATTGTTCCAGTCACGCGCTTCAAGCCACTGCCATGGAAGCTCTGTGTAGCACCTTTCATCGTATTGGGGTAGGTTAAAGAAGTAATTTGCAAGTCGGTGATGGGCGTTATTCCTGTGCGTTTCCCCTGGTAGGTATCGGTTCTTAATTGCATTTCGCAAATAATCATGTCCAAGCTTTAGCAATCCAAGGCTGCGCTCCAGTGCTTCTTGTAATGCTAGATCAATCGGCGCCCACTGCAACGGCTTCACTTTGGTTATTGCCAGCAGTTCCGTCTCACTCAACCCAGCGCGGCTGGCCCAGAGGGCAGTCATCACCTTCTGAACCGGCTCGCGGCCCACATCCAACTCGAGCCGCGCCAGCACCTTGGCGTAGAGGGCATCTACGGAATTGGCCTTGAGATAGTCCTCCAGCTGCTCGGTCAGCGTCTCGTGGCGGCCGCAGACCCGGAGTTCATCGAGCACCACTCGCAGAAACAATGGTGAGCGAGCCGGCTCATGCTTGAGAATCTTCGCCTCAAGCTCGGGCACCAGGGTCTTGTTGTAGCGCCGCATGGTGGCCTGGATCAGAGCCCTCTGCTCCGTGGGATCTAGTGGGCCGATCTCCAGGGTGGTGTAGTTCCGTTGCTGCAGGATTGTGCGGGCCTGGCAGTCCAGCGCGCTGAACACCACATGCAGGTGGGGGAATAGTTGCAGCGGCAGCCAGGGCAGCGCCTGCTGGTTCTCTTCTGGCAATCGGTCGAGGCCGTCGAGCACCCAGATCCAGCGGCGGCCGTGCCGCTTGCACCAAGTGCTGAGTTGGCTGAGGGTGTCGGTGACAGTTTTGACCAGCTCCCAGTAGTCCTGGGGTACCTTGATCGGTTCGCTGAGTTCCTCGGCCATCAGCTTTGAGGCCGCCTGCACCAGGCGCGCCAACATCGGCTCGAGCGCATTGGCGTCATTGCTGCAGCCCAGGTGGTGGGCGTGGAAGACATCCTCTAGATGCTGCTGCTGATGCCGCTCCATCCAATTGGCGATCAGGGCGCTCTTGCCTGCTCCGGATTCGCCGGTGATCAGAATCCTTTGCTCACCAGTGGCGATCCACTGCTCCAGTTGAGACACCTTCACGCAGGCGGTGCCGCCGTCTTCATAGAGATCGGTACGGGCCCGGCGGTAGCTGGCGTGTTTCCGCTCTTCCCGCTCCAGGGCATCGGGCTGATCCAGCTCTGGGAACTGTTCCTCGATCAGGGCCCAGAGGTCGGCGCCGATTTTGTCGGCCAAGGCCTCGGGATCCAGCAAATCCTCCACCAACGGAAAGCGGCTGCTGCGGATGCGTTGCTTCAGATCGGCGAGCTTCTCCTTTTCCTCGTCGTTGTCGCAGACAAAGCCGGGCTCCGTCTGCCTGCGGCTCCAGGCCGGGTCGCGGAAGTAGAAGAAGGCGCGACCAGCCATCTCGGGCTCGCGCAGCACCCCATGCAGGATCTCCATTTCGGTGACGCTGCGCTGGCCGAGGTGCTCCTCCACCCAGGCCTCCTCGGCGAGCACGGCGCGGTTGTCGTCGTCATTCGGCGGCACCCAGCCATAGCGATCGCCGAGCATGCCGATGAAGTAAGGCCGGCAGCGCCTGATCTCAGCCAGGCAGATCGGCAGCACTTTGCCCTGCCGGCTCTCCTCCTCGGTGATCCCCCAGCGCAGGTCCACCTCCACCACCTCCACACCACGCTCACGCGCCTTGCGCCGCAGCTCCGGGAACACCTGCTTCACCAGCAGGTCCCGCTCCGCCATGAAGTCGCGGAAGGTGCTCGACAGAAATACCCGGATCTCCCGGGAGTCAGGGCGGGTCTCGGCGGTGCCTGGGGTCATCAGAGATATAAAACCAGGGAATGGGGCAAGACTGGCGCTGGCCGTGGCTCCAACCCTAGTTCGGATAGCGATTCAGCCGATCCTGGATCGCGCGAACAACGAGCAGAAGGATCATTGCATCCTGCTGTCGTAGGTCCAACGCCGAATGATCGTGGCCAGCAACAGGGCGCAGGCAGGGTGCCTGGGGTTGATCAGCAGATTGCTCTCCTCCGGCACGATCACAGAAGGCACCTCCGCCAGCAGGGAGCGCTGCGATGCAAGCCAGCGATCGCCCCAGTCGCTCGAGGCCACTCCGCTCGGAGTTGCATCCCAACAGGGCAGATCGGGCGGGTTCAATCTGGTGCGTTGCTGCCATTGCTCCGTGGGGACATCGATGGCCACAAGCCAGCGCTGCAGCGGTAGCCCCGCATCACCGCCGACGTGCACCAGGGTTTCTAGGCAGCACAGGGCAATGCTGCTGGAGCAGTAGACCACCAGAACCCCGTGGGAGTTCCACCGGCCTGGATCACCAGCAGATCCATTGCCGCTGAGGTCATCGGCACGCCAACTGGGCCCCTGGGTGGCGATCCGCCAGATGCGTTGGGCGCCACTCACATGTAAGAGCCGGAGCGCTGGGCACCGATCAGTCGGCCGACCTGTTCGCGGCCTTCGGCGGTATCCATGACGGATGCGGGGAGCTCACCGCCCAGGACTCGGTTGGGACGCTGCAACCAGTCGGCCAACCAGCGGCCGGCCTCAAACGGGCTGCCATCGCCGCAGTCGCGCACCACCGTCTCCACCTGCCCGATCAAACGTTGCAAACCCATCAGCCGTTCGGATTCATCCGGGCTGAGCAGGCTCCGCTTGAGCAGCTTGCGGTTCACGGTGGAAAGCTTCAGGCCCAGGAGCTCGCAAAGGGCGCTGCGGTTCAGATCCGTCGCAGCTTCCGTGTGGCGAAGCCAGCTGGCTGGCACCCCGCGGCGCACCAAGTCGATGCGCTCAGCCAAAGGAGCCTCGTACCACTGCAGGGGCGAGGGCATAGGCAGATCTTCAAGGCCCGCATCAGCCGGGATCGAGGCAATAACCATGAAACCTCGCTCAAGCGAGACTCTAGGCTAACTCATCTGAGCGAGCCAGGATGCCGTGCCCAGAAGATCCACAGGCACCAGCCGCCAAGCCGTGCTGCTGCGACCGGCACCATGGAGCCGAGAACACCTAATTCAACAGCAGTTTGTGCTACCGGACGAAATCGCGAAAAGTGCTGGAGAGGAAGATGCTGATCTCGTCGCCACACCTGGGGCGGCGGGGCCGTGACTTCTGCATGCGGGTGCATGCAGGCTTTGCATAGTCACCTTGGCGAGTCCGTGCTATTTTTCAGGGTGCTTATAGTTCGGCACTTCAGGCAGCTCAACTCATGACCCAAGAGACCAGCAAGACAAAAGATCCGAAGTGGGATGAGTTGATGGCTGTTGCCAAGCAAGCGATTGCCGATCAGTGCGACATCACGCCAGATGAGGTCAGAGTCGATGAAGATGGGGATATTGCCTATGACCAACTGGAAAGCGCCGTCGTCTTCCTTGGAGCAGAGACTGAGCCACCAGCTTTTATTTTCAAGTCATTGGTTCTGAGTGAAGTCGAAGAAAAACCACTCGTCCACGAGATCTTGAATGAACTTAACAAAAATGTGAAATTGGGCACATTTTTCTTAATGGACGGAGATGTATACTTCAGCTACACCCTTCTAGTGGACAACCCAACTCCTGAGCTGGTGACCTCTGCATTGCAAATAGCCCTCGGCATCGCAGATCATTACGACGATGGGCTTAAGTCGAGACTCGGTGGCGAGAGGTACATTGAGGAAGCCGAAGATGAAATTGAAGTCTAAGACGGGCGAATGATCGAAGTGTTTCGCAGGTTGCTGGCCAACGCAATGCTTGACCAGCAATCAAGTGGTACACCTTGGTCACCTTGGGGTTACAACAAAGGTCAATGATTGGCTTTTGCGGTATTGGCACCCTCTCTGACTACATCCTCAACCAATGCTCATTCCCAAAATCAGCAACGCTACGCTACTGATTCTCTTCGGCCTATTGCTGGCTCCCCTGTCACCGCTGCGCGCCCAGTACGTGCCACCCCATCCAGGCAGCTGTGGCAGTGGCTTTCTCTACTCCGCTGGTGTCTGCGTGCCGCGCAATGGTGGCGGCAATGCCTATGAGCCACCTCATGCCGGATCCTGTGCCACAGGATTCACCTACTCCGCCCGGGTGTGCGTCCCCCGCGGCGGCGGAGCGATCAACGCCTATCAGCCGCCCAACCCCGGCAGCTGCGCCACCGGCTTCAGCTACTCCTCAGGCATGTGCGTGCCAAGACGCTGAGGGCGCCTACAAAGTGCTGATTAGTAGAGGTTCTCTTCGAAGGGTGAGAAGCGTATCCACTTTCCACGAAAATAACCAAAAATCTAGATATCCTCATACTTCTCTTGGTCAGCTATCAAAACTTCATAACACAGGAACCGGAGAGTATCAACAGATTCGCCACTGTAGCGGTGCGAGTAGGTAATCTCAAGGTCTAACGTATTGATGTCTTCGTCATCATCTGGCTCACAGTTGACTATGAGCCCGTTTTCTCCGACCTCTCCTTCAATAGCTTCCTCTAGGCTGACTCCAAGAATTTCCAGGGGGATGAAAGCAATAGTTGCTGTGTCAACAAGCAGGCAATCGCCATAAACTGGTGTGCCTGACTCAATCTGACATCCATCGTCATCGATAGCATCTCCGCATTCATTTAGGTCATAGACGCGAAAGCCCCCATCTCTACCTGTTCCAATACTGATGACGCTGTGCCCAAGAAATTTAAAGGACGTCTCCTTGTTTTCCTGAAAGGATTCCCATTGATCTTCTAATACATAGAAGGGGTCGCCGACATAGTAAACTCCAGCTGGCAGGGCGTAAGATTGCCGAGTTATTCTATTGTCAGGGTGATCGACTTCCGCTCCATCCACATACATCAGTACCCGCTCATAAAGGCCGCCGACGTTCAAGAGCTTGCAAATATCACCGATGCTCATCAGCGATTCATTGCCCTTGACATCAGTCTTAACTAGCATTGGAATCTTTACTTTGTACCTAATTCGCCCATCCTCCAAGCGGCACTCTTCGGGGTCAAGTTTTTCATAATCATCGATAGAGTGCTTCTTGAGATACAGGACGTACCATGAATTATCCCTGGCCTTGTGTTGGCTAATGTTGGGAGCACCATGGCGACTGGGAGGTTTGACTTCATTGCCATCCACGTACATCTGAAGGCGCAGACATCGACTATAAGGAATTTTGTAGCACCTGAAGACATCGCTGACATCCATAAACACCTCGTTTTCCTCGGTGCTAGCGATGCTGAGAAGGACGGGTAATTTGGCTTTATAGCGCATGCTGCCATCATCTCTTATGTACGATACAGGATCAAGAATGGCATATTCATCCTTCGAGTACGCTAAGACGTGCAAGACATACCAAGAATTGTCCTTTACCCTGTGTTGTACATTGTTTGGCATAACAATCAGCGAGGTAGCCATCGTTTTTGTCCATTGATTTATAGTTTAAATCGTGCCCAGTTGTTTGTCAAGACAAGGTCGATGGTGGCGTCGCGGCCAGAATGGGCTGTTCCTCTCACACGAATCAAGGAGCGTCCGCTTGGAAGCTTGGCGACGGCTATGCGCGTCAGAGACCTACTTAAAGCAGGTAATTGATGGGCTCTTTTATTATAGTTTCAGCTACTCCGCTGGCATGTGCGTGCCAAGGCGCTGAGCGCGACACAATGGCAGAGCCCCCGGCTGTGCAGGATGGAGTTTTCCGCCATGCCGGTGGCGAGCGGCCCATGTTGCTGAATGCCTTCGATCCGGTGCAGCGTCGCACGATGCTCCTCAGAAACCGCTGAAGTCAACCCCCAGGGCCCATGGCTCATCTGATCTCGCCCATAGTCGAGATCAGCATCTATTGAATGCCCGTCGTTGGCCTCATTTCGTCTTCGGCAGAACCTCTGCGTATTTCTTCTGATCGGCTATCAACACTTCATAATTCAGGAACCGGATACTATCGACAGATTCCTTATTGTAGTGAAACGAGTAGATAAGCTCAATGCCTAAGATATCGCTATCTTCGTCATTGCCAGGCTCACAGTTGACAATGAGCCCATTTTCTCCGACCTCTCCCTCAATGGCTTCCTCTAAGGTAACACCAAAAATTTCCAGGGGAATGAACGCAATAGTTGAGGTGACAACTTTTAGTGCATCTTTACATACAGCTGTACCGGCCTGAGCCTCGTTTCCATTGTCGTCGAGAGCGTCTCTAGATATTTTTAAGTCATAGATGGGAAAAGACCCATTGCTACCTGTTTTAATACTGATGACTTGATGCCCCCAGAACTTGAAGAGCATCTCATCATTACATTCACCGAATTGCGATAATTCTTTGTCGCTCAAAACATGGAAAGGGTCGCCGACATAGTAGGCTCCAACTGGCAAAGAGTAGGATGGACGGATTGTTTTATTCTCAGGGCTCTCTGCTTCTGCTCCATGCCCTTTCAAGAGAGAGAGCTTTTTCTGGAAGTCTTTAGATACTGTCCAGGCAATCTCTAGAGGTATAGAGTTTTTAAATGAGAGTTCGAGATCACCTTGATGATCGATTTCTGATCTGAAGAATTTAACAATATTTTGACACAATTCAGAGTATCCTTCGAAAGAGGCAACCTCACGAGATGCTGCAGCATCCAGCCAGAATAAGCATAACCGATTTATTTCATCGAGATCTGCTTCCATCTTTAGTTTTTTCAATTCAAGAATATTGTAGAGGACGATGGAGTTATATTCCTTGCCGAGCTTCACTTGCTTCTTCTTGGTGGCAATCTCTGGGCTGCCAACGTAGAAAGTTAAAAGGTTGGGTGTATATTCGAATAGGATGCATGGCTCCGCGTCCAAGGGCATGGGCTTAGGTGGTCTGCTCCTCCCGGAATTTCTTAGACGTGGATAAATAAAATTATCACCGTACAGTTCTTCAATTACAAATAGGATTATTTCACTATTTTCGACCCGGTTTCGCTTAAGTGTTTCCATAATGATACAGTCCCATGGATCGTCTTCGCAATTGAGAGGATTGTCATCCTGTTGATCAATCAGGATTTCAACAGTACTATTATATTTACTTCTGCAGAAGGCTGTGAATAGCTCAGGCAAACCATCATCCCCAGGATCGCAGCTCTCGATTAACGCCAAGAACCAATCAGAATACTTAAGGAAGTACGAAATCTTTTCGTTGTCACTTAATTGATTGAACTCTTTCCTCAAAAGAATCGCTTGTTTTTCCATGCTTCCTCAATGCTTTAAGCACATTTTACTCCATGCCAGGGAGATACTGCAAAAGATGTTCAGGCCGACATTAGAAGGCGGATGTGCCCGCCTCGCAGCCAAAGCATGGTTTGTATTGGCCAACTGCTTTACCAACCCGGCCGAGGCCCATGAGCGGGTACTATTAATAAATTGATGGTTATAGGGAATGCCCGAGAAGAACACTATAATAGTCCGGGTCTGCGTCCCACGCGGCGATAGAGCGATCAACGCCTATCAGCCGCCCAATCCCGGCAGTTGCACCACCAGCTTCAGCTACTGCTCAGGCATTTGCGTGCCCAAGCGCTGAGCGCGCTACAGGGGCATAGCCCCCGCCCGGGCAGGATGGGGTTCGTTGCCTTGCCGGTACCGAGCGCCCATGTTGCTGAACGCCTTCGATCCGGTGCAGGGGCGCACGGTGATCCTCAATGCCGGCGACCTGTTCGCCGAGGCGATCGACGTCGATCTGCTGGTGATCTCGGCCTGGGACGGCTTCTACCAGCCGCAGGCAGGCAGCATGATCGCCACTCTGAGGGAGCGCTGCGGCCTGGATGTCGGATCCCTGCCACGGAAGCTGGACCTGACGGCGGCCGAATCCATCCGCGCCTGGATCACCCCGAACCTGGAGGACCTGCCGCAGCCGCCGCAGTGGCCGGCCGAGTCGTTCACCCGCTTTCGCCGCATCGCTGTGGTGGAGAGCCCCCGCTTGCTGCCGGATGGGGAAACGGAGCGACCGGTGTTTCAGCAGTTGTTCCGGTTGCTAGCGCTGTTGCCCCTCTATGGCATTGAGGTCCAGTCCGTGGCGACGCCCTTGCTGAACACCGGCCGTCAGCAGGCCACTCCCGATCAGCTCTATCCGGCCCTGATCCGCGCCATCAGCACAGGCTTCCGCCACATCCCCGACATGAAGCGTCTGGTGATCGTCGATCACAAGCTCGAGGAGATGGAGAAGCTGCATGAGGTGATCAACCGCCAGCTGCGTCGCTCCAGCGTGCAGCGGCGGGTGTTGACGCTGGATGAACAGAAGCAACTGCAGCTCAGCCAGCTGCGCAGCGAACTGCTGGCCTTCCAACAAGCCACAGATGACCTGGAGATCAAGCGGGAAATTGCCGGCCTGCTGCATGAACTCAACGGCGAAAGCGTCACGATCGTCACCCTTGGGGTCAGCGCCAGACGTCTGGTTGAACGCCTGGTGCAAAACAAACTGCATCGGCGCGGATCCGGCCTGAGCCTCTACCAGGGCATCAATCTGTTGCAGGGTTCGGTCAACGCCTGGACGATCAGCTGTCTGCATCAGGTGCGGGTGTTTGGCAACTGGATGGCCCATGCCGATCAGGGCGACGGCAGCGATGGGCTCACATCACGCGAAGTCAGCCATGACGACATGGTGGCGATGTTGATGGCCCTGCTGCGGGTGCTGCGGGATTATCCCTGGCCGATTGGGCCTGGTCATAGCCGGATGAGCAGAAAGGGGAGCAGGGATTAGGTTCGGTTCTGAACCTGGAGATGATAGAAAGTGGAGGCCCTTGTGTGAGCTACGGATGAATTGGATAGATCACCTGACCAGCCTGTGCGTCATCACGCTGAATCACCTTCGATTGCTGCTCTCAAGGTAGTGGCATCTGCCAGCAACTGCTGTTCAACGTCACTGAGCTCGTTTTTTGAATTGAGGCTGGCGTCTAGTTGATTGAGCAGAAGCAGCGCCTCCGGGTCGCGTTCCAGCTTGTGGAGGACTCCGGCGACATCGAGCCGATTGCGATTGGTGTAAAAACTATCGGGGCCTTCGTATTCCAGGCGTTGGTTCAGGCATTGTTGGGCATAATCCAGGGCTTCATCCAGTTTGCTGGCTGCTTCTAGGGCCTTGGCTAACTCGCTAAGCGCACGTCCGATGTCGAAGTCTCCAGATTCTAGCACCTCTTGGTTGGTTGTCACAAGCTCACGGAATAGAGATTCCGCATCTTCCAACTCGCCAATTTGGCATAAATCAACAGCCAGCTGGTTGATCGATACCAATGTGTTGGGGTCGGAGTCTCCATTCTCCTGCCGGCACCAGGCCAGCTCACGGCGGCGTAGAGGGATGGCCTCCTGATGCTGGCCAAGTTGCGACAGAACTTCGGCAAGCTGATAGGCGGTGTTGAGCGTCTCCGGGTGATCCAAGCCGAAGGTCATTTCCCGTCCTAACAGGCATTGACGCCAGAGTTTGGCACTGGCATCAAGCTGATTGAGCTCCTCATGCAAGGAGGCCTGATTGCCCAGCTCGACCAGCACATCCGGATGGGACTCACCCAGTTCCTGCTTGAGCGATTGCCAGGTGGCCTCACTCAGTGCGATCGCCTCAGCCTGCCTGCCAAGGGCGGAAAGTGCTTCCAAGACACTAGTGTGAGTGATCCGACTGTCATCATGGGCAAGCCCCAACGTTGCCCGTCGCCTTTGTAGGCACTCCGTCAGCACCTCAAGAGCTTCCTCCGTTTGATCATCGGCAAGTAAATCACAACCCAGCGCATGCATGGAGGCCAGCGTGCCTGAATCTGTATCGCCTTCGGTGCGCTGGCACCAGGCCAACTCAACACGCCGGAGTTCGATAGCCTCGCTGTAGCGCTCCATCGCACTAAGGCAGCTCGCCAGTCCAAAACGGCAGGCCATGGTGGAGGTGTCGTCATTACCCAATGTAGCCAACCTTCCCTGAAGCGCGCCCCTATAGAACTGTTCGGATTCCTCCAGTTCGTCGTTGTAGAATAGATCTTTGGCAAGACGCTGAATAGAGGTAAGAGTTCCAGACGCCTGAGGTCCATCGCGCTTGGAAGCTATCAACAATTCGATTCGGCGAATCGGGATTGACTCTGCGTAGCGCTCCAAATCAGACAGCAGATTAGCGAGTGCATAACGTGTCGTGTTGGTGTCGGGGTGCTCGCGGCCTAGCAGCCGATCACGACCTTGCAGACAGCGGTTGTAGAGAACTTCGGCCTGTTCGTAGTTGCCCTTGTCCAAATACAACTCAGCCAGATTGCCGACGGTGGTGAGGGTGGAGGGGTGCTCGCGGCCGAGTAGACGCTCTTGCGACTCCAGGCACCGCTGGTAGAAGGCTTCGGCTGTCTCGTAGTCGCCCTTGGCGTAATACAGCGATGCCAGGTTGTTGACGGCGACGAGGGTGTCGAGGTGCTCGCGACCCAGCAGCCGCTCTCGCGCCTCCAGGCAGCGCTGGTAGAAGGCTTCGGCTTTCTCGTAATCGCCTTGGTCCTGATACAGCCCCGCCAGATTGCCGACGGTGGTGAGGGTGGAGGGGTGCTCGCGGCCCAGCAGACGCTCACTCGCTTCCAGATCGCGCTGGTAGAAGGCTTCGGCTTTCTCGTAATCGCCTTGGTCCTGATACAGCCCCGCCAGATTGCCGACGGTGGTAAGGGTGTCGGGGTGCTCGCGGCCCAGAAGACGCTCTCTAGCCTCCAGGCAGCGCTCGTAGAAGGCTTCGGAGTTCTCGTAGTCGCCTTTGACTCGATACAGCGACGCCAAATTGTCGACGGTGGTAAGGGTGTCGGGGTGCTCGCGGCCCAGCAGCCGCTCCAGCGCCTCCAGGCAGCGCTCGCTGAAGGCTTCAGCATTCTCGTAGTCACCCTGAGTCTGATACAGCAAACCCAGATTGCCGACGGTGGTGAGGGTGTCTGAGTGCTCGCGGCCCAGAAGTCGCTCTCTAGCCTCCAGGCAGCGCTCGTAGAAGG
>Ga0194063_10000781_pt1 | contig 22285 bp, 17 predicted proteins | sample SepL3720m_MetaG_FD_155459 | JGI IMG/M metagenome (GOLD analysis project Ga0194063, IMG submission 155459) | Anoxic zone freshwater microbial communities from boreal shield lake in IISD Experimental Lakes Area, Ontario, Canada - Sep2016-L373-20m | ecosystem: Environmental > Aquatic > Freshwater...
GGGGAGTCCCAGCGGCGGCAGGTGGCGCCGCCGCTGGGACTCCCCGGTCGTGGGCCAAAACCACCCGGCCGAGCTCCAGAACCGCGGTGCTGGGGCTGCGGAGTTCAAAGGTTCTGCCGCTGATCTGCCAGCGGATGGGCCCGGCGTGCGGGAAAGGAGCCGGACTGGCTGAAACCGTAGCCCCGATGGCTTCAGCCATGGCGGATCACGAGAGCGTGGGCGAGCAGGCTGTCCAGGAAGGTTGAGGCATCCACCCCGGCCCGCTCGGGCGTCAGGCTGTCATGGGTGTCTTGCAAGGCATCGGCGAGATCAGCGACGCTGAGCGGTGCGCCGAGCAACTCCCAGAGCCTGGAGCCCGTGGGGTTGAGGATGGTGGTGACCTGGGTGTGGCGATGGAACAACACCACCCGATCTCCCACTGCAGTGGCCTGAACCTGCGGGTCCTGCTGAAAAAGAGGCATGGCAATTCGGTGCGGGCATGGTATGTCGGCGTTCCGCTGCAGCCATGACCCCCTCGGATGTCGGGTCAGGCGTAGGTGATATTGCCTGCGTAGAGCACTTCGCGCTCGAGATCCTCGGCTTCCAGCACCTTCTCGATGCAAGGGGGTTCGTAACTGGTGGGCTGGGGAGAGGTGACTTCACTCGTCATGGGCTGATCCGGGCAGACTCCTTGGGAAAAACTTACCCTATCGATCACAATGGGGCACCGTGAATCATCGTGGTTGTACGGCCTCCAGCAACGAGATTCGTTGCCGCCACTGACTTGTCCTTGGCGCACCGAGAAGGCAGGGGCCATTTTTCGAGATGTCCTCAAGAAGCTGCTGGCAGCAGCGGAACCGGAGAGGGCGATGCCTAAGTAACTCTTTGCGCTGTCAGGCGCATCGTGCTGGGCGACGGCAACCTTCTGAGCCCGGAACGGCGGCGCGGGGCCGTGGTGGTTCTGCAGCAGCGTTGCCAGGCCTCCGAACGCCTCGCCTGCCTGGTGGTGGGCCAGGGCTGGTTCAGAGTGATTCGTCGTCTCCTGGCCTGAGCTGTCAGCCTTCGGTTCACTGAGCGGGCTTGCTTCGTCTCTGTGCCCGACAACGGCTTCGCTGCGACTGATCTCGATCTGATCAGCTTCCTCACGGCGATCCCAGACGCCTGGATGTGGCGCGGGGTTCGAATTCCTGCCTGGTCCTTGCTGCTGCTGGCCGTGCTCGGGATCCTCAGCGGCCGCGAAAATCTGCGAGATCTGGAGCGTTTTGCTCGACTCCATTCTGCGGTGCTTGGCCAGGAGCTGGGGATCGAACTGCGGCGGCCCCCATCGGATTCGCCCCAGGGGCTCCGCCACGCTGGCCTGCGGCCAGGTCGCCGTTCGGTCTTGCTGCAGGTGGACGTGGTGGCCCTGTGCACCGCCCTCCGAGCGTGGACCATTGCTCAGATCCTTATAGTGCTGCTGGCGATGGAGATGCGGCAGCCCAGGCCCGGACTGATCCAATGGTTTGAATCAGTTCGGCGGATCAAGGCGTCGGCGGTGCTGCCCTCGATGAGCTGGCTCAGCTCGGAGGCGCCACTATGAGCGAGGGCGATGGTCTGTGTTCGGTTTGGTGGAAGTGTCACCTCACATGGGACTGATCATGAGCTGGCATGATTGCTGGACCAGCATGATCAAGACATGGATTTGGCGGCGAAAGGAAGTTTGACCAGCCAGCCAGGCATGGATGCATCGTGCTAGAACTATGTAAGATAGGAGCCTAAAACTTGTAATGTTTCAAGACTTCTGGATTCTTGATTGCAATGGCTTTGTTTGAAAGCAGGGCTTTTTTAAGCTCCTCCGCAGCAGGTGATTTCGGATAAACCATGAAAAGGTCGTAACGATCATTCGGACCTGCGGACTTTGTGTAGGGGACGAGATACATGTCGTAGCCCAGGCTGCGGGCCCCATTGAATATGGCTTGATTCATCTGATGCCAGCCGCAATATCCATCATCAACAGTATCGCCGGATTTTGCACAATTCCTTCCGACCTCAAGGAGGCTCTTCCTTTCATGTTTTAGTGTTAGCCTGGCGAAGTCAACATGCATGCTGATGAGATCTGGTTTTTTGCTCACAACATAGGAGGCGTCTTGGAGTGGGGCTTGCGAAAATTCCGGAGTGTTGAGCCCCCATGTGTCTACTGAAGGTATTCCGGAATAGTAGCTAAGTCTGCCGGCTTCCGTCACAAACATGCTGCGGAGATTCTTCTTCGTGTTTACAGTCCTTAAATCAAGGCTTAGCGGATAGATATTGTTATCAAATCTTAATCGGAAATATTCCGCATAGCCTGTAGCAACTGACTTAAGCTTGATATTGGCTTGTATGGACACAAGAATCAGAACAAGAGTCCCCAGAGGCAACAGTGAGCCAATGTTCCTGCCATTGTTGAGTGGACTCTGCTTAACATAGATAAGCAAGAAGCACCCCAGAAAAGCAGCCGAAACTCCCAGTAAAGGCGCGTGAAATCGATCCCATACATTCTGAATAAGGTTAAATCGACTCAAATACAGCGACTGATAGATATAAAAACAAAGCCAAGTGAAAAAGCCGGCTAACCAAAAAGTTAATTGCTGTGTGCGAGATGAACTGGCCATAGCGGTGGCTTCCGAGTTTGTCTGTTGGCTGGAAGAAGCGATCCCTGATTGATCGAGCCTGTTTCTGTTCTTGGCCGACAGCAATCGGCAGCAGCACAGCAGCAGACCAATCGCCAGAACGATAGTCGCGGAAAGATGGTTGTATCCATTGGATGTCAGTTCCGCTGGTAGGCGCCTGGCCAATGAAATCAAGTCACTGTCCTGAGATTGCTTGACATAATATGGCAAAGGAAATGCTCTGTGAAAATATAATGCTCTTGATGCCCAGTAGAACGTGAAGATCAAGGCAGGGATTGCTGCTGTCCGGAGGTGAGCAGAAGCAGGTCTCTGCTTGGTTTTCTTCCTATTTCGGCCAGGATAATATAATTCTGGTAGTCCGGCTTCAAATTTTATCGTATGATCAGAGTCGTCTCCTGGTCGGTCGCCAACCAATTCAAAAAGTAAGAATAGAGCAACAATGACCAGGTAGTAGGCAATGCTATCTGGACGAAGCAGAACATAGTACACGCTGGATGCTAGGAATAGCCGATCATATAGTCTGAACAGGCTGGATGCAAAGATTATCCCCAGTAGTGACATCTGAGCAAGTGTCGAAAATCCGCCAAAACCAGAAATAGAAATGCCACTGCAGAAAATGATTACCAGAACCGAGCAGAAGGCAATGAGTGGATTGAGTGATGTCACTTCGAGCTTTAACGTCTTTCTGATCGTCCAAAACCTGTAAGCAAGCAGAGCCAGAAAGAGGCTGTTCAGCAAGCCCGAGCCGATATGATTGGGAATGCCGACCTTTTGCAGAATAGCAATTGAAATCATCCAGCCAAAATCGGTTGCTCCTTCTGCCCTTTCCCCTCCAGCAACATAAGAAATCACCCCTGTGTCAGCAAGATTTTGTGAGTAGTTATATAGAATAGCGGCGTCTTCGTCAGGTATGCCAATCGCTCCAGCTGCGATCACAAAAAGCAGGACGGCTGATATGATTGAAACGAGTATCAGGGCTGCTCGCCTGTGGGATTGCTTGTGTTCCATGGTGGTGTTGTCGGAATCTTTTAGACGCTGCGCTATCACGGAGATAGCTTACAGTGTCAATCAACCTTTTGATGTGGCTCTGCCTGTTCGCGGCCGGCGCATCACCGTTTTTTATTTTTGACTTGACACCAAGAAGGGCCTTTCTTTTTTGTATAACTTTGCCGTTCCCGCGGTGCATGAATTCTGGATTTTGCATCCCTTGATTCTTGCTTCTGATCGTCTGGAGTCTTTCCCTGGATAGAGTCTTGTATCTGCCACTGCCACCTCCTTATCAAGCTGCTTCAGCAGTTCCAGTCGTGCAGGTACGGTAGCTGGTACGTCGGCCGTTGGCAGTCCATCGTCACCTCACCCTGGGAGCGGGCTGATCAGTTTCGCTGGATCCTCGATCGGAATCACTTCAGGCCAGTGCTGATGTTCGGCGACTAATTAATGTGCCCCTGCAGCTCCTGGCTGTACCGCATCAGCTGAGCTGCCTTCTTCGCTATGCTGAATGGCCGTTCAGGAGGTGAGCCGAGCCGTCGAGATGGTTCCACTTCGGTCGGCCATCGTGCGGAGGGAGGAATCGGACAATTGTTTGCTGTTTACCCGCTTGTTGCTCGCCCACTGGGCGATTCCATACTTGATCGCAGGCCTGCGCCAGAGCAGCTTCAGCAATTCTCCAGGCTGGAATCAAGATTCTGATGCCGGGTTCTGGCCGTGTCGTGGAGCGCATCGGCCGGAGCAGCAGGATTCAGCAGCAGCAGACGGCGATGGTGGCCGTAGATCTGCCCCTCGCTGCCATAGGATTCTGAGCTGGCAACGTTATGCCACACTGTAACGATAGCTGTTTCAGGTTGCGGCCATTTCTGCCAGCAAGGACGACTAGCCCCGATGGCGTGTTTCCCCACACTGTTCAAGGAGGTGATGATCGGAATCAAGCACAAAAGCGGCTCCGTGAACAAGCCTCTCTGGTCCATCCCCGCCACCGTGGGGTAACCATGCAGCGCTGTTCTTGCTCTACGACTTGAACCCTTCCCGCTGACCCGCGCCAATCCCCAGTACCAGATGCTGATGGTGGTGTTGCTCGCATCGGTGCTCACGGTTTCAACTGCCCGATCCGATCAAGCCGATCGATCGTCGCTCGCTCGCCCCCTGGGCCGCCGTCCAATTGGGCGATTTCGCCGTAGGACCCTCCATGCTCATGGGCTACCAGTCACCCCATCACCGAATCGCGCCTCAGCTTCTTGCTGGTGCTCCCCTGTTGTGTGCTGCACGCCCTGCACGGAGAAGCGCTCTCTTCGTCCCCACCAGGGCCAGGCTCTGGGTTTCTCGTTGGTTTGGGCCGCGCCCCAGCTCAGGGGCCGCGCAGGCAGGGCTGGACCAGGCTGCCTGGGGCACTTCCCCACCTTCATCAGGGTCGCCAGCAATCGGCTGTCACCAAGCTGGCTGCTGATTGTCGTGCCCTGGGGCGCAGCAGATCCGGGCAAGGGCCCACCAGAACCATCGACGGTGTTAGAGGTGACAGCGATGCATCCGGCACAACGTCCAGGATCGTGTCCCTAAGAGGATCGAGTCATGGCATCCCCGAGAGGTCACTTGCTTGTTTCAGCCAACCCTGCCACCAGGGCCTACCGGCTCATTGACGACTTCCTGCAGCCCCATCCGCACCTGGACGGGCTCTATGACTCGATCGAGGAGGCCATCCGTGATGCCATCGGCTGGCTGGAAGGCCTTGAGCCGATCGCCGGCCAGGCCTCCATCGGTCTGGAGGTGAGTACCAACAACGGCGACTGGCGCACCATCCGCCAACCGGCGCAGCTGCTCTGCCGTTGGCCGCTGGCTGCCTGATGCACGGTGAGCCGCAGTAGTGGAACAGCGTCTCAAGTCCGATCCAGGTTGCAGGGCCCGTGCTGTGACCGACCGCCTGGTTCGGTTGGCAGCAGCCCCTTGCGGGCCTCCGCGACCGATCTGCCAGGAGGCACTCGGTTCCAGGCCTGAGCAGCTGTCACCAGTCCGTTCATCGCCCTTGATCGCCGCAGCCAGGGACCTCAGCCGAGCCTGAGCTCCATGGCCTCGGGCCTGCCCTTCCCTGGCCATGGGATCGCTCGCCACCGTCATCGACCTGTCCCCATGGTGGTCCAACTCGGGCGCAGTTCGTTAGTTCTTGCCCTAGCCCGCGCAGGCTGTCAAGTGCCTGGAGAACCAATCGCGGCTTTCCACAACTGCACCGCCCCAGCCGCCCAAAGCCCTGCCTCCTGTGGAAAAAAGGGGGTTAAACGGGGGAAAACGTGCTGAAGATGGGGAAATCGTCAGCCGATCACCACCACTGATGCTGCTAAGTCTCTTGAGACAACTTCTGGGACTGGAGGGTTGAGCTAACTGAGTCCACGCATTCCTCCTGCGGTTTCTACGAAAAAACCGGCGAAAATATTGATAGCCATCACCCCTGGCAGGCTCTGGGCTGGTGCCGCCCGAGCCAGCCAGCTCAGCCGCCCGGGGGGCGCAGGCTGCGAGGCCCGAGCGGGTGATCGGCGTGGGGATAGCGCACATGGTGAGGCCCCTGGTGCGCTGCTTGCACCTGGCTGCTGCCATCGTCCTGTCCACCATCGTCGTGCTCACCATTGCCGTGGACACCATCGCCGTGGAGGTGGGGGTCGTGAGGGTGGCCAGGACCGTGATCGTGATCGTGGGATGGCTTGTGAGCATCAAGGCCCCCATGGGGCTGGCCATGGCTGGCCTCAACAGCTGGGCCCGCCCCAGGGAGTGGGATGCCATCGCCCTGGCAGGCCCCGGTGCACTCGGCTTCACAGAGCTGGCAGCTTTCCACCAGGCCCTCGACATGATGATGGTGGCTGTGCTGGGGGGCCCCCACCTCCTGCTCGAAACCGAGCACCTGGGCCCGGTATTTGCAGAGAGAGCAGTTCATGTCGGTATCGCCGCGCAGCACCTCCGCCACCCGCTCCTTGAAGGTGTCCAGAACCAGGGGGTGATCCCCCAGGTAGGAGGCTTCCAGGAATTCGACGTCGGGATGGTCCGCTGCCACCAACTGGGTGTGCTGGCGGATGCGGCTGACCAGGACGCCTGAAAACAGGAAGTAGGGAAAGACGACGATGCGGCGATAGCCGAGCCGCACCGCCTGGCGCAGTCCCGGTTCCACCAGCGGGAAGGTGACCCCGGAGTAGACCGTCTCGCCCCAGCCGAAGCCGAAGCCCTCCACCAGCATCCGCGTCACCTTGGCCACATTGGAGTTGGCGTCCGGATCGGAGGAGCCCCGACCGACCACCACCAGCAGGGTGTCGTGCAGGGGCACCGGCGCCCCACCTGAGTGCCTGAGGCGGGCATCGGCAGTCTCAATCGAGTTGCGGATGCGGGCGCCAGCCGCCTGAATCATCTTGAGATCCACCCCCAGCTCGCGGCCGTAATCGATGCGCAGCCCCGTTTCGGCTGCATAGCTGTTGAGCACCGAGGGGATGTCGTTCTTGGCATGGCCGGCAGCGAACAACATCGCCGGCACCGCCAGCACCTGGCTCACCCCCTGGCGGCGCAGGGCATCGAGTCCATCGCGCAGGATCGGCCGCGCGAATTCCAGATAGCCGTATTCCACGGGCACGGGCGCCAGGTGTTGCTGCAACTGCTGGGCCAGGGCGGCGAATTCGCCAACGGCCAGGCGGTTGCGACTGCCGTGGCCGCAGACCAGGACACCGATGCGGCCAAGGGGGCCGTTGGCGGGGACGGGAGCCGGGGCCGCAAGCGGCCCGTCAGCATTGCTGGAGAGGGAAGCCATGACCCGTTTCGCCTGCTCCGACCCTATCCCCCGCCCAGTCAAGTGATTATTCCTGGCCGAAAACCAGGCCCACCGGAGGTCAAGGGAGTGCAACGTTACGTTGCATTGTTGGCCGTCAGGCGAGTGCCCGGGCCGAATCGCTCTCAGGCGGACGAGCGTCGATCGGCCCAGATCGCCACCAGCGGGATCGGTGTGCTCGCCGATAGCCGCCTGGATCAGAGCAGTCCGCATCAGATCGGCATCGGCCCCCTGTTGGGCCGGGTCTGAGTCGCCAACCGCCGCGCAGCAGGCCCCGGAAAGCGCAAGGATGGCTTCATGAGCCTCCAGATCCCGCCCTATGAGCCGCTGCCGGCTCCTGGCAAAGCCACGGACATCTTCAAGGTGTCCGTAGCCGCCCTGCACCCCACCCAGATGTGTGTCGGCCTGGCCGAGGTCCGCAGCCGCCAGGTCGACTTCAGTCAGGACAGTCGTGAGCAGCGCTTGCGCTATTTGAAGAGCAAGCCGGTGCCTATCGTGCGCAATGCCAGTGGCAGGCTCTGGATGGTCGACCGACACCATCGCCTGCGCGGGCTGATCGAGCTCGATCCCGCCGCTGAGGCCTACGGCTATCTGGTGCTGGAGCTGGCCAGCAGCGATCGAGACAGTGCCCTCGACGAACTGCACCGTCGCGGCTGGCTCTACCTCTATGACGGACGGGGTCTGGGCCCGATGGTCCCGGCGCTGCTGCCTGAAACCCTGACGGGCCTGCAGGACGACCCCTATCGCAGCCTGGTCTGGAAGCTGAAGAAGGAGGGACTGATCGAACCAGCCCCCCTGATTCCCTTTCACGAGTTCCGCTGGGGGGCCTGGCTGCGTCGGCGGCCACTGCCGCCATTCAGCTCTTCGGAGCTGGAACCGGCGATGGCATCGGCGCGGACCTTGGTGCGCTCCTCCGCGGCCGCCCATCTGGCTGGCTGGAAAGGCCGGCGCTAAAGCGCAGCCGAGGCCGGGCCGGGTTGAATCGTGGCAGCCAGGCTGGCGCTGAGCCGCATCCTTGGCAACGAGGTCCATCACGTTCTTGCCTCTGTCTGGCAAGCATGTCGGCGCGGGAGGCAAAGGCCTTTGCCGTCAGGATCTGTGCCGCATTGGATTCGTCCAGCTTTGCCATTCCGCTAGAAACTGGCGGATGCTTTAGGCCAATAGATCAGGCGATCTTGCCGTCACTCTATTGTCAATTCCTCGGTAACTTGAGCTCCGCTGATCAGCACATTGTTGTCGTCGAAGTGATAGATTCTGAATAGCATTAGGGCTGGCTTTCGGGGAAAGGTCTGACATTTTGATCTGGAATCAAGGTGGGCAGTGATTGGGCTTTTGCTTCTATGGTTTCGCAAGATACGGTGAGAATGATTGGGGTGAACTGTCGCGCTTGATCTGCTCTGCATGGTGCGCTGAGTGCGGCTGGCTGGGGAGGGACGTGCAACCAAAAGAATGGTCTGGATGTCGTGATTTTTGAAATGCTGATCAGCAGATCGCGCCAAGTATTATACCTAGAGACGCATTATTGAGTCTCAGCAAAAGGTGACAACGTCACCCGTAAAGTCGTTTACCTCTGCGCCTGGATTCGGCCTGCATGGCTGGATTGGCTTTAAGGTCAAAGCCTTTTTGATGTCTTCCAAGGCGGCTTTTCCTTGTAAACAGATTGTATCCCCTTGCCTGCCCAAAAGTGATACTTGAGGGCACGAGCGTTGAGGCCGCTGATCTCACCCTGGCCTGATCCATTTCTGATCAGGTCCTGATGGATCTCAGGCGTATTTCCCGTCCGTGACGCCGCCCAGCACCCAGATCATTCTCTTTCTCCAACACCTCCCTGCCCCGCACCATGACCAGCACGATCCGCACCACATCTCCCTACCTGGATACACCGACGGGCAGCAGTGGCAGTGGTCTCGATCAGCTGCTGGGCTGGGTTGCCAGCGATGGTGGCCTGGCGGGAACCAATGATGCCAGTTCGATTGCCGCCGGTATTGCTGCCGTCGATGGCCTCAATCAGCTCTTGATTCAAGGCCTGCAGGCCATCGGGGCCTTCAATCAATCAGCGCTCACCGTCAGCGATGTCATGGCGCTCAATGCCTGGGTGCGCGATCCTGCCCAGCCTGATCGGCTGGCCCTGTTCAGGGCCCTGCACGGCAACGATGAGGCTGGTGTCGAAACCGGTTACCACACGATTCAGGGCGACGGCGGCAGTCGCCGCTTCGATGGCCTGGCCCTGATCGATACGGTGCTCGATAGCATCTATCACTTCGGCTTTGCGCTCAGCACCGACGGCAGCCACTTCACCAACGAGGACGGTGCCGACAACGCTGCCTTGAGCGACGTCGCCCGTTGGCTCACGGCTCTCAAAACAGACCTGGCCACCACCAACACCGGCCTCGACCGCATCGTTGAGACGATCCTGGCCGATCAGGGGCTGCAGGCCACGATTGCCTGGAGCGAACTCCAGGGCGGTGCCAGTGCTGCCAATGGCATCGATCATCTGATTGTTGAAGGTATCGCCGCCCTGAAGCAGGCCGGCGCCGCTGATGGCGATGGCAGCCGTCTCAGCGCTGCTGAACTGCGCTGGATCAATGGCTGGATCCGCAGTGATGCCAACCGACTGGCCTCCTTTGTCGCCCTGCACGGTGACGATGAGAACGGCAGCGAATCCGGTTTCCATTTCGTCCAAAACGATGGTGCGACGACGCGTCTGTTCGGCAGGAATGCGGTGAATACCATCGACGACGGCATCTTTCATATCGGCTTCACGATCAATGCCGATGGCCGCTTCCAGAACGAAGACGGCAATGCCAATGCGCTGGTGAGCGATGTGGCGGAGTGGATGACCTACTACTACGGCGATGCCTCCACGACAGGAACCGGCCTGGATCGTCTCGTGGATTGGATCAAGCTGGATACCGGCCTGGCGCGCAACACCGCCGCTAAGGATATCAATGATGGATTGGCTGCAGCCAATCAAATCAATGCACTGTACGTCGAGGCCATCGACGCCACGGGTGTGAATAGCGATGGTTTGCTCAGTCGAGCTGATCTGCGCACAATCAACGAGTGGATTCGCACCTATCGCTACGACACCTTTGTTGTGTTGCATGGCGACGATGAAGCCGACGGCAGCGAATCCGGTTTTCACCTGATCCAGAACGATGGAGGCAGCACCCAGTTCTTCGGCCAGAACCTGGTGAACACCGTGGCCGATGGCCTCTTTCACATCGGCTTTGAGATCAAGGGGGAGAACTTTGTCAACGAGGATGGCAACACCAACCAGTCACTCAGTGATGTGTCCGGTTGGCTCAACTATTTTGTTAATGACATCCGCCTCACCACTGGTACCGGGGATGCCGACGTTCTGATCGGCAATGACGAGTCCGACCAGATCCTGGCCTATAGCGGCAACGACCTGCTGCAAGGCGAGGGTGGAGCCGATCTGCTCGATGGCGGCTGGGGCCGCGATACGCTCCTCGGCGGTAGCGGCAGCGATCAACTGGACGGCGGCTTTGACAGCGACGTTCTCGATGGTGGCGATGCTGCTGATACCTATCTGGTGAGTGGGGCCGGACCGGAATGGGTTGCCGGTCAGCCCTACAGATTTCAGGGCTACGACACCTATGCGGACAGTGGCAGCACGGGCTTTGATCGCATCCTGGCGACAGGATTGTGGCCGGTGGATATCGGCTTGCGTGATTTCGGCCCAGCCAGCGGCATCGAACAGATCGTCAATGCCAGCAGCATCGACGACGGCGCTGGTGGCCGCATCGCCGCTGAGGTGCGCTTACTGGGTGACTGGCATGCCAACACTCTCGATTTCTCAGCCACCGAGCTGCTCGGGGGCTCTTTCCTGATCGATGGCGCCGATGGCAACGATTCCATCACCGGGAGCAGCCTGGCTGACAGGATTCACGCTGGTCGCCATGACGATCTTCTCAATGGTGCCGGTGGCGGCGACAGCTACGAAGTCACAGGCGCTGGACCCGAGTGGATTGACGGTCAGCCTTACACCTTTGAAGGCTTTGATCTCTACGCCGACTCGGGTACCAATGGTGACGGCATCGACAGCATTCTGGCGCTCGGCGATGGCGTTGTGGACATTGGCCTGAAGAGCTTTGACACGGCCAACGGCATTGAGCAGATCATCAACGCCACCGTGATCGATGATGGCTCTGGCGGCACCAGCACCGCTGAGGTGCGGCTGCTGGGCAACTGGGAGGCCAACAGCCTCGATTTCTCAGCGGTGGCTCTGGTGGGAGGCCACTTCCTGATTGATGGTGGCAACGGTAAGGATGTGATCCACGGCAGTGCTCTGGCCGATCGCATTCTTGGCGGCGGTGACAGCGATCAGCTTGATGGCGGTGCCGCCGGCGATACCTATGAGGTCAGTGGTGCCGGGCCGCAATGGATCGATGGACTGCCCTACACCTTCGAGGGATACGACACCTATGCCGACAGTGGCGCCGATGGCCTCGATCGCATCGTGGCGATCGGCAATGGGCCGGTGGACATCGGCCTGCTCAATTTCGGCGCCAGCAGCGGCATTGAGCAGATCGTCAATGCCACCACCATCGATGATGGTGCCGGTGGCGTCATGGCAGCGCCCGTGCGCCTGTTGGGCAATTGGGAGGCCAACAGCCTCGATTTTTCGGCCACTGCCCTGCTGGGAGACAGCTTCTTGATCGATGGTGCTGACGGTAAGGATTCGATCACCGGCAGTGTTGCCGCTGACCGTATTCGCGGTGGCCGCTCCAATGATTGGCTCAATGGCGCCGGCGGGAATGATCGTTATGAAGTCAGCGGTCGCGATCCTGCCAACAGCAATGGGGGCACCCCTACTTTTGAGGGCTACGACCAGTACGCCGATCAGGGTGGTGGCTACGACCGGATTGTGGCTGTCGCCGCCAATGGCAGCGATGGTGTGGATGTGGGCCTGTTGAATTTCACTCTTGCCAGCAGCATTGAGCTGATTGATGCCACTGGAACTTCCGGATCGGTACGACTGCTCGGTGATTGGCAAGCCAACACCTTCGACTTCAGTGCCACCGAGTTGCGAGGAGCGAATCTCAGTATCGAGCTCAGCGACGGCAATGATGCCTGTCTGGGCGGTAGTGCTGCTGATCGGATCGACGGTGGCTATGGCTCAGACAGCCTGCGCGGCGCCGGCGATGACGACACGCTCACGGGTGGTGGCGGCGATGACAGCCTCGATGGCGGCCAAGGCAGCGACACCTACCAGGTCAGTGGCCTGGAGGCGGGCGGCTGGAAAACCTTCGGCGGCTATGACACCTACGCCGACAGTGGCAGCAGCGGCATTGATCGGATTGTGGCGATCGGTGATGGCGATGTCGATATTGCTCTGGCCGGTGGCAATTTCCAGGCCGCAAACGGTATCGAACAGATTGTCAATGCCACCACCAAGAGTGTCAATGGCGTGATCACAGCTGCCGGCGTACGGGTGCTCGGTAACTGGAGTGGCAACCTGCTGGATTTCCGTGGCGTCGCCTTGCTCGGCGGCAACATTCGGATCGAGTCTGGCGATGGCAATGACAGCATCTTCGGCAGCACTGCTGCCGATGCGGTCTTCGCCGGCAAGGGTGACGATCAGCTGGATGGCGGTGCCGGCAGCGATACCTATGAAGTGAGCGGCATCAGCAGTGTGGGCTTCCAGGGCTATGACACCTACGCCGACAGCGGTAGCGGCGACCTTGACCGAATCCTGGTGGTCGCGGCCACCGGCGCGGAAGCGGTCGATATCGGCATGCGCACCTTCGGTCCCAGCAGTGGCATTGAGCAGATCACCGCCACCGCCACCACTGGCCGGGTGCGATTGCTGGGGGATGGCGGTGCCAACAGCTTGAACTTCAGCGCTGTCAATCTGTTGGGCGCCAACCTGCAGATCGACACTGGCTCCGGCAATGACAGTGTGACTGGCAGCGCCAGCAACGATCGAATCCTCGCTGGCACGGGCAATGATTGGCTCAACGGAGCTGGAGGCTCTGATACCTATGAGGTCAGTGGAAGCTCGGCCAGCGGTTTTGGCGGCTACGACACCTATGTCGACAGCGGCAGTGGTGTTGGCGAGATCGATCGAATCGTGGTGGCAAGCGGCAGCAGTTCCGTTGATATCGGCCTGGCCAGTTTCTCAGCCAGCAGTGGAATTGAAGAAATCAATGCCACTGCGGCGAGTGGCCAGGTGCGTCTGCTGGGTGACAGCAGTGCCAACAGCTTCAACTTCACTGGAATCAGCCTGGTGGGCAGCAATCTGCTGATCGACACGGGCAGTGGCAACGACAATGTCACCGGCAGCAGCGACGCCGACAATATCCTCGGTGGCCTCGGTGTGGATCAGCTCAGTGGCGGCAATGGCGACGACACGATCACCGGCGGCGGTGGGCTCGATAGCCTCAGCGCTGGAACCGGTGCCAACAGCTTCGTCTACACCACGCTCAGCGATGCCATCGTCGGCGGCAGCAGCTCGTCGCCCCAGTTCGAGAAGATCAGCGGCTTCAGCGTCGGTGCTGATCGCTTCGACGTCACCACCACGCCGTCAGCCGGCGGCTTCAAGAGCCTCGGCTCGCTCTCGGCACTGACGATCACGGCGATCAGCTCCCTGCTCAGCAGCAGCAACTTCCAGGCCAACGGTGCGGCCACGTTCACCTACGGCAGCGGCGCCAACCAGCGCACGTTCATCGGCTTCAACGACAGCATCGCCGGCTACAAGAGCACGACTGATGCCATCATCGAAATCACCACCTTCGGTTATGCCAGTGGATTCAATTCCGTGTCACAGATCACTCTGATCTAGGGCCAGGCAGCCCGCGTTGCGCTCAAGGCTGCATGACGATCAGCTCTGGGCGGTGGCTGAACAGGCGCGGCGACATTCGTTGCCGCTGCGCCGATGCCGGTCGCTATGGATTGCGGGGCGGGCGTCGGTCGCCCAGGCGCAGTTGCCGCCGCCAGCGCCCGATCTGCCAGCGCAGCCCGACCAGAACCAGCAGCACCAGGCTCCAGACCAGGCCTGCCAGGCTCAGCCCATACCAGGCCAGCATCACCAGAGCCAGAAGCGCCAGCACCGAGGTGATGGCGTGACCGCGTTTCAATTGCCGGTCGGCACCGCGGCAGCTGCGGCAGTGACGACTGTGGCTCTGCCAGCGATCGAGCAGCGGGTCGTCGCCCTGGCGAGCGGGCAGGGACTGGCCGGGAAAGGGCACGCCGCCATGGTCCAGAACCCAGGCGTGCAATGCCTGCACATAGCGATCGGCCGGGGTGGCCAGGTAGCAGCTGCGGGCCAGTTGTTCGCTGCCCCCCCGCTGCTCCAGCACCCGTTCCTGCCAGTGCAGAAAAATCTGGTCGTCCTCCAGCACCCGGTGATTGCCGATGTGTTGCAGCCATTCGGGCCGCAGGCCCAGCAGCCGGGCTGGCCAGGGGGATTCGAACTGGAACGGGAAGCGGGCAAACAGCCGGCATTCACCGTGACGGATCGGCGTGGCGTAGACCACCGTCAGGATCCTGGCGAAGCCCGGCGCGGTCAGCTCATGCCACATCAGGGCAGGGGCGCAGAAGGTGGTGAACTGGGTGCCGAGCTTGCCGCGGCGGGGCCCCTCCACCCAGATGCCCTTGAATCCGTCAGCGTCGGCGGCGGTGAGCTCCAGCTCGACGGGGCCGGCATTCTCGCGCCGGCCGACGGTGGCGTGATGGGTGAAGGGCACATGGCTGACGTCGAGCACGTTCTCGAGCAGGGTCAGGGCGTCGTACGGGAGGTCGCGGAAGGTGTCCTGCACCAGCCACTGCGGATCCTCCAGTTGCGGCACGATCGGCAAAGGTTGCTCCGCAGCCTTGCTCAGGTCGCCGGCAAACACGAACAGCAGCCCCTGGGCTGTGGCGGTCTCGCGCCGCCGGGCACAGCTGCGGGACCGGGAGTGGCTCGTCCCGGCCGCTGCCTGGGGAATGGTCAGGCACTGGCCTTCCCCGTCAAAGGTCCAGCCGTGGTAGGGGCATTCCAGGGCTCCGGCCCCATTGATGCGGCCTTCCGACAGCGGCACCAGTCGATGGGGGCAGACATCCTCGAAGGCACGCCAGGCGCCGCCGGGGCCATCCCACCAGAGCACCAGATCCTGATCCAGCAAGGTGAATGCCTGGGGCCGCTGCCGGTCCAGATCCTTGAGGAAGGCGACGGGATACCAGCGATCCAGCCAACTGGCAGGGCTGGCTGGCCTCGGGGCGCCATCGCGGTCGCTCAACGGTTCTGGGCAGGGGATGGTCATCGGCCGATTCTGCCGTCATGAGTAGACAGGAAGCAGCCGTGTTGGTTGTGATGCCCTATTCGCATCTGCTGGTGCCCAGTGATGGATCGGACCTGTCCCGCCGGGCGATCGACCATGCCGTCAGCCTGGCGGCGGCCCTGGGCGCTCGCATCACCTTTCTGAATGTTGAGGCGATCACGCCGATCCCCCTGGTGGGCCTGGGCGAGAAGCTCGATGTCCAGACCATGGAGTTGCTGCTTGCGGCCAGTCATCGCGAATCCGACAGGATCCTCGAGGAGGCCAGCGTCGCCGCAGCCACAGCGGGAGTGTCAGCTCAGTGCGAGCGGGTGCCTGGCGACATGCCACACCGGGTGATCGTGGACACGGCCCAACGGCTGGGTTGTGATCTGATCCTGATGGCCTCCCATGGCCGCCGCGGGCTGTCCGGTCTGCTGATCGGCAGTGAAACCCAGCGGGTGCTGACCCTGGCCCACTGCCCGGTGCTGGTGTTCCGCTGAGTGCTGTGTTGGCCTCAGAGCCGTCGGTTCTCCGCCCCCTGGACAGATGCCGGACACGGGTGAGAATTGCGGCCACGCCTGTCCATCTGGATCCCCATGGGCCGAGACCGTAACCCCGATCGCATCCCCAGGGCGGGCTATGAGCTGGCCCCCCTTGCCGGACTGTCAAGCCTGCCCCTCAGCGCTGCCCAGCCCTCCCTGGGCAGCGCCCGGCTGCTGAGTGAGTCGACGCTGGGCGCGGTGATGGTCTACGCCGTCTACCAGGCGCTGCTCACGGCCCTGCGCACCGAGGCGATGGTGCGTCGCTCCCAGCTGGATCGCTCCAGCCAGGTTCGGTTGATCGGCCGCAGCGTCTGGGGCTCGATGAAAGATGGCGCCGCCATCGGCCTGGCCCTCAGCCTGCTGGTGCTGGTCTTCCCCTGGCTATCGCTGCCCTTGGGTGTCCTGAGCGTCGTCGGGCTTGGCAAGGCCTCCGTCGACCTCTTCCACGCCTTCTGGGACGGCCTGAACGAACAGCAGAAAAGCGAACTCCACGATGCCGCCTACGCCGCCGGCGTCAATCTGCATCGGCTGCTGCAGGGACCGGCCCAGGTCCGCTTCGAAGCCTGAGCTCTGGCTGGCCCTGGCCGCTTCAGACAGGCCCAAAAAATCCCTTCGACCAGAGCCAAACGCCCACCAGGGCCACAGGGCCGAGAAAGGCAGCGAAGATCTGCAGTCGAACCCAGCGATCGCTACGGGGGGACGGAGGAGAGTTGCGGGTCAAGGGCAGGGCCGGATCAGGGAACAGCCGCAGGGCGGCACCGATGGGTGAATCTACTCAAGGCGATGATCTGGAGCTGCAAACCACCGGCACTCCGGCGTCCATCGCTGGCCTGCAAGCTCCGGCGACGGGATCAATCCGGATCGAATCTCCCGACATGTTGTGCAGTGGTTCTGGATGGTTTGTAGCGAACGCGCCTGCCTGAGTGCAGGCGGTGACACATGGAGGCAGGTGGTTGATGTTCTGGACAACATTCGCTCTCCAAGCACCGCTGTCTCAGTCCACCATCAGAGCGCGGCTTGTTTGCAATGGATCCTGCTCAATGGCGCCATCAACATGGCTGGGGCCCGGTCGCGCTGCCCCCAGCCCCTGGCCAGCCCGGCTGGATTGCCCTGGCCCGGCCCTTGCTCAACGGTGAGTTGGCCTGGGCTCGGCAGCGCTGCAACCAGGATTGGATCAGGCTTTGCGCTGATGTCCATCCTGGCGCCGCCAGCTCGTCAGCGCAGCCGCAGCCTCGGCTCGGCGCAAATGCAACTGCCTGGCCCCATGGATGTCCTCGAGGGTGATGCGGTACTGCAGTCGACGGGCCGCCAGCACCAGTTCTGAACGAGAACGGCAATGGCGCAAGGCACGGCGTAAGCCGCCATCACGCTCGGCCGTCTCGACGAGGCGCTCCAGTTCACTCCAGGTCATCGGTGTCTCCGCAACACTGCACCAGACTGGCAAGACCACGCCATTCAGGCCACCAATGTTGACGGCCTCGGCGTCACCTAGCCTGGTAGCAGGCGATTGAGACGATCCTTGCCAGCAATGATCATCGACCCGAGGCGGCGGCAATTGTGGATCAGGGCCTTGGTCCTGAGTGTGATCGCCATCGTTCTCAATCTGTTTCGACTGGATATTTTCTTCGGCTTCGAATTATTGCTGGGCTCCAGTCTTGGTGTTTTGGCTCTGTTGCTGCTTGGTGATATTGGCCTGGTGGTAGGGATCAGTGCCAGCGTCATTAGCTGGAAGGTCTGGGGTTATCCCTGGTGCGCCTTGACTGTGATCATTGAACTGCTCTGGTTGCGGTCTTATCTGCAGTTATTTGGTGATACGGCTAACAACCGTGTCAACGGCCGAATTATTCTTGCTGATGTTCTCTATTGGGTTATCGTTGGCATTCCGATGGTGCTGCTCTTGTTTGGGCTGGTCATCAATCTTGACCCTGGCAACATGCTGCTGCTGGCCATCAAGCAATCTCTCAACGGTGTCATCAATACCACGATCGGCTTCAGCCTTTTTCTGATTTTCAGAATTGTGCGGACATTGAATGATCGCTCCAAAGCGATTCCTATTCATGGGCTGGTTACAGCCCTCATCATGATCTCCATGATCGCGCCAAGTCTGATCATCCTGACGATGGTTTCCAGCCAATTGGTGCAGGCTGCCGAGCAGGGTGAGATGGAACGTCTGCAAATGGTTGCCAAAGGGGTGGCAACAGCGTCGGAGGATGAGCTGCAGAAGCTTGCCGATTCCCTGCATGACAGCGGCAACATGATTGAATTTGAGCGGATTAAGTCAACAGCTCTACCCCAGCGCTTTCAATCAAGCCCAGGACTTTTCAGAACCTTATCGCAAAGATACAAGCCGAATAATGATAAAATAGTTAATGTAAGGGGTCTTGAATTGCTCTCGACGGCTCAGTCATCGTCCCAGCTCAATCGTCTGATTAACAGCTATTGGAGGCTCGATCTGGCCAGGGCGAGTTCAGGCGAAGATTTCTACCTTGGCAAAGCGGATGGAAATGTCAACGTCATTGCGATCAGACCCGCCAGGGAACTGATTCAAAAACTCCAGCTTCAGAGTACGCGAATTATCAGCATTTTAGCCTGGAGCTTGTTGTTTGCTGTGATCATCAGTGAAATGCTGGCGCAGGAGGTGTCGAAGCAGTTCAGTCTGTCCTACCTGCGTGGTGCGGCGGAAGCGGAGCCCGAGCCTGGTTCTGAGAGGATGGGATTGCAAAGGTCTAAATCCTCTAGGTTGAAACCGTTGAGGCCAGGCTTTATCCTGGACCTCAATCAAATCATTGCTTTGTTCAATCAACGTAGCGACTTGATCAATAGCTTGCAGGATGATTTGCAGCACACCAGGATCCGGCTCAAGAGCTCCAGAGAGGAGGTTGACGTCCTTAACACCACTGATCCGCTGACCGGTTGTTTCAACCGTCATGAACTCTACCGCCGCTTGGACTTTGAGCTGCAGCGCAGCAATCGTGACCATAGCGACCTGAGTTGTGTTTGCTTCGAAGTTGATCACTACAATCAGATCCGCGAAAGTTATGGCCAGTCAATGGTCGAAAAGGTCTTGATTGATTTGGTTGCAGATATACAGGCTCGATCCAGAACCACTGATTGCCTCTGTAGGAGTGGCGAATCTGAATTCAGCCTGGTGCTGCCCATGTGCACCGTGGAATCGGCCGAATTACTTGCTCAGAAGTTTCTCGAGGCGGTCGAAACACGGGTGATCACACTTGATGATCAACAGATCAGTGTCACGATCAGTGTGGGTATCTCCTGTCTGAGAGCAGGTAATGACGACAGCGAAGCATTGATTAATCGAGCCGAAAACGCCCTCTACCGAGCCAAGGTTGAAGGGCGTAATCGCATCGTGACAAGCTGAAGCTAGTCTATGTAACCGGTTTTTCAGCTGTTGCTGTTGCCGAATGCCACCTGACAGGCCGCATTCAGCAGCTCTGCTTCAGCTGAGCTGGCTGGTTGAACACCATTGAGAAGCCCACTTTGGCAATCAGCCGTCAGCTGATAGGTGGAGCCATCAACACTGACATTGAACTGCACGCTGTTGCTGCCTATCGGTTGCACCGTGCCATACAACAGCTGATAGGTGCTGTTGGGCACAATGATCATCGTTTGTTGGTTGTTGATGGCGTTATCGACAGCCTCATTGATGATCGCGGCAGTGGCCAATGTGCCGATCCCCCACAATGCTGCCCGGGTTCCCCACCAGCCCCAGGTGGGAGTCGCCCAACCGCCATACCAGCCGTAGTTCCAGGGGCGGGCGTAGCCCCAGCCTGGACGGGCCCAGCCGGGACGGAGATTGACGTTATTGATGTTGACCGTGCGATTCCAGTTGCGCTCAACGTTGCGGTTGAAATTCTGGTTCAAGTTGCGATCACCCAGATTGCGATCACCCAGATTGCGATTGCCGAGGTTGCGATCGCCCAGGTTGGTGCCAGTGCCGCCGCGATTGCCGCGGAAGGAGCCACTGCCGGAACCCTGCAGCGGTTGACGATTGCCATCGATCGAACCGGAGCGATCAAAGCTGCCCCGATCGATACCTCCGCCCGCGCGGCGGTCCAGAGACGGTGCTCCACCGGCCCTGGAGCCCCGGGAATTGCTGCTCCAGCCACCTTCAGGGCGACTGGCCCCCCGATTCAGGCCACCACCACCGGCAGTGCTGAAGCCGGTTCGGGCGCCACCACCACCACCGCCACGGTTGCCGCCGCGGTTGCCGCCACCGCCACCACCGCGACCGCCACCCCCACCGCGGGCGATGAGGTTGTTCGCCTCCGGGGCAACCGTCTGGCTGGTTGGACGCCATGCCGCCCCAGCCGGAAAGGCCGGCAGAGCCACGAGCCCCGCCAGCAACAGGACAAGACCGGAATGTGTTTTCATCGTTTCACCACGTCGCAACCGGCGTCATAGCAACTGGCGTCAAGGCGGCCATCGGCGCCGAAATGCACCATCACCAGATCTCGGCCAGCCATCCTGGTGGGGTTGTCCTGTCGAACACTGTTGAGGTAGTTGGGGTTGATGACACAGAGCTCCTGATCGTTGAAGCAGACCGTGTTCGTGGAGAAGCGACCGGAGGCATTGCGCAGCGACACCCAGCTCCTGGTCTCAGGTTTCCAGAGCGTCATCGTCAACGGCTCATCCGTGATCCGCACCGTTTTGATCGTCTGGCCGATGTGATGGCGATAGCGGGTGCTCTTGCCTTCATTCAACGCCTCGACCATGCAGTTGACCGCAGCTGAACTCGCCTGAATGCACTGGGTTTCGAGCTTGTAGAGCAAAACCTCGGCACTGCGCCCGGGCGTTGCAGTCATCAACGCCGCTGTCAGCCAGCCGGCAAGGAGGACTGGCCTGATGGCGCCGCTGGCCATGGTCTGGACCGCGCCGCTGATCCAGGGAGAACCAAGGCGGTTGCTCAGGTGTCGGTTCCAGTGACCGAGCAGATCGTGGCGAGCGTGCTTCAGGATCGCGCCCTGAGAAACCGGTGGCTGCTGCATGACATGGGGGGTAGAGACGATGTCTCCAAAGAGAGCAGGAGATGGCTGAAGCATGTCAATGCCATGTCGTTGATGTCAGCCTGGATGGCTGCAGGCGACACATTTCGCGATGGAAGCTTCAGCCGTCGCTCGCCGGGGAGTCGGCGATGCGCACCATGCAGCGAAAGCCCAGATGGCACGTGCTGGTGTCAATCCCCTGGGCCATGCGCGCCGCGGGGCGATAACGACGGCAATAACTGGGTGCGCACAGAAAGGAGCCGCCCTTGACCACCTTGCGTGGCACCATCCCGTGCTGGGAGCTCGGATCGATGCTGTCCTGCTGCGTTCCGCCGCGGGGATCGGGGCCACTGCAGCAACTCCCGTCTGCCTTGTTGGAGCCGATTCGGGAGCTGTGCTCCTGATACCAGTCATCGGTCCACTCCCAGACATTGCCGATCATGTCGACCAGGCCGTAGCCATTGGCGGGATAGGCGGCGACGGGTGAGGTGCGCTCCCAGCCATCCAGCTGCGTGTTGTGATGGGGGAAGTCGCCTTGAAAGGTGTTGGCCAGCATCCGGCCCGCCGGATGAAGTTCATCTCCCCAGGCAAATTCCGTCGCCTCCAGTCCTCCGCGGGCGGCCCGTTCCCATTCCGCCTCCGTGGGCAGCTGTTTGCCCGCCCAGGCGGCGTAGGCCCGCGCATCGCTGTGGCTGATGTGGACGACAGGATGCTGATCCCGCCCCTTGATCGAACTGCCTGGCCCCTCCGGATGGCGCCAGTTCGCCCCCGGGATGTACTGCCACCAGCTGTAGTGATCGTCCAGGGCCACCGCCTGAGCGGGGGGCACGAACACGATCGAACTGGGCGCCAGCAACTCCGGCAGCGCCTCCGGGTAGGCGGCGGGATCCGCCGGCAGCTCGGCCAGGGTGAGGTGGCCGCTGGCTTTGACGAACTTGCGGAACTGAGCGTTGGTGACCGGCGCCCGATCGATCCAGAAGCCGGAGACCTCGACCCGATGGGCTGGAGCTTCCTCTGGGTAGTGGTGATCCGAACCCATCTGGAAGCCACCGTCAGGGAT
>Ga0194063_10000782_pt1 | contig 22275 bp, 19 predicted proteins | sample SepL3720m_MetaG_FD_155459 | JGI IMG/M metagenome (GOLD analysis project Ga0194063, IMG submission 155459) | Anoxic zone freshwater microbial communities from boreal shield lake in IISD Experimental Lakes Area, Ontario, Canada - Sep2016-L373-20m | ecosystem: Environmental > Aquatic > Freshwater...
ATGATTTAGAGTATATTATTTAAAAATATATTTATCTTATAGTATATGGATAACGCTCATACTCGTTTTTCTCTCCTGGGAATGCCTATTGACCCGCTCACGTGTGATCAAGTCCTAGAGAAAATTAAATTGTACCTATCTTCGCCTCGCTCTTTTCATCATATTGTGTCAATAAATCCAGAAAATATTGTCATTGCACAAGATAATCACGACTATCGAGCTCTCTGTCAAACATCTGATTTAGCCCTTACTGACGGGATAGGTGTTGTTTTAGCAGCAAAAATAGTAGGTAAAAGCATCCCCGAACGCGTCGCAGGGTCAAAATTACTTCCTCTCCTATTGGATTTGGCCGGTGCAATGAGCTCAACAGTAGTCCTTATCGGCGGTCAGGCAAATTTAGCAGATAAGATAGCCAAGTGCTATTCCCAAAGCTATCCTGAAGCTAAGTTTATCGGCATAGAAGGGTATAAAAATAAGATCTCCCCGACCACACAGGAGGAGAGCCATATTGAATCTATAGTTCGCACCACCAGGCCCCATTTTGTTATTATTGCGTTTGGTTCTCCATTCCAAGAACTGTGGATAGACTCACATAAATCACTATTTAAAGATAGTATTTGTATGGGAGTGGGCGGTACATTCAGCTATCTATCTGGAGCGACACAAAAGCCTCCAAGTATTATTTCTCAGCTTGGATTTGAATGGCTTTTCCGACTTATAAATGAGCCCTGGAGAGTACAACGACAGCTTACACGGCTTCCCCGCTTTGTGGCGCTTGTTTTGAAAGAGTGGATTTAACTGATTTGGTGTATAATGCATCCACAAAATGAGACAATCACTTGCACATGTTTTTGAATATTTTGATTACTTCGGGTATGCCCCAACGCTTACTGAAATCTACACTTTTTTTCCCAAGAAAATAGCAAGAAAAAACCTCTCTCAACTCATCTCTCAGGAGGTTATTAAGGGTACACTTAAGCATTTACCCAATAAAGGGTACTTTAGAGTATCTGGACAAGCACTAGATACTGTCCCCCAGTATAGTATTATTACTCCTAAAACCCTAAAATTGTCAATTAAAATATTCCTCTCTTTTCTTCGACATTGTCCTTTCATCCGATTTGTCGGTATTACTGGTGCCTCTGCGATGGTTGGTAAGAGAGAAAATGATGATCTTGATCTTTGTGTCATTACTCAAAATCAACTTCTTTGGACGTCTCGTTTAATTGCCATACTCTGCGCAAAATTGTTGAGGATCCATACAAAGAATGGCGTGTGTCTAAATCTCTTCCTCGATGAAGAAGGACTCATTATTCCGGAAAAAAAACATAACTTATATATCGCACATGAAATATTGCAAATGAAGCCATTAATAGATAAAAATGATACCTATCGGAGGTTTATTTTCATAAATAAATGGATTTATCGATATTTTCCTAATGCAAAAACGTCCACAAAAACAATAGTAAAAACAATAAATACTGCTCAAAAAAGAAGAGTAAAAACTCTATATATACTAATGGACAACTATTTTAAATCAATTCAACTCCCTATTATTCAGCGCAATAAGACAGCCCTTTTCATCTCACCGGTTCAACTTTGGCTGTTTAAAAAAGACTTTGAAAAAAAACTTAAACGCCACGGCTTGGTGATATAATGGATAGGTTAGCCGGAGTGTTGAAATGGCAGACAAGCACGCTTCAGAAGCGTGTGCTCGCAAGGGCGTGGGAGTTCAAGTCTCCCCTCCGGCACAGATAGATTGATATAATGGAGCGGCTAGGAGAGTTGGCAGAGTGGCCCAATGCGTGGGATTGCTAATCCCATGAGCAGCAATGCTCGCACAGGTTCAAATCCTGTACTCTCCGCCTCTGTTTTCCTTCTGATGTTATATAATTTATAGCTAACTCAGGAGAGGTCGCATAGTGGCCTAGTGCAGAGGTTTACTAAACCTCCGTAGCGCAAGCTACCGCGAGTTCAAATCTCGCCCTCTCCGCCACAGAAAAATTTGTGCTACACTGTTTTTTATGCCCACCACACAATCAGATCTTATTTTGCGTGAACGACTTGCTCAAGAAAGAACATTCTTGTCTATTGATAGAACTATCCTTTCCTACATTCGAACATCTCTTACGACTGCCGTTCTCGCTATCACATTTTTGAAACTATTCGGCCCACCAATATCATATATTGGCGGATTCTTCTTCATTATTTTTTCTATAATTATTACAGTCGTAGGAATTAGAAGATCTATTCAAGGACACAGAAGAGTTAAAGCGCTTACAGACAATCTATCAAGCTAACGACCTTCAATTTTTCGTATCACTTTTTCTACTTCTCTGTCATTTATTGCATGATGAGGTCCACGATGTGAAAGTAATGCGCCAGAAAAAGTCTTTGGAATATGCATCAGTTCGTGAATAAGTGTTTTTATTTTTTCACGTTCGGATAGTTTATCAAAGCGCTTTGAGACAACTTCAATAATATAATTTGGTTGAATTCCTGCCACTTCAAAAAACAATCTAGACATCCCCCAAATTCGCGCATATGCTCTTGTTTTTGCATCAAGACTCCGAATGCAGTGAATACGTTTCGAGTCAATATGTGTAAATTGGAGTTGGTCAACAAGCAGCTCAATAGTTTTTTTTATTTCAGGAGCTCTTTCGTATTTCATGTAGCATGTAGCATATAACACGTAGTATATAGCATGCAACACAAAACATTTTATTAGCTTCAAAAAATGCTACATGTTTCATGTTGCATGATGCGTCACTTGCTGTGCGTGTATCTGCTTGACATCCACCCTCTCTTTTTATTATAGTAATGTATACCTATGATTAATAAAAAAAGCATTGTGCTTTTTGTTGCCGCGGTAGTCGCGGTTTTCTTTGTGTCTCCTCAGCCTATTCAAGCTCAATTCAAAAAAGATTTTTTATACAAATTTCAAAGTAGGTGGACTGACATCGCTGTCTATAACAGTGGGACAGGTGTGCAGCGCGTTTTTATCCTCAATGAGTCATACTCACGTCTTGAAGAATATACGGTTGGTGGCGTACTTTCAAAAATTCATGGAGGATTTGGAACGGGTGTTACACAGTTTAAAAGGCCTCAAGGATTGGCTATTGACCCAACAACAAACCAACTCTACATACTTGACACAGGAAACAACAGAATAGTACGCTATGACACACTAACAGGTAGTGCTGTTGGAGATGCACTTGCTGGAGCAACTGCATGGGGATCAATTGGCTCAGGGCTCACTCAGTTTGACAATCCAAGTTCCATCGCTATTTCAGACACAAGCAAACTCTATATCACAGATACAGGAAATAATCGTGTTTTGAACTGTACATTTAGCAGTGTCTGTACTGAAGTTGGATCAGGATTTGGCACTTATCAGGGTAGATTTAGCGCTCCAAAAGGCGTCGCGTATGACGTGGCACTTCAATTATTATATGTTGCAGACACTGGCAACAATAGAGTTCAGATATTTGATGGAGCAGCTGCCGACGCATATCTTTCTACATTTGGTGCCTATGGTTCATCAAGTGGTTCATTTGTCCTTCCCTATCGAATCGTTACTGAAGGCTCAGGCTCTCATTATATCTTTGTCATTGACAGCTTAAATAGGGTACAACGTTTTGCTCAAGCAAATAAAGCTCTCGCAACAACGATTTCATTGGGTTCAACTGGTGCAGGTCTTGCAGTAGACGGCGGGACTCTTTATGTAAGTTCACTTCCTACCACTTTTCAATCATATACGATTACTTCACTTACAGCTGGAACCGCATACAGTCTTGACATCGGACATCCTGTAGATATGGCACTTGATACCTTAGGGAATATATATATAAATAACAATTTTACTGCTCCTAACGATCCTGTTGTACAAAAATTCAACTCTTCATTTGTCCAACTCGCAGAGTACGATGATGGGACCACTCATTTTGGCAATACTGTATATGGACCATCGGGTATTGGCATCAACACAGGAAACGACTTGTACGTCGCAGATACAGATAAAGCTCGAATTCAACGATTTGTCTCGGATGCATATTACAATACACTAACCCCTGCACCAACTCCCGGTGCATTCTCAAATCCTAGAGACGTAGCGACAGAGGCAACAGGAAAATTTTATGTCGCAGATACAGGGAATGGTCGTGTAGTCAAATTTGATTCAAACGGATTATTTGTGTGGTCACTTCCCCTTCCTACCCTTGCGGCAACAACACCAACTCCTCCTATTGGCTCGTCTCCCGCTCCTTATGGACTTACGATTGATGTGAATAATAAAATATATATTGCTGATTCAGGATTTCACCGTATCTTAAGATATGATGCTAATGGGACCTATGAATCTTCTTGGGGTGAATATGGTTCGGCAGATAGTAGCCCACTTCCTCAGATCGATACCCCACAAGGAATGGCTATTGGTCCTGAACCAACGGGGTATATTTATGTTGCAGATACAGGAAACAATCGTATTCAGCGATTTGATCAGGATGGAACAATGGGCACTCGCACTGTCTGGGGTACATATGGATCTCAAGATGGAAATTTTAGTCAACCTCGTAATGTGGCAGTTGATGCCGCAAGTCGTGTATTTGTGAGTGAGGTGGGCAATAGACGTATTCAGGTATTTGGAGACGCAACTGCAAGCGCAGGGCTTACGATCTCTCATTCTGGAACAATTACTATCTCTGAAGGTGCGACTTCATCTTCAGCTGCATACCTTATTGACTCATATACTGTGCACCTAAATACACAGCCGAGCAGTTTAGTGAGCGTTGCTATAACGGTATCAGAGCCCACACAAGCATCAGTTTCTACTCCAACTCTTGTTTTCACCCCAACAAACTGGAATATTGATCAGACCGTTACTGTTGTCCCAATTCATGATGGTATAGCAAACCAGCCCTATCATGATGTTGCTATTTCACATATACCATCCTCCACAGATCCCCATTATGAAAACAAACTGCAAACTTCTTGGAATGATCTAGGTGTCCGCATTTTAGATACTATCGATTCCCCTATGGTTGTTTTATCAACACACAGTGTCTCAGGGACAGAAGGAGTGACACTTTCAAATGCATACACAGTAGTCCTTAATACTAAGCCAACGGCAAATGTTATCGTAAATGTTGCATCAACCGATTCAGGAAATCCTATTACTATTGATGCAAATACAACAACTCTTACATTCGCCCCAACTGATGGCAACTGGAATGTGCCACGCCAAATACATATTACGCCAGTGCATGATTATGTGGTAAATGGAGGTATTCATATTGGTGTTATTTCTCATACAACTTCTTCAACAGATCCAAACTATGCTACAGATTCAGCAATTTTTAATGATGCTTCTGGCAATGTTGCAGTCTCCATTACCGATATCGACACTGCAGGAGTAACATTTAAAGATGTGAATGACGTCGTCGTCAGTACTCCAAGTGCTATCGTTACAGAAGGTGGAGCAACTGCAACCTTTAAGGTAAATCTTACTTCTAAGCCGCTTAACGATGTATATTTTGAAATTCTTGACGCAAGTGCCTCTCCAATGGTCACTATGAGCCCGTCAACTCTTACCTTCACCCCCGATGAGTGGAATCCCTTCGTATTCCAGACGGTTACCGTCACAGCTATTCATGATTTTTATAAAAATCCTATTAACCCTCGAACAACGGAGCTAAATATCACAACGACATCAGCCGATCCTCTTTATGATGCACTAGTACTTTCTAAGCCAACTGTTTCCGTTACCGATTCCGATTCTGGTGGACTTCTTACATACAAAGATGGGGGTGGAGCGGTAAATATTACTGAAGGTGGAGCAACAGATACCTATAAATTAGTACTGACAAGTATCCCAACAAGCAATGTGAATGTCACGATTACTTCTGCAGATCTTCAAGCGACAACCTCGGCATATTTTTATACCTTTACCCCAGCCAATTGGAATGTTCCTCAATATGCTACGGTAAGCGCAGTGGACGACAGCGTTGAAGAAAGTACTCCACATTATGGCACCCTTACTCATACACTCACGTCATCTGATATAGACTTCAATGGTCTCGCCACAAATCTTATAACGACAATCACCGATAATGATACGTCTGGCATAAAAATAACTCTTCCAAACACTGTCATTAATATTGCTGAGGCTGGCCCATCCGACACATATTATGTGAGTCTCACCTCACAGCCAACAACAAGTGTAAATCTTACCTTTAGTGGAGCGGGCCAAGCGTCTGCCAACCCATCAAATCTTGTCTTTACAACGAGTAATTGGAATGTTGATCAAGAAATTACCATAACAGCGATTCAAGACTACATTATTGAAGGGCCTCATACCGCAGTAATTTCATATACCGCAACATCAGCTGATGCAAAATATCAAGCAAAAACAGCAAACTTTACAACAAATATTGCAGATGATGATTCATTAAGTCCCGGTGTTTCAATTATCGAGACAGATGGGGGAACATCTGTCACTAAAGATGCTACAACAGATACATATACCCTCTCTCTAACAAGTAAACCGACTGCAAATGTAAAGATAAAGATTGTGGCCGATGGACCGGACGCAACTACATCTGCAGGCGTCTATTGGTTTACACCAAACATTTGGAATATCCCACAAACTGTAACTATCAGTGCCACAACAAACCCAAGAGGATCAAAGACAATAAAGTTTTCCCACTTGGCCACCTCACTTGATTCGCACTACAATGACATTGCCATCCCAACTGTTACAATAACAGTCAATGAAAATGTTCCCTCCAGTGCAGCTGCAGCAGCGAATGCAAAACCTCCAACATGTAGTAAAACACCTCCCTATAATGCTCCCCATCTATTCCAGATAGATACAACTAAAAATAATGCAACTCTTTATTTCACCCCTATTTCGAATAATATTTCCTATTACTTTATTGCATATGGATTTAAACCAGGTGACTTCCGATTTGGAACAAGCTTTGAATGGGGACCATATGACGGAGTGATAAGTCACGAAATTGGAATGCTTGATCCAGGTACAACATACTACTTCACAGTCCGTGGAGGCAATGGTTGTGCGACTGGCCCTTGGTCTGGATCGGTCCCAGCAACCACAGTGGGAGTTAATGCCGGTGCTTCCGCATCGCGCACATTTTATGGTGCGGCAAATACAACAAGCGTTGCAGGAACAACTGGTTCATCTGGTTCAAGTGGTTCAACATCAGGAGGGTCTTCTCCAACTGGTGGCATTTGGCTTACGCGAGATCTCTACCCAGGAAGCCAAGGAGCTGATGTACGATCACTCCAAGAACATTTGAATGCAAAAGGATTCACTCTTGCTACATCTGGAGCAGGATCCCCTGGAAATGAAACAACCTATTATGGCAACCTCACCGCAGCTGCAGTTCGTCGCTTCCAGGAAGCTCACTTTCAAGAAATCTTAAGTCCTCTCGGCTATTCAAGTGGAACAGGCATCTGTGGACCATCAACGAGAAACTACATAAATAGCCATCCATAGTAAGTCATAAAGCTGTCATGTCAAAAGTCCAACTGTTTAGTTCTTCAATTTTTAATTTGAAATTATTAATTTTTAATCAATTTTCAATTGATTTTAAATTTCAAATTTATAATTAAAAATTCTGAGTGGGATGTTTTATTTCCTATATTTTCAACTCAATTTGGTGGTAAAATAGAAAGTTGTAGACCCTGTAGCTTAATTGGATAGAGCAAAAGCTTGCGGAGCTTTAGGTTGCGAGTTCAAGTCTCGCCGGGGTCACCCTCAGTTCGCAACTCTCGTTGCAAATACAAGAAGACGTTTAAATGTTGTGCCAAGTGGCCAACATGTTTGTAGAGTTAGAAACTCCGCGTTTGTTTTACGAGTAATATACTCTACTTCTGAAGGGTCGACAATTTTTGTTTCAATGACGCGATAGACATATCTTTGCCCTTTATAAAAAATATTGATGTCATCCCCTTTTTGGAGTTTGCCCAATAAATAAAAAATAGCATTGTACGCACTTACATTCCACCAATAGTCTGTTGAGTGGGCAAAGAGGAAAATATGCCCACCTTCTCCAGGAAATGCTGTCCCAAGGGCCTGGGCAACGCCTTTTTTCAATGCTGCTGAGTATTCTTTTTCATTTGAGGTATCGACTCCAGTGATGATACGCGCATTTGCTCCAATTTTAGGAATAACAACACTAAAATTCGGGTCTTCAGGAATCAGAACTTGTGCGGTCTGTCCATTTATTGTACGTGTTAAGAGGCCTTTTTCTATTGATCCCTTTTGAAGGATAAATCTCATCTCCTCTTCTTTTGTTGCAACAACAAATGTCTTCTTGTTCCATTGATTCATCGTAAACTGCACTTCTTGTCGTATCGGTTCATATAATGTGCGCGCCATAAAGAATAATGAAGAAAGGACAAGAAAATTACCTACGGTTCTCAGAATAAGAAGTGATAGATATTCTTTTTGCTTTGCACGCTTGATGTGATGATGAATGGACGTAGCATTCTTCAAATGATGAGGCATAATTCCATTGTAGCAGAAAGTGGTGGCAGTGGCAGGAAGTGCTTGCAGGGCAGGAAGTGCTTGCACTGAGCTTGTCGAAGTGTCCCCGGGCGGAATTGAACCACCATTTGGCCCTTAGGACGGGCTCGTTCTATCCGTTGAACTACGGGGACATGAATCAGGTATAATTATACATCTATGTTTATCGTAATCGAAGGAATCGATGGAGCAGGCTGCGAGACACAAGCCACACGCCTCATTGAAGAACTAACCAAACAAGGAAAAAAGCCCTATTATATTAAGTTCCCCCATTACGATACGCCCGTTGGAAAGATGATTCGAGATTTTCTCTACGAAAATAAAATAAAGCACTCAGCTGATGAACAGTTTCTCCTCTATACACTTCAATTTATTTTTGATAAAGAACAGATTAAGGAAAAAATGAAGGACCATATCGTCATCGCAGACCGATATTTTTCAACAACTCTCTGTTATCAGACACTTGAAGGATTTAGTGAAGAAAAAGCGGTCCGTTATGCAGAAGATTTTTCGATAATTAAGCCTGATGCTGTGCTATACTTGGACGTTGCACCCGACACGGCAATCAAATGGAAGTATGGTGAAGATAAGGAAAAGAACTTCCGTGAAAATGATCATTCATTCATTCGTAAAACATACGAAAAGTATAAGGATCTTGTCAAACGAAGCGTTTGGGCAAAATGGATTCGTGTAAATGGAGAACAATCAAAAGAAAATGTTACAAAGGAATTACTAACAATTATCAATTCGCTATAAACAATGGAGAAGACACTTCTTATCATCAAACCAGACGCAGTGAAACGCGCAATGATTGGCACAATTATCGAAACATTTGAAAAAACAGGACTCAAACTCTTAGCAGCCAAAATGGTGAGTCCTGAAGCATCCGTCATCAAAAATCACTATCCTGGAACGCCTGAGTGGATTACCGAAATGGGAAACAAAACACTGGCAAGCTTCAAACAAGCGGGCACTGATGTCCAGAAGGTCATGGGGACAACCGATCCATTGAAACTGGGGACATTTGTCTATGACAGACTCATTAAATACTGGCAAGAGGGACCAATCGTCGCTATGGTATTTGAAGGTCCAAATGCAGTTGCCGTTGCACGCAAACTCCGTGGGCACACAATCCCAGCTCTTGCCGAGCCAGGAACACTTCATGCGACATTCTCATTTGATTCTTCTACTCTTTCAAGCAGTCTTGATCGTGTGGTAAAAACATTTATTCATGCATCAGGAAGTGTTGAGGAGGCAGAACGAGAAATCAAATACTGGTTTAAGGATGAGAGTTTTGAATCATACGTCCGTGAAGTTGATAGTTTATATTTATCTAAATAACTATGAAAAAACAAAAAGCCCTTATTATTATAAAACCTGACGCCGTACAACGTGGCCTTTCTGGAACAATCACAAAAAGATTTGAACAGGTCGGACTGACAATCATAGGACTCAAATTTCAAAAAGCAGACTCAAAGACAGTCATCGCTCATTATCCAAGCACTGATGTATGGTTTGAAAAAGTCGGGCAGAGAACGCTGAAAAATTGTGCTGCAAAAAATGTTGATCCAAAAGTAGTATTTAAAACAGATGATGCAATCTCAATCGGAAAACAAGTCAAACAATGGCTCATCACCTATTTTCAGGAGTCCCCTGTCCTTATCATGGCAGTTGAAGGATATGAATGTATTGAAATTATTCGAAAAATTTCTGGGAATACTATCCCTGTCCTCGCTGCTCCCGGCACAATCCGTGGAGACTTCTCACATGACTCAATTGATTTAGCAAATGAAGCAATGAGACCACTTCGAAATGCAATCCATGCGTCCGACGCTGTGGAAGATGGAGAAAAAGAGGTTGCCTTATGGTTCAGACCAGAAGAGCTTTTTTCATACGTCCGTGCAGATGAAAAAATAATGTTCCCATAAGCATTACTTGACATTTATAAAAAAAGGGGTAGAATCAGGGCATAAGGAAATCTTGCCTATTTGCAACACATCGGATCACTTCCATAATTAATTAAAACTAAAATTTCTTCCCAAACAGTGCTACTCGCTTTTATTTGTATATGTGTGCCTTTGCACACCTCGGAGGTGTGCAAAGGCACAGCTATATAAAGAATGTTGAAAAATATATTGAATTAGAGTATAATGAAGCCCTATACGTAGGGGACGATGGGTAGTATGTTGTAAAACTATTACGATAGCATCGAGAGCTTCTTTTGGATCTCCTTCTTGAGGCTAAGTAAGTCGGAATTATTTTCGATACAAACATTCGCAAGTGCCATACATGCACGCACATGCTGACCATTTTTTAAGCCTATATCATTACTATCTCGACTATCTATTTTTTTGAACGATTCCCAATCTTTAGGGTCCCACTTCTTTCCTCGCGTCAACACTCTTTGATACCGAACTTCCTGTAAAGCATCAACCGCTATAAGAAAAAAGCCAGGGAGTGTGCGCAAATAATGAACCTCACCAGGATTACGAATCCCCTCTATTACAATTCTTTTATTCTCTAGCTTCACGTTTTTAGCATTAAACTTTTGAACCGCTCGCTTTGCGAGCGTTCCATCCCCTTCTTTCTTTCGAAGTTCATCCCCAATATTTTGCAGTGTTGTCCGATCAAACTCAATAATCCCTCTTTTCTTAAGTTCATCATGGACAATTGATGAGAGTGAAAATGAAGTGTATCCAAACTTTTTTATAAGATACTCCGTGACGACTCCTTTTCCAGAAGCGACTGGGCCAACTATACCGATGATATGCATGAGACCATTATATGGTATAAAGTTTGTAAAGTTGTAAAGTTTTTAAAGTAAAAAGTAAAAACCAAAAACTATAAAAATTCCTCTATGCATCAGTTCTTTATAAACTTTGATGAACTAATCAGCTCTCCTCTCTTTTATGTTACTATAAATTATGACTAGTATTCGTGTGCGTCTCTTTGGATATTTATTTGTTCTCTTCATTGTCTCTTTTGCTTTGCTATTTAACATAACTACTTATTTTGTTTCTAATGAGTACGTATCCTTCGAAAAGGACGCTATCATAAAAAGCACGAGACAACTGCAGAAGGGGTATACGGATATGCTTAATATATTGAGAGTTAAGGCACACGATTGGTCAGTTTGGGATGATGCGTATGCTTTTATGAAGACAGGAGATAAAAAATTTGTTGACTCAAACCTCAGTTTAGAGACTGTTTGCAATCTCCAGGTCAACTACATACTATTTGTCGATGATGAAGGCAAAATTATTCTTGAAAAGAGCTGCGACTTAGCGAAAAATACATCTCTTCCTCTCCCCAACGAATTTATTTATCATCTTTCAAAAGGACGTCTTCTTATAAACCATCCTGACTTAAAAATATACACAGGACTGATAGACACGGCTCAGGGCCCACTCATTGTGACAGCTCAGCCAATAGTTGCCTCAAGTGGAGAAGGTCCTGCGCGCGGCACTCTTATTTTTGCACATTTTCTTGTAAAGGAGAATCTAAAAGTGTATGCCGATCCCGATTCAACCATTGCGTTTGAACAAACTACCACTAGGCAAGATGAGGATATTATTGTTGAGGCCAAAAATGATAGGCTAATAGCCTCTTCTTTTGATATATATGACATCTACGGAAACCCTGTTATACGTATTATTTCCACATCGCCTCGGTCAATATATGAAAATCGACTCATCATTTTTCAATATCTCTTTGTCAGTCTCTCAAGTATCGGTTTTCTCATTCTCCTGAGCCAATATTTTATTGTTGAATATCTTATATCGAGGAAGATATCAGCACTCATCAAGGCGGTTTTAAAATTCCAAAATAATAATAAAGGTGTCTATTCTATCGATATTCCCATCATTACTAGACAAAAAGATGAGTTCTTTACGCTTCAAGATACACTCAATGCTATGTTCAAGTCCCTTCAATCACTTTCATCAACCATACTCGTTGAACAGGAAAAATCTCAGCAATATATTGATATGATGAACTCTATCATTCGAGTACTTGATAAAGATAAAAAAATACTACTCATCAATAAAAAAGGATGCGATATATTGGAATATAAAAAAGAAGAACTATTAGGAAAAAATTGGATACATACCATGATTCCGCCACCCGATCAAGAAAAGATTTCGAATATACTTGACGCAATATTTACGAGCGATGTTGATGGAGACAAATTGATTGAAAATGAAAGCGAACTAGTGACAAAATCGGGAAAACGTCGCATTATTTTATGGCGTCATACACATATTAAAGACAGTTCAGGAAATACAACCTCCATTATTAGCTCAGGCATAGATATTACTGAAGAACAGGACACGAGAATACAGCTTGAAAAACGTATGAAAGAAATGGAAGAGCTCAATAAGGTCATTATAAATCGAGAGCTTGTCATGGTTGATCTTAAAAAAAAGTTGAAACAGTATGAAAAGTAGTATCCAAGGCAGTATTATAATCTGGCTTATTCTCATAATAGGCTCGATTGGAGCACTTGTTAGTCTTTTTGTTACTTTTCGTGTCCAAAATATGCTGTTTGGGGATGAAAAAAATACTCATCATATTGTCAATATAGAAGATGCAAAACAAATTAAGCTTATACTTGATAACTCTACATTATTTACGAAAATGCTTGCCACCCGTACACGTGTTGTAGAGTTTCTTCAAGATCCAACGAATATAAGGAGGACAGAATTAGTCACTATCTTTGATGAATATCAGAAGGATAATTTCCAGTATCTTTCTATATACCTTATGGATGCAACTGGAAGTGCTCTTATTTCCACAGATCGCTCTTTTATTGGAAACAACTATGGATTCCGCCCCTATTTTATAGAGGCTATGAAGGGGGGGTCGTATGTCGATGTCGCACTTGGCAAAACAACAGGCAAACTTGGCGTCTATTTCTCCTATCCAATTAAAGAAGGTAGTGGGAAAGTGATCGGTGTAGTAGCTATAAAGCTTGAGCCTACATCGATATATACTTCGCTTGGTGATGCTCCAAATAAGGAGTCGACTATCATGATTACCAATCTTCATGGAGTTATTTTATTTTCTACAAAAAAAGATAGGATACTCACATCTCTGGGCAAACTCTCCCCATCCTATCAAACAGAGCTTGGAAAAAATAACCCTTTCCAAGGAGCTTTGATAAAGCCATTATGGTATGACGAGGCACAAAAAATAGTTGAAGGATATGAAGGACCAAAAACGATTGAGTATATGGATGTAAAAGATAATGAGCAAGAACTTCTCAGTATTGTCCGCATTCAAAATTATCCATTTTATTTAGCAACAGAAGTCGGCCTTAATGAATCAATAGAAAAAATCACTGATATTACGCGAATTTTGGGTATTGGCATATTTGGTGCTTCGTTATTTTGTTTATTAATCGTCTCCTCCGTAATTCGTCGTATTCTTTCTCCACTTCAAATATTAAAAAGCTATGCAGAAATTATCGGAAAGGGAGACTTTTCACAAAAAATGAAGATTAAGACGGGAAATGAACTGGAAGATTTGGGAAATGTTTTTTCACAAGTACAGGACAATCTAAAAGATCTCTATGCAGGCCTTGAAACTAAAGTAGAGGAAAAAACAAAAGAACTAAAGCAACAATTAGTTGAGATAGAAAAGACAAAAAGTGCAATGATTAATCTTCTTGAAGATGTAAATTCTCAAAAAGAAGAGATTGAAAACCACGCCTTTGAACTGCAAAAATTTGAGCTTGCCATGAAGAATGCACATGACCATATCATTATTACAAACCCTGATGGGGTTGTCCTTTTTGCAAATAAAGCTGCCGAAAAGATTACCGGATACACAGAACAAGAGATTATTGGGCAAAAAGCTGGAAATAAGGGGTTATGGGGTGGCTCTATGGATAAGACTTTTTATGAAACTTTTTGGAAATGTATCAAAACAGATAAGCAGGTGTTTGTTGGCGAGTTTAAAAATAAACGTAAAAATGGAGAAGTATATATTGCAGAGGCACAGGTCTCTCCTATATTAGATTCACAGAGAGAAGTGCAGTATTTTGTTAGCATAGAGCGCGATATTACCCAAGCAAAAGAAATTGACAGAATGAAGACAGAATTTATCTCACTCGCCTCCCACCAGCTTCGCACTCCTCTTTCTGCAATGAAGTGGTTTTTAGAGATGCTTCTCAATGGAGATGCGGGAAAGCTCAATGATGAACAAAGAGAGTTTGTCGTCAATGTTGAACAGTCAAATAATCGTATGGTAGAGCTTGTTAATTCACTCCTCAATGTATCCCGGATTGAGAGTGGGCGTATTATTGTCGAACCAAAACCAACAAACCTCAAAGATCTTATAGATGAGGTTCTCACCGAGGTAAAAGCACAGTATGCGGATAAAAAACAATCTATCAACTTTAGTATTCATAGCGATCTTCCTCTTATTCCGCTTGATAAAAAGCTTATCAGACAGGTCTATCTTAATTTGTTAACAAATGCAATGAAATACTCGCCTCCAGAAACAGATATTGTTGTTATCGTCTCAAAAGAGAATGACATGATCATTTCGCAGATAACAGATAATGGGTATGGGATCCCCCATAATGAACAGGTCCATATTTTTACAAAATTTTATCGCGCAACCAATGCAGTAAAAAAAGAGACTGAAGGAAACGGACTTGGTCTCTATCTGGTACAATCAATTGTAGAAAGTTCCGGAGGAAAGATTTGGTTTACAAGTGGCGACCAAAAAGGAACATCTTTTTTCTTTACAATTCCACTGACTGGAATGAAGCAAAGAGATGGAGAAGTACATATGAGTTGAAGTAATACATTATCAATTCCACATATATTAGTATGGAAATTCAGAAAACAGTAATGGTGATTGAAGACGAAAAATTACTTCTGGAAGCGATTACGAAGAAGTTTGCATTAAATGGATTTATTGTTCTCCCCTACTTAGATGGTACACAAGCCCTTAATGATCTTACTGCTCATAAAGTAACCCCCAATATTATTTGGCTTGACTACTATCTAGGAACAACAAATGGTATGGAGTTTGTGACTAAAATGCATGAGCAAAATATAACAATTCCCGTCATCATCGTAAGCAATTCTGCAAGCGATACAAAAGTAAAAACAATGCTTGCACTTGGCGTAAAAAAATATATCTTAAAAGCTCATCATCGCTTGGAAGAGATTATAATTGAGTTGCAAACTATATTAAAAGAGTTAGAATAACCGTATGAAAACGATTCTCGTCGCAGAAGACGACAAATTCCTATCAAACGCATATCGCATCAAGCTTACCAAGCTTGGATATACTGTGGTAATCGTATCTGACGGCGACCAAGTGCTAAAATATCTCAAGGGTACCCTTCCTGATCTTATTTTATTAGATCTTATCATGCCAATAAAAGATGGATTTGATACGCTCAAAGAAATTCGTGAGCAGCAAAAATGCAAGAAGGTCCCTATTATTATTGCATCAAACTTGGGACAGGGAGAAGATGTAAAACGTGCGACAGAGCTTGGTGCAACAGACTATATTATAAAAAGTGACCTCTCACTTCAAGAGCTTGCAGAAAAAATCAGCTCCTACCTTGGGGAAAAGTAAAACTCCGGATTCAACTCTATAATTTAAAATTCCAAATTTTAAATTAATAATCAAATACTGTCTTACTATTTATGTTACTATAAATACATATGTCAGTTACTGATGCCCAGCTTCGTGCCTATGCGCTCGAAAATGAGTTTATTTCTAAAAAACAAGATGAGGAAGCTGAAGCCTATGCAACCGAACATAAACTATCATTTTATGACGCTCTTCTTGAGAAGAATATTCTTTCTGATGCCCAGCTTGGCCAGATTATTTCAGACTATTTAGGATGTGGGTTTGTCAATCTCACCAAGGAAGCTATCACAAAAGATGTTTTGCATATTATTCCTGAGCAAATTGCGCGTAAATATCATGTTGTCTCTTTTTCACAAGATGATAAGACGATAAAAATAGCAACAACAGATATAAAAAATAGTGAACTTTTCCTTCTCCTTAAGAAAAAAACAGGGAAAGCAATTACACCATTTTATGCGACAGAACGCGACATTGATGATACGCTTGCGCTTTACAATCAAAAAATGCAGTCACAGTTTGATACTCTTCTTGGAGAAAAAAGGCTTAATACTCCTATTGAGGAAATCGTGCAAGGGATTATCGAGCATGCCTATGAAGCAAAAGCCTCAGACATCCATATTGAGCCACGCAGGAGTGAGTCGGTTGTCCGAATTAGAATTGATGGAATCCTCCATGATATCCTTACTATCCCCAAAGAACTTCATGAACAGATCATTACCAAAATCAAAGTCGATGCACGCTTAAGAACCGACGAACATACTGCTGCTCAAGATGGAAAAATCCAAAAAGAGATAAAAAAAGATCAGGTTGATATCCGCGTTTCGCTCGTCCCCATTATTTATGGTGAAGGATGTGTGATGCGGCTTCTTACCTCAAAACATCGCGAAATTGGCCTCACAGACCTCGGTCTGAATGAAGAGAATATGAAACGGCTCAAGGCGGGTTTTACAAAGCCTTATGGCATGATTTTATCCACCGGACCAACGGGATCAGGAAAAACAACCTCCATGTACTCTATTTTGAAAATACTTAATACAAAAGAACGAAATATTGCAACAATCGAGGATCCTGTTGAATACGATATCGAAGGAATGAACCAAATCCAAGTAAATCCTCAGACAAATCTAACATTCGCTGATGGGCTTCGCTCTATCTTGCGTCAAGACCCCGATATTATTTATGTTGGAGAAATTCGTGATAATGAGACGGCTGATATTGCTGTTCACTCTGCTATGACAGGCCACCTCGTCCTTTCCACTCTACACACAAACGACGCGGCGACAAGTATTCCACGATTTATCGACATGGGTATTGAGCCATTTCTCGTTTCTTCAACGATTAGCGTTATCGTCGCTCAACGATTGGTACGAAAAGTCTGCGAAGCATGTAAAGTATCTATAACGGTACAAACGGCAGAAATAGGACAGTATTTTCCAAAAGAGACAGTCCAAAAAGCATTCGGAAAGGCAAAATCTCTCCGTCTTTATAAAGGAAAAGGATGCGGCGTCTGCAATAATACGGGATACATTGGTCGTATTGGCATTTTTGAAGTACTCACCATCTCCCCTGCTATCCAAGAGCTTATTCATAAACGCGCGGATGCAGACACCATTACAAAACAAGCAGTAAAAGAAGGAATGCAGACTATGCTCGACGATGGGCTTCAGAAAGTTGTACAAGGAGTCACGACAATTGAAGAGGTATTACGAGTAATCAAAAACTAATATGGGTGGCATTGCATTTATTGAGGTAATTCTCTTTACGAAACATTTGAGCATCATGATAAAAAGTGGTGTTCCTATTCTTGAAGCCGTTGAGATTCTTTCAGAACAAACAAAAAGTGTTGAAATGAAAAAAGTTCTCATTGGAGTAGAAAAAGATATTAAAAATGGAGCATCGCTTGTCATGGCGCTGAGTAAATATCCAAAAGTATTTTCCTCTTTTTATATCAGCATGATTACAGTTGCTGAGGAGTCGGGAAAATTGGAAGAGGTCCTCTCCTATCTCGCAGAGCATCTGAAAAAACAGTATGACTTTAAGAAAAAAGTGCAAAGCGCGCTCCTCTATCCTGAAATTATATTAGCAACTGCACTGCTTGTTGGGGCTGGTATTAGCTTGTTTGTTCTTCCACAGCTAATTGATTTGTTCGAATCCCTCCATGTCAAACTCCCTCTTGCAACACAGTTTCTTTTGGGCACTGCTCGCTTTATGAAGGTGTACGGCATTCTCTTTTTTGGTGCTCTATTTGGATTCATACTTCTTCTTCAGGCTGCTATTCGTCTTCCAAAAATCCGCCCTCTCTGGGATCTATTTATGTTTGCATTCCCTGTCATTGGGGGCTATTTAAACCAAATCGAACTTGCTTCATTCTGCCGCAATCTCGGTATGATGCTTAAAAGCGGTCTTCCCATAACAAATGCTCTTGAGATTCTTTCTACTTCCACAGACAATACGGTCTATCAAGGATATATTATAAAAATGCAAGCAGGAGTAAAGCGAGGAAGCACCTTATTTCATAGTATGGATACCCAAAAAATGAGCTTTATCCCTGCCCTCGCCTCTCGTATGATTCGTGTTGGTGAAAAAACAGGAAATTTGGATGAAAATTTGCTTTATTTAGGAGATTTTTTTGAAGAAGAGATCGATGTTGCATCAAAAGATTTTGCAACAGTTCTTGAACCTATTATTTTAGTAATGGTGGCGGCAGTCGTTGCATTCTTAGCATTTGCTATTATCTCGCCTATCTATGAATTCACCTCTGCGATCAAGTAACCAAAGAGGATTCACTCTTGTTGAACTATTGCTTGTCATAGTTCTTATGACTGCAGTTGCATCATTCTCAACTCCATTTTATGCTCGTTTTTTAACACAAAATTCTGTCTCTCTTGTTCGCGATCAGCTCAGTTCTCATTTAAGAAGAGCGCAGTTGAATGCAATGATGGGAAAAAATAATGGGCCATGGGGGGTAACATTTGTTTCTCAGCAATTAGTACTCTTTCAAGGGGTATCCTACGCCTCTCGTACTACTGCTTTTGATGAAGATTTCGATGTAAACCCGTCTATTAGCGTCTCTGGCCTGGGAGAATTAATTTATACGAAAACGAGCGGTTTGCCTAATGCAACGCCAACAATCACAATAGTGGGGACTGGATCCTCGAAGGTACTATCTGTTAACAGCCAAGGAGTTGTACAACAATGAATAAACGCGCATTTTCACTGCTTGAGGTCATCCTCGCATCTGCCATGTTTGTCGTTTTTTCGGTGGGTGCAATTGCCACAATACTTCGTGGCTTAAATTTGAATCGCCTGGGAAGTGAATATACTGTCGCCACTCAGTATGCTGCGGAAGGAATTGAGGCTGCTCGCTCAATAAAAAACCAAGCATTTGTAAATCTTGCCAATTCTGCAGGAACCGGCATTACAAAGACAGGTGCAGTGTGGACATTTTCAGGAGCAAATAATGTATTGGACAAATATACTCGTGTCATTTCTATTGCAGATGTGTATCGAGATGGATCAGGAAATGTTGTTGCCTCAGGTGGTACGCTTGATCCAAATTCAAAAGATGTAACAAGTACCGTCTCATGGAATTTTGCAACGGGAAAAAATGAATCAATTTCTTCAACAAGTTACTTTACCAACTGGAAAGCTCCTTTCTCAAAAGGTGGTTTGTTGGCCTATGGAAACGGGGGGACGACGTCTGATGCGCTTATGTATAAAACATTTGATGGATCTGCATGGAGCGCCGCAGCTGCTATGGCCGATGTCGACACAGGATCAACAAATAAATATGCCCGTATTATTCGTGTCTATGCAAGCCCTACTAGAAACGAAAAAATTGCGATTTCTCGCCATTATAATGGCACTACTCAATGGATTTATGCCCAGGTATTTAATGGAACATCATGGGGAAATGTCATCCAGCTTTCTACCTGGACCGCTGCAACGTTTCTTGATGTCCAAAATTTTGGAGGGGATTATCAAGCAAATGGTAATTTTGCCGTCGTATATTCAGACAACACAACTACACCAAAAATGAACTATTGGAATGGCGCTACTTGGGCTACTGCCACTTCACTAAATGTTCTCTCTACTGGTATCCCCATCCATATTAGAGTAGCTGCGAGACCAACAAGTAATGAGCTTATGGCTGTCTTTTTAAATGCCGGAAGTGATACACTCACTGAATATAATAATGGCGCTGGCTATGCAACAGCCAACTGGAGTGCAGTAACATCTCATGCAGTAAACACCGTACTGAATACAAAAAGAATTATGGACTTTCAATGGAGTACCAATACTCCTCTCAACGGCGTACTTATTTATGCGGCTGCAACGACTGCAAAAATTATTACCGGAAGAGTGTGGGTAGCGAATGGGACAGGAGGTGGAGCATGGGGAACGGCAGTGACGTCAGCGGCGCAAACAAACAATCTTGGAGCTCTCAATCTTGCTAATCGCCCAGGGGCCAATGAAATGGAGGCCTGTGACAAGGATGCGCTTGCGACTCCCACTATCCCCTGTCGTAAACTTACATTTGCGGGAAACGTCATCACGTGGGTGACGCCAACAAATCCCATTGTTGCAGCAGCAACAGACACAGGTATCCAACTGAGTTATGATATTGCATCTGAAGGACAAACAGGTGCGTATGTGCTTATGGTCTATTCCGATAATACTGCCGTACCAAAATTTAAGAAATTCACGCCTGGAACGACAACGTGGGATGCAGCTGCAACGACAATTACGACAACCCCTTATACTCTTGGTATTGTAAAAACAGTGCGCATGATTAACCGATCTGACACTGACGATATGATGGTTGCAATGACTGACGCCAATCTTGATCTCTACACACTTATGTGGGATGGAACGAATAATATCATGTATACAACGCCAGCTGGATTGGCATTTACACAGCATGGAATCGCTGGATCAGCTATTACAGATTTCTGGTATGACTTTGCATGGGATCAGTTTTAATTTGAAATTTATAATTTTTCATTTGAAATGAAAAAAGGATTTACATTGATTGAGGTTTTGCTCTATATCGCTATTGTGACGATTATCATGTCGGCATTTATTATATTTGCATGGAATGCAGTCATACTCGGCGCAAAAAACAATACACAACAGGAGCTGTTTGCTCAAGGACGAATTGTCTCTGAACGTATTTTGTCCGAAATTAGAAATGCTACCGATATTAACACAGGGACATCAAACTTCGATGTCGATTTGGCGACAAATGCCACCTATCAGCTTTCAATTGCTGACACAGCGCCCAATAATCCCACAATTTTTACTGTCGTCTCAGGAACTCTTATGGTAAAACAGGGTGCAGCAGCGGCTATTGCCCTCCATTCGACAACGATAAAAGTAACGAGTCTCGTTTTTACAAACTATTCCTCCTCCGATGGAAAGACAAAAAATGTTGGGTATGTCTTGACACTCGCCCAAACATCCACAAGTGCTTCCCAAGAGTACAAAGGAACAATTACACTTGATTCAAGTGCAGAAGTTCGTTCAAATCCATTATGAAACAGAGAAAAGGATTTATTGCGATGTCGACAGTACTTATCGTCTCTGCTGTGGTAATCGCTATAGCTATTTCTACGACACTTATTGGAGTAGGCGAAGGCAAGGCTGGGCTTCTTCATTGGAACGGGTCAAATAGCCTCTATCTTGCTGAAGGGTGCATGGAAGATGCACTCCTGAAATTACGTACAAGCGCAGGCTATACCGGAGGAACAATCACACGACCCGAAGGATCATGTACCGTGACTGTCACAGGAAGTGGAACGTATACTATCACCGTAACAGCAACAAATGCCACTGCAACGCGTCAAATTCAAGCTATTGCAACCCGCAGTGGTAAGGTCGCTATTTCAAGCTGGAAAGAGCTATAAAACTGCTATGGTATTAATTTTTAATTTATAATTTCAAATTAATAATTGAGTATATAGTTCACTCTTGACATCTCGCTTTTTATCTTTCATACTAAGAATTATGAAAACTCGTATCAATTCTCAACCCGGCTTCACCTTAATTGAGCTCCTTTTGGTGATCGCTGTTATATCAGCTCTTGCAGTGACAGTCTTTGTTGCGCTCAACCC
>Ga0194063_10000783_pt1 | contig 22249 bp, 25 predicted proteins | sample SepL3720m_MetaG_FD_155459 | JGI IMG/M metagenome (GOLD analysis project Ga0194063, IMG submission 155459) | Anoxic zone freshwater microbial communities from boreal shield lake in IISD Experimental Lakes Area, Ontario, Canada - Sep2016-L373-20m | ecosystem: Environmental > Aquatic > Freshwater...
CCTCTAGGGGGAACAGTGCGGCGTTGCCGCCAGACCGGCGGAGAGGACGGGCAGGCTCTGGTCCTGGCCCCCCGCTCTCTCGTGCGAGCCCGACGCGAAAAAATGAAAGTCTGCGTTAATCGTCGATCATGTCAGACAAAGCAATATAACGGCAGACCATCTCCTACACACAAAAAGACGAACAACCTATAAAATATAACTTGCCATTGTCCGACAATATGACATATTAACAGAATGACAACGATAAAGCACATCCTCGAAATTCTCGGAAACACTGAACACGTTAAAATCGAAAACGGCGCATTCATGCCACTCTCAATCGAAATGATCGGCCAAGGGCCGCACGGACTCCCGGCAATTTCGGTCTGCCACTATGGCGAGCAGAGCGGCGACCTGATGCGTGACCCGGAAATGTGCTTCGAGATCACTCCGGACGGGAAGTTTCATCCTTACTACTTCCGCAACGATTACACAGGAACTGAACAGGAAGTATATTTTCGCACCGAGGACGGGCGGGAAATGATCCGGCCCCGCCTCAAGAAAGAACTGGCCTCCTTCGCTCGCCAGTGGAGCGCGAATCTGCGCGAGCAGGGCTTTATCAAAGCCGCTCGCCTGCAGGCTCGTCAGATTCTCACGTTTGAAAAGGCCGCATAAAACAACAGACTGTCAGACACTCAAATAGATGCAAAACGCCATAGAAAAACTAGAAAAACGCAATTAAAACATTGTCGCACGTCTGACAATATGACAGTATAACAAAACAAAGAAAAAATGAAAATCACAATCGAACTGACAGACGAAGAAGCCGCAGAAATGAAGGCCCTCGCGATCCGATACGGAGAAACGCCGAGCCGACTTGTTTCCGGTTTCGTGTCCGATTTGACGGAAAGTCTTCAGAGCCACGGCAGTGACGAGCGGAGCATGGCGCAGGACTACGTTTCACGGGCGCACATGGACCGAATTGAACACGGGACGGCCGAAAATGGTGATGCGCTCACGCCCGCAGAGCAGGCCGAGTATGATAAACTCCGTATGTCGGCTTACAGCGCGAGAGAACGGCAGCGGGCAGAATGGCGGGCGACAGCCGAAGAGAAACAGGCAAACCCCTCTCCAATGTCTGACAATGTGACACTGTAACAATATGAAAAAGATCGCAATCATGAACGGAAAAGGCGGAAGCGGGAAGACGACCGCCGCCGCCATTCTCCTGCTTGCCCTTCGGGCCGCAGGGAAACAAATCACGATCCGGGACACTGACCCGCAGCGCACGTTTGCCCGGTTTGCCGACACGCTCGAAATCGAAACGACGCCAGACCATCCTGCTTTCGAGTTAATCGACACGCCGCCCCGCCTCGATCACAAGCTTTTGGGTCGGATTGCCGATGAGGTTGACCGAATTATCATTCCCGCCCGTCCCGGTCCTGCCGACCTCTGGACGGCACAGGAAACCGCAGAATTCCTAGCGGAGATCGGAGCCGCAAAAAAAGCCCGCCTGCTTTGGAACTGTGTGAGGCCCGGAACGCTCCTTTCCCGCGACCTCGACGAGAAAGCCAATCAAATCGGCCTAAAAACCATCGCAACGCCTCTTTCCCTGCGCGAAAGCTACCAGCACGCTTTCGTCTTGGGATGGTCCGCCCTCGATGCTGAGGCGAAGGCCGAAGCGGCTCAAATCGCTGAAGAAATCACAAAGTAAGACAATTAGACAAAGTAACAATATGAGCAGCAAACTTGAAAAAGCCCTAAAAACAACCCTCTCAAAACCAGTCAGCGAGGGAGCGAAGCACATGCGCACGCGGCCAGAGGCCGACCCGCTCGACAAATCCGCGCGAATGACGCTCCGCGCCCTGCCCCGCGATGTCGCTATCATCGACAAAATTCGCCGCTCCGCACCCGGCAAGATTATTTCGCAGTCCGAAGCCGTGAGAATCGCAATCCGGCTTGCTGAAAACGTCCCTCTTGCTCAGTTCTGGACACTCGCTGCAGAAATCGAGATGGAAGACAAACGCAGGAAGTAACGCGCAAAGCCGGCATTGTCGCACTGTCTGACAAACTAACAAAGTGGAAATAATTCGAACAAAACTAGCGAAGCGTTCCGAGGCATGGGACGAAATACAAGCTAGCCCGGAAAGCCTCGAAAACGAACGTGTGGCAGATGAAGATTGTTACGCGCGAAGGGCGGCTGGAGAGTATGACGACTATACTCCATCCGACGAAGAAGTGCTCGCGGAGGCAAAGGCGGAGGCCGAGAAAGCATTCGCGGCCGTACTTGAGCGGGAGAACGAAGCCAGAAAAAAGGCGCAAGCGCCACTTCTCGCGAGGGCGGACAACGCGAAGCAGATGCTTTTGTTTGCGCCGTTGTTCCACGACGGCCGAAACCGAACGTTCGCGACAGCGGACACTTTGAACCGTTATGTGCTTACAAAACGGCGGAACCTGTTCGGCAAAAAAGAAAAGCTCGTGAAGCGGTTTCCTGCGCAGAAGGGCTCGTCAACTATCTATGCAGCAATAATCGAAGACGGGGATAAAGTGCTTTTTCCGGGGGCATTCGAGCAGCTCATCGAGCTGATATTGCGGAAAATGACGATCGAGAAAAACGCAGAAATGGGCCTGTGGCACGAGAAACGGAGGCCCGAAAACAATCATGTTTCCGTGATTTTCTCACTTTCGGAATTGCGGAAACGCTTGGACGAAAATGGAAGCGGGCGGCCACTGGCGGAAATCCGCGAAGCGCTGGAGGTGTTGAGTAATTGCCGATGGGTTGTCGATGCGCCGTTGTCTCTGCAATACGTCGGGGAGTTGAGGGATCCGATTTTGAGGATCTCAAAAGTCCTGAAGGCAAAACGCGGAGACGCGAAGGGCGAAAAGACCGTTTACGAAGCGTTTTGGCATCCACTCATTGCAGAAAGCATATTGGCGGCAGATCACTTTCTATTAGATGCGGGCATAACTCGATTGACTGACCCGCTGGCGCGATGGGTCTTGAATCGCATGAACGCACGCTATCGCCAGGCGTCAAAAGATGACGGTTATGCAAAACGCGGTTACACGCTCTCGTTGGACACGATACTTACAGAAAGCGGAATTGAGCCGGAAAGGCGATTGCGAGGTACGATAGAGAGAGTCCGGAAGGCGCTAAACGAGCTGCAAGCCCACGACTACCTAAACAACCTTGGCGACCATTACGCCGAAAAACCGACGTATGAGACGACATCAGGCCGGCCAAAAATCGTCAATATGACCTGGGTACTCTTTCCTTCGCGGGAGTTTGCGCAAACTGTCATCGAGGGCAATCGCGAGGCTCGCTTGCGGAGCGTGGAACACGAAGTCACGGGGGAGTCCTAGCCGCGAAAGGGTATTTCACGGGGGAGTCCTAGCCGCGAAAGGGTATTTCGCGGGGGAGTCCTAGCCGCGAAAGCCCCCGGCTCGGGGAAAAAGACGCTTTCGCGGGGGAGTCCTAGCCGCGAAAGGGTTTTCGAATTGTTCCACAAGGGAGTCCTAGCCGCGAAAGCCCCCCTGAATCGGGGAGTCCTAGCCGCGAAAGCCCCCCTGTTTTTTTGCAAAAAAACCAATCCTTTCAGCCTCAGTAAAGGACTTGCAGACATGGCACACTTAATGCTCTTATCCCTTCTTCTTATCCATATTAACCACTCAGAAGAAAATCCCCCCTCTGGACTCCCCCGGAAGAGACAAAAAGTCGCGGCTTGTCAGCCGCCCGAGGGGAGGGGACGCTTGCGTCCCCCGCTTTGCGCCTTTGGCGCACCGCTCTCCCCAACAATGCCCGCTTGCGGGCAACTCGACCCGCCTACCGGCGGAAAATGTGTTTCCACGGCCTCCGGCCACCCGAGGGGCTTTGCCCCCGGTCCCCCAGGGCTTCGCCCCCCGCTTTGCGGGTCCCCCCAAAGGTTTTGAATGGAAAAGGGCAACCCCTATTAGATTGGAGGCAGGCCAAGAGGTGCTGCTTTGCGCCCAGGAAGGCCCGGCAGGGCCTCGCAAGAAGAATAACGGCCCCAACTCGGCAAAGATATTATTTCTGGCATTCCCTGACTTGCTTCAATGCACTTTCAAAAGAAAGTGAACGCGGTTGCTTTGCGACCACACGCAGTACACGGCCACGGACGCCAGCGAAACTCAAGCGGGCGGATGCCGACATCTCGAAAATCGGCGGATAACTACATTCTCCTCTTGGCGTTTCCTTTTTCATCAGACGTATTTTTCAAATTCTGTGTCGAAATTCTTTCGATCCCGCATCGGCGGCCAGAACCGATAAATCCCCGGACCCGCGAAGCGGGGAGGACTCGGAGCTGCAAATCCGCCGGAGGCGGGAAATTTGGCCGGTAATGCTTGCGTCTACGAGCGGAGCATTGCAACCAGTTCGCTTTTCCCTGCTTCCGCTGGCGTCATTTCGCGAAACCCATTGCGCACCAGCCACGACCGGACGGACGAAACCTTAACCCCAGAACTTAATTTGGGATTCGAGGGCTGTCTCACGTACAGGCCGACAATAAAATCTGTCAATCGACCGTTTTCGTTTGAAAATGCGACTTCCAAGAAAAAGCGATCATCCAAATCATGCCGGAAACTGTTCACGCGACGAATGTAGCTGAATCAAAAAGGCTCATCCAGCATGACTTTTCTTGATTTCGACCGACCGGATTGCTCAAATAGACCCGCGCGGCTGGATGATAGGGCAACGCAGGGATGCGACCCGAGGGCCAGCCCGCCCGACGAAGCGGGAAACCGATTCTGAAAAGCAAGAGGGTAGGACACGCAATGTCCTACCCTCTTTTGTTAAACTGTCGCATTGTCGCCAGAACTACATGCCCGTAAAAAATACATGCTTTGATGACAACCGAATCGCTCTTTTTGAGCATCTCCGTTCTGAGCTGGACCGGCACAATTTCAAAGACCTCCCGGCGAAGAAAAATGATAAGTTTCTTCCGTTCTTCGAGAGCTATTTCTCGAATTTCATCGAGGGAAACGAATTCGACGTCAGCGAAGCTTCTGACATCATTTTTAACGGCATCATTCCCGAAGATCGCCCCGAGGATGCCCTGGACATCCTGAGCACATGGCAGCTTGTTTCTGAAGAGGTCGATCTTGCCACATTGGCCACGACCCCCGAGGAATTTCTCGACCTGATTTGCAGCCGGCATGCAATACTTCTTGAAGCGTGGCCGAGGAAAAATCCGGGCGAGTTCAAAACACGGGCAAACCGGTCCGGCAATACGTCCTTTGTTGCCCCGGATCTTGTTCGCGGCACGCTCATGCGAGGATTTGATATGCTCGATTCCATCCGGCAGCCAATGGCCCGCGCCATCTTCATTATGTTCCTGATTGCCGAAGTCCATCCATTCACCGATGGGAATGGCCGGATTGCTCGGGTGCAGATGAACGCTGAACTTTGCGCAGCCGGACAGGAACGAATCATCATTCCGCCCGGCTTGAAGAGCGCATACTTGCAAGCGCTTCGATCTCTCACCCACGACATGAAAGCAGAGCCAATCATAAACACGCTGGCCTTTGCTCAAAATCTCGTACACGGAATCGACTTTTCCGACTGCGAATCAGCAATCGCGGTGCTGAAAACGGGCGGGGCATTCTCGGGATTCGAATGGGTTTTGCGGACAAGCGGCAGGAAGTAAAACAAAGAAATATGCGGATTCTTATCATGGCTGATCTCCATTTCCGAGGTGAATGGTATCGCTGGCTCGAAACGCAAAACGCCGACTTGACGGTGATCGCCGGGGATTTGCTCGATGGATTTAGCAATGAGGGATTGCTTGTGCAAAAACTTTCGTTTTCGAAATGGGTCGCACGGTTTCCGGGATGCTTGGCGCTATCGAGCGGGAACCACGACGGCAATGATTCGAGCCTCGCGGGCTTCGAAATAGATGCGCTCGTCGGATTTTCGGATAAGCACCGGGCGGAGGCAAACCGCTTGCTTTCTGAGAAGCATTGGATGGATTGCTTGGAGCGGCCGGGAGTGGTGACGGACGGACGGACTGCCGTTGTCGAAACCCCTTGCGGCTCCATCGTAGTGACTACGATTCCATTTGATTTCGGCTCCTGCGGCGACATGGACCACCTCTGGCGGGAGGGTGCGCTAAAACGTAAAACTCTGCGCATTCCTTGGCTCGTGCTCCACCACGAACCGCCAGCCAACACGATGGTTGGCGGGCAGATAGGCGATCCTTCTCTCTTCTATAAAATACAGGAATACCGACCCAACTTCGTTGTTTCTGGCCATATCCATGTCCAGCCTTACCGGGGATCATTCGCCGACAAGATCGGCGAGACTTGGTGTTTCAATCCAGGCATGCCAGAGCAAGAGCACATTGGAGCGGTTCCAAACCACATCGTTCTCGACCTGAAAGCAGAGACGGCGACATGGCACGCGAGCCCGAAAATATCAAAAGTGGTGAGCCTCTATTTCAGGTATGATCCGTGTAATTATTCGTGGTGACCTCTGCAAGCTGCTTTATCGCGTTGTGAATCTCGATCGATTTCCCTGAAAACCATGCCTCTTCCCACGGAATGGCTCGCGCAAGCATGTTGAGTTTTTGGTAGATGTCCGCCGGTATTCTCTCTCCATGGTTCGCTAAAATGCTCCGAAGATCGACAATCCTGCAGGCGATGTTGCAGACAGCCCCCGGCGCAAGGCGGGACATATCGCCTTTGGGCCAGTAGATTTTTCTCCCATCTGCCCAGGGTGACATGCACTTCTTCGTAGCTGTCGCTTTTTTCCATGTGAAGAGATTCTTTCACAATGCTGAATTCGATCCGAGTAATAATTCCAATTCAAACGGTTCGCCATTCTATAGCGGACACTAAAATATCGCTTGCGCGCTTGCAATGCGTTTTAGAAACAATATACTATCGCTTACAACCACCGCAATGGCACTACTTAAATCAGGCGAAGAAATGGCTCTTGAGCTCTCCATACGGCTACGCCGCATTCGGCTCGACAACGGCTGGAGCCAAGCAGAAGTCGCGGCTCGCGCAGGCATTCCTCTGCCAACATACCGCATCTTTGAACTGAAAGGAAAAGTCAGCTTGGCACGATTCCTTCGCGTCGCCATTGCCCTCCGGCGAGCGCACGAATTTGATTCACTTTTCGACATCACCGAGTCAATTGATGAGCTGGCAAAGGAGCGGCCGGAGCGCAAGAGGGGGAGGAGCGTTTCTGTATGATCCTAGAGGTCTTATTTGGCGGAGCGCGCGTGGGACGTTTGGCTGACAGTCGCAATTCCCCAGGACGAATCCTCTTTGAATATGATAAGTCCTGGGCGCAAAGAAGAATCGAGCTCTCACCTTTCCATCTGCCGACCGATATGCCCGGACAGGCATTCTTTGACGCGCCAGAACGCTCAAACCTCCCCGGACTCGTTTGGGAAAGCCTGCCAGACTCATGGGGGCACGTCCTACTCTCCCAGCGCCTTCGTAATGCCGGCCATGATCCGGAGAGAGTTTCCCCGCTTCTTTTCCTCGCTCACATCGGCCGCTCCGGCATGGGCGCTCTCGAATACCTCCCGGAATACACAGAACACCATGAGGCAGACGCCATCTCCTCTCTGGAGCGCATTGATGCGGACGCTCTGCGCGTGCAAGAAGGATTCACATCGGATATCAGCTTCCTGCTGGAGGTCGGATCAGCCATCGGCGGAGCAAGACCAAAGTCCGCACTTTATATCAACCCTGAAACCGAAGCCGTCTCACTCGCTCCAAAAGAGGGATTCGAGGCATGGATCATCAAACTTTCTAGCGTGCCAGCAACACACAAGGACTCCAGGCAGGCCGGCGCGGCAGAGCACGCATTTGCGCTCATGGCGAAAAAGGCGGGGATCATCATGCCTGAAACCAGACTCTTTCCAGTAACCTACCCCAAAGGCACCCGGAGCCTCTTCGGGGTGCGGAGGTTCGATCGATCCGAAGATGGCGGAAAGATCCACATGCAAACGGCCGCAGCCCTCATGCACACCACCCCAATCAGGGGAGCGGGCAGCTACGAGATGCTGGCTCAGATCGTAGCGGAACTCTCCGGAGATCACCGGGAAGTCGAAGAGCTGATCCGCCGAGGCATCTTCAATGTTATGGCGGGCAACTGCGACGACCATCTCAAGAACTTCTCCTTCCTGATGGACAGCGAAGGAAACTGGTCGATGTCTCCTGCCTACGACCTCACCGCAAGTCATGGCCCAGGGCGAGGAGAGGGAGCCATATCCGGCCAGCAATGCACCTCAATGAATGGCACCCTCACCCCGACACTCGATGACATTCGCAGATGCGCCGAAACGATGGGCGTAGATGCCGAACGCCCGATCTCCGAAGTTCAGGAGGCCATCGCCTCGTGGATGGAATGCGCCGACGAGGCCGGCCTCACCCGTTCGCGGGCGGAAACAATCGCGGAGGGATTCCGGCAGGTCTGACAGATGGACATAGAGCTCGACTTTTCCGACTTCGAATCGGCAATTGCAGTGCTGAAAACGGTCGGGGCATTTTCAGGATGCGAGTGGGTTTTGAGGACAAACGACGGAAAACTCCAGTCCTTTCCCTCTTGAATGCAATCCTGCATCGGCGGCCAAAAACCGATAAATCCCCGGACCCGCGAAGCGGGGAGGACCCGAAAACCTGCCGCCGGAGGCGAGAAATTAAGTCGTTACGAAAGAATCTTGCGCCCGTCTTCGAGGTGAAGCCCATTGATTTCACCGCTATCCCCTGGCAACGGTAGCTCCATATCTAGCAGGACGCCAAGTTCTCCCACCTGTCGTGCGAACTCCTCCCGGCGAGCACGCAAGCCCGGCCCCATGAGTGGGTCGTCTCCCGCCCAAGACAGGAACTGATCCATCGCGGCAACCTGGCGCTGGGCGAACTCTCTGGTTTGGCGGGTTGTCATGGTGAGGCTACGATCCAATTCCTCATTACGTCAGTAAAGCAAGATTCTTCGTCCTCATCGCCGGAATCCCCGCGCCTGTTCGATGAGCATGTCGGCCTGCTCCGCCGCCTCAACTTCGTTAGCCGTAACATTGATTGAAACCGCTACAACATCGTCGGGTGTGGGGATAAATGGTCCAATGTTCAGACCGAGACGAAGAACCGCGCAGACTCGCTCGAAATGCCCAATCTCTCCCACGAAACATCCGGGAGAGCGTCCGCAATTCCTCCCACGAAACGCAGTATCTCTCCCGCGAAAACCTCCCGTGAACTTCCCAAAAACTCGCCCGAAATGCCCAATCTCTCCCACGAAACATCCGGGAGAGCGTCCGCAATCCCTCCCACGAAGCGCAGCAGCTCTCCCGTGAAACGCCTAAACTCTCGCACGAAAAGCGCCGGCTGAGGGGTTGCCGGAAGCATGTAATGACATGTTGCGAATAGTCCCAACATATTAACCACCAGCACGTTACATGCCTGTTCCTTGCTTGCTTCATGCGAGAGCTTTTTTGCCTCTCGCACGAAAGTTCCCAAACTCTCGCACGAAATGCCCAATCTCTCCCATGAAGCCCGCATCAAACTCTCGAACGGAGCATTGCAACTATCATGTTCTGTTAAACTGTCGGACTGTCCGACAAACCGGAGTCTTCTGTTTCTGCCTGGCCGACATCGACCGACTTGACCGACCCGCAGGCCTGTATTTTCGCGAGACGATGTCCGCACATGGCGTCGTAAATATCGCCGAGTTTCTCGCCTGAAATGAGCGCCTCCATGTGGCCAAAACTGGCTAGAATGACAGTTCCATCACTTGCCAAGACGCATTCGTTCAAGCTGTTGTAGGGAAGCGAGACGCTTCGCCCGTCGTCTTCTACAAACGTAGCGCGCGGAACCTGTTCCCCAGCTTCCGCTAGGAACGCAATTTCTTTTTTGTTGAATTTCGAAATATCGAGAGTCGTCATAATATCCTTTCGTTCTTTTTGTTCTGAGTTCTTTGTTGTTGTGCTGGGGATGATCGTTGTTGCGACTTGCGAGCGTGTGCAGTCGTTTTGCCACGCGATGTGGGTTTTCTGGGTTTAATGCCGAGAGACCTTTTTAAACGGCTAAATTTTGCTGCCCTCTCTCGCTTCGCTTCTTGTTCTGCCGCTTTTTTGAATTCAGGAACCCCCTTGTCTAGATCCAAGCCTTTTTCGTGTCTGCGCGACATTCTCAATTCCGCCTCTTGATCCGGTGACAAGAACTTGCAACTCGCGCGGAGGCGGATCAAATCGTTTGCGCGTTCGGCGGCATATTTCTTATTCGTAATACTTCTTAACTGGTTGTAGTTGTCAACGTGCCATTGCTGTTTTTCGCCTGTTGCCTTGTACGGCACATCCTGAGCTGTACTTGCCGGCGGAACGACGGCTTTTTTCTGATCTTCGAGAGTCTTTGATTTCTTCAACAATCTTGAAATCATGATCTTAAAAGGTTCTCTTTTCGCTGTGGCCTGTTTCTTTTGTGCTTCAATCTCATGCGGTAGAAGTCTTGATGCTTCTCTGGCGCTCATTCGCGCAGCTTTCATGCGTGCGGCCCGCATTCGTTCGGCTTTTTGCTGATCGTTTTCGTGAATCCTTTTGATGTGATCTTCACGAAGCCTCTCGTCGTGCTTTCTGGCTTCTTCAGGTGTCATCGTTTCCTTTTTCTTCCCGGCCGATTTTTTTTCCGCCGGGCCTGCCGGTTGCGACTCCTGCGGTTTCTTCTCTTGTTGTGTTTTCGCCGCTTTTCGCTCCGCCGCGCGGCGGAGTTCATTACGTTTTTTATCGCGGCGTGTTTTTGCGTCTTTGTCGATTTTTCCGGATTTTACGTCGCGGGCTAAATTGCGATCTCCTTTCGCTCTGATCCGCTTCCTGAATCCGTCCTTGTCTTGCGTCCAGATTTCGATTTCGTAACGTCCCCGCGAAATCGTGACGTAGTATTCCTTCTTCGATGTTGCCCCGAGCGACCCGGAGTCGTAGACAACGACTTTGTCGACCGTCTTACCTTGCGAAGCGTAGGAAGTCACGGCGTAGCCATGGCGGAAATGTCTTAGGCTGTCACGGTCCAGATCGTGAACAGCTCCTTTTGCGTCTCGAAATGAAAAATGCGTGTCGCTGATACCGACGACATCGAAAAGCTGACCATTTGCGAGAGTCGCATTTTCGAGTCTGATGTTTCCAGTCAGAAGAACCTTATCCCCTTCGCCGACTTCCATTGTCTTCTTTTGCACGACCTGAAACTTTTCAAGGTTGCGCGCCGAAATCTTGATTTCTTCCCCGTCCTCATTCTTTGCAACGATGCCGCCCTTTACCTCGTGCGAGAAAGTCAGCACATCGCCGTTTTTCCATTTGTCACCTTGTCTGAAAGCGTAAAGAACGGCTCCGCCGCCATACGTTCCTGCCCGCAGCTTTTGAGCTGCGGACGAATCGACAGCTGAGAAAACCATATGCTCAACTGAGTTTTTAACTCGCCCAGACTCGACCATTTTCGCCCGGATAGCTGCGTTAAGATCGGCCACAGCGGCATTGGTCTGTGAAATCACAAGGCAACTCTTTCCCTCTTCGATTGCTGCAAATCCGGATTCTGCTGCCTTCTCCAGTGCTTCGCTGGATTGTCTGACACACCCTTGCTTGTTCAAAATCTCGTAAGATTTTCCGATGCGTTCATGATCCGCGAAGGCAACGGCTTGCTTGTACCAATCGACTTTCTGACGCTGAATTGTCCGGACGGTTCCGGCGAGTTCTGCGATCGTGACCCCGGAATCTCGCTCGATAGCCACCAGTGCATCAGATGCCGCGACCGCACCATGCTGCCGAGTGTCGCCCGCGAGAATCACACGGCAGCCGGAGTTCTTCGCGACTTCCAGCAGCCTTTTCATGTCTTTTCCGCCGATCTGCCCGGCCTCGTCAATTATGATCAACTTTTCGGCATCTTCGCTTTCGCCGTCCTCTGCCTTTTCGGCGGCGGCCAAAAAGCTTGCGACCGTCTTTGCATCGAATTCGTCGGCTTTCAACGTCTGAATCTGATGGTTTTGGGGAGCCAAAACGACCACGTCGCCCCCTTCCGCCCGCACCGTACCTTGCATGGTCTGCAGGGTGTAAGTTTTTCCCACACCCGCAGCCCCGCGAAAGACTGTCACAGAATCGGTTGAACCGATGAGAAGCTCAGCCGCCTGCCTTTGTTCGGGGGAGAGCGTTTCCGCCCGGTTTCCGACAAGCTCTTTTGCGAGGCGGTCATGCTGACCGCGACCGTTTCTTGCCGTCTCAACAAGGGCATCCTCGACCGCGAGAACCTCGCGAGTCGTCACCAGCCGCCCGTCTTGTGTCGTCAAAAACTTTCCTTCGGCGACCGCGTCTTTCATCGCCGACGTGATCTCTTCGGGTGAAATATCTTCGCCCCGCAAGCGGCGGAGGGCGGCAACGCGAATATCAATGTCGCGAACGACGGCGGCCCGCTCAAAACTGTTTTCGGTTGTCCAGTCCATTGCCTCGCTGACCGTCATTTGTTCCGTCCGGACCGGAGCAACGGCGATCGAATCAGGATTCGCCGCCCGAACCTCCGCAAGCTGCGTTTGCCAATCTTCGCGCAGCGCGTCCGCTGTGGCGTCTGGTTGCTTTCTAATCCTGCCATCGTGCGCGATGGCTTCAGCCAGCTCTTTTTCGTTTCTCGTTGCCCCTGCCGCTTTCAACTCGGCAGTCTTTGCCTGAATTGCATTATGCCGCTTCGAAAAATGCTCCACTTCGGCATTCGATATACCATTGAGTTCCCAGCTTTTCGGCCCAGTTTCGCGGATAGAAAAACCGACCTTTTTCATTTCTTTGTCCAACACATGCTCAAAAACGGCTTCGCACCATTTTGCCGCTCGCAGCATTTCGAAATTCTGGAGAGCCAGAACTTTCCCGCTTTTCGGATCGCGCGTCGCGTTCATAACGACGATATGCGAATGCAAATGTGGATCAGGAGCAACGTCAAGAGCGGCGGCTCGACTCGTCTCGTGATGAAAAACGGCGGCGGCAAAGTTTCCGGTGATCCGGTCACCTCCCGCCCCTTCATCGCCTTTCTTTCTGATCCGCGCAGATGCAAATGTCTCTAGCTCCGCCACGGCTGCCGCCGTGGCGACCTTGACCGCTTCTCTGATCGGCTCCTCGCCCAAAATCAGGGCGGCGATAGAAACCGATTTTGGGGGCGAAAGCACAAAGTCGTAAAACGCCCGCCGGTTTGAAACCGGCTCCCCGTCCGGGCCGATCCGGGTTGTGTTCCGGCGAGCCGTCAGGCATTCGCCGGTTGCGGGGTTGTCGCCCGCAACCATTGCCATAAAATCTTCGCGGCTGACCTGGCCGAAAAGCCCAAGCTCCTCCGCTAGCGCACCTGCCCACTGTCCGGGCGTTGCCCCTTTTTGGTCATGATAATCACCAGCTTCGAGATGCTCATCGAAGTACTTTCCCGCATCGGCGGTGCTCATGGTTTCTTTGCAGGTGATCATTTCTCGCTTTGGGAGGCTTCGCCTCTTTGGGAGGCTTCGCCTCTTTGGGAGGCTTCGCCTCTTTGGGAGGCTTCGCCTCTTTGGGAGGCTTCGCCTCTTTGGGAGGCTTCGCCTCTTTGGGAGGCTTCGCCTCTCGGGGCATCATTGCATGATGCCTCTCCGCTTTGCAAGCGGAGACTCCGCGATTTCATCGCTACATTTTAAGAGGACGCTTTACCCCTTAGCCTTTCGGCTAATATTCAAAGAGTGCGAATAACCGCGAATGACATTCGCAGCAATTCGTTCTAATTCGCGCTATAAATGATTTTCCGAGTTGACAGACAACGAAAAGGCGCGAAAATATGCGAATATGAACGAACGGCGGCGCGAAAAAGCGCGAAAAAGCGCGAACGGACTTGCCCCCGCTGCTAGCGTTGGGCAGGATGCCGAAATGCCCGGAAAACCGTTCCAATCGAAACTAAATCCACACCTCGACGAGATCCGCACGCTTCGCCGGGGTCGGAAGACCTGGCAAGAAATTGCGGACACGATAACCGCCCGGCACGGCATCAAAACGAATGCCAGTTCCGTCTATGAGTTCGCTAGGCGGCGAGCGAACCGGCCAGCGCCTTTTGGCTTTGATGAGGAGCCGCCCGCCGGTGAACCTGCCAATGCGACCGCCCCGGCTGCCGTCACAGGCGAAACGGAAAAACCGCAAAAGCTCGCGATCCAAAAGCCCCGGACCCGGCCACCGGTGCAGGAGCGAAAGAAGATATTCGATTTCTCGACAGAAGAAATAGACAACCTCGAAAGAAACCCAATCCTGCCAACTGATAAAACCGAATAAAACACTATGACAAAAACAAAACATAAACTCGTTTTCGCGACTGGCGGAAAAGGGGGCGTAGGAAAAACAACGGCACTGCTCTCGCTTCTTGATGCCATTTCGTCAGCTGGTCTTACTGCCGCAGTCGTTGACGCGGACCGCGAAAACGCAAAAGCGGGAGGGCTGGCGGATCATGTAGAAGCCACGACGATTGATCTACGCGACAAAGTGTCTTGCGATAAGCTGCTTACTCTTGCCGCCGAGAACGCGCTTACTGTTTGCGATCTTCCCGCAAATGCGGGCGGCGATTTCCTTGAATGGTTCGCCCTCGCCTCAGATCCCGCCGTTTTAGCGGAACTTGACCTTTCGCTTTACGCGGTTGGAGTAATCAACCCGACTGCCGCGAGCGTTGCGAGCGTGCTCAAGTGGGCGGAAAGCCTGCAGGACGCCGCCACTTACGTTATCGCGCTTAACCGCCGCAGCGAGGAGCGGACGACGAAGCCGCTTGAAGATGTTTTCAGCGATTATTACAAAGCCCCTGCCGCAAAAAAATTCCGCTCTTCCGCCTCCCCGATCGAGGTTGAAATTCCGGGGCTCTACGAATTTGCCGCCAAGGCCTGGGCGAAGGTTGGCGGACTCGCAAGCGAAGCCGCCGAAAATCCCGCCATCCCGATTCTCGACCGTTCCCGCCTGCGCAAATTTGCAGCGACGACGACGGCGAACTGGCAGCCGTTGATTGATGTCCTAGCGTGAACGCACTTGAGCTATACATGTCCGGCTTGCCGGACGCAGAGCGCGAAACCGCGTTGCACATCGTCCGCGAGCATCATTTGTCAGACAATGACCCGCTCGTTGCCCTGCTTGCGTTGATGCGCTTGCGCGACTCTGCTTTTGTCACAGCGTTGGATTCTCACTCCGCCCAGCTCGCGAACGAATTCGCAGAGCTGAAAAAAGACCTCGCGCAGACGCGCGAGGCTCCCCGGCTTGTGGCGAAAAGCGTTGAAGATCTCCACATCCAGACCGCCGGGATCGAAAAATCTGCGAAAGAACTCAGTGATATTTCTGTGCGCGTTGTCGTCCTCTTTGCTGTCTGCGGAATGGTTATCGGTGGGATTCTCACAGTTGCCGCAGGAAAATTTTTGAACTGGCTATGATCAGAAAAATAATTTCATTTCTGGCGGGATCGTCCGGGGAAGGATTGCAATCTTCCGAATCGTCCGGTTCTGGGCTTGATCGAAAGATAATGGACTTTTGGACGGCAGACGGACGCGGAAAGAAAATCGCGATTCCGTGGACGCTTCGCGACGCACTCCCTGGCGTTTTCATTTTCGGAAAATCCGGCAGTGGAAAAACAAGCGGCCCCGGCAAAACGATTGCCGCCGCACTTCTCAAGTCCGGCATGGGTGGAATTGTTCTTTGCGCAAAGACAGAAGAAGCGGACATGTGGGCCGGCTGGTTAAGCGAGGCCGGACGGGCGGGCGCTCTCGTTCGCGTCACAGCAGACGGTCCGCATCGGCTCAATGTTCTAGACTACGAAAACCAGCAGCGCGGAGCATCGACAATCAGCATTGTCGAATTGCTCATGCTTCTTGCAGAGCCAGCCCAGGGAGCGGACAGAAAAGAAGACTCATGGCACGGCATGTGCATGTCGCTTCTGACAAATGCAATCGACCTCATACGGCTTGCTGGCTCGACGATCACTTTCGAGGCGATTCAATCGCTCGTGCAAATTCCAGATGCATATTTGAAGCTGGAAGAACTTGCGGAAAAGCGTGACCTCACAATCAGCCAGCGCAAAGACCTGGTTATTTGTGCGCAGTATTTCGGAGCGGAGTGGGCAACGATGCCAGATAAGACAAAAGGCTCAGTAAAAGCGACGTTGCGGCCGATTTTGGACACGCTCTCGCGGGGCGACATGAGAGAGCTTTTTTCGACAGATACGACAATCACGCCCGACGCGACCTTTTCGGGAAAAATTATCATCGTGGATTTGCCGGAGAAAACGCACGGAATTGGCGGCAGGCTCGCAGCGGTCATTTGGAAGCTTGCTTGGCAAAGAGCAGTCTTGCGGCGAGGCAAGGCGGGAGAGGAAAATCCAGCTTTCATGTACGCAGATGAATTTCAGAATTTCGTGACAAGCAAAGACGCGAAGTTTTGTCTTGAATCGCGTAGTGCAGGGGGGCTTTCGATAATGCTGACACAGGCGATTCCTGGCCTCTGGTCTGCCATGGGCGGACGAGACAAAGGACAAGCCGCAGCAGAGCTTTTGTTTAGCAACTGCCCGACAAAAATCTTTTGCCAAAACGACGACCGTGAGACGAACAAATTTGCAAAAGAGCTCATTGGCCGGCGGATCCAGTTGCGGGGAAATACGTCGGCAAATTACAATTTTTCCCATGGTGGCGGCGGCGGTGGTGGTGGACGCGGATCGAGCGAGCAAATGGACTTCATCATTGAAGACAATTATTTCGTTTCGCTCGCGTGCGGGGGTCCGAAAAATAATAACGTCGTTACGGCGCTACTGTACACGGGAAATGTCCTCCCGCCAAAGGGCGAAATGTTTACTCTGACAGCTTTCAAGCAAACCTAAAAAATGCAAAACACAAAATCATCAGGCGCTGCAGTTCCCAGCGCACTAACAACGATTCCTCTTTTTATCTTCGCTATGTCGGCAGTCGCGGGCTCAATCTTGGCGTATCCGTGTCGGCTCGTCTTGCACACAAAATGGGGTGAGCGATCACTGATTTTAGGCGGATTGGCGACAGTCTTGGCTTATGGCTTTGGACTCTGCTTTGTACATGGCGCAACACAGGTCCTAGTCATGGCTTTTCCGAGCCTTTTTGCTATCTGGATCGCGAGAATTCTTTACCTGCTTTTAGTCGAACAGACCGGACCTCGCCCGCACTCGTGGTCGATGGGCAGCTTGCCGGAGCTTCCCGACGATATGATTTCAAAAGGGCTTTCAAACTTAATTCCGCTGGTCGCAGGGCTTTGGGTGCTGGCTTTTTGTCCGACCTGCAGCAACTTCGCGTATTATCTATTTCTTGCAGCACTTGGCGGGCAATATTCAGACATAGCGGGTGCCTTGATTGTCCGCTGGAAGCTCTTGGATGCGCGCGATCACTCAATCGCCGGTGAAGCGCTCAATTCGCACGTTGAAGAACGACCCGACGCGGGCGGCTCCGCTGATCCAGATCTTTCGAAAATATTTTAATCCAAAAATCATGAAATACTTGCTTCTTAAATACGCGCGGGTGGCTCTTTATACGGCTGCAATTCTTGCGGCAATCCCGCCTTTGCTTGTTCTCTGGAAGTCATTAAGGCCGATTGCGCAAGTTGCGGCCGGTGCTCCAGGGGCACCCAATAAGCAGAAGCTGGCAGCACAGCCCCCGCTCGAGTTGCCCGAATCGTTCAGTCTTCCAGACGGCTGGCGAATCGAAGTTCCTCGCCATCCGGTGACGATTCTACCAATCCGGCAGTCCGCAGCGTTCAACGGGGCAAAGAATCCGGAGCTGTCCGAAAAGCTCAAAAATCACACTTTGAACGAGGTCTTGTCGGGAGTGGCAACGATCACGGGTGTGCTTGAGGTGCAGAAACCATTCGGGCCAGGCCTTCTGATCTATGCCGTTGTGTCTGGGAATGTAGCAAAGGGAGTTGCTCAAACGACTTGCCTTCGGCTTTACACTGTCCTGCCAGAGCCTTACAGAACCGGGGAGTTGCAGAAGTGGGCAGACAACGCCTGGCTTCCGACTCTCGATCTCGCAAAGATCAACGCGATTCCATTCTACTGCGACGGAAACACGCTATTTTGCGTAGTCGCAAACAATGTCGGCTTTGCTCAGGCCTGGGATTGGGCGGTTGAAAGTGCCAGACTCAAGCGGGAATTTGAAGCTCGAATCGTAGACGCAAAGTCCTTGGAGGAGGTGGCGTCAGTCAAAGCGGAGATGAAAAAGAAAATGGAAGAAGGCTACGATCTAAAAGTCAAATGAGGAGAACTGTATTTTTGCTGTTTATCGGGATTGCTTGCGCAAGCGCTCAGGATCTGGAGGCGTTGCTTGCGGCAAAGACGGCGCAATTGGAATTGCAGAAAAAGCAAGCCGCCGTTCCGGCAGCGGCTCCCCTGGCGACGCCAAGGACCGAGGAGGCTGGCTCCACAACAACAGTTCTGAAGACGCCAGCAGAAGAGAAGAAAACCTCTGATAAACCGTCAAACGGCGGATATTCCGTGAAGCCAGTGCTTGCTCGTCTAGGCATTCGCCTCGACAAAACGCGGTCATTTGGTCCCGTCGTCGGTCCAGAGGGGCAACTTTCCGTCGGCAACCTCGTTGTTGGGAAGTTTCAAATCCTGAGCACGAAGCACATGACTTTCCCGGGCGTTTTCAATTCGAACGGGCGGCCTGCAGATGAAGTTCTCGTCGTGACATACAAAGCGATTCCCAGCGGTAGATATTTTTACATGTTCTGTTTACCAAAAGACGAGCCGGGCATTCCGGTGGGGGCCATTATAACGCCACGCTCCTGGTGTCCGATGAAAGTCATATACTGCAAAGACCAGACAAAGCCGATTTGCGTTATTCCGCCGGCTGGTTTTCTGGCCGGGCCGAACGACTGAACTTTTTCGAGGCTACGAAAACTTCAGTGTATGGCCTGGCTACTTTGCCTTTCGCGGTGAGGATTCCGGACCTGACGAGCGTTTGGAATCGCTCCTGCCGTGTCATCCTGCGAAGTGCTTTCTCCGTTTGCGCCCACGCTCGTCGTACATCGAAAGGTTTAGATTTCACTTAGAATCAAGCTGCCGTTGCGTGAAAAAATGACGAGAATAAAAACGTCCATTCCTCATCAACCGCCCGAGATTCACGTCCTCCCCTGAACGTGCGAAATCTCAGGTATCTATCCAGCGGGATTCCAAGAAACTGCATTTTCAATTTTGACGCAATAGATCGAGGTTCGGCATTGTCTATCAGAAATGCTTGTGGGCAAGTCTCACATCGAGCGGGTTCGTATTTCTCTCCGTTCTGCACGACAAACGCCTCTTGGGAAAGAATATCGGAGGGCTCAAAATCGAAGCCTGCCCGCTGGCAGACCTCGCTTGCGTAATCAAACGTGCTCCCCGTGAGAATCCTGACGATCCCAAGAGCTCGGCAGTCTGCAATGATTCGTTTTGCAATCGGGCGTTCTCTGACCCAAAAAGTCGTGCCGTCTTTGCATGTGACAACGAATCTCGCGCCGGGATTTCCTTTTCGCCCTGGGATGGCATGCACCAGTGTTTCATCGAGGTCTAAAAAAATGACCATCGGCGGAACTTAGTCGAAAGCGGAAAAGAGGGAAAGCCTTCCCTTGGCGCAATGTCTTTCGGTCAACAGCGTTTTTTACTGACGAAACGGATTCTCTCTGTGACCTTGATCTCCTATGGCAAACTTCATTTACCTAAAGGGATACGACGAATATGTAAATCTGGACCACGTTGTATCGGTGTCTATCAAACCGGATCCAACCGGAGTTAGAACCGGCATAGCTTTCACCACTTTGGTTGGTGGAGGAACACGGGACTTTCGCCTCGGGGATGTTCCTGAACTCATCAATGCGCTAAAAACCGCCGCTGCCGGGTCATTTGCAACCTTGTCGGCAGCCCCGACCTTTGTTGCACAGACTCAGGGGGTAAACGTCCCGCAGTAACAAAGTCATCTGTAAAGATTGACGCATTCTTGCGCTTAGATTAACTGCGGAGCTTAAAACATTGTTTTTGGATTTTCATCGCTGAAGGGCTGCCTGGGTAAAACCTCGCAGCCTTTCTTTTTTCTCCCCGATCGTCTTTTCTGGAAATAGGGTGGGCTCCCCACCGAAAAAGCTAAGATGCTTAATCTGAGGCGATTACAAAAACGCGAATTCCCGAGCTTTTTCGCCGGGTTTTGATATTATCGCAAGTCGTTGAATATCAACGAGCGGACGTTATACGAAATAAGCGTTATGTGAGGTTATCGGCCTTTTGTCCGACTGTCCGACATTCCGAATTTGAGTTAAGTCGGGGCTCCAGTTGCGAACGTGCCCGAACTTTGAAATTCTGGCAACGGGTGATTTTCCGCCAAAGCGCGGAAAACGCTTCGCGCCCGATTGCCAAGCCGACGCTCCCGATTAAATCCCGTGCTCGGCTTTCAGCGTGAGGAGGTCGTTTTTGAAATCCTCAGCCATCATCATTGTGTAAATTCGGGCAATAGAGCCGTTGTTTTGCATTCCGACAATCTTCGCAAGGTCTGCCGCTCGGCGAGTCCAGGACAAGCCGTCTGTGAAAAATATCAAGGTAGTGTCGTGCCTCTTCTGCTTGATGATCTCATTGAGATCTCCGATTACATCGGTCATTTTTGAGCCGGTGGCACCGTAGCCTTTTGCTTCGATCAGGATTAAAGCGGAGGCTTTCGTTGGAATCGCAAAATCACATTTTGCCGTTGTTCCATCACGACCGATGAACTTGCAGCGGGTTTCGTAATTTCCTTGGCCGAAAACATCCTTCACAATTTCCTCAACGAAATCCTCCAGATTTCTGCCGCGCTTTAAGCCGCGGATGGCCTTGCCACGGCCCGACCGCAGGCGTTCAATGAGCAAATCGCTCCAGGCGAGCGGGCGGTTGACGGTTTCCGTCATGGCGGCAAGCGTGCCCATTTCAACGAGGGCTTCCAGGTATGCCGGACGATCCTTGTTGAACCGGGTTATTCCTGTCCCGCCAGCTCGCAAACTGGTTGTCAAAGCGGCCTGCATATCATCGTCAGAGATGCCGAGGAATAGACGAATGACCAGGATGCCAATCCTGAAATCCGCATCAAGCAGGCGTTCAATGTCCTTGACCTTGTACGACTTCTTTACCTCCCAAGACTCCAACAATTCGATTGTCTGGAGGGAGGTTGCGTCCTCGCAGCCTGTGGCAAGCGGGCTGAGCCCTTCAATGATCTCTTGTAGCGTTTGGGTCCTGCGTTCCATTATTGGCCGAAGATGAGATATTCCGTTGTGTCTGCCCGCTCGACGGCGGAATGATTGCCAAAATGGTATTTATGCGGCTTCGAGAAAACCGTTACGATTTTCTTATATCGTCGCATCAGCTCAACCAGTTCATCAAGATTTGGGAAGCCGTTGCTACTGTACGAAAGGACAATCTTCTTGTTCCGGGCGAGCTGGAACAACCGATCAAAAGCGGCCACAGCCTCAGACCGATAGCTGAAAGGGGTGTGCCGCTTGACAATCTTTTTTGTCTTTGTTGTTCGGTCGATTTGGACGCCTTCCCAGTAGCATGAAAGACCTTCGAGGAAATGGTACCGCTTGATGTAGCAATTATCATCGGAGCGCGGCACATACGGAGGGTCGAAATAAACCAGGTCTACGCTCGGCATGGGGACGTTGAAAACATCCCCGCGGATAGAGCGATTGCGCAGCCCGTTGCTGAAGCAAGCGGAATGAATCGCCTCGATTTGTTCAAGGAAATGCTCCTCGATCGACAAGCGCAAATCACGCCGACCGTCATTATAGCGGCTCAAATCCCCGGTGATTGTGAAAACACCGCGGGGCTGTTTTTTCAGGCAGGACCGCAAAAGCGCAGTCATGCCAATCGCATAAAGATGCCGGTCTTCTAATTTCCGGAGATTGTGGGAGACCAAATCCAAAAACTGAAGGTCGGATTTGGTGTAAAAAACATTCTCGAATGTGTTTTCGATGAACGAGGCGCAATGCCGATTTGATCGCAAAAGCCCGGCGAGGGCTTTTCCGTCCAGGCGTTTGCCAGGATTCTCGATCAAAGCGCGAGAAATCACGGCAGGAAAATTCAGAAAATCCGAGGCGACGACCCGCCGACCCATTGATTTCATCAGGTAGGCGACCGAGCCGGCACCGGCGAAGGGGTCCCAAGCGGATGAAAAATCAATGCCCGCAAGAACCTCGTGGATCCAGGGAAGCAATGCGGTCTTTGACCCCATGTAACGAAACTTCGGATAGCGGGCAACCTGATCCGGCACCTGATCCCGCGCAGGGGGCAGGGG
>Ga0194063_10000784_pt1 | contig 22245 bp, 21 predicted proteins | sample SepL3720m_MetaG_FD_155459 | JGI IMG/M metagenome (GOLD analysis project Ga0194063, IMG submission 155459) | Anoxic zone freshwater microbial communities from boreal shield lake in IISD Experimental Lakes Area, Ontario, Canada - Sep2016-L373-20m | ecosystem: Environmental > Aquatic > Freshwater...
CGATATAGTTGAAACAACTCGCGCACAACAGCCGCCTCGGTAGGGTTGATGTGTAACTTGCTGCCAGTCGGCGCGGCATCGAGATCGTACCCCAGTGGCAGCCCGCCTCCCACGAATTTTCCCTTTCGCCGCGCCGCGCCCATCTTATCCTTCGTGCGCTCTCCAATCAGTTCACGCTCATATTCACCGAAGGCCGCCAATATATTGAGCATCAGGCGTCCCATACTGGAGTCGGTGCGAATCTGCTGGGTGACGCTGGCCAGTGCAATATTGGATTCGTCGAAACGCTTCATCAGCCCCAGAAAATCCACCAGCGAACGGGAAAGCCGATCGATCTTATACACGATCACCACGTCGATCAGCCCGGCGTCGATATCGGCCAGTAGACATTGGAGCGCCGGGCGATCCGTGTTGCCACCGGTGAATCCGCCATCATGATAGAGTTGCGGGAGCGCCACCCAGCCCTCATGCCGCTGGCTGAGTACATATGCCTCCCCGGCTTCACGCTGTGCATCGAGCGAATTGAATTCACGCTCCAGCCCTTCGCTGGTCGATTTACGACAATAGATGGCGCAGCGCATCTGGCGTGTTTCCTGCGCCGTCTCACTAGTCAATGCTTTCCGACGTGCCATCAGCCACGCTCCTTGCCGGCCAATCCGAAGAAGGCGCGTCCGCTGCAGTGGCTGCCGGTGACGCATTTCGCCACGGCGGACAGTGAGGAGTAGACCATGCCATCATGATAGAAGCCGTTATCGAGTACTTCTACCTCAATCAGCCTGCCCTTGTAGAGGCGCGAGATGATCTTGCCTGTGGTCGGCTCCGCTGTAGCGGGTGCAGGTGCTGCGCCTATGTCGATACGGGGTCGAAAATCTTTCGGCGGGCGTACCCGGATGAGCGATTCATCGACGAGTGCGGTCAAGCGTGTTTTCGTCCGTTGGCTCAATCCGCCATATGCCTGCTCCTGTAAACGCCAGGCGATCCGCTTGAAGAGGAATTCCCGGTTGTGTGAGTGGGTTTCTTCGCCGAAGAGTTCGCAGTACTTCGAGCGTAGTTGCGGTGTGTTCAACCCCTGCAATGCAAGGAGCTGCACCGTCATGCTTGATGTGGTCGTCATGCCATACCTCCTGAGATAGTCTGGTTAACCTCCATTAGTGGAGTGACACATTCATCACTCTGTACGGCTCTCGTTATGCGCTGAGTAATGTTATGTCGCAAGTCCCCTTCCAGTCCCCTCATTCACGCTCGAAGCGGACGTAAAGTCAAGGAATCTCGCGACATAACATCTTGCATAAATTTTTCCTTTATAAAGTTCGTAGCCACTCCATGAGAGCAGCGTCGTCCTCCCAAGCGGGTAATCCCGGTGGAGTAACGGTGTTATGGACGTTTTCGAGCGCCTGGCGTTTCATGTTCATGTCAACTCGCGCATAGATTTCACTAGTTTTGATGTCGACATGGCCAAGGAAGTCTCGAATAATCACGAGCGGGATGCCAGCCTGCAGCATGTGCATTGCTTTACTGTGCCGAAACGTATGGGGAGTGACCTTCTTCGGCAGTGTGATGCATTGTCCACGTGCGGCCTCGACATACTTGTGGATCATGACCGTCATGCCTGATCGAGTATAGCGTTGCCGGCGGGTATTGAGAAACAGTGGTAATTCGTTCTGGACGAGATGTGTATACTGGTACTCATCGAGATAAGTCGTCAACTGACTTACCATATTCGGCATTAAAGGGACGATGCGAGTTTTGCGTCCTTTCCCGGTGAGACGGATTTGTGCCGGTGACTCCAGACGTACATCCTGAATCTGGAGATCGACAAGTTCTTGTACACGAGCACCGGTGTCGTATAATAGGCTGAGCATCACCAGATCACGCCGGCCGTAGGATGTTGTACGGTTGGGCTGGGCCAATACCGCCCCCATCTCGTCCGGTGTCAGGTAGGTCGGGATGGTGCGCTCCTGGCGTTTGAAGGGAATGGCCAGAATATGCTGCCACTGGGTGATGTGCGCGGGATCTTCAATCTGGAGATACCGTACAAAGGCATGCACGGCCGCTAAGCGTTGATTCCGTGTCGTTACTCGGCATTGACGCTGTTCCTCCAAGTTCGTAAGGAACGCTGTGATCAACGTGGGATGTATCTGCGCCAATGTCAGGCGCTCGATGGGTAGCTCAGCCGTATCGCGACAGTAACGCAGTAATAGCGTGAACGTATCGCGATAAGACTTGATGGTATTGGGACTGAGATTGCGTTGCATCGTGAGATACTTGGTCAGAAACGCATGCAACTGCTGGGCGAAATCAGTAGGCTTCATTGAGGACCTCCACGGTGGGGATGACGGTACCGCAATACGCCGTCAGCTTCCCGGTAATTTCAGGGTACAGTTGCGGAAACAGATGGAGATACCGTTGAGTTTCATAGACCGATTCATGCCCCATATACGTGGCAAGAATCGGCAAGGCAAGATCGACCGCCACGCCTTCGCGCAGCCAGTGTGCCAATCTATGACATGCAAACGTGTGCCGCAGATCATGGACGCGCGGGCCGTGGCCATGTCCCTTATGGGCAATGCCGCACTGCTGGAGCGCCGCCCGAAAAAGGCCATAAAAGACCTGGGAACACCAGGCACCTCCATCAGGCGCTTGAAAGAAGAACGCGTCTGGCGCACGATGACCCACCACCGTGTCGGTATAGTTGCGCAGTCGTACCGCCAGCGACGGTGCCACAGGGATGAGGCGATCTTTCTGTAACTTAGCTTCACGGATGGTGAGTATTGCCTGTGGACTATCGACATCCTGAACGCGCAGGTGGAGTACTTCATTGATACGTAGTCCACAGCCATAGAGCAGACGAAATACCAGGGGAACAATGCGTGCCCGTTGCGGAGCGCGCGGATGCGAATGCACGTGATCCAGGCAGTCGAACAACCGATAAACTTCATCTTCACTGAAAATATACGGCGTGAACTGACGGTCGACCTTGGGTCGCCATGTGAATGGCGGTATGAAGGGGGCATACCCTTGGCGTTCCAAGAAGCGACATACTTGGCACGTAAGGTAAAATCGATTTGCTTGTGTGTTAGTGGATTCCTGTGGTCGTTTGCCCACCCAGGTTTCCACCAGGGCGCGTGGCAGATTTGCGTCGACTACGTTCTGTTCCTGTAGATAGCGGTCGAAAGTCCGCAACACGAGGGCGAGCGAATCATAGCGGTGCCCCTGTGCGCGTTTCTCGGCGAGAAACTGCTGCAATAAAGGTGCTAACGTGCTGTGTAGTACTGGTGAAGTAATGTTACCGGGTTGCATGACACACCTCCTCGGGGTCCAGAGGACAGCGCTGTAACTGCGGGAGATTCACCTTGGCATACCCTGTGGTCGCTTTGGTAGATGTATGCCCAAGCACCTCAGCAATTACCGGCAATGGTGTATCTTCTGTCAGCAATTGCGTCGCCAACGAGTGCCGTAGCGTGTGCATGCCAACGGGTTGCCGTTGAAAACGTTGAATGCCAGCCTTGCGCCGGTACCTGGTAATGATATGGTGCAGGTTATCATAGGTCACGAAGGGCGCATAGGGGTAGGTCAGCGATAAAAACACCTGACGGTACTCGCTTACCGGCCGCGCATGTTTTATGTAGTCGATTAGCGCCCATCCAACTTCTGCCAGTAGTGGCAGTACTAATGGTTCACGGGTTTTACTCTGAATGAGTTCCATGCGTTGGTGCTCCCACCGAAGATCATCCAACGTTAGGCGAATAATATCACTCACACGCATACCCAGGCGAGCCGCCAGCAGGAGGATGGCAAAATCCCGTTTGCCGCGGGGTGACGTGCGATCCACTTGCGCCAACAGGCGCGTGACATCGTCCGGAGTCCAGACCGTCGGAATATTGCGGTAGTTTTTAATAGAACAGGGAGGCACCAGATGACTCAAATCCTTGGGCAGTACACCTTGCTGATGTAATAGGCGTAAGACACATCGCGCATGGCTGCTATACGCGGAGACGGACCCGGGGGCATAACCCTGCAATGAGATGATATACGCCGAAATCTCGCTACCAGTAATCTGTGTAATGTCGGTGATTCCGCGTTCTGTGAGAAACTGAAAGAACCGTGGGAGATATAGATGCATGTTTTTGAGAGTCGCGGTACGACACCCACGCGCCTGACAGTCACGCTCATAGCGTTCGACGGCATCGCGAAACGTCGGGGACAACTCGGCAATGCGCCGCTCGCCAGCACTCAGTCCAACGATATACGTTGGGCGCACTGCTTGATGCTGCGTGAGATGGCGGAGTTTGCGCACTGTCGACACACTGGCACCTGCCAGTCGTGCTATAACACGTACTCCCAGTTCCTCATTACGTGAGCGGAGTGTCGCCACAGCGGCCAGCACCCGTTCTTCCGCAGCCGCCTTTCGTGCATCATTAGTGGCGTTATCAGCGCACATCGGCATCGTTTGCTTTCCGGGCATCCAATATTATTTGTTGTATACGGCGCTGACTCAATTGCACCAGCTCGGTAATATCTCGCGTGCCCACACCCGCCTGGTGCAGTTGCAGCACACGCTGTCGCGTAATTTCCGCCTGCGCTTTCGCCGCTGGTACCCACAGGTGACCATTGAAATGGCGTTGTATTTCCGCCAGCAATACGGGTGGCAACACTTTTTTGGCATTGTGATAGCCTGTTCGCATTTTTTACTCCTTTTCTAAAAATAAGCTTCGTGGTAACATCACTACTCTCTCCGTTATCTCTCTAAAAAATCGATGCTCTATATCTCTCATATGCGGTTTTTGCGCGTTTTTATGAAAATGCGAAGAATTTTTTTAGGAAAACTAGTCTCCGTTCTCGCGCAAGCCATATTTCACCTCATGCTCCTTACCTCAAAATAATCACTATCCGCCATTTTTTGCACTTTTTTTCACAGCCCCCTATATATCACTTACGAACGAGAAGGACGATTTCGCAAACTTTTCCTGAAAATTTTCAAAATACTTCGTATTGCACTGAAAAAGCTGTCTCTAAATCTAAAGGTCAGCACTCGAAAATAGTCAATTGTTCCCTTCATAGCGAACCGCGAAATCCGGCTAAAGCAAACTTTCGTTTGCGTATTACCGATAGTTATGCTAGAATGCTGTTCTCATAAATTCTATGAAGGAGAACTCGAATGTCCCAATGGAACTACGTCCATGCCAGTAAAATACTCCCCGAGCGCCTGATAAAAGAGATCCGGCAATATACCACCGGATTGATTTACATCCCCACAGACATCAAACAGTCCCGTCAGCGTGTCGCTATCCGGGTTCGAGCATTGAAAGAGCAAGGTCTGCGCAATTGCGAGATTGCCCGTCTGATGCGCATCACCCCACGACATGTCTGTGGTATATTGAAACGTTTCCATGACTCAAGGCTGAATGCTATTCAGCATAGTACTGAGACGGTCATTACCGCGCAGGAGAGCCAGTGTGAAGGTGGCAAAACACCTCCCTCCCCCCGCGCATGAGATCCCAAAAAATAATCCCTCCTATATGTCTATATACGAAGCGGGATGTAAATCTGTCCGCACCATAGGTGTCCAGGTGCACTAACGGACAGCTTTAGAGGTAAATATGCTGAATCGGCAGGAACAATACTGGCTGCAGTGTTGGCGGCGTGCGCAATCCACATCAGCAGAAACCATAGTTCGCAAGCAGCGGAGGAACTGCCTGGGGGCAATTACGCACGGATTGTATGCGGCGCGTATCCTGAATGAAGTGGAAAGGGAGATAGTGAATGAATTACAAGGGTGGGTAGTGAGTATGAAGGCGGAGTTCCCCCAGGAAGTGGAGCGCATTGAAATGCTGGTGATCTATCTGCTTTTTCTATTTCGTGCACTGCAGGCGGATCATGTCAAGGCGATTGAACGGTCGGGGTGCGCCATCCGCACCCACCTCAACAAGATGACCCGACCGCGTAAAATGAAACCTGAACGGATTATCTTGGAGTGGAGCCCGGAAGAAGAACGGAAATGGAAGCTCAAACTGCTGGAGGAGATTAAAAATCGCCATAACATTGCAGAGAATACCGGTGGGACACCGGCTTCCCGCGCGTGAATTATTGCCCTCATTTCATGATCATTGCAAAGAATGTGCATTGCTTGCAATGTAGACCAAATGATAACACCGGCTCCCTGGCAGGGGAACCGGTGTCGATATTAGCCGTTCGCTGCGGCTTAAGGACTGCAAACTGTGTCTATTATAGCAGAAACTGGAGCGTCGCGACAGCCACCTAATGACCTGATCGACCGGATATGCACCTCACCGGCGGGGCAGTTGGCCATCTGCCGGGCGGAAAGCCTGTTACAGGTCATTCAGGGTTATCCCGTGGTGCTACGTCGTTTCTACCAGAGCCCAAAGACCGGACAGGAGCAGACGGCCACCCACAGAATTTTCCCCGCTGATATCCCGGCCGCATTGCTGACTATGCTGCATGGTGATGCAAGCTGGTTGCCTGCCGGCATGATCCGTGTATACGGCACCAGTCAGGAGCGCGAACGTATCTTCCTGCAGCGTCTCGACCCGAGCAGTCAACGCCTGTGCGTTATTCCGGAATATGCGCCAGCGCAACGGACGCGCTGTATTGCATATGATTTCGATGGGCCAAATCACAGCAACCCGTTGAAGGATGCCCTGGGCAGTGCGGTAGCGACCTACAAGCACTTCACTGGCTTGGGGTTGCCCGCCTATCTCGTGCGGTCGCACAGCGGTCAGGGCTACCATCTCTGGGTGTTCCTGGAGACGGAGATCGAGAGCCGCATCGCCCGGCATCTCGCCACTCACCTGCTCGCCGACGCAATTGATGATGCGAACGAACGTGCGAAGGTCGAGATCAATCCGAAGTGGCACCTTCCGGGTTCGCAAGGCGCTTCGTTGACATTGCCCTGGCATGCCGGCGCCGAACCAGGTCACAATACACTCATCGATCCCAGCACAGGTGAACCGCTGGCCTTGCCGCCTGGCGGTGTCTTCGCCCGCGTCAGGTATACTCAGCTCAACGAGATGATGTTGCGGCTGCCACCAATTCCGAGCGAGGATGAAGAGCGCCAAGGTCATCAGGCCCGACAGCAGCGTGGCACTGCGCCGGACAACGAATTCTCGTCCTGGGCGCAACAGGTATGCGGGAATGAGGCGCTCATTCACCAGGTCTATGGCCACTATCTCACCGGACGAACTGTACAGGGGAGGTATTTAGAATGCCGCGATCCTGCTTCGCCGACCGGAGACCGTACCCCCAGTGCACGCGTCAATCCGGACACCGGCTCGTTTCGTTCCTTTCGCAGTGCCGGACGAAAAGCGAGCATCTTCCAGATGATGGTCGAACTCGGGCAAGCGCAAAATACTGCAGCAGCTATGCGCAAAGCGGAACAACTCACTGGACACAAACTGGCATCGACACGTATAGGCAATTATGCACCTTATGGTCAGCGCATGGTTCCTTATGATGATATTGAACCCCCGACATTGACCCAGCTCCCCCTGAAGGACGCCTGGGCACATATGGAAGAGATCGTGCAGCAGCAGATTGTCCCATTGGTGCAACGGCATGGGCAGAGCGTGAATCTCATTCGGGGTGGCACCGGTGTGGGGAAAAGTAAGCAATTCGGCGAGTTGTTTGCTGCTATCGCTAAATCCCTGCTGCTCGATAACGATAAAGAGCCACTCCGTGCCTTATACGCAACCCACAGTCGTGCCAAAATCGATGAACTGGTGCGGGACTATTTAACTGGAGCGGATGGCGCGTTGTTACCCGGAGTGGTCATTGCGTATCCTCGCTCGCCTGACCCTGTGGCTCCGGGGTTTTGCCGGCGCTACAAACAGGCGGAAGCGTTGACGAAATGCAATCAATCGGTAAATGCTTTACTCTGCAAAGCCTGTCAGAAAGATATGAAGGCGAAAGTAAAAGCGAAGTGGGAGGCGATGTCACCTTGGGAGCGCCGGAAGGAACCATTGAAAACGCTCCTTACCCCCTGCCCCTACCAGGAGAACAGCAAGCAACTGGAGGATGCGCGGGTGGTGGTGGGTGTACGGCATTCCTTTCAGCATGGCGGGAAGCTCCTGGAAGACTTTAATCTTATCGTCATCGATGAACAAGCCGAAGAGGCCTTTTTCCAAACTACCCACTTCCCGGCCGCCGCGTTGAGTGTATGGGAACATCGCATGGCGAAGAAGCAAGATACGGCGGACGTGCTCTTTCCTGTGCTCTCGACGATGAAGCAGGCGCTGGTGGCGGGGCCGGCGGAAGGCTTTACGCATATCAAGCATGCCATCCCCTTGTTGCCGGTATTGCAACAGCTGGACCCGGAGATCGGCACGAAGCTCTACGCACTGCATGAACACCTGCAGGAGATCATACGGGAGGGACATGCCCCTGGCATGCCGGAGCAGGCCATCATGGGTACGTTTATCGACCTCCCCACCAGTGACGAAGTCTGGGAGGGCAAGGAGGCCATTCCTATGCGTGGTCTATCGACGCTGGTAGAAACATTGCGTGCGGAGGTTATGGCCGGTCATGCCGTGCCCGAAACGCAGGTGTGGATTCGTTTGCCCTACGGCAACGATCCCGGTGGCATCTTCACTGTACAGCCGCGCACTCATCTCATCAATAGTCTGGAAAAGCGCGTGACGGTCTTTCTCGATGCCACCGCCTATGTGCCGATTATGGATCGCCTATTCAACGGCAAAATTACTGTCTACCCCATCCCGGTGCAACCGAATATGCAAGTCAATTTCTTTGGGGATACGCTGTACCGGTGGCAGGATTTGCAAAAGAGCCAATGGCGCTGGGAAGCGCTGCAACATGACATTCAACGGAAATGCGCCCGCTTCAAACACGTCCTGGTGATCGGCGAATCTGCCGCTGAGGAGACGATTGCAAAAATGTTGCCGCCTCACGTGGAACTGGAACACTGGTTCAGCGGAGAGATGGCCGGTTCGAATCGCTATGAAGACTGTGACGCGATGATCTGCATCGGGCATCCACGCGAGCCGGTGGATGAACTCGTCTATCGCCTTGCCGCACTGCGCTGGCCGGATGCGCTGGCGGGGGGCCTTCCGGATGATCGACCAGACCTGTTCGCCACCGAAGAGATCATCGCGCCGGTGGCCGGTTTTCAGGATACCAAGGGACGACGCTGGGGACGCATCATCCCCTATCCCGCTGATCCGGACCTGCAACACTATGCACGCCATAGATACGCCACCACCATCACCCAGGCGGTGGGACGCATTCGCCCGGCATCGCCCGGCACGCCTAAGCAGGTTTTCCTTTATATCGGCGAACCCGCCCAGGAAATGCCGGTAGCACGGTTGATGACGCTGGAGCGTTCGATGGCCGAGGAAGACCCTGACTACCTGCGCACGCATCCGTATCGCCGAAAATGTGGGCAGCAGGAATCGATACCGCAGCTTCCGAAGCCGGACCGCAAGGGCGCATCTTTTGTCAAATATCTGCAGGCGGCGGAAGGCCTGCGTACCCAGGGGAAAACGATCACAATATATGCTCTGCAGCAAGCTGTCGGCGGCAGCACGCGCACGGCGGCGCACTATCACGCGCGAGTGTTAGAAACGCTGGCCATCCGCAACTGTAAGCGGCAGGCAATGGAAGCAGAATTGAGCAGCATCGTAGACCCCGAATATGCCGGCGCGTGGGCGAACCTGGCCTATCAGTGTGCCGAGGATGCTTTTCCCTTGATCGTGCCATATCTGGAGCATCTGTCGCCTGCTGCCTGGGAAAAGCACTGGCTGCGTACGGCGTATTATCCGGCCTATTTCCGTGGCACGCGACCGCACAACGCCGCAAATTTCGCCCGGGCAAAATTCGTCTTCGCTGAGGATGAAGAGAGTTTCCGCCATTGGGCTGACCAGCACCAGGAGATGTGGGAGCACACTATCCCCGCTGATCCTGAAGTGGATGCTCTACCGGAGATGACGGTGCAAGAGTGGATTAGTCTGTCGTTTGAGACCTGGTGGGCCTCGCTCTCCCCGGAGATGGCCGCAGCAGTGGTGGCAGAGAAAATGGCACTATTTTGAGCGTGAGGGGGGGGTGTGTCACACCTTTTCCTTTTTGCCCTGTTGTCCCTTATATATATATAGGGGGAATGTGCCCAAAAGGAAAAGGTGTGACACACCCCCCCTAAACGATGGCGTTTATACTCTCACAACCGCTCCAGCGCCTCTTCCAATACCCCATCGACCAGATGCGTATAGATTTCCGTGGTAGCTATCTGGCGATGACCCAACGCTCGCTGCACGACCAATAAATCATTCGTCCGCGCATATAGCCGCGTGGCAAAGGTGTGGCGCAGGCTGTGCGGTGTCAGCGGTTTGTCGATGCTGGCCTCGCGCAGCCAATGCTCCAGCCGGTAGGCAATCTGCCGTGGGGAAAGACGTGTGCCGCGTTGGCTGATAAAGAGTGCAGAGCAGGACTCGGTACCAAGTCGCACGCGCCACTTGAGATAGGTCCGCAGCAACCCACGCAACCGTGTGTGCAGGAATTTTACCTGCGGCACGCCGCCTTTCGCCGACCGGATGTGCAGGTGCTTAGCCTCCAGTTCAACATCCTCTATCTTCAGATCGACCAGTTCCTGCAGCCGGATGCCGGTGCCCAGGAACACTTCCAGTATAAGGCGATCCCGCTGGACAGCGTCACCGGTGCGCCCCTGTAAGACTTTCCGCAGGCTGGTGATCTCTGCATCGGTGAGGAATGCTGGCGGTTTGCGATGGAGCCGTTGCGTTTGCAGTTGCCGTGCCGGGTTCTCGGTAATATACCCGCTGTGGCAGGCCCAGGTAAAGAAGCCTTGTGTTGCTGCTTTCAAACGATGTAATGACGCCGGTGAACGCGGGGTTCCACGACACGTACTCATAATCGCCTCATCCGCCATCGTGATTGATAATAGATTCACTGTGACCTCAGCGGGCTGCAAGGTCGGCGTCCTCTGCAGGAGCACCCCAGCCAGCAAACGCAATTCCCGCCCATACGCCACCCGCGTCTTCTCCGAGCGTCCCTGCGCCCGCTGTGCCGCCTGGAAGCCGATCAGCCAGGTCTCCCACGTGTCCGGCAATGCCATTTCTCGTGCCATACAGTCCTCCTACCACGTGTATTCACGCTCTTTCAAGCTACAGCAGTCAAGTACAAAGAATCTCACGCAAACACTTGACTGGATCGGCCTTACAGAGTGATTAATTGGGTGTGAACACATATTATAGTGTGTTACGCGAAGGAGAGAAGATGATTACTTTACAATCGCTCAATTTCGGAGTCGAGGTTGAAGTTGGCGGGCAGACCCGGGAGAATGTCGCCCATGCGGTGCACTCGGTGGTGGGCGGTACGGTGCGCCATATCGGCGGCGCTCCTTATGACGCCTGGCGGGTGATAGCACCCGATAATCGCGAGTGGAACATCGTGGCGGACAGCTCGTTGTCGGCGTGGCCGCAGGAGAAGCGCGCGGAGCTGGTTACCCCGATATTGACGTGGAATGACATGGAGACGGTGCAGGAGATAGTACGCGCCATGCGCCGCGCCAAGTGCGAAGTTAATGGCCAAGCTGGTTTACATGTCCACATTGGTGCCGAATCCTTTACCGGTAAAACGCTGGCGATACTTGCCAAGCAGGTATATGCCAACGAAGAACTGATCTTCCATGCCTTCGCAGTGAGTGAGGAGCGCAAGGCGCGCTATACCAAACCGCTCGATCCGGCGTTTATCACCCGACTGGAACGCCGCAAGCCCAGAACACGTGAAGCATTCTTTCAATGCTGGTACAACGAACGGCAATACACCCCGACGCGTTATCATAGCTCGCGCTATTCGCTCGTGAACTTCAATAGTACAGCTTTAAGAAATACTATTGAATTCAGATCCTATACCCCGGAAGGGCTGCATGCTGGCAAAATCAAAGCCGCCATCGTCTTCAGTCTGGCGCTCTGCGCCCGCGCATTGAACAGCCACTCCGCATCGGCGAAGAGAAAAACGTTTGACCCCGCCAGCGCCAAATACGATTTCCGCGTAGCGCTCATCCTGGCGCTGAAATTATCAGGCCCCAATTACAAGCACACTCGCCAGCACTTGTTAGCCAGAATGCCTGGGGACGCTGCCTTCAAAAATCCTAACCAGCGACCCAGTAAGGTTGCAGCCCAGAAAACCAAAGTGATCACCGAGGCTGAAGCAGAGACGCTCCAGCCTTCGTGCTAAGAAAGGAGACCAATATGGAGAAACAACAGATTGTAGTGAGTACTGCCGTGTACCAGGGACTGGAAGCAGTCCGGCAAAGCGGTTACACAAATATGCTCGATCGCCCGCGAGTGATCGAGCTGGCCGAGATGATGGGCTACGCCGATACTGCGGACTGGGTTCGCGAGAATCGAAATCTTTATGCCGCCGCCATTTTTGGCGGCTTCGTCGCCGACGAGAAGGGAGAATAGCTATGTGTGGCTTGGCAGGAATTTTAATGGGAGAATTACCGAAGCGTCGTGTCAGAGACGTAAAAACTCTCGCCGACATCTTCACCAAACTCCTCGTTCTAAGCGAACACCGTGGCCCCCAGGCGACTGGTGTCGCCTGGGTGAAGCGGGACGGCAGCATGGCGGTGGCCAAAGCGCCACTGCCAGCGCGGCAGTTCGTCGAGACACTTGCCTACCGCGATTGCCTCGCCGGAGTGAACGCGCTGACGACGATACTCATGGGTCACACCCGCTGGCCGACGCGCGGCTCGGAGCATAACCCGGAGAATAACCACCCGTTGGTAGGCGAGGTTGTTATCAGCCACAACGGACACATCTCTAACGCAGACGCCCTCTTTCGCCGCCACAACCTCCCACGCGCTGCCCAGGTAGACAGCGAAATCCTCCTCCGCCTCGCGGAAAAACACACATCGCCGGAAGGCATCGACGTCCCCGGCTACCTCCACGCCCTCGAAGGCTGCACCGGCCGCATAGCCGCGGTGCTCGTCGCTACCTCACACCCCGAACAAATTCTCCTCCTCCACGGTAACATGCCCCTCATCATCTGGCACCACCCAACCTTGCATGCGCTGGCATACGCCAGCGAAGAGGCCATCCTCCAAAGCGCAGTTGGCTGCGCGGCTGCTTGGCTGCCGCTGCCGTTGGCACCTGGTGAGGCGCTCCTGGTAGATACCAGCAGCTGGGCTATGGAGCGGGTGTCGTTTAGCTTTCTGGGGATGGGATTGCATGTGGGGTGGCAGCGGTATACGGGGGGATAGAAATTTTCCCAAAAGATTCTTCCCACCAAAACTAAAGGGCCGGATTTGTGCATTAGTGGCCGATATACTATTCCAGTGATAATGCAAAAATGTGGTGTCAATGATATTGTGAACGTGTTATACTTCCATTTTGATTACCTCTGGATGCTTGACGATGGCAGAAATGGATATGGCCGCTAACCTTTCTCGCGTGTGGGTATTGGCTACTGTGCGGAATCGACGTGGGATTATTACTTCAGTTGACCCGTATGCCGACTCTACCGGAACCGTGTATCACCTGGTGACGATCGAATATCTGGATACCGATGGGGATCGTGAGGACAGGCTAATCTGGGAATGTGAAGTGCGCCTGCCACATTGAATCCCACTGCGTTGCCGGAAATCAGCAGAAACCCGCCGATGATACCTGGGCTGATGGTGTGAAAGGATGTACAGGAGTCAGTGAACCAGATGGGCGTTGAACTGTCCGCAACCCTTTCCGATTTACTGGTAGAAGAAAAAGGTCGTGCCATCAAGCAATAATGCGAGCGCTTCCAGAGTCGGCAGGGGGAATTGTCGACACTTATTGAAAAGACCACTTTTGCCAATATTGAGTGTAAACTAACTTGATAATGCACACAAGCGTGAACAGCTTGAATTGCCAGAGACGGCCTATGACCATGGCGATCGTGAGAGGCGAATTCGGATTTTGGAAGATGGAAGACAACGTAGATTAGAGCATATTGATAGACTTCGTCAGGTTCTTCAAACAGAGCGCAAGCGCGTCATGGATTACTTGTTGCCGAATCGCTATACTTTGCATGGTACCGCGCAGGTATTTCTGGTGGCGGTGGAGATCAGGTTGCCAACGTAGAACGTGATAATAACAGTTAATCGTGATATTTGGGGCACGTAATCATCATGATTGTGGATATGAGTAGTTTACCTGGGAAATATGAACACATCATCAACCTATACCTGGTGGAGTAGTCTGAAGCACGGCAGGATGCTGATTGCCCCGTCGCGGCTGGCGTCGTCGGAGTGCTTCCCGAATGTAGTACCTCCCCTGCAGGAGTATCTGCGCGAACAGTTGCGGCGCGGTTTCGCTATCACGTCAATGCCAGAGAGCAAGCTGCTGCTCGTCCTTTTGATCACCGGGCAATACTGCGCAATACCGCTTTTACTTTTCCTAGCGGAAAAGATAGCAAACAAACTACTGCGAAGGAAACTGATCCCGCGTCTGGTGATGATTCACCGCCCCAAAATACAAATATGCGACGCGGACAGCAAAGTGGCGCACCCGGTCATGGACGCCGATTGTATGAGGAATTGCCACCGCGCGATGAGCTTTATGAACTACCAGAAGGGGTGCGACACTGCGATGATTGCGGCACCGATTATGTGGAATGTGGCACGGAAGATTCCGTTACCGTGGAGTGGGAAGACAGCATAAGGCGAGTGATTAAACGGCGGGTGAAATACTGACGTGCCTGTAATTGCCATCGCTCTATCATCATATCTTTCGTGCTTGACCCCACACGCTCGCGTAATGTTCCCCGCAGGATATTCGGACTTGATGACCCCGATGCCCATCGTGCATCGGACTTTTTGAATTGCGACCGCTGGAAAAGTTATCAGGGTGCCGTATTTACTGGTGACACGGTTGCTGGCGTGAAAACTGATGACAAGGCGAATTCAATCGCATACACGGGTATAAATTGCTGTTTAGTATTTCGCACGCCGGTGATGCGATCTACCCGATATGAGCGATGCTCTCTCGTATCAAAATGCAGTGCATGCAATATCAAATGCCCGTCCTGCGTTCGCCGCAATGAGTAGGGTTCTACAATACGAGTACTCCCCTGGTAGTCCAGTTCAACGCAGAGATGATTGATTGCGGCGAAGCGGATATGCTCCAGGGGCACTCCCATACCCCATGTCGAGATTGTCTGTGCAGGTGACCATGACGCATCTTCACTGGCTGCCAACGGAATATGTGCCATGTCGTGGGGTATACTCGTGCCTTCGAGCCAGGAGAAAAACGCCGGCAGTTCAATCCAGAAATTCTCTGACGCGGGGAGTGCCGGTAATTGATGGGATAGCATATTCGCCCAGTCAGCATCGAGTTCATCACGGCCATCATCCTGCTCGATTGAAGCAAATGAGGGAACCGCAATGCCTTTAAAGGCACACTTCGCGGTCAATACGGCCAACACATCGGCGGCAGGTGGTCGACCTGCGGCATGCCGATACAAATCGACGACATCATACAAATCTCGTGGGCGTAACCGTTCGGCGAGTGCCCGATTTTTTTCAGCAAATATCTCGACATGGGAATAACCCAACACACGCTCGACAACGCTGTGGGCATCTGGATAGGGATGAGCGATGGCCAGACGAACTGGCGGTTGAACCAATATTTCATCAGTGGTGAGATCGAGTTTTATCCGTGGGAGACTCCCACGGGGCAGGAGTGGGCCACGGTAGGCTATTTTCCCCTGGATTGAGATTTTTCCACGAGGGTTGGTAAAGGCGTCAAAACGCAACTGATCTAGGGGAATCTCGATACCGGATTTATCGTATACCCATAACGCAATTTCACGGAAGATCGAGAGGAGCGTCACCGTATCAGGCGATTCTTCACCAATAATGGTAAAATCCAAATCCTCCGAAAAGCGATAGGTTTCAAGTAACATTTCTTCAGACAGGTTCCGCCTTTAAAGACCCAGGTTTGCCGGGTCAGCGGATGCGCTCCGATACCGGCCAATACCCAGCCGAGGACGTAGTCTTTCTCGACGATATCCTCTCGCAACCCCCACTCACGCACGCGTACCTCAATATCAGCTCGATTAATCATGTGGGATAGCTCCTGCGAATACGGACATTAATCCAGAGATTCCAGCGTTTAAGCAAACGCCCCTTCTTTTTCACCGTGGGATCGAGCACCGTGTCACCGCTGCTCATTAATTGCTGGCAGACGGTAACCAACGCCGGAATCTCCAGTCCGAGCGTTTCTAGCATGAATCCCAGTCGCTTATAAATCGTACGATTGCCTAACCGAGCAATGTAATCCTGTAGTATGTCGTCATCCCGCATGTCACTGCTAAAATACGCTTGCACGACTTCAGCGACATGCCGAATACCACCGCCAAGGGAAGGATCGTCAAGTAAGTCAACGACCGTTCGCGTGGGGTCAGAGACCATAACCTGTATATCTCTTCTCCAAACGACGCGTGTGCCAAAAATGAGTGATGCGGACCGGACCGTGACTTGAAACTGGGTTCCCTGGATCACAGGATGCCGATTGCGTATTTTCCGAGAGGTGATGACTTGTATCTCCCGAAAGATCTGCTCGGTCAACCCCCAGTGCTCACAGGCACTCCAACCACCAATATAGCAGGGTGCGAAAATTCGTGCGGCAATGAGCCAGGGGTCTTCCCGCCAATCCGCCGGACGTGTCGCATCAAGCGGAACGACGATATATACTCCTGATTGAACCCGCGAGAGCCAGCCACGCGAGGCCAGGTATGCGAGAAATCGCCGTGTGCGTTCGACTTCGAAGCCTAACATCGCGACGGCATCCTCAACAGTGAACGGGCCATGAAACTGGGCATGTAAGAGCATCAGGCGTGCTCGGTTCGCTTCATTAATCCCGGCTGCCCGGTTTTTAGATGTAGTGTACTCAGAGTGCATTATGATTTACCATATGGAACATCCAGCGCATTGACTATACCATAATTTGCAGCGATGGTAGTCTCCGCATACGCCACAATGCGCCCGGCCAGATCGGTGTGTACCATCCCCTGCATTTGCGTCTTCAGCGCGGTAAGAAAACCCAGCAATGTCAGCTCGCCTTGCGCGTGTGAGTGAAATGTATTCGTTGTCATAGCTGCTCCTGATATGCGACGTTGGGGAGGCATACCTGCATTATTATAGCGTGATCCACAGGAAATGACGTGTATTTACTCTCAAGGTTCTTAGTTGTATTATAATAGCTACCTGTGGGTCACAACTGGACACTAGGCTGTGGTGAGGATGCTATGCGTATCCCCAGAAACAATAAGGAGTGGTGAATGTGTCGACTGCACGTAACGCGCCGTGCCCATGTGGTAGCGGTCGGAAATTCAAACAATGTTGTATGCAGCAAAGCGTAGAAGGTCATTTAACCCAAGCAAGCAAAACGGTGTCTGTCACCGAAACGCTTTTTTGTTATCAAGGTATTTTGCAGGAATTAAGGTACATTCGACAGTTAGCGAGAAGCGGGGATGCACGAATGATCTCCTATGCACCGCTCTTTTTCTTCTCGACAGATACCGGTGATGCTTGGTTACTCGACACTGAAGATCAACTGGCCGCTTGTGTCATGATGGATTATGAACCGATCGACATCAATATTTCGTCAAATCTCGCAATTTCCTGGCCCGGTTCCTATCAATTACAAGATAACCTGTTTGTTTACCGTGACGCAAATGGGAAGACCACAATGTATTGGGGATATCCGACTAAGGCGCTCATGGAGGCAATTAGGAAGAAATGGTGATCGGCAGCCTTATCGGGCATTCATCTGCATATGATACTTCGCGTTTATAGTACGTCAACACATCCGTGTCGCCATTCCTTTCAAAATTCCACTGATGTTTTAAGCCCCTTTATTCGCTGATAAACCGCGAGAATACGATCTACATACCCCTTTGCGCATACTTTCCCCCAATGTCACTTTTGCGGACACAGCAGCCATGGATGTGGTCAACTGTGCCACGTATGATTGGATATTGAAAATCTATCAGTGAATACATGAGCGTTTCCTTGACTTCCTGACTTATTAATGGCCTCATAGGACGGACAGCAGTTTTCGCCTGGTGATGCTGCACGGGAGGTTATGTGATGTCATTTGTGCTTGAAGTGGAGTATGGCAATGAACGGTCAGCATTTTTGTTGACACCGTTGTCGCGTATATCGCTCCGTCGCCATCGCCGCATAATGTTAGATGCGCAGGGACGGCCCTGCCGGATCGCCTGGCGCACGTGGGATGGTGTGCAGGTGCTGCCCGGTGCGCTGGCAGATGGTTATGAAGACCCGGACGGCGCTACCGTGCCCCGTGGGGAGGTGGTCGCCACCTATACGCAGGGACGACCGCACCGCCAGTTGCCAGCGACGGCAGGACGATTGCAACGCTTGGAGGGACCGGTGCCGTTTGATGATCTGCTGGCGAATGTCGTTACGAAGATGTATGCCGTCACCGCGCACCATCTCGATCCTGCGTTGCGCCTATCATTGGAGCAGGGGGACATCTACCGGGTGGCCTTCCGTCCTCGCCCATCGATCAGTGATCCTCCGGCTTTCTTGCTGGCCAATACCCACGGCATCTTCCTGCTGCAGACAACTCCCTGTCACCTGGAATGGCTCACGCGTGAGCAACTGATGTCGGTCGAGGTGAGCGCAGATGATTATGATGACGATATGCCGATATGGGGTGATTGGCTGGCGGATTATACGGAGGATATAGCATTATGATACGACAGCTACGCTTAGTGGATCATCGCGGGCGCGACGCCACCGTCCTGCTGCTGCCGGTGCGCATGACTGAGATGCGGCAGAACCAGACGTTGGACGGACATCCGGTACGGCACCTTCGGCGCATCAAAGCCACCGTCGACACGCATCCTGACGCGCTATATGCTCGTTATCCTGATCCAGATGATCTGGCCCGCGCATTGATCGACGGCGATCCAGAGATCGACCGGCAGGCAGTGGGACGTGCAACTGGCCCATGTGATCGGGTGTTTATTGATGGTGACGGGCACGTCTGTTATGCGCCGGTGGTGACAGAGGTGCGCTATCATGCCGACGGCACGGAACGGGATCATCGCCCGGTGGGGATGCGAACGGCGAACCTGGTGCCCGCCACATCGCCAGTCTGGTCGGGTGTACTCATCCCCCGGCGAGAGATTGTCCGGCGGCTGGCTTTCTCCCGCGTCTATCAAGTCGCCCATCAGGATACGCTCCAGTTTGATTTCCTGTATGATATTGCCCAGTATCTGCATACACGAGATGCCATGGTGCAGGTCGGTTCGGGGCGGCAGGGGCGCGGGCCGTTGTATTGCGAACGCAACGGCCCTGCGTATCGAGGCTTTCTCGATGGGCGTATCAATGGTGAGACGATGCGCGTGGTATTGTATATCGCCGCCGGTGAATTGATGCTGCCGGAGGCACGCCCATGACGACCACCCTCGCCACACGCTGGCAGTCGTTGGGTAGCGGACGCCAATCTCTACCCGGGGCGCTACGTGAAGCCCGACTCTCTGAGCGCATCACCGCCTATAAACGGGATATCGCGGGTGCTTATCGCAGCCTGTCACTGGACGACCTCAGCACCGTGCTCCTCTCCGGTCCCTGCTGGATCAGTCCGAAAGTCGATGGCATGACCGCTTACCTGTATCGACAGGATGGCGTCACGGTCGTTCTCACTCCTACGGGCCAGGTGCTGGCTGATCTGCCACTGACCATCGAAGCCGATCAGCTGCTGGGGGAGTGGACAGGATTACTCGCTGGCGAACTGTATGCCGTATCCGAGCAGGGGCGTCCAACGATCTATGGCCTGCTCTCTGCTCTGGGTGGCGGCGCGGCCGCACCGATTGATCGACTCCGCTTTGCCGCCTTTGATATATTACAGGATGGGGATGGGGTTGCGGATGCGCAGGCGCTCCCGCTAGAGGGACGAAGCCTTGGTGAAGTCCCTTATGCACAGCGTGCGCAACGCCTACAGTCGCTGCTGGCGAATGGAACGCTGGCGCATGCCGTGCCGGTCACGGACGCGCAGACGTTGGAGGATGTACTGGCGTGCTACCAGCGCGAAGTTGTGGAGCGCGGTGGGGAGGGTCTGGTCATCCATGCCGGTGATGGACGCATATATAAGGTTAAGCCGGTCATCACCTTGGATGCAGTAGTGGTCGGCTACACCGCTAATGATGCCGGGATCAGCGACCTGCTACTCGGTATGCTTCCGCCTGATCAACCGGACGAGACGATGACGGTGCAACTTATCGGGCGCGTGGATGTTGGCTTCACTACCGAGGAACGGAAGCTGCTGGCGGCACGCCTGGTGCCGCTGAAGCAGCCAGCCACCCTGGTGTTGACCAGTCGTGCGGGGCGTCCCTACCAATGGGTGAAGCCACAACTCGTGGTGGAAGTCCGTTGCCATGAACTCCTTATCGGCGACCAGGAAGGATTGCCGATCCGTCGCTGGCAAATGACGTATGCGGAGACTGAGGGGTGGATGCCAATCGGCAAACTACCAAGTGTGAGCCTGCGTGATGCAGTGTTCGAGCGCGTGCGTGACGACAAAGCCGTCACCCCGCAGACGGTGCGCTGGAGCCAGTTGACTGATATTGTGCCTATACCGGCATTGCCCCCCAGTCCGACGGATATGCCACCGGCAGAGATCATTCGACGTGCCGTATACAAGAGATCGCTCCGTGGTGGGGGGATGGCGGTGCGGAAAGTGGTGGTAATGGCGCATCAACTGACTACCGATGCTGGGTATCCACCGTACAGCATTTATCTGACTGACTACAGCCCGGAACGCCAGGAGCCGTTGCGGACGACGCTCATGGTGGCCGGTACTGAAAAACAGGCACAGAGCATAGCGAATAACTGGCTGGCGGAGCATACCGGGCGGGGATGGCAGTGCGTGGCCGACGAAGGAAAGCCCGCAGATGCGGAGGCAGCGACAGGTTCTGTATTGCCGCGCATGGACACCCATACGCTGATGATTGCCTGTGCCCGCAGTACCTCACCGACCTTTCCCATCGTGCGCAAACGGTTGACGGCGCTGGCGGAACTCGGAGCACTCACCGTGACAACAAATGAGCAGGGGAAAGAGGTCTGGTTCGAGTTGACCGTGGGGGATCTGGTACCGTCCTACCGGCGCATCGCCAATCTGCTGACGCTGGTGCGTCGCTGGAAAACCTGTGAGATCAGTCTCGATGGAGAGACGCTGGATAAGTTTGCCATCGATGATGCCCTTAATCGGCTTGAAGAGATTCGCCGCTGCTGGCAACGACGGCAGGGACGGGGCATGGCAGGATGCCGACAATCCTGCGCGCTCGGGTGTTATCAGTTGGCACTAGTGCCGTCCCAACGCTACCTGCAGGCGGCGGCAACGCGAGAACCGGAGTGGTATACGGTGGGAAGCTTCGATGGCCAACAGGTCATCGTGGATAAAGACCAATTACAGGCGCAGGTCGACCGACGCCGGAACCGTCTGGTGGCGTGCTGTCCGCACTTCGATCGTCGGGCGGTAGAGGCAGCGATTGCCGCCTTGCCGGACACCCTTACGCCCGATGAGACGCAGTGGCAACTGGCGTATCATCGCGAGGATGGCCGCCCCGCCTGGGTCTGGCCGGTGCAGATGCCCTTACCGCCACGCTTGTCAGTCCGTGGTATAGCCAACGCCATACCTCCTGACGGGCGAGATGTCGGAATCACGCTTGAGCGCGGAACCGGGAGCCCGCAGTGTGTGACACCAGCCCGGCAGATTCCCACGGCGCGGTACGCAGACGTGTGCGGACAGGATGAAGCGGTTGCTGCCGTGCGTGAATTGATCGAGCTCCCCATGCAGCATGCCGCCTACTTCGCCGCGCTGGGCGCCACCCCGCGCCCAGGGGGCGTAATCCTTGCCGGCCCACCGGGAACAGGCAAAACGCTGCTCGCGCGCGCTGTGGCAGCGGAATGTGGCGCACACCTGGAAGTCATCGCCGGTCCAGAGATATTATCACAGTGGGTCGGCGGTAGCGAGCAGGCATTGCGCGAGATATTTACCCGGGCGCAGCAGTATGCCCCCAGCTTGATCCTCATTGATGAACTGGACAGCATCGCCCCTTCCCGCAGTCGCGCCGACGCCCAACACCAGCAAAGTCTCGTCGCTCAGCTACTGGTCTTGCTTGATGGTCTGGAAAGCCGGAAGGGAGTCTCACTGTTGGCGACCACTAATCGTCCGAAAGCCGTCGACCCCGCCCTCC
>Ga0194063_10000785_pt1 | contig 22233 bp, 20 predicted proteins | sample SepL3720m_MetaG_FD_155459 | JGI IMG/M metagenome (GOLD analysis project Ga0194063, IMG submission 155459) | Anoxic zone freshwater microbial communities from boreal shield lake in IISD Experimental Lakes Area, Ontario, Canada - Sep2016-L373-20m | ecosystem: Environmental > Aquatic > Freshwater...
CAACGATAAGACGGCATACGATATGGAAATCCTCGCACCCATTTTGGCAGCGAGGCAAAAAGAAGATCAATGCTCGGCACATACACCCTTTCTTATGGATATTATGATGCATTCTATAAAAAAGCTCAGAAAGTAAGAACGCTTATTATCAATGATTTTAAACGAGTATTTAAGGAAGTAGACTTCATCATTGGAACTCCGTCTCCCATAACTGCAATTAAATTAGGAGATTTTGAAAAATATCCTTTTTTTGGAGAGTTAATGGACAAATTTAACGAGCCGGGCGCGATGGCAGGGATACCAGGAATAAATCTTCCTGTAGGGCTTGATAGAAACGGTTTGCCGATTGGTATGCAGCTGATGGCGAACTATTTTAGGGAGTCGGATTTGCTTAATGCATCATATCAATTTGAAAAAGAAACAGATTTTATGGGTGTAATCAAAAAAGGAGTAAAAAACTTGAATCTTGAAACTTGAAAAAACATTCCTTATAAAGTTGTATTTATAAGTTTCAAATCACAAGCTATAAGTTGCAAATAAATATGAAAACATATATACCAGTCATCGGGCTTGAAATACATGTTGAACTAAAAACAAAATCAAAAATGTTTTGTCAGTGCAGCGCAGATTATTTTGGCGCAAAACCAAATATGCATGTATGTCCTGTCTGTATGGGGATGCCGGGGGCACTTCCTGTACCCAATAAAACAGCCATCCTCTGGATGCAGATGATAGGGCGAGCCCTCGGGTGTAAGCTGAAAAAGAATTCAAAATTTGATCGGAAACATTATTCCTATCCCGATCTTCCTAAAGGGTATCAAATTAGTCAGTATGATGAGCCATTTGCTGTGAAGGGAAAGGTGCTTATTACATCTCCCTATCTCAAAGGAGGGGCGAAAGAGTTTCATATTACTCGAGTACATATGGAGGAGGACACTGCAAAACTTATTCATGAAGGGACAAATACCCTGGTCGATTTCAACCGTTCAAGTGTACCTCTTGTAGAAATAGTAACGGAGCCGGACTTCTCAGACGCAGATGATGTAAAAACATTTCTTGAAGAACTACAAGTCATCGTACGCTATCTGGGAGTGTCGGACGCTGATATGGAAAAGGGAAGTATGAGACTTGAGCCGAACATATCTGTAAGAGTAGCTGAAAGCTCAAAGCTAAAAGATGAAAGTAATAATAGCACATTTACTCTGCCGAAGTATAAGGTGGAGGTGAAGAATATCAACTCGTTTAAATTTGTCAAAGCAGCAATAGAGTATGAAGTAAAACGACAAATTGAAATACTGGAAAAGGGCGAGCTGCCCAAGCAAGAAACGCGAGGGTATGATGATATAAAAGGCGGCACGTATAGTCAGCGAAGCAAAGAAGAAGCTCAGGACTATCGCTATTTTCCTGAGCCAGACATCCCCCCATTTGAATTTAGCGATGAATATATATCTCGGATAGAAAAGTCGCTTCCCACACTTCCTTCCACTCGCTTGGCATATTTTATTTCTTCCTATGGACTTAAGGAAATCGATGCATTTATCCTCACCAGAGATAAGAAATTAGCTGACTACTTTGAGATGGTTCTCAGCAATGAGAAAATGAAAAATGCGGGACAAGCGGTGGCAAACATCATTATTAATAAAAAAATAGCAACAACTTTTTCGGTATCAGAGTTTATCACTCAATTTCTTGAGCTTACTAAACCAATTATGACAGATACAGTGCTTCTTGATGCGACTGTGAAGGCTGTTATACATGCAAATGAAAAGGCCGTTACAGAATATACTAATGGAAAAGTATCGGTTATCATGTTTCTTGTGGGGCAGGTGATGAAGGGAATGAAGGGGAAGGCGGATCCAAGCACTGCAAGGAAAGCGCTTGAAGAGAAGATAAAAGCCAAGAGCTAAAAGTAAAAAGCTGAAAGCTGAAGGCTGAAAGTTAAAAGTTTAGTATTAGAATTATGAATTTTGTTACGAAAATCATAGAGTTTTTGAAAAAAATAGGAGTTCTAAAAGTAGAAGCAAAAGGGGCGAGGTATAACAGTTCAAAAGATGCGGGATACCAGCCACCAGATCCACTGGATAATTGAGAGTTGTATCTCTGAACCTCTCTTTATATACTAAAGACATAATTATGGCCTTTACTCATCTTCATGTTCATACAGAATATTCCCTCCTTGACGGCATGTGCCGTATAGGAGAAGTGCTGCAAAAAGCAAAAGATGTAGGGATGACCTCTCTTGCAATTACCGATCATGGGGCTCTTTACGGCGCATTCAAGTTTTATATCAAGGCAATTGATGTAGGTATAAAACCAATCATTGGTGTTGAAGTATACAAAGCAAAAGGTTCTCGACTTGAGAAAGATTCGGTCGATGATCAGGACAGATATCACCTCGTGCTGCTTGCAAAAAATTTTATTGGGTATCGCAACTTAATGAAGATGGTGAGCGCCGCTCACCTGGAAGGAATGCATTACAAGCCCCGAGTTGATTTTGAGCTTTTGGAAAAATATCATGAAGGAGTGATAGCTCTTTCCGGCTGCATGGATGGGGAGATTTCAAAACTCATTCAAGAGAGTCAACATACAGAAGCCGAAAAAATTCTTCAACGGTATCTTGATATTTTTAAAGATGATTTTTATCTTGAGCTTCAAAGACACCCCAATGCACCTCAACAAGATAGTATCAATAGCGAACTGGTAAAGCTGAGCCGCAAATTTGCCGTACCTCTTGTAGCCACAAATGACGTGCATTATATGAGCGAGGCAGATGCATATGCGCATGAAGTTCTTTTATGTATTCAAACGCAACGGACTATCTTTGAAAAAAATCGTCCCCTCTCTATGGTCGATGTCCCAGACTACTATTTTAAGACGGAAGATGAGATGAGAGTGGCCTTTTCCGATTTGCCAGAGGCAATTGAAAATACAAATACTATTGCGGATAAATGCAATCTAGAAATTCCTCATGGAAAATGGGTGTTGCCTAAGTTTGAAACGCCCAATAATATGCCCCCTGAAGATTATTTGCGTGAACTTACCTATGAAATGAAGGGGAGAGTGACAGATTTTACCCCTGAGGAAGTAATGAAACGCCTCGACTATGAGCTACAGATTATTATTACCAAAGGATATGCGACGTACTTTCTTATCGTACAAGATTTTATCAACTGGTCAAAAAATAATGGAATCGGAGTGGGTCCCGGGAGAGGGTCTGTAGCGGGGTCTCTTGTGGCATATGTGCTTCGTATCACCGATATCAACCCGCTCGAGCACAATCTTCCCTTTGAGCGGTTTTTAAATCCAGAGCGTCCCACCCCTCCTGATATTGATATTGATTTTGCCGATGTGCAGCGAGACGATGTATTAGCTTATGTTACCGATAAATACGGAAGCGAAAAAGTGGCACAAATTATCACCTTTGGCACCATGGAAGCACGGCTAGTAGTGCGAGATGTAGGGCGCGCTTTGGGGATGTCATATGCGCAGGGAGATCGTTTGGCAAAGATGATTCCCCAAGGAAAGCAAGGCTCCCAAATGAAGCTGTCGCAAGCAATGATAGAAGCCCCTCCCTTAAAATACGCCTATGATAATGAGCCGGAGACCAAGCGTCTGATTGATGTCGCGCTCCGCCTAGAAAGCCTTCCGCGTCACTCATCCGTACACGCTGCAGGGGTTATTATTGCAGCTGAGGATTTAACAAACTTTGTCCCCATTCAAACAGAGTCAAAACAGGGAAGAATCATCACTCAATATGACATGTACTGCCTAGACCTAAATGCAGTTCAGAATAATAAAGCGGTGGGACTTCTTAAGATTGATATTTTGGGCCTGCGCAATCTTACCATTCTCGATAAGGCTATTCAACTTGCTACCCGAAAAACAGGAACAAAAATTGACATTCATGAAGTTCGTATTGATGATCAAAAAACATACAATCTCATTTCTGCAGGTAATACGATTGGAGTTTTTCAACTTGAATCAGCCGGCATGCGTCGCCTTGCAAGAGATTTGAAACCAAATAAAATGAGCGACATTACCGCTATGGTCGCGCTTTATCGGCCGGGTCCCATGGACCTTATTCCCTCCTTTATTGCAGGAAAAAGCAATCCAAAAACAATTAAGTATCTTCATCCAGATTTGGAGAAGATTATGGGTGAAACGTATGGAGTCCTTGTGTATCAGGAGCAAGTGATGGAGATTGCACATATCCTAGCGGGCTACTCAATGAGCGAAGCAGACAATCTTCGTATGGCAATGGGAAAGAAGAAAAAATCCCTTATGGATATAGAACACAAAAAATTCATAGAAGGATGTGTAAAAAATAAATATGCACGGTCAATGGCTGAAAAGCTTTTTGCATTTATGGAAAAGTTTGCTGCATACGGTTTTAATAAACCTCATTCCGCTTCATATGGGCTGATTGCCTATTGGACAGGATATATGAAGGCGAACTATCCAGTAGAGTACATGGCAGCTCTTCTTACTGCAGAGCTTCAGGGAGTGGCAGGACCCATGAGAGAAATAAAGATGGCACAGGCAATTGAGGAATGTAGGAGAATGGAAATCCCCGTACTCGTTCCAGACATAAATAAAAGCGGAAGTGAATTCACGTTAGAAGGGGATAGCATTCGATTTGGTATGTCTGCCTTAAAGAATGTAGGAAACGCGGCCATAGATTCCATTCTAGAAGCGCGTTCAGAGGGGCCATTTAATGGATTTAACGATTTCCTTACTCGTGTCGACTTGCGAAGAGTAAATAAGAGGACTATAGAAAGTCTCACAAAGTCTGGGGCCTTTAAAGAATTTTCAAACTGCGCCACCATTCTTTCCGTGTATCCAGAAATGGTAAAGGAACTTGCCGCATCAAAGGACAGCGAATCAAAAGGCCAGTTTGGACTCTTTGCAGGGCACGTTGAGAAAAAAAAGGTACAAGATACCTTCGAACAAATACCCGAATATCCCGAGTCAGAGCTTTCCATGATGGAGAAAGAAGTGATAGGATTTCTCATTAGTCGCAATCCCCTTGCTCCATTTGCTGAAATCATTGAAACAAAAGCAACAAAACATATTGGGGAGATTACCAAGGGAGACGACAAAAAAAGCATGGTATTGGTGGGGGTTATTAGCGGAAAAAAGATAATCCGTACAAAAAAAGATAACAAAGAGATGGCTTTTATCACGTTATATGATGATACAGGCACGATTGAGGCAGTATTCTTTCCCAAATCATTTGAAAAGCTAAAATCAATCATTGAGGTAAATCAAGTTATCCTCGCCAAAGGAACAGCAGCGGAAAGAGAAGATGCAATGAGCTTTCTTATTGATAATGCAGTAAAATTGGGGTAGGTAATACTCGACAAGTTGACAAAGTTTTATATTTCATGGTAGAATATTCCCGGTCACATATACAAAAAGTAGGAAGCTCGTTTACTATTGAACCCTTTCATCAAAAGAAAAAAAAGAAAGCTGATGAAAAATTTCGATTGATAGACGTGATGGATTTGGGTATGTATTTGCTCGTTCCACTTCTTGCTGGGATTGGGGTAGGGATTGTTCTTGATGTAAAATTTGGAACAAAACCTCTATGTGTCATTTCAGGTTTACTGTTGGGTACGGTTGGCTCGTTTTTTAATTTACTAAAAATTGTTCGTCAATTTTCACAGCATGCCAGTCATTAGCATCAAAGCGGAAACACTGTTTTACATTGGCTCTTTCGCCGTAAAAAACTCCATGGTTCTTTCGTCTCTTGTTTTTATATTCTTTATATTTCTTGGATACTCGTATTTCACTGAATCCAAGAAGGACGAAAAAAATGGCTTGTACTACACAGTAACTCTCATGTTGAGGACTTTGTACGATCTTTTTTCTACCATCGTTCACGATAAAGTTGATGTATTTTTTCCTCTTCTTTCCGCATTTTTTCTGTATATTCTTATTCAAAACTGGAGTGGGCTTCTTCCGGGAGTAGGAAGCATCGTTGTTAAAGTCCCTGCTGCCGTAGTACATGGGACCATCCTTCATGAAGAAAAAGAAGTAGTAACAACACATGAAGCTGTAAAACTTGAAGGGGGACATGAAGAAGAGCTTGAAGTACCCTTGTTTAGAGGAAACAATGCAGATCTCAACGCCACATTGGCTCTCGCCATTATTTCCGTCACTATGATTCAGGTGTACGGCATTCAGTTTCTTGGATTTAAAACGTATATTACAAAATTTCTTAATTTTAAAGATCCCATTTATTTTGTTTTAGGGATTTTGGATATAATATCAGAAGTATCTAAAGTCCTTTCCTTTGCCTTTCGTTTATTTGGTAATATATTTGCGGGAGAGGTGCTGCTTACTATCGTTGCCTTTTTAGTGCCTGTTTTAGCCTCATTTCCCTTCCTTATTCTGGAAGTGTTTGTAGGATTTGTACAGGCTTTGGTTTTCTCGATGTTGACATCTGTATTTTTGAGTTTGTCAGTGAGTCATCATTAATTTTTGTAGCTTGTAGCTTGTAGCTTTTAACTTTTTCAAGTTTCAAGTTTCAAGTTTCAAGTTAAAAATTTAATACTGAAGGGGGTGCAAAAATATATGACACCAGAAACAATGAAATTGGCAGCTATCGCTTTCACCATGGCAGTTGGAGCAATTGGTCCAGCTTTGTCTATTGGAAATATTGCCTCAAAAGCAGTAGAAGCACTCGGTCGAAACCCAGAAGCAGAATCATCAATTAGAACAGCTATGATTCTTGGATTAGCATTCGCAGAAGCTATTGCTATTTACGCACTTGTTGTTGCACTTATTCTCAAATTTACGTAATTTGAGGTATTGAAAAACTATGGAAAATCTTGGAATTGATTTTAAATTATTGTTGGCTCAACTCATCAACTTTGGTCTGTTCTTTTTTATCTATAAAAAGTTTATAGCGGGCCCTTTTGTGTCTGTTATGAAAAGCGAAAAGATGAAAGATACAGAACGAAAGAGAATGAATGAAGAGGTTGCAAAACAAAAAGAAGCACTTGCTCAACAGGAAAAGGATTCTAAGGCAGAAATTCACAAAAAAACAGAAGAGAGTTTGAAGGCAGTGCGACACGCAGCAGAAGTAGAGCGAGCATCCCTTCTTGCAAAAGCAGCGGATGAATCGAAGGAAATGGTGAAGCGAGCCTCAAAACAAATTGAAGAAGAAAGACACCAAATGGAAAGACAGTATAAAGATACTCTTGCAAAGGTAAGCGTCATGACAGTTGAGCATGCTTTAAAAGAGTTTCTTACAGAAGATATGCAAAAACAAGTCAATGCAAAAGTCCTTAGCAATTTAGAAAATAAGTAATCGTATGCGCCTAGACCCACGAGTAAAAGAACGACTTAAACAAACCTTTACCAGCGAGCTTGTTGCTCAGAAGGAGTTGGTGAGTATTATTTCTGCATATAGTTTGTCGCAAGATGAACAGAGAAAAATACTTGCTCAATTTCCTCAATATGCGACAAGCAGAGTAGAGAATAAGGTAGACCCGTCCGTCATTGGGGGGTTTGTCATCCAATGCGGTTCGCAGAATATCGACCTGTCCATACGCAACGCGTTACATTTATTAAAAAAACAGCTCTATGAAAGCAATTGATCAGTATCTTGAACAAATTGAGCGAGAAATTAAAAGTAGTAAGCTGGACTACAAGACTGACGAAGTCGGCGTAGTACTTGAAATACGGGACGGAGTTGCGTTGGCACAAGGATTGGATAAAGCTGGATATGGAGAAGTCGTAGAATTTGCAAGTGGCGTAAAGGGATACATTATTGACATGATGGAAGACTCAGTAGGAATCATCGTGCTTGGCGATTATCTTACGATAAAAAGTGGAGAACAAGTAAAGGCACTGAAATATACATTGTCTATTCCAGTGAGCGACAAAATGATTGGAAGAACAGTAGATCCATTAGGACAACCACTTGATGGAGGGGAGGCTATTCCACAAGATAAATGGAATCCGGTGGAAAAAGTAGCGCCGTCCGTTGTGTACCGAAAGCCAGTAAATGTCCCCCTACAAACAGGAATAAAAAGTATCGATGCCTTATTCCCCATTGGACGAGGACAGAGAGAGCTTATCATTGGAGACCGAGGCACAGGAAAAAGCACTATTGCTCTGGATACCATCATCAATCAAAAGGGGCAAAATGTCATCTGCATTTATTGTGGAATTGGTCAAAAAAATTCTAAAATTGCGCTTGTTTCAGAGCTATTACGAAAACAAGGAGCACTGGATTACACTATTATTGTTAGCGCATCCTCGTCTGACCCAGCAGCCTTGCAGTATTTAGCTCCTTACTCTGCAAGCGCCATTGCAGAATTTTTTATGGCTCAAGGAAAAGATGTATTGGTTATCTATGATGATCTCTCAAAACACGCATGGGCATACCGACAAGTATCTCTCATCCTCAGACGACCAGCCGGGCGAGAGGCGTACCCAGGAGATATTTTTTACCTCCATTCAAGGCTTTTGGAACGCGCATGTCGACTGGAAGATTCTCAAGGAGGAGGGTCTATTACTGCTCTTCCCATTATTGAAACATTGGAAGGAGACGTTTCTGCCTATATTCCTACAAATGTGATTTCAATTACCGATGGACAAATATTTTTGGAAACAGATTTATTTAATGCAGGTATTCGTCCTGCTATCAACATCGGTATCTCAGTTTCACGCGTTGGAGGAAATGCACAGACAAAAGCAATGAAACAGGTTGCAGGAAGACTCAAGCTAGATCTTGCTCAATATCGAGAGATGGCTGCTTTTTCCCAATTTGAAAGCGATTTGGATGAGGATACAAAAAAATTACTCAATAGAGGAGCAAAGGTAACTCAACTCATGAAGCAGGATAAGAATAAGCCCTACAGATTAGGAGAAGAAATAGTTGTTCTCTGGGCAGCGAACAAGGGATATATAGACTCAGTACCCGTTCTTAAAGTAACAGAGTTTGAAAATGAATTGGTAAAATCACTTCGTCTTCAAGGAGAAAAGATTGTTCATCTTATTGAAAAAGAAAAAGTAGTGACTCCGCATATCGAAGAGTTGTTAGCGCCATTTGTTAAAAATATTGCAGATGGATTTGGGGAAGCATAATGCACTATGAATGTCAGACAGGTGAGAAAAAAGACAAAGTCGGTATCGAACGTAAAAAAAATAACTCGTTCTATGCAACTTGTGTCGGCGATTAAGATGAAGAAGAGTCAACAAGCTGCGATTGAAGCGCGCCCATATCAGCAAGAACTGGAGCTTGTGATTAAAAAAGTGATGACAAAAATGGACTCTGTAAAGTCGCCATTGCTCACTACTCATGCGCAAAAAACAAGCCCGGATTTGGTGATTGTGCTGACAGGGAATAAGGGGCTGTGTGGATCGTTCAACATAGACTTATTTCGCTATATTGCAAGCAATGTAGATATCGACACAACTAAGTTTATTACGATAGGAAAAAAGGGAGCTCAGTTTTTATCAAAAACAGGAGGGGATATAATTGCGGATTATTCTCATACAGCACCTCTTAATAATGTTTCTGCGGTAATCAAATTTTCCTTAGAAACATTTTTAAATGGCACATACAAACGAGTATTCGTGCTCTATAACAGCTTTATTTCAACGTTAAAGACGGAGCCGCGATTAGCACAAATATTGCCGTATAAACTAGAGCTGGATCAAGTAAAGATAGAGGAAAAAGAATACATAGAATATGTAATTGAGCCGTCTCCCATGCAGATGGTAGAGCAGATATTGAGAAGCTTTGTGGAAGAAAAAGTGCGCAACGCCATTATTCAATCTGAAGCGGGAGAGCATTCGGCGAGGATGATTGCAATGAAAAACGCGACCGATAATGCAAATGACGTAATATATAATCTTACGTTATTGGGAAATAAATTAAGGCAAGAAAAGATTACGAGCGAATTATTGGATATGATTACGGCGAAGGAGAGCGTGGAGGCGGGCTGAGATCGGTTGAAATCAGCTAAGACCAGCTGAGACCAGTTGAAATCAGTTGAATCGGGAGGGAGATGTCATTGCGAGGATCCCGACTTAGTCGGGAGACGCGGCAATCTTAACAAGTAGATTGCTTCGCTATGACATGATTCGCTCGCAATGACATGGAGGCAAGATTGCTTCGCTATGACATGATTCGCTCGCAATGACATGGAGGCAAGATTGCTTCGCTATGACATGATTCGCTCGCAATGACATTTAGGGAATTAAAAATTAAAAATTTTAAATTAAAAATTAATCGTTTACACTATGAGTATGATAAAAGGAATTATTGCGGCGGTGCGAGGAGTGGTGGTTGATGTTCAGTTTCCAGAAGATAAAACACCTGGAATCTATGATGCTCTTGTTTTAGAAGATGCAAAATTAGGACGTACTGTATTTGAAGTTGAAGCTGTAGTTGAGCCCGGACTTGTACGAGCTGTAGCAATGGGAAATGTATTTGGAGTAAGTCGAGGAATGGAAGTCGTAAACACAGGAAGGCCAATAGAGGTACCTGTGGGAGATGAGACGCTTGGGCGTATTTTTAACGTTTTGGGAGAAGTCATCGATGAAGGAGACGCAATCAAAACAAAAGAACGAATGCCCATTCATCGGGCTGCCCCAACCCTTGCTGAACAGGCGGTAGAGCAAGAGATATTTGAGACAGGAATAAAAGTAATCGATTTGATTGCTCCTTTCACCAAGGGAGGTAAAGTTGGCGTCTTCGGAGGGGCTGGTGTAGGGAAAACGGTCATCATTCAGGAGCTTATTCACAATGTAGCGAAGGAGCATGCGGGAGTATCTGTTTTTACGGGAGTAGGAGAGCGAAGCCGAGAAGGAAACGACTTATGGAGAGAGATGAAAGACTCAAAAGTAATCGATAAGACCACATTGGTTTTTGGTCAAATGAATGAAAGCCCAGGTAATAGACTACGCGTAGCTCTCACGGGTGTAACGATGGCAGAACACTTCCGTGATAAGAAAAATATGGATGTTCTTCTCTTTATCGATAATATTTTCCGTTTTGCGCAAGCAGGAAGTGAAGTATCGGCTCTTCTTGGACGTATTCCATCAGCCGTAGGATACCAACCAACATTAGCAAGCGAGATGGCTGCATTACAGGAGCGCATCACCTCTACCAAAAAAGGATCTATCACATCTATAGAGGCAGTATACGTTCCGGCAGATGATTATACAGATCCAGCCCCTGTTGCCACATTCTCACATCTTGATGCATCTCTCAATTTGGAAAGAACTCTTGCAGAACAAGGACTTTTTCCTGCAATTGACCCCTCGTCTTCAAATTCACGCGCCCTTGATCCCGCCGTTGTTGGAGAAGAACATTATCAAGTAGCTCGAGATGTGGTAAAAATTTTACAAAGATATAAGGATTTGCAGGATATTATTGCAATCTTGGGAATGGAAGAATTATCTGATGCAGATAAATTGGCCGTCTCACGAGCACGAAAAATTCAAAGATTCCTCACTCAGCCCATGTTTGTCGCAGAGCCATACACGGGAAGACCAGGAAAATATGTCGCGCTTAAAGAGACAGTGAAGGGATTTAAGGAAATATTAGATGGGAAGCATGACGATAAACCAGAAACAGCATTTTACATGGTGGGGACGATTGAGGAAGTTAAAAAAAGTTAATATTATTTTTGTAACTTGTAACTTTTAACTTGTAACTTTCTGAAAGTTTCAAGCTTCAAGTTTCAAGTTTTAAGTAAAGTATGTCGAAATTAAAATTAATCATAATTACCCCAAAAAAAATAGCTCTTGAGAAAGAGATAGACGGGGTGACGCTTCCATCTACTGAGGGTGATATGACTGTTTTACCTCGGCATATCAATCTCTTTGCACTTCTTGAAGAGGGAGTGGTTCATTATTGGAATGGAGATGACAGCGACTTTCTCGCTATTGGGGGAGGATATGTGGAAACCGATGGAGAAACAGTGCGTTTATTAGTAAGTCGTGCCTATGGACAGGAATCAATCGATGAAGAACAAACAAAGCATGCTTTCGCCGATGCAAAAGAGCAGATGAAAAATGCAAAGACGGAAGATGCCCGCAAAGAGGTGTCATCCCTCCTCCGCCGATCAGTGGTAGACTCCAAACTCCTTAAAAAGAAAAGAAGACAGCAGACGGTATAATATATTATTCCGACAATTTTTAATTTATAAACAATTAATCATTCATTTAATCGGGCGCGTCAATTTTACATAATGCGGGCGACCATAAGAGGTTAGAAAGGCAGGAGTATCTCTCCTACCTCGTAGGTTAATACCGCCCCTACGAAATATCCCGTGGATCAAGCGGGGTAGGTTCTCTAACATTAAGTATGGTATAAAACGGATGCTTTAGCTTTCTCCAATAATATACATGCCTTGTAAAACACGTGGCACAGGTATTTTTATGTATTATATTGGTCATGCTGAGCGTTAGTCGAAGCATCTTTATAGCATAATCAAACTAGGCCAAAGCGAGAAGATTCTTCACTCCGTTCAGAATGACTAATGAGTTAACAAATGACATACTTATTATCATAGAACCAGCGGGGTATTAAATATCTGGCTTAAGTTTCAACAAATGGGTCTAAACATACCTCTTTAACTTGATATAATGCTCCAAAGTTAATATTTCATCTTTTCTCCATTATGAAGGTAACCTCTTTTAAAAAACTCTAAGATGTCCACTGTGTCACGAGAGGGCGAAAAGAAAAGGGTTTGATGCTGCTGGTAAACGAAGGTTTGTTTGCCTTGAATGTCGTCATTCGTTCGGTAAGCCGAAGAAGTTCAAATATACGTTTTCTGACTTTGTTTCTTTCCAAGATTTCATCGTTAATAAACTAAATAAAGAAGCAGTTCTTGAAAAAGAAGACATCTCCCGCACTACCTTATGGAGAACGTTTTATCCATTTTTCAAGTACAGATCAACTCCAGAAGACTCCCTATTTTTACTCCCAAAACATGTTCTTGACATGCAGGCAAAGCCGTGGGTACTAGGCATTGACGGGAAATGGCTCCATCGACAAGGAGTTGTGATGATCTATCGTGACGTCACAAACAAAATCAATCTCTATTGGTCATTTCACCTTTCTGAATCATATGGCGCAATACAGGCTGATTTTGAGAGAGTAATTCCTCTCATCAAAGACCACATGCCATCAGGCATTGTTACTGACTGGAAGGGGGCTATCGTATCTGCTGTAAATACATTTATCCCCTCTCCACCTCATCAAAGATGCCTTGCACATGTTGAACGCCAACTACTCACATTTCTTCCTCTTCGCAGTCCCATACAAGCTACACAGAAGTTACGGATAATTGCACAAGTAGTTACTGATATTAGATCCCATGAAGAAAAGCATTATTGGGTAAGCTCAGTCAAATACTGGCTGGTACGATACAGTACTCTTTTGAAAGAAAAGACCACTGGGGTGGGCACCAAAAAGAAATGGTGGTATACCCATGGAAACTTAAGACGAGCAATCAAGTTGATGACATTTGACGAGAGTCATTTATTCGCCTACCTTGATTATCCATTGATTCCCAACACGAACAATTCACTTGAGGGAGCAAACTCTCAAATGAAAACAAAACTCTCCATTCATCGCGGGATGCAGACAGCACAACAGGTGACTTATCTTTTTTGGCTGTTTACTTTTCGAAGAGTTAAAAACAGAAGGGATCTTAAACGATTATGGGATAGTCTAAAAAACAAAATTTGTCGTTTATAGACCCATTATTTGAAACATAAGCTAAGCTTAAAGACAGTTTGAAACTTGTAGCTTGAAGCTTGTAGCTTTTTGTAAGTTACAAGTTATAAGTTTCAAGTTATAAGGAGGGAACGAACAGGGGTACTACAAACCTCAACACAGGCTGCAGGATAAAATCGAGCATAGATCCGCCTGCGAAAAGGGGGAAAATAAGAAGGAGTAAAAAAATCATTCCATAGCGCTGCAACTGAAACCAATCCTTCGCTTGATCTTCGGAGAGTAAGCCGCCCACAATTTTAAATCCATCAAGTGGGTGAATGGGAAGCAGATTAAAAATCCCCAGGGTGAGATTAATCGTAATAAGAGGATAGAGTAAAAGATAGCCTATAGTAGAAAGAAGGGGAAGTTGAACTAAATTGAACGATTTAAGCAAAAGAGAAAGACACAATGCGAGAAGCATATTTGAAGCTGGGCCAGCGAGAGAGATAAGGGCGGCATCTTTTCGAGGGTTTTTTAAGTTATATGGGTCAAACATCACGGGCTTGCCCCAGCCAAACCCAAAGAAGAGCATGAAGAGGAGCCCCGAAAGGTCAATATGCGCGCGCGGGTCAAGCGTAATACGGCCATCGAGCCGAGGAGTGGGGTCGCCCAGCTTATCTGCGGCGAGGGCGTGGGACGCCTCATGCACGGAAAGGGCGATAAAAAGGGAGACGATGTAGAAAACAAAGCTGATGGGGTTGAAAAACATCGAGAAAAGCATAGGGTGTTTGTTTTTGAAACTCGTAACTCATAACATGTAACTTCCGACACAATCATAAAAGCTTCACGTTACAAGGTACAAATATAATATTGTATTTACGCAGATTCTATGATATCATGTTTTCTTGTTACCTGTTCGACAAGTTTCAAGTTTCAAGTTTCAAGTTTCAAGTTTCAAGTTTCAAGTTTCAAGCTAAAAATGAAGAATATCTGTTTTCACTGCGGAAAAGGAATCTTAATGGGTCGCTCACACACGCATCACAGAGGTGTGGCTGGAGGACGATGGAAGAAACGTGCTCCAAAAACAGCCAAAGCATTTGCCCCAAATCTCCAAAGAGTAAAAATCATGATATCTGGCGTTGAGAAGCAGGTGAAGCTCTGCACAAAATGTATCAAAAGAATCAAAAAAGATATTGTTGACGGAGTAAAGCCATTTGTTGTGCTCGCTTCTCTTGAAAAAGAAGTAGCAGCAAAAAAGGCAGCCTACGCGGCAAAAGGCTCAAAGCCGAAAGCTAAAAGCGTAAAGCTAAAAGCTAAAAGCTAAAAGCTTAAAGCTCAAATCAAAAAATTGTAGTGTTTTTTTCAGCTTTTAACTTTCAGCTTACAGCTCATCAACCCTCTATCTTCTCTAGCTCTCCATCCTTTTCTTGATATAGTTTGCCTTTTTGTTCCAAAACTCGCTCGGTAAAGAGTACGCCCTGTAGATGATCCATTTCATGTTGGATAATCACAGATTTAAAGCCAGCAAACCATTCTGTATGCTTTTCTCCCGTTAAGTCTTGATATTCAAGTAATATCTTCATATTTCTTGTCACAGGGCCCCAAATACGAGGAATAGACAAACACCCCTCTAATTTTATGTCTTCAGACGCTTTGCGTTCAGTTGAAATCGGTTGCAATCGGTTAGAATCAGACCCATTTTCCTGGCCACTGATTTTAACTGATTTTAACTGACCGACAGTTCTTGGAGGGCTCATTTCAACTATCTTCGGATTAATAAATACCATCGTTTCAGCTTTGAGAGAGGGCTTAATGATAAATATGGCAAGGTCTTCATTGATTTGAGGAGCGGCAAGGCCTACGCCTTGGGGATCTACTTGTTCAATAAGCGTTTCTTCCATATCATACACAAGCTCGCGGATTTTCTTATCAATCTTTTTTACCTCCCGAACTCCTTTGGTGAGCACGGCGTGGGGCGCTTGGACGATTTTTAACATGAGAGTATTATATAATAAAGAGTTCATAAAGTCTTAGATTTCAAAGTCATCCTGAACGAAGTGAAGGATCTTAATAATAATTAACATAGATTCTTCGTATGTATTTGAGTCACTCAGAATGACATAATTTATATGAAAATATCATTAGCTTTAGCCACTTATAACGAAGAGTTAAATATTGCCGATTGTATTGCGTCGTGTAAAGGATTAGTTGATGAAATAATCGTGGTAGATGGGTCTTCAACCGATAAAACAGGGGAGCTTGCCTTACATGCTGGTGCAACGGTGATTCGTACTCAAAACAAGCAGATGTTCCATATCAATAAGCAGAAGGCCATAGATGCCTGCACAGGAGAGTGGATATTACAGCTTGATGCGGATGAGCGAGTGACCCCAGAACTTGCGAGTGAAATAAAAAGAATAATTGGAATGACGAATGAAGAAATTGAAGTGTATCAAGGCAGTCTGAAGGAAAAGAAGCTCTTCGAGAGACACCAAAAGCTAGTTTTTAACTTGAAACTTGAAACTCAAAACTTATCAAACAAAAAGCTACAAGCTACAAGTTACAAGTTACAATCGGAATACAATGCTTTTTTTATACCCCGGCTTAATTATTTTCTCGGCGGGTATTTACACTATGGGGGTGTCTATCCAGACGGCGTGATTCGTCTTATCCGACGCGGAAAGGCTCATCTTCCCTGCAGGGATGTCCATGAACTCATGGAAGTAGAGGGGCAGACGGGCTGGCTCGCAAGCCCTCTTATTCATAAAGACTCGCCGACGTTTAAAAGGTATTTGGAGAGGAATAGTAGGTATATTGACTATTTAGTTGAGGAGCTAAAAGCTAAAAGCTCAAAGCTTAAAGCTAAAAGCGAAAAGCTAAAAGCGCAGAGCTTAATTGACTTAGTTTGTCTTCAGCTTTCGGCTTTCAGCTTTCAGCTGTGGCAAGGGATCAATTGGCTGGTATTCTTGCCACTTTCCACCTTTTTCTCCCTCCTCATTCGCCACAAGGGGATTCTGGATGGATGGCGTGGAGTGGTATTTGCATTCTTCTCCGCAATTCGCTTTGCAAGAGCCTATTTTAGATATACAATGAGAGGATGACAGAAGTTTCTACACAACGCGTTGAGCGTGCTCCGCAGCCAGCAAAAGATATGCCTGCAGTGCAGGCGCGCATCCTTCTGCACGATCAATCATTTCTCGATCCAAATAAAACAACCGAAGCTCCAGAGCTAAAAAAAGACACAATCTCCACATTTGCAGATCGCAATTATTCTCTTTTTGAAGAAGCGTCTTTAAGGGAAAGAAAGGCAAAAGAGGGAGATGTTGCATTTGAAGAAAAATATACAAAATGGAGTAATGGGGTGATAAGAAGTTTCAATTCAGAAAATAATGCAAAAAAAATGGAGGAGCTGAGACCGTTGCTCAAAATCCCCAATGCGACAGTTGACGCTACCGATATACAAAAACTCTATGATAGGTATTTTGATACAAACTCTCCCTCTTCAGGGATAAAGACATTCGTAAGTGATATCATCATGAACTTTGAACAAGAGGGAAGATATGACATCGATTCTCTCATGAAGCACAGAGACGCAATAAAATGGGCCGCAAAGATGTTTGGAACGGATTCTGCCGAAATGATAGACCAACTTATTACTGCTGAAATAAAGCTTCTTGCAGATCCATCCGCCTGCTACGAAAAACTCAATGCGACAAGAAACACAGTTACTGCTCCAGAGAAGAAGTTGATGGGCTTTATTTACAATAAGGAAGTTGCTGAAGCCGCAGAGGCAGTTCAGGACGGCGAACGACCAGTGGCAAAATACAAAACGCGAATTCAAGAGGCGTTGCGAGACTCAAATATCGACAAGATTGTTATCACCGCAGGAACAGGTGCGGGAAAGACAACCCTCATTCCTCAATATATTTTAGAATTATTAGGGCCAACCGAAAAAGTAGCAGTGACACAACCACGGCGACTTCCTACAGAGGAGTTGTCAGACAGAGTAGCAAAAGAATTAAATGTAAATCTTGGAGATGATGTTGGATTTAAGCATGGAAAAGGAAGTAATGTATCGGAGGATACACGTCTTGTGTTTACTGTAGAAGGCTCTCTTCTTCGTAAGCTTGCGGGCGATCCCATGCTTCTAGAATATAACTATGTCATGATAGATGAATGGCATGAAGCACATGCAGACACATATGCACTTGGAGCCTTATTACAAGAAGCACAAAGACTGCGAAAAGAAAACGGGAAACCACCCCTTAAGATAGTTATAACCTCAGCAACGATGGAGAGGGAAAAATTAATTAAGCATTTGGGGCCAAACACAACCTCGTTTGACATTGAGGGTAGAGGTCATAAAATTGAACCAAAATTTGAAGCAAAAGGTAGTTCCGCAATGTCAATTGCGGACGTTCATACACGAGCAGCAAAAGCTACAGTTGAACTTCTCAATAGCAGATCAAGTGATCATCATGTCCTTATTTTTATGCCTGGCGATCATCAAATAAAAGATACCTATGAAGAGTTGCTCAAATTAAAACTTTCCCCTGATGAATATACGATAGACATCCTCACAGGAAGCATGACCCGCGAGGAACAGAAAAAAGCGATAAATGTAAAGGATGGGAAACGACATATCATAATTTCAACCCCAGTTGCAGAAACAAGTCTTACTATTGATAGAGTCGACGTAATAAGCTCGGGATATATTAATTTTCCTCGAGTTGATGAGAAAACAGGACTTCACTATCTAGAACATACGCTCCATTCAAAAAAAGCACTTGATCAACAAAAAGGAAGAGGAGGGAGAGTGTGTGATTCGGTATGGCGCTTTTTGGGAACCGAGGAGGAATATAACAATCTTGTCGAGCATCATCCGGCAGAAATTCTTCGATCCGATCTGACAGATAAAGTTCTTTTACTTAAAAAAATGCATCACACCTTAGAGGATATTCCACTGATGGATAAGGATAAAATTCCCAAGGAAAATATAAAACGAGCAACGAGACGATTACAGGATTTGGGAGCATTTGATAGTCAGGGAAATATAACACCCATTGGAGAAAGAATGGCAAATATCCCACTTGATTTTCATTATAGTCGTATGTTAGTTGAGGCTGAAAAGAGAGGATGTACTCTTGATGCAGCAACTCTCGCAGTGGTATGCTCACAAACCGATCTGAGTCAACGACTTGATGGGGTCGATCGATATCTTCCTCATGAGATACAAAGTGAATTTGCAATTCCGCCGGGAAGTGATTTTCTTGCAAGGCTTCGTATGTTTAAGAAGTTTCAGGAAGTGGGAAAGAATGAGACAAACCCACAAGAAAAAGAAAGACTACGAACAGTTTGGGCTGAAAAGTACTATTTGCGTTATGCAACCCTTCAGAGAATTGAGGAAGATCTAACCGAACTCCTCAAAAAAATGAAGATTAATACGGCCCCTGCAACAACTGATGAACAAGTGCTTGCCCGTTGTATATATGAAGGATTCAAAGATGATTTATTAACACAAGGGAAAATGTTTACGAGTAAAGGAAAAGATTTGTATAACTATTCACTCAAGAGCGAGCCAGTGACGCGAGCTGTTATTGATGAGGAGTCATATATTCCTATTGACACCACTCTCTTCGTTACGGCGGGAGGAAATGTACGACATCCTCTATTTATGAGAATGAACCAAGTGGTAGACCCCGCGTGGTTGACATCTCCTTAAGCTCCAATCTTAAATTCCACAACGTCTCCGTCTTTCATTTCGTAATCGCGGCCGGCGCTCACCACTTTTCCAATTTCTCGTGCGCCAACCCATCCATTTGAAGAGACGAAGTCTGGATAAGAACAAATATCTGCCTTAATAAACTTCTTTTCAAAATCGGTATGGATTGTTCCTGCGGCTTGAGGAGATAAGGTTCCTTTTTTAATTGTCCAAGCACGTGCTTCTAAGATCCCTGCTGTAAGGAATGAAATAAGTCCTAAGATTTCGTAACATTTTTTTATCATTCTATTTAATCCCGTATCTTCCAAATGGAATTGGTCCAAATATTCTTTCTGCTCGGAAGGTGTGAAGGCAAGAACATCATTTTCCAATTTAGCATTAAAAAGCAGGTAGTTGAAACCAGTTGAAATCAGCTGAGATCGGTTGAAATCAGTTTGAATGAACTGATCACTGATTTTAACTGATTGTAACTGATGAAACAGAGATTGAATTTGTTTCTCTGTTTCAACCTTATTCGTGAGTTGTTCTTCGGATACATTGAACGCATACATAATGGGCTTCATGGTGAGAAGATTGAGCTCTTTTACTAAATGTCTATCTTCATCCGTTAAATCAACATTTCTAGCTGAAATACCCGTGTTCATTTTTGAAATGAGAAGTGTTACTATTTTTTTAAACTGTACTTCTGTTTTACTTTCAACTTTTAGCTTTCGACTTTCAGCTCTTTTTAGTGTTTCCATATCGGCAAGAATAAGCTCTGCATCTATTGTTTCGATATCGCTTTTCGGATCCACTTTATTTGACACATGGATAACATTTGCATCCTCAAATAGACGCACAACATGTACTATGGCTGCAACTTCTCGGATGTGAGAGAGGAACTTATTACCCAAACCCTCGCCCTCTGATGCGCCCTTCACGATGCCTGCAATATCATAAAATTCTACAACAGCGGGGACGAGTTTTTCTGTTTTAACAATTTTGGCAAGGACGGGGAGGCGCTCATCCGGCACTTCCACTATTCCCACATTGGGTTCTATTGTACAAAAAGGATAGTTTGCGGCGTCGGCTACTTGCTTTTTAAGGAGTGCGTTAAAAAGCGTGCTTTTTCCAACGTTGGGAAGGCCTACAATACCGATTTGCAATTTTGCCATAGTTTTTATTATATCAAATTAGGCATCAAAACCCTCGGGTCGCAGACTCTAGTCTATATCTGAAAGCCATATACTGCATGTGCTGAAGTAAATTCATGAGAGACAAGCTCAATTTGTGTCATTTGAATTGATGTAGCAAGAGTGTTTGTTTTGGTGACATCGATCGGGGAAACGTGATTTTTTACTTCAAAGGCAATTTTTTTATTTACAATAAAATCTATTTCTGCCCCTGACTTTTTTTGGTAATAGTTGAGTTCTCCTTGGGTGCGAAGCTGATGGAAAATGGCATTTTCGAATAATTTTCCTTTATCTTCCATTCCTAAGGAAGTGAGTATTCCTGTATCGCAAAAATATACCTTCTTTGCCTTGCGAATTTCTGTATCTCTATTTTTAGAATAGGGAGAAATGAGTGTAATCATGTATGTTGCTTGGAGAAAGGATAAGTACTCCTCTATCGTAATACGGCTTATGCCCATTTCAAACGAAATCTTGGATATGTCTATTTTTGAGCCTACCCGAGAAGCAAGAAGAAGCAATAAATCTCGTATCTTGTCATTTCTCCTAAATCCTCCAAATGACACAACCTCTTGCTGGAAATAGGAAGAAAATATATCTTGAAGTGCTTGTTTTTTATCTTGAGAGGAAGATTTCATAATAACGCCAGGAAATCCTCCATAGGCCATATATTCACGGTAATAGGGGATGAGCAAGTTATACTGTTCTACAGAAATAGTTTGTTTTAAAGGAGGAAGAGTAATATCAATCTCCTTTAATCGTAAGAATTCAGAAAAGCTAAAGGGATAGAGCTCAAAGAGTATTTTTCTGCCGGCAAGTGATTCGGTAAAAAGATTCTTTATATAATAGCTGGCAGATCCCGTAACAAAACATTTCCATTGGTAGTGATCCACAATATACTTAAGCACAGAAGGTATTTGCGGGCAGTGTTGTATTTCATCCAAAAATAGATATATTTTCTCATTTCTGTTAAGCCCTTGAGAGAGAAGAATTCCAACAATCTCTTCATAATTCTGTTTCTCAAAAATAGCTCTATTAAGCACGTTCTCAAGATCAAGGAATAGGCTGTTTTGGCTGGGGAGGCTTTTTTGTACTTGCGTAAGTAGTGTTGTTTTTCCAACTCGCCTCATCCCCGTAACGATCAAAACTTCCGGGGTTTCTATCTTTTCCATGATCTGTACATATAAATCTCTTTTCATACTAATACTATACATATAGTACGACTATTTGTCAATATGGAGTCCTTTTAAACGCAAGATGAGGCTGATGTGGATATTTTCGAGTCAATTGGTATATAGCGGTGCAAAGAATAGCAAGTTACAGTTGGATCTGTGGAGGCTTAGAGTGTACTATCCTGCCGATAGGTCCTCTTTCTGTGATAATTCGTTCTTTCCTAGAGTGGGGGAGGGTTATTTTGATAACGAAAGGGAGGTTGTTATTATGTGTAGTGTTCCATCTGTACCTATACTTAATTTCATTTTGAATATTATATCATCGAAACGATGATTTTAAGCAACGTCCGAATGCACGAGTTGCATGGAATCAAGTGTTACCCAAGCTGATCTTAGGTAGGGCCATTGCATGATATAGAAGTGTTACCGAACACCCCCTGCATTTTTTCATCTGTTTGTATGTTTTTTTGTTGCTTCATAAGG
>Ga0194063_10000786_pt1 | contig 22194 bp, 23 predicted proteins | sample SepL3720m_MetaG_FD_155459 | JGI IMG/M metagenome (GOLD analysis project Ga0194063, IMG submission 155459) | Anoxic zone freshwater microbial communities from boreal shield lake in IISD Experimental Lakes Area, Ontario, Canada - Sep2016-L373-20m | ecosystem: Environmental > Aquatic > Freshwater...
AGAATATCCCACACGATGACGTTGACCCCGGCGAATCTCTGGCATGGTTGGATGGCGTTGTTTCCCTGATGCTCGCCACTTATCCGCTTGGGCGCTTGGTCCGTGAGAGATTCGAGCTTCGTCGCCGTCTCGAAACCCGCATCGGCGAACTCCGCCGTGAGGCCAGCCGTCGAGCCTACCAGGAAACCCTCTTCGGAGATTCCTCCACCGCAACCGTGCGCGTCGGGGGTGGCTACAACTTCCGCTTCGACAATGACATCTACCCCTGCAATCGCGCCTGTGCCCGTGGCAGGGAGTTCACAAAACATTTCTATGAACAGGTCGGGGAGCTGAGGGAAGACGGTGAGGAATTCTTCTGCGCGAAGTTCATTGACGGACTGCCGGATGTCGAATTCTGGGTGCGCAACCTCGAACGCCAGCCCATCTATTCGTTCTGGCTCCAAACCTCGACCGACAGGTTTTATCCCGACTTCATCTGCATGCTGAAAAACGGAAAGATCCTCGTCGTGGAATACAAGGGCGAGGGAATCTCGACCACCGACGATACCAAAGAAAAGGAACGCCTCGGAAACCTCTGGTCCGACAGAAGCGGCGGAACCTGCCTCTTCCTCATGGTCAAAGGCCCCGGCGAAATGTCGCGGATCTCCGAAGCTGCGAAAATAGGTCCGGGGGCTCTGCCGGGTGACTTGTTGAATCTCGCGGGTTGACAGAAGTGGGAAATCCCACCATCTTTCATCTATGCTAACAGCCACAATCAAACCGCCAAGGACGCGGAAGGAAGTCTCGGTTTTGCAGGATTACGACGTGTCGGCCGACGCGAAGAACCGGATCAGCCTGCGCGGTGCCAAGGCGAAATACTTCCATGTGATGGTTCTCTCCGATGGGGGTTACCTGCTGCAACCGCAGGCTCTTGTTCCGTTGGATGCGATCCCGGCGCGAACGCTCAAGATGCTTGACCGCTCCGTGTCGCAACTCAAGCGGGGGAGGGCCTCCGCGCCGATTGATCTGACACCTTTCCTCAAGGACTGATGGCATTCAAGATCCGCATGGGACAGCCCGAAATGGAATCCCTTTGGAATGACCTTTCCACGCGGAAGCAGTCGGGCTTGCTCGACAAAGAGGAAGAGAGATTCTTCAAAAAGCTGCTCAAGGCCCTTGGGTTCTTGAGTGCCAACCCGAGGCACAACAGCCTCGCGTCGCACGAGATCAGCGACCTGAGCCGGAAGTATGGCATGAAGATTTTCCAGTCGTATCTGGAGAACAACACTCCTGGTGCAGGACGGATATTCTGGGCATACGGCCCCGATCAAGGGCACATCACGATCCTGGCAATCGAGCCGCATCCCGAAGACAAAAAGCAGGGTGCCTACGAGCGGATCAAGCTCGCTGGAATGCCTGAAACCGAGCGAAAACGGTAGCCCCGATCAGACTCCCCCCATGAAATTCTTCCTCGCTCTCCTGCGAAAACTGTTCCGGCTCCCCGAGCCCATGCCCACGAAACGAGTCCTCTCCCGCTGGACTCCCCTCTGATTCAGAGCGGGCATTCCAAGGCCCTGCTTGAATTATGCTCGACGAGCTTCTGAACACGAAAGACCCAAACCGGAAATGGCCAGCCGAAGAGATGATTCAGGCCCTTGGCCTCCCAATTCGTTTGGCGCACTCATTTTCACACCATGACGATGAGCCGCCCAGACAACTCAGCCTGCAAGAACTGTTTGATTGGATCATCTCAGACGAAGACGACCCGCGCCCAGGATACATGATCAGTCCGATGCTGGACCGTAGGAATTTCGGCATGAAAGGATTCCGAGAGGCAGTAGCCACCCTCAACACAACAGACTTCCAACCGAGCATTAAAGAAATCTGGAAGCTCAAGCATGAAAAGATGCTGCGCTCATTGAGGGTGGTAGGTTTCGAGCGATACAAATGGTCGAAACCATTGACTCCGGCCGGCATGTTTTATTCACGCACGCGGATAGGGGCGGAGAAAATGATGAGAGAAAAGGCGAATTCTGCTTTGCCATCGTCAGGGTTAAATGAAAGCCACCCCTGCCAGATGCCCCGCGCGACGAAAATCGGCACGGTCCGGAAAAAAGTTGATAAATCCGGAGGGTACCAGCGAGAGCGCACTTCGATAACGGGGTGAGGGTTCCAATTGCGGGAAAGCATCGAAACTGAACGGCTGGTAGGGGTTGTTACAGTGCGGGTTGTTAGCTCCCCGAATCATTAGGCACGACGGCAATAAGATCGGCAAGCTTGTCCGAGATGGTAGCCATCGGATCCGCGGCTGTGCTCAACCCGCTTCGTGAGCCAAGCAGAGGACTGACATCGCGAAGAGCCTCGTATGTAGTGTTGTGAATTATAGGGACAAGTAAATCACGCGCCAGTAGCGCCGAAAGCTCCTTCTCGGCGATCCCCTCGCCGCGAACTCGATTCAGGAACGAAGGGGTCACCAAAACGATACCTACTCGCGACTTCGCCAAGCCCTTATCGATCTCGCGCAGCAAGCTCGAACCAAGGAGAACGTCCTTCTCACTAAACCAAACGGAGACTCCGCGCGATTCCAGCAGATCATGCAATTCCTTCGCTGCACCTGCGCGGTCGTCCCATGCGTGGCAGAGAAAGACGTCGCGACGCTCAGGTGCTGGTGGACGCGTCTCGACACTCCGACGGATGGGGGTGAGGGCCTGCACTTCAGCCGGCCTGTATAACACAGTGGATCCCGCTGGTGACCAACGCGCCTTTACGATTCCACGGGATCCTCCTCCGCCGCTCGATCCGCTTCCAACCGATGAGTAATTGGACGCAGGTGATGAGTATGAGCCATAGTTACTGTAGCCGCCACTATAGCCTCCGCTGTAGCGGCCGTAACGACCCCGGCAAGCAGGGCATCTCGCTGCGGCTTCCGCCGAGTGATGTCCATAAACTGGTGCTGTGCATCTTGCCATAATTGGGGTAGTTAAAGTTCGAGGTTCGTTTGTTGAGCTAACGTCGAGGCCTGGCACCCGCTACCGGGAGCGCCCCTCCGATTCTGATTGAGGTGTTTCGCCACTTTCCGCTTCCAACTCGGAACGGGTAGCGGGTTGAAATCGTTCCGCCGTCCTTCACCTGAAGGTTGTCACAGAAGCCGTTGAACCATTCTGCGAGTCCCATTGCTAGAAGCGGCTCACGATGTTGGAGAAAATCGGGGCTGCGATCAGACCGCCATAGTTGATCTTTTCGTCCACCGATGCCCGATCAACGACCACCACACCGACAAATTTCGGTTTCTCTGCAGGAAAACATCCAGCAAACGAGGTGACATACTGGTCCTTGGCGTAACTGCCATCCGGGGCAATGGCTTGTGCGGTTCCTGTTTTACCGGCAACGGAAAGACCATCGACATGCGCCAGCTCTGGAACCGATGAAGCCAAAGCTTTGACGATAGAGGCGGCAACGATTTCTGGAAGAATTCGGACGCCTGTAGACTTTGGGGCCTTGGGGTCCGAAACAAGGGTAGGCGGCAACAGCATTCCGCCATTCGCGATTGCGGCGTAGGCCATGAGCACCTGGATTGGGGTGACTCCAACCACCTGACCGATTGCCATGCGAGATAAAACCAGTTCATCAACCCGGTCTGCTGGAATCAGCGTTCCCTCGGATTCACCGGGAAGCTCGATGCCTGTCTGGCGACCAAATCCGAAGCTAGTGACGGTTTCCAAGAATTTTGCGGCACCCAGCTTTAATCCCATTTTCGCTGATCCGATGTTGGATGACTTCTCCAGGATCTCAATTGGCGTCAAATCGCCGTAGGGCTTGCTATCCTTGATCGTCTTGCCTTCGCAGGCGAACGATCCGTTTTCACAAAAAATCTTGGTGTTCTCATCCCCAAGCCCCTCCTTGAGGAACCCGGCGCAGGCCACCATTTTGAGTGCGCTGCCTGGCTCGAAACAGAACGAAACCACATCGTTGGATACCAGTTTATGCGCCTGCCCAGATTCGGCAGACCTTTCGGAACGGCTGGCCATTGCCAGAATCTTTCCTGTGTTCGGATCGGCAAAGACGGCGATGATTTTCTGCGGGTGGACTTCTGCCGCCGCCATTTCGAGTTCGTCTTCCACGATCTTCTGAAGACGCGGATCAATGGTCGTCACGTTGGAGACGCTGGCGATATTGGCGTCATCGATTTTGTCGGCACTGGCCGCCGGACATCTGACAGCGATTCCCAAAAGAAATGCCAGCAGGACAGAGAGGATCGGGCGTAATTGGATGCGTGTCGGCATGGGAATATTCGGTGCGATCTGCAAAATCTCTCATAAAAAAAGCGCAATGTGAACTCTTTGCACGCGGATGTTCAGAAATACCGAGAAGTAGCCCAAACTTTGCCGGAGTCTTCCTCACGATGAGAGGCTGGCCGTTCAGTCACACCCGTCGAAGAGATCTTCCCAGGAACACTCCGAGATTTTCTTGATCCGTGTCAATGTGGCTAGCGGCGGGAAGTATTCGCCAGCCTCCAAACTCTGCCAATACCGGGTGCTCAGACCGCTTTTCTCCGCCATCTGCTCCTGAGTGAGGCCGATACCTTGCCGCATTCCGGCAACGTTCCTGCCGAAGCGGACACGGAGCTGGCAGGGAGCGGGCTTCTTCGATGGCATGGGGCCATCGTCTCGAAAATCAATTCACTGAAACACGAGGCTTTACCTCGTCTCTGCTGGTGTGATAGAAACGGTCTCAAGGAGAATCCCATTGAGCACCGCTCTTCCAAGCACTTCCCTCAGTCTGCCCTCACGATGGCTTAATGAGGGTGATCCCGGTATTTTCGGGTCCGAGTTTATCGGTCTGATCGTTGCGTTCAAATTCCTCTGCTGGACACCTGCTCACCTAGGCTTTGGAAGTGGCCTCATGCGAGTTCCTTATGACGATCATCCCGCAACTTTTGCTCTCCTTAACAACCAACGAAACAATGACTATGGACGATCTAATTAAGGGCACGGAGAACATTCAGGGAGGCTTCGACGTGTCAACCAGCAGTGGAGAACACCTCCATTCCCAACCGAACATCCAGGGTGGCATGGATACCTTCCAGAACGGGATGCTCGTGGATCACTCCACGCCAAATCTTCTCAGCGGGCATGATCACTTCAGCGCCCAAGGCCCACTCCACTTGACAACCCAAGAGAACATTTTAGGCGGCGTCGATTTCAACGACCCATCCAGTCATTTATCGGGATTTACTCAGCCGTCAATCGACGGGGGGATTCAGATATTTGACCATCAGGAAGGTTTTCAGGGAGAAATCTCACCTGATCCCACCGGATTTCACGGCCACTTCTCTATCTAAATTCGGTTTCAGAAAGAGATCTTTGTTGTGCGTCAGATTTTCCGATTTTTCAAAAAGATTCTGCCGCCGCGATGGCTGAAGAAACGGTCATTCATCTCACCTACCCACGGCAGACAGGAATCTTCACAGGCGAAAACGGTCATCATAAAAACTGATCCGAAAAATACCGATGAGCCGGGGCCAACAATCTCGCGCGTTGAGCCTCAGATCAGCGCGTTGGCCATTGGTCTCGTGGACGTATACGACGAAATTGCGATTTTGCTTCCGCCCGACGGCAAGCCGTCTGATCTCAAGATGATCCAATCAAGAATTCGGGACCTGCTTGAGCGGGAGGACATTGAAATCGTTCGGCAGGAGAAATGGGATTCCGCAAGGATGCGGGCTGTCCAGGTAGCTCCCCCAAGGAACGGTGAGCCTGATTTCACTGTGCTCGAGACCATTTCCTCGGGAATCAGCCGTGATTCCAAGATTCTGAAAAAACAAGAAGTCGTCATTTCCCGCAAACCGTCAGCCAGCAACCAATGAGCAATAAAGATTTAACAGATCATATTTCCGAAGATGGCCTCACTGCTGACAGCACTCATCTTTGCGATCACCACAACGATTTGTCAGCAGAAAGCACCTTGATCGGCGATCCCCATTCACAAGCGGAGGCATTCGCACCTCAGACTTTGGATTTCGACTGCGCGGTTCAGGCTCAGGCGAATTTGATCTCCCTTTTTGAGGGCCATCCTTTTAGCGAGTCGCAAGCCGTATTTGAAGCGGCTGAGCACGGGCTGCTCACTGAAAACGGGACCAGCATGGGCGATGTCGGCGGGTTGCTCGAATTGCACGGCATTGGAGTTCACCGGGTGGAAAATGGTTCGATCCAGGATCTTGTCGGTGAAATATCGGCGGGCCGAGGCGTCATTGTTGGCGTCAATAGCAGCGAATTATGGGATCCCGGGTTTACGACTTGGCTGGAGGATAAATTCGGCTTCAAGGGCGCAGACCATGCCATCACCGTTTCAGGAGTGGACATGAGCGACCCCAATCATCCCATGGTCATTGTCAATGATACCGGACTTTCAGATGGTGGAGGCGACATGTATCCGCTCGACCAGTTTGTTGACGCCTGGGGAAACAGCGGAAGGTTTTACGTCGCCACCGATAATCCTCTTCCCGGACATCAACCAGATGATGGTTCACTGTATGACCTCCTCAACAAAGACGGAGTTCTCGATGCAAATCCTCAACTCGCCTACGAGGCTGGACGATCAGTAAGCGGGTTTACCCAGAATGACTGGGATCATCTTCTCTCGTAACAGATTTTCACCAACCAATATGACAAACAAACCTGAAAACCCGATTCTTCCACGTCTACTGAAGGCCAACAACTCCATTTCTGAGGCTTCCCGTATCGTTACCGATGTGGAGAATCCCACTTTCAAACAGGTTGAAGAAAAGGTACGCCACTCCCTCTTGACCATTGCCGTCGCCGGAGAAGTGAAAAAGGGCAAGTCCTCCTTCATCAACGCGCTGCTCAAACAACCAGATCTGATGCCTGTAGCTGCTGCTGTGGCGACTTCCTGCGTCTCCAAGATCCATTATGGGGAGGCAGTTAATCATCGGGTTCACTTTCTGCCGGGGGGAGATGGAAAAATACCCGATCCAAAAAACATTTCCTTAGAGGATGTTCCCGCATACAGCACGGAAAATGGCAATCACGACAACCAAAAGGGGGTTGATTTCATTGAAGTAGCCTGCCCGAGCGAGTTCTTGAAGGATGGTATCGTTCTCGTGGACACTCCTGGGATCGGAGGATTGGTTTTCAGCCACAAGGCGATTACCTACCGCTTCCTGCCTGATGCCGACGCCGTCTTGTATGTAACAGATTCTAGCGTTCCTCTCGATGCCAGCGATTTGAAGTTCTTGGAAGACATTTCAAAGATCACCGAGAATATCTATTTCCTCCAATCGAAAAGCGATGCTGCCTCCAATCTGGAGGGCCGGGCAGAAATCGCACGGCGCAATCAGGAAAAGCTACAGCAACGGCTAAAAATCAAAAGCCCGCACTACTTCACACTTAGCGCAAGATTGAAATTGAAGGCCGATGAATCTGGCAATGCCGACTTCCTTGCAGTTTGTGGCTATGAGCCAGTGCAACATTTTATCCTTAATGACATCCGGCTATCCAAGGAAAGAATCCTCGCGCGCCCATGTATTCAAAACCTTTTCAGTGTTGCAGCTGATTTACAGCGCGAAATAAAGAACCGCGCTGCGATCACCGCGAACCAATCCGAGGAAGATCTCAAAAGACTCGACGAAAAACTGGCAGAGCAAGAGGAATACTACCGAAATTGGAACCAGACTGCGCTCCCAAAGCTCCAAAAAGACAGCGAAGCAGAAATTGCAAAGCTGACCGCATCAACCTTCCGAAAATTGAAGGAAACCTTCGGACCGACCGGAGTGATCGCGGAGGGAATGGCTGTGCAAATCAATGATTGCGAGGATGTGGACGCCTTGCGATCCAATAAAGAGAATATTTCGCGCGCTGTTGTGGATGCCAGTTGTGATGCGTTGGTCCAGATTCAGAAATCATTAGATGAAGATTTTAAGGTCATTGCATCGAGAATACAACACGAGTTTCAGACCACCTTTCAATTGCAAGGTTCCAATGAACCCATTTTGAACGGAGAAACAACACAGTATAACCCTGCTGACATAGATGAACCACCATCTCGGGATTTCGGTAATGCAAGTGCAAAAGTTTCGCGATCATTATTATGGTCCGGACTAGCTTTCACTGTGTCGTCTTTTATTTTGCCTGGACTTGGACCGCTTATTGTTGGGGCTGCTGCGGGCGCGTGGGCCTGGTTTTTTGGCGATCTTGAACAAAACGAACAGGAGCTTGGTCAAATAAAAAGAGTGCTCCTGAATTCCGTTAATAAGAGCCTCACCAAGTTCCAACCCAGAGCAGAGGAGTCTGTTCAGAACATGCTTACAGACTGGAAGCGTGAGATTTTCGATTTCATCCGGCACGCGACCAATGAACGGATTGGTGCCTTGGAGCGTGAGCGCAAGGAGATCCTGAAATCCCGGCAAAGCACGCTTGAGGAAAAGAAACAGGCCGGCCAGAGTTTCCAACGGACAGAGGCTATTCTCTCAGTCGGAATCGCCGACTTGGAAGTTCTCCGCCGTGATTGCTCTGCTGCCTCTTGACCCCACATGTCAAAAGATCTCAGCCATCAACTGAACCGCGACTTGCGCGCATTTGTCGCAGATGCAGCTCAAGCTTGTCGTCATTTCTCGCATTTTCGGGAATGCGAAGACGGTTTAAGGGGCGCATTAGCAGCCTACGATGCCTCATTCAATGTTGCGATTGTGGGACGAGTTAGCGAAGGCAAGTCAACGCTCATGAATGCGCTTGTCGGGGAACCCATTGCCCCGACAGGTGCCTCGGAAACAACCGCCACGATAAACGTGTTTCAATATGGCTCCGGTTCCCCATTAATAAAATACCGCGATGGCCGTGAGGAAACTGTCGCAGAAGATTTGCTCAAACGCTGGGTAGGAACATCACCCGAAACTTTAGAACTGATCAAAAATACGCGCTGCATCAACCAGTTCCGCGAAACCCGGGCTCTTGATGGCATGCGTCTGGTCGATACCCCGGGAACGGAGTCTGGAATTGGCGAACATGAAGATGTCGTTCGAGAATTTCTTTGTGAAGCAGCGGCGATTGTCTATGTGACAAGCTACCCAGGGCGCGCCGAAGACATGCCGACACTGCAAAAACAGAACGGCCAAGAAGGAACCTCCCGAGGCATCAACAGCCTTTGTCTTGTCCACAAATGGGAAAGTGATCTTGAATTGGTCAAGTCTGTTGATCCCCTCCCGGCTCTCCTTGAACGTTCGGGAGAACTGAAGCGAGATCTTCGGGGGTCGGTTCAAGTTGTCTTGCCAGTGAGCGGGGCGTTAGCCCTGTGCGTTCGACATGCCTCTGACGAATGGTGGCTGGATCTTCTTGCTCTCTGCAATTCGATGAATCGGGAAGAACTGGAATTCGCGCTTGAGGACGAGGATTTGTGGCCCATTGATGGGTCTTGTGCGACATTGCGCAAGGACACAAAGCACTTTTTGAACTGGAATACTTTCAAGCTCATTGTGCTTCAGATTCTTCACCACAGATTGAACGAAATCAATCAGACCAGAGCCCACTTTCTGCATCTCAGTGGGATCGAAGCCCTGGAAAAGTTGATTAAAGAAAAGTTTTTTGGCCGCCAAAGTCTCATCAAAACGGAGCAAATGCGCAAACTCACAGAAGATTTCCTAGATTGGGCCATGCAGCAACTCAGCAATGATATCAAGCTTGCTGAAAACGGTGCGCGTATCCTTGCCGAAGTGGAAAAGCTACCATCTGTTCCTTCTGCTGATCGGCATTGGCTCGTGGAGGAGATCAAGAGACTCCAAAATCTTCACGCCCTCCAACTCGAGGCCCAAAACATTTTCGACCGGAAATGGATCAGAATCAAAAATCGTCTTGAAGATACGCGACTTAATACCCTTGTGATGGAAACCATTCTCGATGATGATGCTCGCACAATTGAGGTTTCCGACCGAAAACTGATCGAGGAAGCGATCTTGTTTCCTTCAAAACGCCTCACCGAAAGTTCGCGTAACCGGCTGGAGCAATTGAACACGGAATACCGATCCAAAGCTAGTTTGAGCCCAAAACGTAAGGAAAGAGAACTTTTTGAACACATCTGCAATTGCATATCGAACGCATTGCAAACCTCATAAAAAACACTATGGCCTCCATCGGCATTGACTTCGGCACAACAAAGACACTGGTTTGCTATCGGGATGAAACAACCGGAACAGTCGAAACCGCCCACCTCGGACGCACCCACGCTGAAATCCCCACGCTCATTCATGTAGACTCCAGCAGGCAGTTTTTATTCGGTGAGGACGCGGAAGACCAGCGTGCACTCGATCCCGCTGGCTATCTTTCAAAGGTGAAGCGATATCTCGGCACGGGGAAGAATCACATCCTTAATGGCCATACGATTTCAACAAAAGAAATCGTGACCAAGTTTCTCGCTTACGTGCATGAGCGCCTCCACGCTGAGATATTTCAAGGTGAAACTATTACAACTACCGTTATCACTTGCCCGGCCTTGTTTGGGTCAGAAGCAAGGGTGGAACTTCATGCAGCTGCTAGGGAGGCCGGCTTTGCCAATGTAGAACTTCTCGTCGAACCCCAGGCGGCAGGAATCGCCTTTTTGGAGGAAAAAGCAGAAGGTAAAGGCTTCGACCGCCTGCTTGTCTTTGACTGGGGCGGAGGCACACTCGACATTGCCTCGCTGCACCGCCAGAATGGTCAAATGCAAGTCGTGCCCGGCACTGTCAGGGGTGACAATTCTCTTGGAGGCGAAGACATTGACGAAGACCTGCTTGATGGGGTTGACAAAATGATTCAGGAAAAGGGCTATGATTCCATTTTTCTTCGCGATACACGTGAACAGATTCGAGTCAGCACGTTAATCCGCTCAAACAAGCATCAGTATTCAAAGAAAAACAGCGTGGAATGGGTCTTCCGGTTTCCGGATATGCCTCAACCACTTGAATGGACATGGGATCGGGCAGGTTTTGATAGTTTTATCAATGGAAAAGTCAACCAAGCGGTCAGTCATCTTGCGGAGCTTTTGAATCAATCCAGCGCCACCGGCCATAGCCCGGAGCAAATACTTCTTGTAGGTGGCAGCAGTCAACTTACCCTTGTCGGTAAGTTAATTCAAGAGAGAACGCAAATTGCTCCCATCAGAACGCAGCATTGCCTGACGGCCGTGGCGAGAGGAGCGGCGATCCATTCACAGCATGGGAAGGTGATTGGCAAGCCTTCAACTGCCCGCCAGGACAGTCACATTGATCCGATTCCGCCTATACCCCCGGTTCCACCTAGTGATGATATCCCCGGAGAACAGCAGTATCTACTCGGACATCAGTTTTTACTACATGGAGATGAAGAGAACAATGAGAAAGCTATAAAGTGCTTTCGAAATGCTGCAAATTTAGAACATGCGGGCGCACAATGCGCACTGGGACAATGCTATTTTCATGGGTATGGTGTGCCAGAGAGCGACAAGACAGCGAGGAAATGGTTTCTGTTGGCTGCCAATCATGGGGATGCACTTGCTCAATACATGCTTGGCATCATGAGTAGAGACGGATACGGCGTTGTTCAAGACTGCGAAAAAGCTAAAAGGTGGTTTCAATTAGCAGCGGATCAGGGGCATTCGGATGCAGCCGCAGCGCTGGCCGCCATAGGCCAAAATGAGGACGAGGACGAGGACGAGGACGAGGACGAGGATGAGGATGAGGACGAGGATGAGGATGAGGATCCGGCACCACGCTCACCAATACCATACAGACCCAGCCCACCAATAGAACGGGATAAGCCGAATTTTTTTCCGGGTTTGTTCTGCATACTCGTTGTATGGTTTTTTGCCGGTGCAATTTGTGTTGCGACAGGATGTTTTGGGATGCCAATATTTTTTGTGGCTTACCTGATTACAAAACCAATACTCAAGTGGATGGATGAGTGACTTATTAAATAGATTGCTATTTATATGAACGGTCGATACCCCCCGAAACCTCCGAGACGCACAACCGTCGAAGATGAGAGATCGCCCGCAGTCATTCATCGCGGAGTGACGTTTTACGAGAACGAACCTCTGCCAGATCTCCCGCTGCCAAAAAAGGTCGTAGTCGATCAAGGGTATCTCCACATTGACGACACCGCCGTGTGCTTTTGGGTTATATCGAAGAACACGATCGATTGGCTGGGTTCCCAAATCACCAAGTGGCGCGAGGAAGACCCGAGCGAGGAGCACCGACTACAGCTCGATGGCATCATTGACGCAATCGAGCGGCGCATAAAGCAGATGCCAGAAGAACTCCGTGCATACGACCGTTCGGCCCTTATTGAAGAGGTCATCATTCCATTCATTGACCACTTGCTCGAAGGCGAGGGTAAGGTCAGGGCGTTCGCCGTGGATATTGACCAGCAGTCAGCCACGATTGACCTGGAATCACGGAGAAGCTTTGGACAGGTCACAATCTTTGTCCCCCACTATTCATTACAGGAGCCCACCAGGGATACCGAGGAGCTGTCGTCTATGTGGCCGTGCCCGACTTTGGCAAACATGAGCGATGGATTTTGCCGCCTGTGCTTCGACAACTGGATCGTCCAAAGGAAAGAGAACGACTGCTTCAACCTGGCAGGGAAGCTACCGGCTTCGTTCGATATTCCCATGCCATACACCACAACCCATCTCGGCTACAGTTTTACCCGTGTTGTATTGCCTGAGTCGCCTTCTGAAGATGCCTGAAACAGGCTGATTCCGGCACCATGGCAAAAGCCACCGCTCGACTTTCACCTTGCAATCGGATCACTTCGGAGCGAGCGGATTGAACGGAGCGTCAATTTAAGCCGAAATCGGGACGCAGGGAAAGACCACGCCAACCTTGGCAAGCGCGAGACTTTTCTCCATGATCAGAAGGAACCAGCAAATCGTTCCTCATACCAATACCCCAGCGCGACATGGTCTCATCTGTAAATTTTTCCTTAAAGACCCCTCGGCGTAATGCGGGCATGTTGTTGGTCTGGCAAAATCCCCAGTAACCCTGGTAGGCATCTGGGGCAGCAAGAATCGCACCGGGCTTTGGTTGAATAGCCTGTTCGGCGAATAGTTTGTGGGACAAGGTTGCGAACGGCTCGATGATTTTGCCATCGATATATCTCCTTGCACCAAGTTCACCACTGAAGAAAGTCGTATCGGCAGCAAGTAACTCACTGGCTAAATCCACGATCTTGCTGGCGAAAGGACGCATAGCCAAAATATAGTCGCATCCGGGTCGCGACAGCGAGCTGGCTTTTCGGGTGAGCAGAGCCTTTGTGAAGAATTCGAGCTTGCCGACGGTTGTTGGACGGTAAGCATCGACGGCATAATCGTGCACATACCAGGTGTTATCTACGCCATGGTGGATCAATCGGAGCTCGCTATTCAGACTGGCGGCGATTGTCTCAAGGTTAGCGACCTTGCCGGGCAAGATAAGCGGCCCGTAGGTGGTCTCAGTCGCATCTGAAGGCCATTGCTCATCAGCGATTACGCGTGGACGTGTTTTGGGGCTTTCGCACCATTTGGCGAAGAGCGCGTCAGATTCGGTCGGCGATGCATCTATCGGACGCAGGATGGCAAGAAGACGCTCGGCGCGGAGCCATTCACTTCGCAGTATCGACTTGCGCTCTTCATCTTTCATATACTGAACTTGACGCGCACTTAGGCCGTTGGCCCATTCTAAGTAGCCCATTGAATTATCCTTTCGTTGAGGAATTGGAGTTGACCCTCGATGTCTTTGCTGATCGCGCCATCTGAATTGATTATCACAGTATTAGAGTGCGATGTAAATAATGCGGGAGACGACTGGATTGACGGTAAAACACCAAGTGTCCTTTTACTTTTTGTCCTCATCATACACATGTCATCTCTGCGAGCCATTTGCGTTGGAATTGATGTTAACTGCGCTCACCGGGCTGTAACCCAGTGAGCGTTTTCTTTTGAACGTTGGGCCCACTATTTTCATCGATGGTTTTTAATTATGGCGTCGCTCTTATGTATCAAGGTAGTCCCATTCGTTTCCATGGACCCAGCGTAAGGCTGATAGCTTCCCATTTATCATCCCCCACTCAAAAGTGGACATGGGGCGGAGGTCTTTCTTTGATAATCTCGCCTCAACCTTTTTGCCTGCAGCAATCATCTCCTCATCAACTGGAAGGCCATCATCCTCACATTCAGCTACAACTTGCAGATAACAGCGGTGATACCACACTATATCGACAAGGCGCCAGGTCTCATCGCTAATCTGACGTTCTGATCGAGCGCACATCTGTGAGTTAATGGGATCAATCTCGACGATTGAGAATATCCCTTTCGACAATTCTAATTGATTTATTGCGTGGTTCTCTGCTTCCTCACGGGAGCCAAACGGGAAATCAAAATGACAGGCGATACAATCAAGATCGTTAGCACTGGGTTGTCCGTTAGCGTAGTTAGTAACTATTCTGTAGTCCTTGTCCACTGGTGGAATACTCTTCTTCGACTGACTCACGTCGATCAGTTCTTCTGGTAAGGTTTTATTATCAATCCCGGCATCGCCGATACTGAGAGTAGAATCCTCGGAGGTATTAAGGTTGTCGTTGCATTTATCTTTTGCCTGACTGCTCTTGGCGGGGAGTTTAGGCTTGCTCCCTGTTGCTTTCGTTTTGTGTGTCATATTTTTTTTCTGTTGTTATTTGCGCCCATTGGACCCTTCCCCTTTGAGCGACTTGTTTCTGATCGTCCGACCCAGGTTTTATGGGCCTACAGATCAAAATTGTTGTGCTTTTCATGATGGCAGCTCCAGCTTCGTTTCAAGACGAGCTTCAGTTCCGTTTGTGAGAATGATACCCACAGTGCACAGGTATGCGTCTTCCTCGACCATACACTCACTGATAAGCTCTGGACCGACACCCGCTTTACGCAACTGACGTGCCAGTAGGTTGAGCAATTCTGCAGGATATGGCAGAGCTTCCACCAAGACCTTTTCTTTCGAACGGTTGATGCCGCTGAATATAAAGTCGTCTAACTGCTTTCCCTCCAAACCAAGTGCTACACCGAGCTTACGAGCTTGGAATTCACCCACGCAGCGTTTGCCCGATTGAAGCCCAGGAATCAATGAGCGGGATACAGGAGCAAGCTCCGACAGTTGAATGTTTGTAAGCTTGGCCATGCGCCTTAACTTCGATAGCAGTTTGGGGAATTCGTTCTTCATGGTTATTAGTATACGACATCTGGGCCTGCATGTACACAAAAAACATTAGGAATGTGCAAATATTTGCGCTAAGGCTGTATTAGCATCGGTCGGATCAACTCATATCCGATAATCCGCCTCGGACCGAAACGGCGATTCACTGTCCCTGAATTCCTCCACAGGAGCGATAAGCAGGCTGGAAATTGATCGGTTGTAGGATTTCTTTACCGGTAATCCAACTTGCTGCAGTCTTTGGCATTGTGGACCAGATACTGGTGCCTCTAAGCAATCGGACTCATGCGCGGGTTGGCAATCCGCTTCGGCCAACACCGGCTGAATCATGATTTTGGACGCTGCGGATTGAGAAACCTTCGGCAGTTTGACCGTTTTCTTCTTGGTCTTGAGCTTCGGGTGAACGAATCGCGCAGTTTTTCCACCCTTCCTGCGTTTGGCAATCTGCCAGCACCCCGTTCTTTGGAATCCACGCTTCTGATCGCCTGTCCCGGTCGAAAGCTCGATCAACGTATGGAGGCATTGAACCACACCGACGTTAATCTCTTGAGCGTTTTCGTAGGTGAACTCGCGGCTGTATGTCTTGGCCATGGTGGAGACCTTGAATATGTAGGAGCAGAATTCTTTGATTGTTGAGAACGAGGAATGGACGCCCTCCCTGCCCTTTGTGCGATCAATGTCCAGGCTGCGATCTGGATGGACCTTTGCCAGATCGTCCTGCATATCCGAAAGCTGAAGCTCTGTTCCCTTGGGATAGAAGACCACTACATGCGTATGCGGGCAAAAAGTTCGGTTGAGGATCGAGGTGACCGAAATTTCGTGGGAGTAGATGTAGGAGTAGATATGACCCTTTCTCGCCTGCTTGGTCAGGAACTTGGAGTTTTCGCGGAAGAAATTCATGTAGGCGTCCCTGTGTTCGTCAGAGCAGGTATGGATCTCGTGCAATGAGGCGGGCGAGTCGATCATCAGGATGGAGGCATCGAAGTCGTGGAACATCGCCTCCGGATCGAAGTTTTTTCTGAAATCATTCTGAGCAGCCATAGCCGTTCTGGGACAGAGTGATCGGCAACTCAGCTTTTCTGGGGTGTAGCGAAAGCCGTCGTATTTGAGATTGGCTGAAACCATGTCGATCTTGTTCCCAGGCAGAATGTTTTGGATGTCCGCGCCCAGAAGGAGCAATAGATGTTCAGGCAGGGAATCATGCTCTTTGAGACCGTAGTAGTGGGAATTATTCATGGAGGAGTCAGCGGTCATGAGCTTTTTGAAAATCGTTTGGGAGCCCTCATCCAGATGATGCCAGTTGGCGACGTAGTCGTTTGGAGAAAGCCAGTTGAAGGAGAACTTGCCGCCCAATACCTCCCTGCCTGGCTCTCTTGTGACGAATTCTGACCTATCCAGAAAACTTTCGACAACCTCCTGGTCTGGGCCGTCGGTATTGATGGAGTGGTCTATCCCTTTATAATCAGAATCGTCCGAATCAGAAAACATCTGATAGCGGTTGAATATTTTCACCTCAGCAGATGAATTGCCAGAGTCAGCCAATGGATCAACGTAGCAGCCAGCGCCTTGGGCGGAATCTGAAGAGTGGGAGGGGCGATAGACGAGTTTCATACGGACCTGATAATGAAATATAATAGCACCGTAGAATTTCGGATCAAGCAATAACATTAGGATTGCCGAAAATAGATTAATAAAATGTTTAGTATTTTAAATGTTCAGCCATCTAGGAACAGACATGGCCTAGAATGGCGCAAGCGGGTCAACTGGACCATCGCCATTGATTTAGGACATCAAGACTTTATAGGCCTATTGTAGCGCAAATATACGCGCAAAGCAGTTAATGATTATGAGTGGAGATTTATAGAGCAACCAATGAATGCCTGCCAGATAGACCGAGTGGCAAAGAACGCGATTTCCCGTATCAGTAGAACCGAAAGTGCTTTTTTACACCAAATAGGACGATGACCAATCCATCTACATGGAATCTATCACCGAGATTACCTGAACATCTATAGGGACAGCCGATAATGAGCAGTGCACAGAGCCATCTGATCAGAGAGAGGATTACAGGATTTACCATAATCCAGAGCAACCATAATCCAGAGCAACCGATCAGGGCGACCCGTTATCCAGAGTAACCAGTGAGGGCAACCTATAATTCAGGAGTAACCCAGAGATCCATCTGTCGCTTTCCATTCAATACATCCACATATATAGAGAGCGAGTCGCTACCCATGATCCAGAGTCAGAATCGCATTATATGGATTCCCTGGTATGTTATCCCTGTAAGTGAAAGTGAATCCCGTAGGGTTAAGGAGAGAGCGAGTCGGGGTTACATGGCAGGGGGTCGTTTATTCTTAATAGGGTCCAGTGAACCGTCAGCCGATAATCCATGTCATCCACCTATACCCATGCCACACTCCCTCCCCGTATCCGTATCCATGGCTATGACTGCCGAATCCCAATAAATCTAAAACTCGTCGATATTCCCGATTCTGAGTCCTCCATCTACCGCATGGATTTGGATTTACCAGTTGGGGAATCATGGATTATTTATTGTAGTATTATCATAGGGCTATATCTATATAGGGAAGAGGAATCCGGAATGCGCGATTGAGAGCTTCCAAGTCCTCATCCATTCATCGCCGCTTCGACTTAGGACCCGGACGGCTGGATAAATACAATGTTTCTTATTGAACGATCTGCCGCTACTGAGGTATAATCAATCCAGCCCAAAGATTCTTTGGTAGAATAAATACAACTCTTATGGAATTAAACGCACTCGACAAAATCAAGCTCATCCAGGAAAAAGCCGACAAGGAGATAGAAGCCTTGAAGCAGGAAGCCATTACCGGGCTTTGCAAAAGGATCGCTGAAACAAAAGATCAACTCGCCAAGCTGCAATTGGAATACGAGCACCTGACAGGGAAGACTGTAACAGGGCACAAAGCCCAACCGATTCGCCGCAGACTCACGAATGAGGAGAAGGCTTCGCTGGTCGTCAAAGTCGCCGGAATCATCAAAGCTGCAACGGACGGCATCAGCATGGGCAAGATCGTAAAAGAATCCGGCGAGTCAACATCTGCTGTTCGTGATGCGATTTCTCAAGTCAAGGGGATCACCAAGACCGGCAGCAAGGCGACTACCCTGTATTTCCTGAACCGCTGATCGCCGAGATATTCCACCGCGACAGGGCTGGTTCCAAATTTGGAACCGATGTTTGCATGGGCGGCTGGGGGTCAGGGTCAACGGTCAGCCATATATGCATGTTGACCTGTTGACCCGTCTCGCCCCCCAACCTCAGACCCCTTCTACGGGAAGAGTCAACGCCGGGATGACGTTTTTATCCTCCTCCTGCCCCTTGACCTCGGTCACCTCAGCGGTGATCTGATAGAGCCCGCCATCGATTTTTTCGACAATCTTGAGATCACCGGACATTTCCCTGATCCGACTCTTGGCCGTGGATTCTTTGCACGCTGACTCCGCCATGATCGCCTTTATAAACTCCCCATGGGTCAGCGGCCTGCTGAGCACCTTCTTCGCCAGCGACTGGAGGGCATTCGCCTTTTCAGCCTCAGCTTTTTTACCATTCTCGGCTGCGAGCATGGCGTTCGGATTGTCCACCGTGACGTGCATCCCTGCTTCGGCGTCGTATTGAAAACACACCGCCTCTCTCTTGGGCCAACTGCACGTGCGAGCCCCAACCTCATACATCTGCACGATCTCTGAGCTGCCGTCCTTTTCAACGCTGATCGATGTTCGAGCCTTCCTCTCCATCTGGCTGCCAAGATGGCCGCGAGTCTTGTTTCTCCCTGAGCCTGGATTTTCGTGCAGAACAGCAACAATCAGACATTGATGCCTGTCTGCGAAGGCTTGCAATTCATGAACGAGGGAAAAACTTCCGCTGGCGTCGTTCGGATCGTTCACCAAGTCCGCCACTCCATCCAGAACCACCAGATGGACTCCATCGTGCTGCTCCGATCGTCTTTCAACATCCGCCTGAATTGTTTTCCATCGCTCGCCGATTTCCAACTGAAGTATCGTGTAAGAGTGCAGGTGCTTTGGGATTTCGGTGAATCCCGCTCTCTTGCGCACTGAAACGTCGAGGACATCGAAATGCTCATAGCGGCTCTGCTCCGTATCGTAGTGGAGAACGGCTTTCTTGAGCGGGTTTGGAGATTCCAGCCCGAATAAATCCCCAGTTCCTCCGATTGCCGCACCAAGGATCGCCCCCACAACGGCTGTCTTGCCGCTCTTCGCTTTGCCCTGGATGACCACGATGCTGCCAGCTTCACCAAGGCGCTTGTCCTTGTAAGAAAGAATCATCGGCGGGCGCTCCGGTGGATTTTCCAACGAAGCCAGACGGCATTGATCCAGCTTCGCCAAGCGAGCCTTGTTCCCTTCCTCGGCATCGGAAGCGGCCGGCGCAACCAAATTCGGAACTGGTCTGCATTGGTCCGTCAGATCAAAGATCATATTGATCCCTCCAACGGTTGCGGACTGAAACGGAGAGTCTTTTGAACCGCCGCATCCTCGCTGCTGCTCCTACCTCCGGGCATCCCAGCCTGGTCAATCCACGAATATATCACGAGGGGCCTGACCGCCGCGCGATGGCGGCGATCAGGATTCTGCGGGTTACTATTCTGGGTAGTCATGGTGGATTTCGCCATCGAGAGTGGCGTTTTTTTCCTTCTTGCCCCTCTGGGGATCGCCATCCTCGCTGAAGTCGCCCCATTGCTTGAAGTAGAACGCGATCTTGGATTTGGCGCATTGGTCGCGGAGGTCCGTTGCCCACGCCTTCTCCATTTTTCGTTTGCCATTGGACTCGCCGCCAACGACCACCCAGTCGATGGCATCCGTGTCTGTCAGCGTGATCGGGCCGAGCAACGGTTCGCAGCTCAACCAACGCACCGCCGCCTTCACCTGCTTCAGAAGCGGCATGCGCTCGTCAAAGCACTTCTGATTCTCCATGGTCGCCCCCATCCAGATGTGTTGCGGCGGCTCACTATCGCGATAACGTTTTTTGGTGAATTCGGCCATTCGATCCACTCGTTTCGTCAGAACCTGAAAGATGTGCCAGGGGGCTTTCTCCATCACGTCAAACACGGCCGAGATGAAATCCTCCGGCACATCCTGGTGGAACAGATCTGCCATCGAGTTGACGAAATATTTTGTGGGAGTTCGATTGAACAGGGGATCGCCCAAACGCTCTGCGAGCAGGAGGATCTTCCCGCAAAAAACGTAGGTGCCATCTTTCTTCTTCATGGCAATGCCGGGATACATGTCGGCGAGACGGGTGGCTGCCGCCTTGGCAGCGTAACAGAAGTCGCACGCCGGGGACTTCCATTTGCAGCCCTGAACAGTATTCCAGGTCTTCTCGGTCCACTCGATTTTGGTAGTGCGACGAGTTGCCAACGACTTGACTTGCTCCCTGAGCCTCTGGCAGGTCTTCATGACCTCACCCGCTACCTCTTCGCGAGGATCCGCCTTCGCCTTCGCCTCCTCGTCCTCGATCAACGCCGTAACCGCTTCCTGAATCTCGTTTTTCCTCCCGTCCGGATCTTTGGCCTCCGTTGGCGGGGTGATGAAGATCTTGGCCGCGTGGACCATGGTAGCGGGGAGGATGTCAGAATCTGTCCACGCATCCCACGCCTCCAGAAGATCGAATATCTGCTCCAGCTTCTCCGGCTCCTTGAGGAGGGCCGTGAGAGGACGGAAGTGGGACTCGCTGTCCAGCTTCTTCAGAATGTCTCCACGTGGAGACATTTTTTCCATGACCTCCCCGGCCTGGGCGAAGCGGTTCGCGTGGGCGCGACTGTATCCAAACCTCGTCTTGAAATACGCGGTGAATGTCCCGTGCTCTCGATAGAGTCGCTTCGTCTGGATCTGGTAGAACGCTTCTGCCGTCTTCCCAAATCCCTCTTGGGCGTCCTTGGCGACCTCAGAAATGGCTTCCTCGAACTGGGTGAGCTGTTTCGCTTCCGCCTCGGAAAGTTTCTCCGGGGCCACAGCTGCTTGGTTTTTCTTGGCCTTTCGTGCGACACCCCTCTCGGCACCATTCGTGGCGTGAGCCTGATCTTTCGCTGCTGATTTCGAGACGGCCTCCGCCGCCTCGACTGTCGTTTGCCCCGTTTCTTCGATGCCAACACTGGTCGGGGCGACCTGTGCGGCGTTCTTGCGTGTTTTTTTCACGTCTTCTCCCTGGTTATGGACCACCTGGTCCGGGTTTTTCCCCGTCCTGGATTTTTTCGGGACGGAAATTGTTGTTGTGCCTGTCATAGCTGCGGCCTTCGGATTTTCCTCTGGGCCAGATTGGTAGAATTTCGTGCTCATATCGGTGGGGTTGCTCATGCCGCGACGAGCTCCAGGTGGCTGGCATACGCTTGCTTGGCCTCGGCTACAGCGTGGAGCTTCTCCTGCTCGATCAGCTCCTTGACTGCGGCGTATTCCACCAGGGTCACGCCGCGAGCTTTTCCTCGGGATCGGACGCGGATGAGTATCAGCTTCCCCTCCGCCTCCGCCTGATAATACCAGGTGCGGGTGAAACCGAAGTGGGGATCGACGCCCTTGGGTGGGAGACGGAAGGTCACCGGTTCAATTTGTGTGGGTAGCGTTTCTCTATTCACCTCCCTGAAATTTCGAGAGGCGTTTTCGTTTTGAGCTCTCCCGTCAACTTTTCCTGACGGGGATTGGTGGAAATGAGAAGGCTGGCAAACGCGCTCAGGGTTCTGAGGCGTGCTGCCACGGCGCTTCGACTTTGGGATTCTCATGCTTGCTTTTCTTGCGACCCTCAGTTTCCTGAAGGTCTGGTTTGGGTTAACGGCTTCGGGTGGGGGCGATGCCCCCGTCAAGCTCCCCCCGTCAAGCGAAGGGTCATTAACCACAAACCTCTCGATCTACTTGCGGCGCGCCTTTGACGGCCCCGCACAAACTTGTAGACCTGCGCAAAAAAGCAGATGCGACTTGGCTCAGTGATTTGGTCCGGGCTTCCTGTGATCGCTCACAGACCGCCCCAACATCCCCAATAG